>OGGH01000030.1_pt1 | contig 148960 bp, 131 predicted proteins | sample 1571161 | NCBI WGS metagenome assembly OGGH01 (sample SAMEA2582053, study PRJEB24529) | metagenome | biome: Human gut stool | place: China | collected 2011 | reverse complement strand
TTCAGCCAAAAAGGCGCAGGCAAAACCGCATGTTTTCTTATGCGGAGTCGGCCTTCGCGCAGCCCTTCTATATGCTTTCTGAACGGCTTACTCCTCGTCGTCCTCGGTCTCGATGATGCCGTAGCCGCCGTTGTTGCGGCGATAAACGACGCAGATCGCATCGCCAAAATCGGTGTTGCGGAAGACGAAGAAGCTGTGGCCCAGCAGGTTCATCTGCAAAATGGCCTCCTCCACGCTCATGGGCTTGACGGTGAAGCGCTTGGTGCGCACGATGTCGAACGTGCCCTCCTCGTGGGCTTCGAACTCCTCGGGCAGCTCCGGCAGCACAGCCTCGGCGCGCAGGTTCTTGGCAAGGCGGGTCTTGTTCTTGCGGATCTTGCGCTCGATCTGGGCCGTGGCCTCGTCGATCGCGCCGCGCATGTCGCCGTCCGGGTCCTCACATACCGCGCGGAACAGCGTGCCGTTGGCGCCGCGGAGCATGATCTCGGCGACACAGCGGTTCTTCTTCTCGACGGAGAAGGTGACAGAAGCCTCGGGCTCCTCCTTGAAAAACTTCTCGAGCTTGCCGACCTTTTTCTCGGCATAGGCCTTGACGGAATCGTTCAGGGAGACTTTTTTGCAGGTGTAGGTGAATTTCATAGTGTTGGCTCCTTTCGTTGGTGAGGAAGGAAAGAGAGGGCGAAGGGCTCTTCTGTTTCCTTTTCTATATCATAGCACAAATGAACGAAAATTTCAAATGAACGATATATGAATTGAGCATTCTTGTACATATTGACAAAATATGAGGCATACGACGCGAATTGACAAAAGGCGGCAGAATGCGGCAAAAGCTCCCATTGACGTTTCGGCGGACGGGCGGTATCATAAGCCTCGGAAGCTTTCCAATATCCCACCCATTTGAGCCGCGGGCCATCTTGGCCGGCGGCTCCTTTTTATTTCACGCAAGAAAAAAGCGCCCTCAACGGGCGCTTCAATAATGTTCTCTTTTTAGTTGCTGACGTCATAGAATGTCTTTTCTCCCGGCGTTACGTAGCCGAGCTGATCGCGGGCAAGCTCCTGCAAAAACTCAGGGTCGTCGGCCTTTTCGAGTGCCGAGGCGAGCGCGTCGTTCTCCTGCTTGGCAGTGTCAAGATCGCTCTGCAGCGCGGTGAGCTGGCTGCGCGCGTCGTCGATCTGGCTCCGCAGATGAATGAGCTGCACCCCTACCAGTGCGATCAGAATTGCGATGACGAGCATCGTGAGAAGGCTGGTGCGCTTTTTGCTTTTTTTGGCCTGCTCTGTCATGCCGATGAGCCTCCTTTTTCCTTGCGCGGCGCAGAGAATAACGGGCGCGGCGCTCATACGACTTTATTATAAGCCGGTTTCTGGAAAAAAGAAAGTATCTTTTGCAAAGTTTGGCAAGTTTACCATAAACTTTTTGGAGCCACCGCAGCGGCGCCGCCGCTAATCGCGCAAAGGAGAACAGCACCTCCGCCCAGAAGGCCCATAGCGGACGGAAAAGCCGTGCGCAGAGCGTGAAGTAGCTCACCGCGCCAAAAAACGCCGAGCAAAGCATATAGAGCCGCAGCTCGCCCCCGCCGATGCGCAGCGCGAAGAGAAACGTCAGCAGCGCGAACGCCGCGCAGTAGAGGAGATCGAGTGCGCTTGTAAAGCGCCGCTTCGTCGCCCGCCGCAGCCGCACGGCGCGCAGCAGGTCATAGAGGAGAGAAAGGATGAAGCCGAGCAGGAGCGAGGCGAGAAAGCACCGCGCCTGCTCGGAGAGCGACACGCCCACGGTGCCTCAACCCCCGAACAGGCGAGAGAGCAGGCCGCCGCGGCTTGACGGCGCATCCTCAAAGGCGATGGCGTCGATGCGTCCGTCGACATGCAGCTCGCCGCCGTCGAGGCTCAGCTTGCCGATGTGCAGGCTGTCGCCCGTGACAACGAGCACGCCGAGCGACGTGTTCATCACGATCTCGGTCTCATCGAAGCGGTCGACATCCTCTACGCCGGAGACCGTCAGGCTCTCGCGGCCGGATAATTCGATGCGCTGGGGAGAAGCGGGGGAAGTGTCGTAAGTCATAGTCAGAACCCGTCCTTTCGCTTTGGGCGCAAAGAAAGCGCCCTCCATACGATAACGTATGAAGGGCGCACCCAAAATAGTACGGTTTACTGTGCGTTCACTTCGCGGTAGAGGAGCGAGGCCTCGCTCTTGCCGGCGGTCTCGGATACATCGAGCACCTCGACCGCGAGCACGCGCTCGCCGAAGTGCAGCGCGATCACGTCGCCGACCTTCACGTCGTACGACGCGCGGGCGACCTTGCCGTTGACGGTCACGCGGCCGCCGTCGCAGGCTTCGTTGGCCACGGTGCGGCGCTTGATAAGGCGCGAGACCTTGAGATATTTGTCAAGACGCATGGAATTCGTCTCCTTTTCGGAAAAGTGCGGGATCAAAGGGGCTCCACCAACTCAAACGGCGGCGCATCGCGCCGCCGTTTTGATGATGAAAGAGCTTGACTGGGGAATTACTCCGCGACAGCGTCCTTGAACGCCTTACCAGCCTTGAAGGTCGGGACCTTGGAAGCGGCGATGGTGATGCTCTCCTTGGTCTTGGGGTTGCGGCCGGTGCGCTCAGCGCGGTGCTTGGTCTCGAAAGAGCCGAAGCCGACGAGCTGGACCTTCTCGTCGTTCTTCAGAGAGTCGATAATGGTGTCGAGGGCAGCGTTGATCACAACCTCGGACTCCTTCTTGGAAATGCTGGCTTTTTCCGCCACGGCAGCAATGAGTTCAGTCTTGTTCATCGTTTGATCCTCCTGAATAGTGTCCGGAGACGGGGCCTCCGGGGTGTATATGAGCAAAAAGCGTTGCCGCTTTTGGTCATCTGAGTTGTTCCTTGGCGTTGTTCCACAGCGCCATCAGCTCATCGAGCGGGAGAGCGGACATATCCTCGCCGCGCGCATTCACCGTCTCTTCCACCTTGCGGAAGCGCGCGATGAATTTTTCGCAGGTCTTTGAAAGCGCCGCCTCGGGGTCGACGCCGCAGAAGCGGCCGACCTTGACGGCAGCAAACAGCACGTCGCCGAGCTCTTCTTCAAAATTCGTGCCGCTTTCGACAGCGGAGCGCAGCTCCTGTGTCTCCTCGTCGAGCTTGTCGAGCGCGCCGGAGACATCAGGGAATTCAAAGCCCGCCTTCGCGGCCTTGCTCTGCAGCTTGTCCGCCCGCCAGAGGGCGGGGAGTGAACGGGCGACGGAATCCATCGCGTCGGCCGTGGTGCGCTGGCCCTTTTCCTGCCGCTTGAGCTTGTCCCAGTTGACGAGCACCTGCTCGCTGTCGTCCGCCCGCGTGTTCGAAAACACGTGCGGGTGGCGGAAGATGAGCTTTCGCACCACGTGGTCGGTCACATCGTCGGTCGTGAAGCGGCCGGCTTCCTCTTCCATGTGGATGTTGAAGAGCACCTGCATCAGCACATCGCCGAGTTCTTCTTTCATCAGCTCGGGATCATCGAGGTCGAAGGCCTCGGCGGCCTCATAGGCTTCTTCAAGGAAGTTGCGGCGGTTCGACTCGTGCGTCTGCTCGCGGTCCCACGGGCATCCGCCCGGCGCGCGCAGAATGCGCAGGATGTCAACAAGGTCGTCATATGTGTAGACAGCTTTCTCAGGATAATTTATCATATATTCCCTCTCATTGCAAGGTGTTTTGCGCAATTTCCCTGATTTTTCAGGGGTTTTCAGCGCACGTGCAGGATGCGGGCGAGCTTTTCGCCCTTGGGCAGCAGCGCGAGGTCGTCGTGCGTGACGATCCGCAGTGCGAGGACAAGCGCGACGTACACGATGACCGCCAGCACGACCGCAAGGCCGACGTTCACGATCTGCGTCGTGGTCGCGCCGCCAAGCGCGATGTGGGCGGCGAAGAAGCGGTATGAGACCTTCGCGCACACGGCCATTACAAGCGACGCGACGAGGGGCTTGGCAAAGACCTTGAAGTAATTCGGCTTATCCTCCATTGTGCGGTAGACGAAAAAGAGGTTGAGCGACGATACGATCACAAAGCACACGAGCGTGCCGTAGGGCGCTGCGTGGATGTTGATGGACGGCACGGCGGTGAGGTTGTAGTTGAAGATGATCTTCACCACGCCACCGATGAGCATCGTGAAAACGGGCACATGCACGCGGCCGTAGGACTGCAGGATAGAGTTTGAAATGAGCATCAGGCAGACGAACATGCTCGCGATGCCGAGCACGGCTAAAAGCGAGCCGCCGAGCTCGCTGTCATAGCGCGGGTAGCAGAGCTTCATAATGGGCTCGGCCAGCGCCCAGAGGCCAAGGCCCATCGGGAAGGCCATCAGACCCGTGACGCGCAGCGACGAGTTGATGACGCGGGACGTGTGCACGCGGTCGTTGCGCGCAAGGGAGGCCGACACCGTCGGGATGACGGAGATGGTCAGCGCCGTCATCATCGACGACGGCAGGTTGTAGAGGTTCATGCCCGAGGAATACGTGCCGTAGAGGTGGCGCGTCTCCTTGAGCGTGTAGCCCAGCGCGTTCTGGAGCTGGCCCTGCACGAGCGACGTGTCGATCAGCGTGATGATCGACACCATCGAGGCCGACAGCGTGATGGGGATGGCGATCGAGAGCAGGCGCTTTAAGATCGCGCCGGAGGCATCCGGCGTGTCTGTGCCCGGGGTGCGCGGGCGGTGGCGCAAGTAGTCGATGAGCATGTAGACGAGCGCGAGCACCGAGCCGACCGTCACGCCGACGATGGCCGCGGCCGCGGCGATGTAATCCTCGTACCCAAGGCTCACGACGTACATCGAAAGGCCAAGGCCGATGAAGAGCTTGCTGACCGCCTCGATGATCTGCGAGACGGCGGTCGGCGTCATGCGAAAGCTCCCCTGCGCAAAGCCGCGGAACGCGGCAAGGCAGCCGACGCACACAACGCCCGGGGCAAGCGCCTTGATACCGTAGGCGGCGTTCGGGTTATTGAGAAGCGCCGCGCACTTCTCGTTGCCGAACCACATGATGACAAACGACAGGACACCGAGCGTTAAAAACGCGGCGAACGACACCTTGAGCACGCGCCGCGCCTGACGCTCGCGCCCGAGCGTCTTCGCCTCCGAGATCATCTTCGAGAGCGCCACGGGAAGTCCCGCGGTCGAGATGGTCAGAAGCACGGCATAGATGTTGTAGGCGTTGTTGAAGTCGGCGTTGCCCGTCTCGCCCAGAATGTTCGCGAGCGGGATCTTGAAGAGCGCGCCGATGATCTTCACGATGACGACGCCGGCGGCCAACACCGCCGCGCCGCCGAAAAAGGACTGCTTCTTTTCCGTAGCCATTAAAATTTCGACCTTTTCCTTTTCGCTGAAATAAACTGTTTTACAGCCGCTCAAGGCAGCCGAGGATGAGCGAGGAGAAATGCGGGGCCGACTGCTCCGCCATCTCGTTGACCTCCTCGCCGGAGAGCGGCTGGGGCAGCACGCCCGCGGCCATGTTGGCGCACAGCGTCACGCCGAGGATCTCATACCCGCAGTGCGCGGCGGCGATGGCCTCCGGCACGGTGGACATGCCCACGGCGTCCGCACCGAGCACGCGCGCGGCGCGCACCTCGGCGGGGGTTTCAAACTGCGGGCCGGGGAAGTACATGTAAACGCCCTCGCGCAGCGTGAGGTCCTGCTCCCTGGCGACCTCCTTGGCAAGCTCGCGCAGGCGGGGAGAGTAGACATTGGACATATCGGGGAAGCGGGTGCCGAACTCGTCGATATTCGGCCCCCAGAGCGGGCCGAAGTCGAAAAGCTTGATGTGATCGGAAATGAGCATCAGATCGCCCGCGGAATACTCGGTGTTCACCGCGCCCGCGGCGTTCGTCACGATCATCGTCTTTGCGCCGAGTAAGCGGATGACGCGGCAGGCGTAGGCGGCGTCCTCCATCGTGTAGCCCTCGTAGCAGTGCATGCGGCCCTGCATGACCGCCACGCGCTTGCCGCGCAGCTCGCCGAAAACAAAGCGGCCCTCGTGTCCCGGCGCGGTGGACGCGCGGAAGTGCGGGATGTCCGCATAGCTCACGCAGGTGCGCGCCTCGACGCGGTCGCCGAGAAAGCCCAGGCCGCTGCCGAGCACCAGCAGTACCTCGGGACGGAAATCGCCGAGGTGAGACGCGATCATATCCGCGCTCTCGCAGTAATCATCATAGGTGAAGTGCGGCTTGACCGCATCGGCGGTAAAGAAATCACTCTTATTCATCGTTATTCTCCTTGTTCGGCGTAGAAGCGGGCGAAGTCCATCAGGTTCGCGCGGCGCTTTTCGGGCCGGTCGATGTATTCGCGCGGGTATTTGGCGTTGAACGCGCGGCGGATCTGCCCGCCGCCGACCATCTTGGTCGAGCCGCCCGCGCCGAGCGAAAGGATGGAGTGCAGCTCTTCCATGATGTAGATGTTGTAGAGCCCCGTGCCGCCGGGCTTCGTCCAGCCGACATTTTCAAAGCTGCCGGACATGTACTTCTGGCGGTAGAGATAATAGGGGGCAAAACCATGTTTACGCAGCGTGGGGTCGGCATAGTCCAGCATTTGCGCGACCTCGTCCGCGCCGGGGATGCGGCTGCCTTCAAGCATGATGCGGCTGCCCTTTTTGAGAGACAGCGTGTGCACCGTGATGTTGTCCGCGCCCATCGAGATGACCTCGTCGAGACTCCTGGCAAAGCCCTCGGGCGTGTCCTCGGGCAGACCTGCGATGAGGTCCATGTTGACGTGCGGGAAGCCCGCGGCGCGCACCTGCTCCATCGCGCGGCGGATGTCGTCCGCCGTGTGGCGGCGCCCGATGGCCGCGAGGACGTTGTCCTCCATCGTCTGGGGGTTGATGGAAACGCGCGTGGTGTTGTGCGCGCGCAGCACGCGCAGCTTTTCTTCGTCGATCGTGTCAGGGCGGCCCGCCTCGATCGTCAGCTCGGCGAGACTTCCAAAATCAAAATTCTGCTCCAATTTTGAGAGCAGGCGGTCCATCTGGTCGGCGGTCAGCGTGGTCGGCGTGCCGCCGCCCATGTAGAACGACTTGACGTTCAGCCCCAACTCGCGCACGAGCTGTCCCGCAGCGGTGATCTCGTCGAAAAGCGCCTCTAAATACGGCTCGACGAGCGAGAACGACTTTTCGACGCTCTGCGCCACGAAGCTGCAATACGCGCACCGCGTCGGGCAGAACGGGATGCCGACATAGAGCGAGATATCGTTCGGCTCCAGCTCCGCCGCGGCGCGGATGCCAGCGTCTGCCGCCTCAATGGCGAGGCGGGCGCGCGCGGGCGTGACGCAGTAGAGCTCCTGCAATTCCTTTTCCGCACGTTTTTTGCCGCCCTCGCGGATCAGCGAGAGCGCGACCTTGCTGGGCCGCACGCCGGTCAGGCTCCCCCACGCGGGGGAGATGCCGAGCAGGTCCTTCGCCGCGCCGAAAAAGCTGATGCCGACGGCGTGGCGGCGCTGTCCTTCTTTTTCATACTCCGTGCCGGAGAGGGGATAGTCGTAGCTGTGGGCGGCGGACTTGCCGTCCACGCCCAGCTCCGTCGTCACCTGCACGCGCTCGTCCTCTTCGGTGAGCGTCACGCGCGCCCAGCGCGTGTCGGCGGTTTTGTCGACCGTGCCGTAAACGGGCTTTTCGCCGGGGAAGAGCGTGAGTAAGCTCTGCTCCAGCGCGTATTTTTCATCATGCCCAATGAGCTCAAGTTTCATGTGGTTTCTTGTCCTTTATCGCAGCGCATGGCGCAGATACGGGTTCATCGCCTTTTCACGCGCGAGCGTTGTGGAATTCATGTGGCCAGGGTAAACAGTGTAGTCGCCTTCGATCTGGGCGAGACGGCGCAGCGAGGCGAGCATCTGCGCGTCGTTGCCGCCGGGGAGGTCGGTGCGGCCCATCGAGCCTGCAAACAGCGTGTCGCCGGGGAACATCGCGTCGCCGGCCAGCAGCGTCACGCCGCCGAGCGTATGGCCCGGCGTGGCGAGAACTTTGATCGTGAGCGAGCCGAGCGGCAGCGTATCGCCCTCGCCATAGTATTTGAGATCGGGGACGAGGTCGGCCATCGGGTAGTGGTAGATGCCGGTGGAGTGGGCGTCCGCCTCGCCGATGTAGACGGGCACGTCCGGCAGCGCCTTTTTGAGTGCAGGCACGGCGAGCGTGTGGTCGCGGTGTCCGTGGGTCAGCAGAATATATTTGAGCGTGACGCCCTCGCTTTTGACGAGCGCGAGCAGTTTTTCCGCCTCGTCGCCCGGGTCGATGAGCGCGGCGGACTTCGTTTCCTCGTCGATGAGCAGGTAGCAATTCGTCTGCAGGGAGCCGACGACAGTGGTGATGACTTTCATGAAGAAATAACCCCTTTCTTTACTGCTTTTTCGGTGCGTCTAAGTCGGCGGAGTCCACGATCAGCGTGAACGGCCCGTCGTTGAGCGATTCGACCTCCATGTAGGCGCCGAATTCGCCGGTTTCAACATGGTAGCCCTTTTCGCGGCAGATCTCTACGAACTTTTCATACATCGGGATGGCGATCTCAGGCCGCGCGGCGCTTAAAAATTCGGGACGGCGGCCCTTGCGGCAGTTGCCGTAGAGCGTGAACTGCGAGACGATAAGAAGCTCGCCGCCAACATCGTCGAGGGAGAGGTTGATCTTGTCGTTCTCGTCGTCAAAAATGCGCAGCGAGCAGAGCTTGTCCGCCATCTTGCGGCATTTTTCTTCCGTGTCGTCGGGCGCAACGCCCAGCAGGATCAAAAAGCCCCTGCCGATCTTGCCCTTGAGCTCTCCGTCGATCGTAACGGAGGCGTGTTTAACCTTAGTCAATACTGCTCGCATGATGATTCTCCTTTTTATCCCCAAAGGGGCGACGTTTTGGTCCCCACTGCCGTGGGGAGCGCGGGTCAAAGGGGGTATTCTCTTCTCGAAGAGAATACCCCCTTTGTATCCCCCAGAGAAGGACGGGGGGAGTCCCCCTCGACCCCCGACATTGTGAGTTTGTAGCTTGAAGAAGTGCTCAGCCTGCGGAATCGGGTGCCTGCCAAGTGATGAATCTAAACGACTTGGTGTGCTTCTATCTTCGCTGCCGCTTTGCCTGCGATTCGTTACCCTTTAGCAATCTCCGTCTACTTCGGATTGGTGCAATCTTGTGCTTGCCTGCCAAGGCGGCATTGCTGACGCTCGCCGCGATATCGTATTATCGGTAGACGGCGATTAGGCTGCACTTGCGCAAGATCAGCAGAGCAACAGCGGGTAGTAGAAGCAGAGGCAAATCGTCTTGCAAAGCTGACGCGGCTCCGCCGCACGCAGGCAGTTGCATTCCGGAGGCATAAAGGTTGTTCGAGCTTGGGGCTGCCAATCAAACGCCTTTCTTTTGGACGGTCACACCGCCCGTTTTCTTTCTTGGGAAAGAAAATGGGGGGTGTGGTCCTGCCGCCCGCAGGCGGCATTTCTCTCCGCGCGATGCGCGGAATTTAGCCCGCTGGGCGGTCCACCTTCATCACTCCGCTGATCTGATGCAGCCGACGCATGACCGCCGCGAGATGCTGCGCGTCGGAAATAAAAATACTGAGGTGAATGACCGCAAAGCCATCGGCGGTCGTCGTCGCGTTGATGGACGCCACGCGCGTCTGCGAGGACGAGAGCGCGGCGGAGACGTCGAGCACGAGGTCGAGGCGGTCCTTGGCGTAAATGTCGAGCGCGGTCTGATACGACTCCTTGACGTCCGTGCCCCAGCTCACTTTGATCCAGCGGCCGCGCTCCTCGGGCTTTCTGCGCTCAATGGCGGCGTTGGGGCAGTCGCAGCGGTGGACGGACACACCGTAGCCGCGCGTGATGAAGCCGACGATCTCGTCGCCGGGGACAGGCGTGCAGCACTTGGAGAATTTGACAAGGCAGTTCGACAGCCCCTCGACCACGATGCCCTGCTCGCTCTTCGTGCGCTTGGGGACGGCGGGACGCGTCGCGCCGGAGTTGTCCACCGGCACGGTGGCGGCGCGCTCCTCCTTGCGCTGCTTTTCGAGCTTGACGATCTCGTCGTGGATGCGGTTGACGGCCTTCTGCGCGGAAAATCCGCCGTAGCCGATGGCGGCGTACATCTCATCCATCGAGCCGAACGACGTCTTCTTGAGAAGCGCGGCCTCGATGTCCGTGCCGAGCACGTCGCTCATCGGGATGCCGAGGTGCTTGAGCTCTGCTTCAAACGAGATGCGGCCGTTGATGATGTTTTCCTCGCGGCGCTCCTTTTTGAACCACTGGCGAATTTTGCTGCGTGCCTCGCTCGATTTGGCGATCTTGAGCCAGTCGCGGCTGGGGCCGTGCGCGTTTTTCGAAGTCAGAATTTCGACGATGTCGCCGTTTTTGAGCTGATAGTCGAGCGGGGCGATGCGCCCGTTGACCTTCGCGCCCGTCATGCGGTTGCCGATGGCGGAATGAATGGAGTAGGCAAAGTCGATGGGCGTCGCGCCGGCGGGGAGGTTCGTCACGTCGCCGCGCGGAGAGAAGACGAAGACCTCGTCGGCGAACATGTCGACCTTGAGCGTGTGGACGAATTCCTCGGCGTCGGTGTTCTCCTGATTTTCAAGCAAACGGCGCACCCATTCGTAGTTGTGCTCGCCTGCGTTGCCGGAGATGCCCTGTTTGTACTTCCAGTGCGCGGCGACGCCGTATTCGGCGATCTCGTGCATCTCTTCGGTGCGAATTTGGACCTCGAACGGGATGCCGTCCGCACCGATGACGGTGGTGTGGAGCGACTGGTACATGTTCGGCTTGGGCGTGCCGATGTAGTCCTTGAAACGGCCCAGAATGGGACGGTAAAGGTCGTGGATGATGCCGAGCACGTTGTAGCAGTCGGCCACGGTGTCGACGATGACGCGGAACGCGAAGAGGTCGAGCACCTCGTCCATCGTCTTATTCTGCGCGTACATCTTGCGGTAGATGCTGTAGGGATGCTTCATGCGGCCGTAGACCTTGAGATACGGGACGTGCTGGTCCTTCAGGCGCTCTTCGATCTGCGCCTGCACGCGCTCCATAAAGGCCTCGTGCTCGGCCTCCTTGGCCGCGAGCGAGCGGGTGATCTCGTCGTAGCCGACGGGATCCAAATACTTGAGGGACAAATCCTCAAGCTCCCACTTGATGCGCTGCATACCGAGGCGGTGGGCGATGGGCGCGTAAATTTCCATCGTTTCAAGCGACTTCTGCCGCTGCTTTTCCGCCGTCTGGTACTCCATGGTGCGCATGTTGTGCGTGCGGTCGGCCAATTTGATGAGAATGACGCGGATGTCCTTGGCCATCGCCATGAGCATCTTGCGCAGGTTCTCCATCTGCTCTTCTTCCTTGCTGGCGTACTGTACGCGCGTCAGCTTGGAGACGCCCTCGACCAGATCCGCGACCGCGGGGGAGAACTCCTTGGCGATCTCGGCATACGTGGCGGAGGTGTCCTCGATGCAGTCGTGCATGAGGGCGGCCTCAATGGACTCTGAGTCGAGCCGCAGCTCCTCGGCGATGATCTGCGCGACGGCGAGCGGGTGCGTGATAAACGGCGAGCCGTCCTTTCTGAGCTGACCGTTGTGGTGCGTGTCGGCATAGCGGAAGGCCTTGTCGATCTGGGCAAAGTCTGCGCTCGGGTTGTACTGGTGGATCGTCTCGACAAGGTGGTCGTACATGCCGAGCACGAGCGCCGCCTGCTCGCCGGTCTCCACGCAGGTGCCGGGCGCGACGATCTGGAGGGGAGCCGAAGCGGTATTCTCTTTTAATGCTTTATCCTGTGCTGTCATATCCGAATCGTCTCCTTTAATTACGAAAGAAAGCCGTGCAGGGCGGAAAGGTAGGGGCTCTTGTTAAGCTCAACCTTTTTTCCGTCCGCCGTCAGGCGGAGCGTGAGGGTCGTGTCCTTGCGCTCGATCGAAAGAAGCCCGCGCTCGGCAAAGACCTGCAAACACATCGCCGTGCGCAGAAACGTCTCCGCGCCGACCATTTCCGAGCTCAAATGCCGCAGCAGCGGCAGCATGGGCTCGCTGACGCCGTCAGGCCCGACCTCGCGCTCCAGAACGCGCCACGCGCGCACGAACTGGTCGCGCGAGGGGAGCGCCCGCGCCGCGTCGCGCGGGGAGAGCGTGCCGCCGCTGATCAGCTCGCGGCAGAGGGAGAGCGCCTCATTCTCGCGCCCGCTGGGGTCGAGCGAGGGGCGCAGGTCGATGAGTTGGAGCTGGATGGAGCGCTGGGAGCGGAACTCGTTCACCTGCAGATAGAACGCCGCGTCCACACGCATACCCGCGCACACGCCGCACTCGTCGGCGGTGACGGAGAAGAAAATGCCGTCGAAATTCACGCGGCTTTTCTGTAGTTTCAGCTTTAAGTGCCGGTTCTGGCCCACGCCCTGCACGCTCTCGAGCGTTGCGCCGCGCAGGCAGAAGACGGGGCGGTTGTTGCCCGCGCCGTAGGGCTCGAGGAGCGAAAGTGCCTCGACCTCCTCAAGCGTGATGAGCGAGGGGTGCTGCAAGTCGACGTCGACGTCGAGCATCGACACCGGCGGATGCTCGCCCGTGTGGGCGCGCACATACTGGTTCATCCGCGTGCGGAACGCGGGGATGTTGCGCTCTTCGATCGTAAAGCCCGCGGCGAGCTCGTGTCCACCGAAGCTCACAAGAAGGTCGGAGCACGCTTCGAGCGCATTGAAGAGGTTAAAGCCCCCGTAGCTGCGGCACGAGCCCTTACCCGACCCGCCGGAGAGGTGGATCATAAAGCTCGGGCAGGAGAATTTTTCGGAAAGTCTCGACGCCACAATGCCCACGACGCCTTGATGCCAGTCCTCGCTGGACAACACGAGCGCACTGCGCTCGCTCTCGGGAAGGTCCTCCATCTGCTCGATGGCGCGGCGGAAAATGTCCTGCTCCACGCTCTGGCGCTCGCGGTTGAGCTCGCACAGCTCGCGCGCGAGCTTTTCCGCGCGGACGGGATCGTCGGTGAGCAACAATTCCGCGGCCAGCTCGGCGCGGCCCATGCGGCCCGCGGCGTTGATGCGCGGGGCGAGCACAAAGCCGATCTGGATCGACGAGATGGGGCGCGACGTGAGCCCCGCCTCGCGCAGCAGCGCGTGCAGCCCCGTAAAGTCGCTGCGGTCGATGCTCTCAAGCCCGCACTGCACGATGGTGCGGTTCTCGCCCTCCATGCGCATGACGTCGGCGATCGTGCCGATGGCGGCAAGCGTGCAGTAGCGCGCAAACAGCGCATCCTCGCGCCCCTCGCCAAGGGCCAAAACGAGCTTGAGCGCGACGCCCACACCCGCCAAGTGCTTGAAGGGATACGGGCAGTCGGGCCGGTGGGGGTCAACGACGGCCACGGCGGCGGGGAGCTGCTCCTTGCACTCGTGGTGGTCGGTGATGACAAGATCGACGCCGAGCGTCGCGGCGTAGGCCGTCTCGTCCACGCCCGTGATGCCGCAGTCGACCGTGACGATCAGCGTCACGCCGGACTCGGAGAGTGCGCGGATGGCGTCACAGCCGAGGCCGTAGCCCTCCTCGATGCGGCGGGGAATGTGCATCGTCACATCCGCCCCGCGCGAGCGGAGATAATCGGTCAGAAGGCAGGTCGAGGTGATACCGTCCACGTCGTAGTCGCCGAAGACCGCCAGCTTTTCGCCGTTTTCAAGCGCCTTCGAGATGCGCGCGACGGCCTTGTCCATGTCCTTCATCAAAAACGGGGAGTGAGCGAGCGTCTTCTCGCGCTCGAGCGCTTCGGCGGCCTGCTCGCTCGTGGTGACGCCGCGCGCGGCCAGCACCGACGAGACAAGATAGGGGTATCCCGCGTCCATCAGCGTCTTAATGGCATCCTCCGGCGCGGCGGGGATCTGCCAGTGCTCGTACTTCATGTTTCGGCTCACCTTCTTTCTTTTGAGAACTTTTGGGCATACTATCTCAGGCAATACTGCCTCATCATACTAATACAATCTATTATTTTAACAAAGACCACCGCAAAGGTAAAGAGAAAATTTGACTATCCACGCGACTTTGTGCTACAATACGGCAGAAAGAGCACCCAAAAGGGGGAAAATACCAATGAAACAGATCGCAACGCGCCTGACGGCGCTTCTTCTTGCGCTCGTGATGACCACGACGCTCGCGCTTGCCGCCAACAAATCCGGCTATTCCGACGTGCCGGACAAGAACTGGGCGAGCCAAAGCATCGCGCAGTGCAAGCAGTACAACTTATTGCAGGGCATCGGAAACGGCAAGTTCGGCCTCGGACAGAAGATGACGCGCGCGGCCTATGCCGCGGCGCTCTGCCGCCTGATGGGCTGGAAGACCGTAACGCCCGAAAAGGGCAGCTATACCGACAATCAGGATGCGAAAAAGTGGTATTATAGCGCCATTGAGACCGCGAGCGCGCACGACGTGTTCTCCGGCCACAGCACGACCTGCCGACCGAACGACCCCATCACGCGTGAGGAGATGGCCGCGATGACCGTCCGCGCACTGGGGTACAGCACGCTTTCCGGCACGGTGCAGGATGAGTGCCCGTTCACCGATGTTTCGACGAATCCCGGCTATATCACGCTCGCCTGGCGCATGGGCCTTGTGGTGGGTATGAACTTAACGACGTTCGCGCCGAAAAACGACACGACGCGCGAGCAGGCCGCGGCGGTGCTGCTGCGCGCCTACAACGGCCTCAAGGCCAAAGTCAGCGTGACGAGCGTGAGCGCGGCGCCCTCCGGCGCGGTGCCGGCGGAGAGCCTGACGGGCACGAGCGGTGCGGTGCCGCTGTCCCCGCGCGCGGCGATAGAGCAGGTCTACGACGCGGCGGTCAAGGCCGGCAAGGGCGGCAGCGTGGTCATCAACGCCGTCCCCGCGGCGCAGAGCGTGAAAGGCGGCAAGGTGGGCGCGCTGCGCGAGCTGACGCAGGACGAGCTGAGCGCGTATTTGAACGACAGTGCCGTGCAGAAATCGCACTCGAACCGCTTCGACAGCTCGTACCTTCTCTGTAAGGAAAAGGACGGCTCCACGATCGTCGTCTGGTACGAGAGCGAGGCGGACATCGCTGAAAAGACCGAGCTTTGCAAGCTCCTCGGCATCAAGAACGTCTACGTGCTGAAGTAAAACAAAAAATGACAGAGGGATATCTCATGCGAGATATCCCTCTTTTTTGCTGCGTTCAGAAGTTGTCGTTCCAGGAGTCGAAGTGCGGCGGCTCGTTTACCTGCGGCGCGGTGGCGAGCTGGTAGAAGCGGCAGGTCGAAAGGTTCAGATACGGCGTCAGGTAGACGCCCACGACCGCCGAGAGCACGCCGTAGATCAGAGCACCGAGCACCGCACCGGAGAGCGAGTCGGGCAGGTAGCTGATGATGACGTATTCGTAGAGCAGCGCGATAAGCACCGCGGCGATCTGATAGCCGATGAAGCTGAGCTGGAGCAGGAAAAGCTGCATCTTATAGCCATTTGTCTGCCGCTTGCTCAGGTTCAATGCCTCCATCACGCCGAGCTCGGGATTTTCGCACAGGTTGAGCATGGCGAACGAGTAGCGGTAGGCCGCGATGATGCCGGGGATGACGAAAAGCATCGACCACAGGAAGATGAAAACGCCCTCGACGATGGAAAGCAGGATGACCTTCCCGGCAAAGGGGAACGCGTCAAAAAGGCTCTCATACGGCATTTCCTCACGGCGCAGGATGCCGAAGCAGTAGCAGTAATACCCTGCGTTCAGAACGAGCGCGACGAGACCGACGAGGATGCTCACAAAGCTGAACGAGAGCACTGTGAAGCCGCCGGCAGAGTCGATCATATAGCTCACGCCCGAGTTGATCATATCGAGCACAAGGGTGATGAGAAGATAGAAAAGCGTCATCCGGAAGGGATTGACCTCACCGGTGCGCAGCAGTGAGCGCGATTCTGCCTTGATCGCGCCGGTATCGAGCTGCATGGGCATAAAAAAGCTCCTTTCTTGCCGGAACGGGGAAAAACGGACGGCAATGTGCGGAAAATGCACGAAATTCATAAAAATAATAATACATAACTATACCATCGCGTCCGGGACACGTCAAGAAGCGGAAAAATGGGTGATTCCCTCCGCGGGCCGCCGAAAGGAAAATTGTTTGGCAAAATGCTGTTTTTGCGAAAAAATGACGGCGAAATCTGATAAATTATGTAGGAAAATGATGGTCATGAAGAATATTTTCTGGACAAGAGAAAAGAAAGGGGATATAATCTATCCGATTATGGAGCAGTGTTTCCGCTGCTCTGGCAGTATAAAGATGAGGTGAAGACTATGGCACAAGCTTTCTTTGGCGGCGTTCATCCCAATGATATGAAGGCTGCTACCAATGAAAAGGCCATCGAGCAGTTACAAGCCCCTGCTCAGGTGGTGATCCCCATGTCGATGCACTTCGGCGCACCCTGCACCCCGACGGTCTCCAAGGGCGACTATGTCAAGCTTGGACAGAAGATCGGCGAATTCAAAGGTCTCGGCGCTCCCATTCACGCAAGCGTATCCGGTACGGTCGCTGCGGTGGAGCCCCGTCCCTATTCCATGGGCGGCAAGGTCATGTCCGTTGTCATCGACAATGACTTCAAGGACGACTTGAGCGAGGAAGTCCATGCTCCGGCCGACCCCGACGCGCTGAGCGTGGAGGAAATGGTCGAAATGGTCAAGCAGGCCGGTATCGTCGGTATGGGCGGCGCAACGTTCCCCACGCACACGAAGATCTCCAGCGGCATCGGCAAGGTCGATACCGTCATCATCAACGGCGCGGAGTGCGAGCCCTACATCACCGGCGACCATCGCGCGATGCTTGAGCGCCCCGCTGAGATCATCGGCGGCTGCTGCTACCTCGCCAAGATGTTCGGCGTGAGCAAGGTCGTCATCGGCGTGGAGGACAACAAGAAGAACGGCATCGAGGCCCTCAACAAGGTCATCGCCGAGCAGAAGGCTCCCGTCGTGGTCGAATCGCTGCGCTGCCGCTACCCTCAGGGCGGTGAAAAGCAGCTCTGCCAGGCCATCACCGGCAAGCAGGTGCCCCCGGGCGGTCTTCCCGCGAACATCGGCTGCGCCGTGTTCAACATCAACACCACCATCGCCATCTACCATGCTATCAAGGACGGCATGCCCGTGGTGCGCAAGGTCGTCACCGTGTCCGGCAGCGGCGTTGTGGAGCCGAAGAACCTCGAGTGCCCGATCGGCACGCCCGTTTCGCTCCTGTTCGACGCCTGCGGCGGCCTGAAGGACGAGACATTCAAGCTCATCGCCGGCGGCCCGATGATGGGTATGGCGCAGGCCTCCGCCGACTTCCCCGTGGCCAAGGGCACGGGCGCGGTGCTGGCGTTCGCCGCGAATGAGAACAAGGTCTCCGAGGACCCGACCTGCATCCGCTGCGGCCGCTGCGTTGAGGCGTGCCCCATGCACCTCGAGCCTCTGTACCTCTATTTATATGTGCAGAAGAACCGCATCGAGGATCTCGAGGCGGCCCACGTCATGGACTGCATCGAGTGCGGCGCGTGCTCTTACATCTGCCCGGGCCGCCTGCACCTGACGCATTCGTTCAAGGTTGGCAAGCAGAAGGTCAAGGAAGCCGCCGCCAAGGCCAAGGCCGCGGCTGAGGCTGCCAAGGCTGCTGAAGAAGCAAAGAAGGAGGCTTAAGAGATGCTGAATGATTATAAGGGTCTGAAGCTCATCGCTTCCTCCAACCCCCATATCCGCAACAATGAAGACACGCGCTCGATCATGCTCGACGTGATCATCGCGCTGTGCCCCGCGCTCATCATGAGCGTCATCCGTTTCGGCTTCCGCGCGCTGATCTCCGTGCTCGTGAGCGTGGTTTCCGCGATGTTTTTCGAGTGGCTCTACCGTAAGCTGATGCACAAGACGCAGACGCTCGGCGACCTGTCCGCCGCCGTCACCGGTGTCCTGCTCGCGTTCGTCTGCCCCGTGACGCTTCCCTACTGGATGCTGATCGTCGGCAACTTCTTCGCGATCTTCCTTGTCAAGCAGCTCTACGGCGGCCTTGGCAAGAACTTCCTGAACCCCGCGCTGGCCGGCCGTGCCGCGCTCGTCGCGTGCTACACGAGCCAGATGACCTCCTGGATCGACCCGGCCTCCGGCAAGGCGCCCCTCTTCGGCGGCGCTGACGTCGTGACCGCGGCCACTCCGCTTGCGATGATGAAGGGCGGCGAGTTTGCCGAGGTGACGGCACAGTACAGCCTGTCCGACATGTTCATCGGCAACATCGGCGGCTCTCTCGGTGAGATCTCCACGATGATGCTGCTCATCGGCGGATTGTACTTAATTTTCCGCAAGGTCATCTCCTGGCAGATCCCCGTTGCCTACATCGGCACGGTGGCAGTCCTCACGTTCCTCTTCCCCCAGGGCAACGATGCGATGAGCTGGATGCTCTACAACGTGCTCGGCGGCGGCCTGTTCCTCGGCGCGTTCTTCATGGCCACTGACTATGTCACCTCCCCCGTCACGAAGAAGGGCCAGCTGATCTTCGGCATCGGCTGCGGTCTCATCACGGTGTTCATCCGCTACTTCGGCTCCTATCCCGAGGGCGTTTGCTACTCCATCCTTGTGATGAACTGCTGCACCTGGATCATTGACAAGTACACCAAGCCCACCCGCTTCGGCGTAGATAAGAAAGCAGCGAAGGAGGCGGCAAAGAAATGAAGATCGAAGGTAAATTCATTTTCAAGGTAGCCGGTACGCTGACGGCGATCTCGCTGGTCGTCGCGCTGCTGCTGGGCCTGACCAACATGCTGACCGCGGACAAGATCGCGGCCATCAACAAGCAAAAGACCGAGGCGGCGCTCGCCAAGGTCGTCTCTGCGGCCGACTGCGAGTTCCCCCCGATGGAGGAGATCCCGCAGGCCATGATCGACGCCGCCAACGACCAGGGCGGCAAGCTGAGCGAGGTCTATGAGGTTAAGTCCGGCGGCGACACCATCGGCTATGCCTTCAAGGTCACCGCGAGCGGCTCTCAGGGCAACATCGTGATGATCGTCGGCGTGGACACCGACCTCACCGTCACGGGCGTTTCCATCGTCAAGGCTTCCGAGACCGCAGGCATCGGCTCCAAGGTCATGGACAATGAAGCGACCTCCGCCGGCACCGGCGCGCTCGATCAGTTCGTCGGCAAGTCCGGCGCGGGCACGCTCGTCGTCAAGCAGAACATCGACGCCGTCACCGGCGCGACGGTCTCCACCAAGGGCGTGACCAAGGGCGTCAACGCCGCTCTGGCTGCCGCCGAGGCCATGAACTGAGAAAGGGGGAACGATCTATGAATTTCAACAAACAGCTCAAAGACGGTCTGATCTACCAAAACCCCGTTCTGGTGCAGGTGCTCGGTATGTGCTCCACCATGGCCATTACTACGAGTGTTGCAAACGGCTTTGGTATGGGCATCTCCGTTCTCATCATCCTGACGCTTTCGAACATCTTTATTTCCCTTCTGCGCAAGATCATCCCCAACGAAGTGCGTATCGCGTGCTACATCGTCGTCATCGCGGGCTTCGTTACGATCGTTGATCTGTGCCTGCAGGCGTTTGTCCCTGACATCGCCGAGAGCCTTGGCGTGTTCATCCCGCTGATCGTCGTCAACTGCATCATCCTCGGCCGCGCCGAGGCCTTTGCCAGCAAGAACTCCGTTGCCGCCTCCGCGGTGGACGGCATCTGCCAGGGCATCGGCTACACGGTGGTGCTGCTGATCCTGAGCGCGTTCCGCGAGCTCTTGGGCGCGGGCACGCTGCTCGGCATCCAGGTCATGCCTTCTTCCTATGTTCCCGCCGGTATGCTCACGCTGCCCGTCGGCGGCTTCCTCTGCCTCGGCACGCTGATCGCCATCATGCAGTGGGCGCTTGCCAGAAGCGAGAAGAAGAACGCGGAAAAGAAAGAAACGGAGGGTAAATAAAAATGAGTGTGACTAAGTTACTTGCTATTTCCCTCGGCGCGATCCTGACGAATAACTTCATCTTCTCGCAGTTCTTGGGTATCTGCCCGTTCCTCGGCGTGTCGAAAAAGAGCGATACCGCCATCGGTATGGGCCTTGCCGTTACGTTCGTCATGGGCCTTGCCTCGGCGTTCTGCTACGGCGTGAACATCATCCTCGTCAAGCTCGGCCTTGACTACATGCAGACCGTCGCCTTCATCCTCGTGGTGGCGAGCCTCGTGCAGTTCATCGAGATGTTCCTCAAAAAGTCCATGCCGACGCTCTACACGGCCCTCGGCGTGTACCTGCCGCTGATCACCACTAACTGCGCCGTTCTCGGCGTGGTGCTGCTCAACGTGCAGAACGACTACAACTTCATCGGATCCGTGGTTTACGGCATCACCGGCGGCCTTGGCTTCCTGCTGGCGATCTACCTGTTCTCCACGGTGCGCGAGCGCCTGGAGTTTGCCGACTATCCCAAGGCATTTGAAGGCTTCCCCATCGCGCTGATCACCGCAGGCCTGATCGCCCTTGCATTCATGGGCTTCTCCGGCCTGCAGGTGTGGCCCATGTAAGGAGGGAACGAAGAAATGATGAATGTAATTTTTGCTGTTCTCGTGCTGGGCGTGATCGCCGTCGTGTTCGGCCTGATCCTGTCCGTTGCGGCCAAGGCCTTTGAGGTCAAGGTCGATGAGCGCCTGCCCAAGATCCAGGCCTGCCTCGCCGGCGCAAACTGCGGCGGCTGCGGCTACCCCGGCTGCGCGGGCTGCGCCGAGGCAATTCTTGCCGGTAAGGCTCCCGTCACCGCCTGCGCTCCTGCGGGCGCGGAGGGTGCCGCCAAGATCGCTGAGATCATGGGCATGGAAGCCCCCAGCGGCGAAAAGCAGGTCGCGCACGTGCTGTGCAACGGCGGCGAGGCCTCTGTGAAGAATTTCGAGTATGTCGGTCTTCACGACTGCGTCGCCGCGACGAAGGTCGCCGGCGGTCCGACCGCCTGCTCCTTTGGCTGCATGGGCTTTGGCACCTGCGTTGCCGCCTGCCAGTTCGACGCCATCCATATCAATGCACAGGGCGTCGCCGAGGTCGACAAGGAGAAGTGCACCAACTGCGGCGCCTGCCGCGAGGCCTGCCCGCGCAAGCTGATCGTCGAGGTGCCCTACAAGCAGAAGGTCTTCGTCAACTGCTCGAACAAGGAGAAGGGCCCCGCCGTTACGAAGGTGTGCGCCAACTCCTGCATTGCCTGCGGTATGTGCGAGCGCACCTGTAAGTTCGACGCCATCCACGTCGTCAACAACGTGGCCGTCATCGACTACACCAAGTGCAAAAACTGCACCATGTGCGCCAAGGCCTGCCCGCGCAACGCCATCGAGCCCATCCCGACCCCCGAGGAGAAGGAGAAGTTCAAGGCCGCGCAGAAGGCTGCCGCCGAGCGCAAGGCCGCTGCCGCCAAGGCAGCCGCCGAAGCCAAGGCTGCCGAAGCCGCGAAAGCCGCCGAAGCGCCCAAGGCCGAATAAAGGTTCTAAAAAAAGAGGAACGCGAAAGCGTTCCTCTTTTTTTATTCTTCCAAAAGCGGCGCTGCCGCTTTTGGAGAAGGTTTGCACTGCGCTGCATGCACGCGCCAAAGGCGCGCACACTCCGCTCCGTGAGAAGTGTAAATCGCCACGCGCCGGTCGCGGCGATTTACGATTTTAATTTTTCCGTGCCTGCGGGCACGGAATTCTGCGAAGCTGCCGTGAAATGGAAAAGCGTCGCAGACTTTTACCCACAAGGGGTACGCGGCATCCGTAAGGCAGCGAAGCTGCCAACGGCTGCCCAGGACTGCCGCGCACGGCGGCAAATAATGTTAAATCTTTTTTTGCGCGACAGAAAGTGAATTGCCGCAGAGCAGCAAGAGAAGCCGCCCTGGGGCGTGTGCGTGCCAAAAAACTCTTCTCGCGCAGCGAGTGTCGAGCCGTAGGCGAGGCACAGAGCGGAGTGAAAACGCTTCAAAAGGCAGGCCTTGGCCTGACTTTTGCGTAGTTCACAAACTGTTTACACTGCCTCCTATTGACAATGGGAAATGTCGGTGGTACACTGCGTTTAGCACTCAGGGGAAAGGAGTGCTAAAGTTACGAAAGGAGCGCGGCGTATGGACTTGACCGAGCGCAAAAAGCAGATTCTCAAGCGCGTTGTCGAGGATTACATCGCCGCGGCTGAGCCGGTCGGCTCCAAGGCGCTGGCCGAGGAGATGGGCGGTTCGGTGAGCTCCGCGACCATCCGCAACGAGCTTGCGGATCTGGTCGAAATGGGCTACCTTGAGCAGCCGCACACGTCCGCCGGACGCGTGCCGTCGCCGAAAGGTTACCGCTTGTACGTCAACGAGCTGATGGAAAAGCGCGAGGTCTCCGAAACAGAAGCGGAGGAGATCAACGAGCAGCTAAAGTCCAAGCTCAGCGGCACGGACAGCGTGATCGCCAAGGCGGGGCAGATGGTGTCGAGCATCGTCAATTACCCCGTGTACAGCGTGACGGGCGGACGGCGCGAGGCGAGCGTCAAGCGCTTTGAGCTCATCGCGGTCGATGAAATGAGTTTCATCGTCGTGGTGATGGGCGAGGATAACCGCGTGAAGAGCCAGCTCCAGCGCTCGGACCTCCCGTTCGACAGCCAGCGGCTTGCGGACGTCAAGGAGCTTTTGAACACGCACTTCACCGGCCGGAGCGCCGATGAGATGAGTGCAAGGCTGATGAGCCTTTCCGAGCAGCTTTCGCCCGAGCTATTTTTAGTGGTGTCCAAAGCGGTCGAATATGCGATCGGTGTGCTCGAGCAGAGCGCGCAGCGCAATGTGGAGACCGCGGGCGCGAGCCAGATCTTGAAAATGCCTGAGTACCGCGATGTCGACAAGGCGCACGATCTCGTGACATTCCTTGTGGATAACAAGGAAGAGCTTCCCGTGCCGGATGACGGCGCGCCGCTCAAGATCCTGATCGGGCCGGAAAACGTGAACGAGGCGCTCAAGGAAACGAGCGTGGTCGTCGCCAGCTACGATATCGGCGACGGGATGCGCGGCCTCGTCGGTGTGGTGGGTCCCACCAGAATGGACTACGCCACCGTGACGGCGCGGCTGAGTTATTTTGCAGACAGCCTGACGCGGATGTTCGGCAAGAACGAGCTTCCGCCCAAGGAAGAAGATAAGGAGTAAGAAATGGGTAAGAAAGACAAGCAGAACGCGGCGGAGAGCACGCCGGAAAAGAACACGGCGCAGCAGCCGACAGCAGACGAGGCGGCCAAGACCGCAGAAACTGCCAAGGCTGACGAGACCGCCGAAAAGAGCGCGGAGCCCGAGACCTTCACCGTCACGCGCGAGCAGATGGAGAAGATGGAAGGCCTTGCCAAGTCGCTTGCCGACGAGCAGGACAAATACCTGCGCCTTGCCGCCGAGTACGACAACTACCGCAAGCGCACCGCGAAGGAAAAGGAAAACCTTTATGCCGACGCGAAGATCGACACGATCAAGGCGCTGCTGGGCGTTTACGATAACCTCGAGCGCGGCCTTGCCCAGTATGGCGACGAGGAGTCGCCCCACCGCAAGGGCCTTGAAATGGTGTTCAACCAGTTCAAAGAGAGCCTCAAAAAGCTGGGCGTTGAAACGATGGACGCCGCCGGAAAGCCCTTTGACCCTGAAAAGCACAACGCCGTGATGCATGTGGAAGACGAGAACTACGGGGAAAACACCGTGGTCGAGGTGCTTCAGCAGGGCTTCACGCTGGGCGATAAGGTGCTGCGATTTGCCATTGTAAAAGTGGCCAATTAAAAGTTCCTCAAAAATGTGTGACACACATTTTTGAAAGAGCTTGCAGCCCTGTGCAGCGCACTCGCTGCGCTCGCACGTTTCAGGGCTGAGATGTGTTTTTTCTGACGCGCACGCCCCAGGGCGGCTTCTCTTGCCGCTTTGCGGCAATTCACCTTCTGTCGTCAGAAAAAACGATTTGGATTTGTTTCGCGTCTGCGGACGCGAAATGAACATATAAAGTGGTTAACAAAAAAATTAAGATAGATCTTAGGAGGACAACATTATGTCTAAAGTTATCGGTATTGACCTTGGTACTACCAACTCTTGTGTGGCCGTGATGGAAGGCGGCGAAGCCGTCGTCATCCCCAACGCCGAAGGCAACCGCACCACCCCGTCCGTCGTCGCGTTCAGTAAGACCGGCGAGCGTATGGTCGGTCAGGTCGCAAAGCGTCAGGCCATCACCAACCCCGACCGCACGATCTCTTCGATCAAGCGCGAGATGGGCTCTGATTATAAAGTCGAGGTCGACGGTAAGAAGTACACCCCGCAGGAGATCAGCGCGATGATCCTGCAGAAGCTCAAGAGCGACGCTGAGGCTTACCTCGGCGGCCCCGTGAGCGAAGCCGTCATCACCGTTCCCGCTTACTTCACCGATGCGCAGCGTCAGGCGACCAAGGACGCCGGTAAGATCGCCGGCCTCGAGGTCAAGCGTATCATCAACGAGCCGACGGCCGCGGCCCTCGCCTACGGCGTCGACAAGGAGCAGAGCCAGAAGGTCATGGTCTACGACCTCGGCGGCGGTACGTTCGATGTCTCCATCCTCGATATCGACGACGGCGTTATTGAAGTTCTGGCCACCGCGGGCAACAACCGCCTCGGCGGCGACGACTTCGATGAGTGCATCATGAAGTGGATGGTCAGCGAGTTCAAGCGTACCGACGGCGTCGACCTCAGCGGCGACAAGGTCGCCATGCAGCGCTTGAAGGAAGCTGCCGAGAAGGCCAAGATCGAGCTCTCCGGCGTGACCTCCACCAATATTAACCTCCCGTATATCACGGCCGACGCTACCGGCCCGAAGCACCTCGACCTGACCCTCACGCGCGCTAAGTTCAACGAGCTGACCGCGCACCTGGTCGAAGCCACTGCCGGCCCTGTCCGTCAGGCGCTCAGCGATGCGGGCCTCACCGGCAACGACATCCACAAGGTCCTGATGGTCGGCGGCTCCAGCCGTATCCCCGCCGTGCAGGAAATGGTCAAGAAGCTCACCGGCAAGGAAGGCTTCAAGGGCATCAACCCCGATGAGTGCGTCGCCATGGGCGCTGCTCTTCAGGCGGGCGTTCTGACCGGCGATGTCAAGGGCCTGCTGCTGCTCGACGTCACCCCGCTGTCCCTCGGCATTGAGACCATGGGCGGCGTTTGCACCAAGCTCATCGACCGCAACACCACCATCCCCGTGAAGAAGAGCCAGATCTTCTCCACCGCCGCCGACAACCAGACGAGCGTTGAAGTCAACGTTCTGCAGGGCGAGCGTGAGATGGCCGCTGCCAACAAGAGCCTCGGCCGCTTCCACCTCGATGGCATCGCTCCGGCCCGCCGCGGCGTGCCTCAGATCGAGGTCACATTCGATATCGACGCCAACGGCATCGTGAACGTCAGCGCGAAGGATCTCGGCACCGGCACCGAGCAGCACATCACCATCACCTCTTCCTCCAACATGAGCAAGGAGGATATCGAAAAGGCCGTCAAGGACGCCGAGCAGTACGCCGCTGAAGATGCCAAGATCAAGGAAAAGGTCGAAGTCCGCAACCAGGCCGACCAGATGGTCTACCAGAGCGAGAAGACCCTCGGCGAAGTGGGCGACAAGATCCCCGCGGACGAGAAGGCCAAGGTCCAGAGTGGTATCGACAAGCTGAAGGAAGTCCTCAAGGGCGACGACACCGACGCCATCAAGAGCGCGACCGAAGAGCTCACGCAGATGTTCTACCAGATGAGCGAGAAGCTCTATCAGCAGGCGAACCCGCAGGGCGGCGCACAGGCCGGTCCTGACATGGGCGGCCAGAACGGCGGCGCGCAGACCGGCCCGAACGGTCAGCAGTATTATGATGCTGACTACAAGGTCGTGGATGACGACGAGAACAACAAGAAGTAATTTGAAACCGATCGACGCAGCGGGGACAGTTTATACTGCCCCCGATTGCGGCGTTTTTAGGAGCGTAGTCTATGGCTGAAAATAAAAGAGACTATTACGAGGTGCTCGGCGTTTCCAAGGGCGCTTCGGAAGAAGAGATCAAAAAAGCATACAAAAAGCTCGCACGCAAGTATCACCCCGACATGAACCCCGGCGACAAGGAAGCCGAGGAGAAGTTCAAGGAGATCAACGAGGCGAACGAGGTTTTGAGCGACCCGGACAAGAAGGCGCGCTACGACCAGTTCGGCTTTGCGGGCGTTGACCCGAATTACGGCGCAGGCGCCGGTGGCGGCGCTTACGGCGCGGGCGGGTTCGACTTCGGCGACCTCGGCGATATCTTCGGCAGCTTCTTCGGCGGGGGCTTCGGCGGCGCGCGCGCGAACCCCAACGCGCCCCAGCGCGGCGAGAGCCTGCGCACGAGCGTGAACATCAGCTTTGAAGAGGCGGCCTTCGGCTGCGAGAAGGAAGTCAGCATCGACCGCATCGAGCAGTGTCCTGACTGCCGCGGCTCGGGCTGCGCCAAGGGCACGACCGCCGAGGTCTGCCCTGACTGCCGCGGCAGCGGCGTGATCCAGCAGCGCCGCCAGACGCCGCTGGGCTATATGTCGACGTCGGCCCCCTGCCAGCGCTGCGGAGGCAAGGGTAAGATCATTCATCAACCCTGCCCCAAGTGCGGCGGCAAGGGCATGATCCGCCACCGCAAGACCATCAAGGTCAGCATTCCTGCGGGCATCGACAACGGGCAGACCATTTCGCTGCGCGCGCAGGGCAACGCGGGCAAGAACGGCGGCCCCGCGGGCGACCTTCTGATCGTCGTGTCCGTGCGTCCGCACGAGATCTTCCGCCGCGAGGGCACGAGCGTCCTGTGCGAAGCGCCCATCACGTTCACGCAGGCGGTGCTCGGCGCGGAGCTCGAGATCCCGACGATCGACGGCAAGGTGAAGTACACCATCCCCGAGGGGACGCAGAGCGGCACGACGTTCCGCCTGAAGGGCAAGGGCATCCCCGGCCTCAACGGCCGCGGCCGCGGCGACCAGTACGTCACCGTGTATATCGAGACGCCGCGCAACCTGAACCGCGAGCAGAAGGAAGCGCTCAAGAAGTTCAGCGAGTCGCTCGGCGAGAAGAATTATGAGGAACACAAGAGCTTTTTCGGAAAGTTCAAGCTGTAACGAATAGAAGATGTATTTATCCGATTATCACACCCACTGTTCGCTTTCGTTCGACTCGAAAACGCCGGTGGAAGACATGGTGCGCGCGGGCATCGCGCAGGGTTTGCAGGAAATGTGCCTGACCGACCATGTAGACCTGTTCCGCCCGAGGGAGACGGCGCGCTGGGAGCACGATTTTTCGAATCGTGAAGAGACCTTTGCGCGCGCCGACCAGGCGGCGGACGGGAAGATCATCGTCCGCCGCGGTATCGAGCTCGGCGAGGCGATGCGCGACTTTGCCTACGCAGACGAGCTGCTCTCGCGTTTGCCGGAGCTCGACTTTGTCATCGGTTCGCAGCATCAGCTGTCGGAAAAGTACGATTGGAACGACCTCTACTTCATGCCCGAGGCCACGGAGCAGGAGGCGCGCGAGCAGATCGCGGACTATTTAACGCTCGTTCTGGAGACGGCCAAGTGGGGGAAGTTCTCCGTGCTCGGCCACCTGACGCTGCCGCTTCGCTACATGAACGAAAACCACGGCATGCACATGAGTTTCGACGGCTTCGAGGACGAGGTGGCGCAGGTGTTCCGCGCGCTCATTGAAAATGGCTGCGGCATCGAGTGCAACGTCAACCGCGGCAACACGCCGCTGCCGGACGCCAAATGGCTGAGGCTCTATCACGAGCTCAGCGGCGAGATCATCACCATCGGCACCGACGCGCATACGCCGGAATTCGCCGGCATGCGCGCCCGCGAGACGCAGGAGCTTTTAAAGAGCTGCGGCCTCAACTATGTGTGTACGTTTGAAAAGAAAAACCCGGTCTTTCACAAAATCTGACTGACAAAAGGAGAAACACTATGAAGATCGCATTGGGCTGTGACCACGGCGGATACGCCATGAAGGAAGACATCAAAAAGCAGCTGGAGGGCCTGGGCCACGAGGTCAAGGACTGCGGCACCTATTCCACCGAGAGCTGCGACTATCCCATTTTCGGCGAGGCCGCCGCGCGTGCCGTCGCGAGCGGAGAGTGCGAGTACGGTATCGTCGTGTGCACGACGGGCATCGGTATCTCCATTGCGGCGAACAAGGTCAAGGGCATCCGCTGCGCGCACTGCGCCGATACGCTCGAGGCGCAGCTCTGCCGCCAGCACAACAACGCGAACATGATGGCCATCGGCGCGGGCTTCACGGGCCCGAAGCTGGCCGCGGCCATGGTCGAGACGTTCCTCTCCACCGCGTTTGAGGGCGGCCGCCACGCCCGCCGCGTCGCGCTGATGGACGCTATCGAGGGCTAAAGCATACAAAAGCGGAAAATCAACAAAAACCGAAAGGTTTTTGTTGATTTTTTTGCTCTCAAAAGGTAAACTGTTGCACGAGAAAAAGGAGGCGGATGCAGACAATGGCAAGAAGATCGAGCGGAACGAAGGGCTATACCGGTTATCGCGGGCGCAGGCGCGGCAGAGGCGTGCTGGCCGTGGTGCTGGTGGTCATTTTGCTGCTGGCGTGCGGCTTTTTGTTTGCGCAGCGCTATATGGTATACGATGCGGATGGCTCGGTCCGCTTTGAGTTCCCCTGGATAAAGAAGACCCCACAGGATGACACCGCAAATGGCGGCGACAGCGGCGACGATAAGAAGCAGGACGACCTTGAGATCACGGTGCAAAAGCCCGTCATCAAGGATACCTGCGCAGTCGAGCTGGGTGCGGACGCGCTCGGCAGCGATTGGCAGGCAGCGCTCGATGGCCTTGATAAGGACGTGAACGCCGTGGCGGTCGAGCTCAAGGACGCGAGCGGCAAGCTCTACTATAATTCCAAGGTGCAGGGCGCGATCGACTGCGGCGCGGTGGCTGGCGGCAGCGCATCGGATGCGGCCATTCAGGGCCTTGTCGACTCGGACTACTATACGATCGGCCGCATCAGCACGCTGCACGACAGCCTGTACGCCTACGAGCACATGACGGACGCCGCCGTGTGCCAGCTGACGGGATTCGTCTGGTACGATACGAACAGCACCCACTGGCTCGCGCCCGAAAAGCAGGCGGCGCGCCAGTATGTGACCGATATCGTCACGGAATGCGCACAGATGGACTTTGATGAGCTACTGCTCGACGATCTCCACTACCCGCGCGAGGGGCGCATGAGCCGCATCAAGACGGACGAGCGCACCATGACGCAGCAGGAGGCGCTTGCGCTGCTCGCCGACGATATCCACACCGCGCTTGAGCAGGCGGGCTACAAGGGCAAGCTCTCCGTCAGCGTGGACGCGGACATCGCGCTTGCGGGCAGCGAGGCAAACTCCGGCATCGTAATGAGCGAGCTCACGGAAAAGTTCGACCGCGTGTACGTCAAGGTCACGGCAGACCAGCTCGAGAGCGTCACCGAGGCGATGAAGGCCTACGACGTCGAGTTCGTCCCCATCGTGACGGAGGCGACGGACAGCGGCAGCTATCTCATTGAAAAGTGAATAGGCGAAGGGCGGGCCGCTGATACCTCGGCGGCCCGCTTTTTGCGTAAAAAGGGAAAAGGGCGCGGGGCAGCGAAGGCTGTCCCGTGCCTTTTTTTGATGTGGAGAAAGACGAGGGGGGGACGCCCCGTTCGAGCGTTGGAAAAAGCGTTGATAACCGCTTTGAGACATAATGTACAAAAGTTGAATGAATTAGACGTAATTTAAACGCTTAATTTTGTGCAAAATAGACAGTATACTGTTGCCCATACCAAAAAAAGGGCCCTCGAGGGCCGCTGCGCCCGCGCGGGAAAGAATATGCCCGCGGGCGAAAAAGAGGATATGAGACGCCCGCTCTCCGGTGAGTGAGAGACCTGCCGCAGCGCACGGAGCGGCTGAAACGGGAGAATAAGGCCAATACGGAACATACAGCAAATTCTGCACAGGAGATAGAACATCATGCTTGAAAATAACCACACGATTCACCTGACGCTCAACGGCGAGAGCCGCGCGTTCACGGTGGAGCCGCGGGAGACGCTTCTGCACGTGCTGCGCGAGCGCGCGCACCTGACGGGCGCGAAGAAGGGCTGTGACCTTGGCGAATGCGGTGCCTGCACGGTCATCATGGACGGGCGCGCGGTCAACTCGTGCTGTGTGTTCGCCATCGAGGCGGACGGCACCACGGTCGAGACCATCGAGGGCATCGGCACCGCCGACGAGCCGCACCCGCTGCAGCAGGCGTTTATCGACGCCGGCGCCATCCAGTGCGGCTACTGCACGCCCGGAATGATCATGGCGGCCAAGGCGCTGCTCGACCGCAACTCCCATCCCACGCGCGAGGAGATCCATGCGGCGATGTCCGGCAACCTGTGTCGTTGCACGGGCTACACGAAGATCGAGGAGGCCATCGTCGCGGCCTCCAGGGTCATTGAACAGTACGCGAACGGAAAGGGGACGCAGCAGTGATGGAACAGCATCATTTCGACATTGTCAACCACGCTGCACCGCGCCTTGAGTCCATGGATAAGGCGCTGGGCCGCGGCAAGTACACCGACGACTTAGAGCTTCCCAACATGGCCTGCGCCGCGCTCGTGCGCTGCCCGTATTCCCACGCCAAGGTGCTGAGCATCGATGTGAGCGAGGCGGAAAAGGTTCCCGGTTTTCTCGGCTGCGCCCTGCCGGAGGAGGCCCCGCAGGCCTACTTCAACTGCTCGGGCAACCCGCCCTCTCCGCTTCTGATGGCGGATGAAAAGGTGCTGACGACCGAGCCCCTGACCATCGGCGACCGCGTGGCCGTCGTCGCCGCGGAGACGGAGGAGGCCGCCCGCGCCGCTGCCGAGGCGGTGAAGGTCGAGTACGAGAACCTTGCGCCGATCCTCGACGTCAAGGCCGCGCTCGCGGATAATGCGCCCGCGATGCAGCCGCATCTTTCCGACACGAACGTCGTCCAGCGGCGCGAGGTGTCGCAGGGCGACATCGCCGTGGGCGAGGAAAAGTCCGACATCATTCTCGAAGACCACTTCGTCACGCCGCCGATGCAGCACACGATGATCGAGCTGACCTGCTGCATCTGCGATTTCAGCGACGGCGAGCACATGACGATCTACAGCTGCTCGCAGACGGTGTTCCAGGAGCGCCGCATTCTGGCCGAGCTCTTCGGCCTCAAGGAAGTGGACGTGCACATCATCAAGCCGCTTGTTGGCGCGGGCTTCGGCGCGCGCCAGCAGCTGCACGCCCAGCACGCCGCGGCGCTCATCTCGCGCAAGATCAAGCGCCCCGTGAAGCTGCTCTATTCGCGCGAGGAGGACTTCTACTCCGTCGTGCGTCACGCCTCCGACGTTGATCTTCGCATCGGCACGGACAAAAACGGCAAGCTGCAGCTCTTTGATACGACGTTCCGCCTGAACGCCGGCCCCTACACCACGCACACGCCGACGGTCGTGGCCGCCGCCGCGCGTAAATTGCAGTACAACGTGCCGAACTACTCGTTCATCGGCCTGAGCGTTTTCACAAACCACGTGACGGGCGGCGCGTTCCGCGGCTACGGCAACACGCAGCTCACGTTCGGCCGCGAAATTCTGATGGACCGCCTGGCGCAGAAGCTCGATATGGACCCTGTCGAATTCCGCCTGATGAACCACGTGCAGGTGGGCGAGTGCTTCCCCTGCGCAAGCATCCCTGTCAGCAGCAACGGCATTGAGGACTGCGCACGCCGCTGCCAGCAGATCCAGAAGGAGATCGACAAGAAAGAGCCCCTGATCGACAACGACGATATCCGTCAGGCGTGGGGCATCTCGTTCAGCTGCCACGGCTCCGGCCCGTCCTCGAAGGAGGGCCTGAGCGGCGCGGTCGTCATGCTCAACGCCGACGCGTCCGTGCATCTTCTCGTCGGCTCTGCCGATATCGGTCAGGGCAGCGAGACGATGGAGAGCCAGATCGCGGCGGAATGCCTCGGTATCCCGCTCTCCAGCGTGCAGATCACCGCGGCGGACACGGGTCTGACGCCGTATAACACCGGCACGTTCGGTTCGAGCCAGACGTTCATCTGCGGCAACGCCGTCAAGCTCGCCTGCGACGATCTGAAAAAGAAGATGGTCGAGCAGCTCAAGGTCATCTATGACGGCTGCACGGTCAAGGAAAAGGACCATCGCTACTATATCGGCGGCGGCACAGACATCATGCCGCTGCTGAAAAACGAGGTGCGCGACGACAAGGATTTCGTCTTCCTGAAGAAAATTCCGGAGCTGCACGTTTTGGAGGAAAAGGACGGCGAGCTCATCATCGGCGCGGCGATGACGCTCACCGAGCTCGCTGAGAGCGCGCTTCTGAACAGCCGCTACGCGGCCATCGCGCAGGCGTCGTCGCTGACGGCGTCCCCGCAGATCAGAAACATCGCCACCGTCGGCGGCAACATCATGCAGGACCGCCGCTGCATCTACTTCAACCAGCCGCACCTGTGGCGCAGCGGCCTTGCCTGCTGCTTCAAGACCGGCGGCAGCATTTGCCACCAGATCCCGAACTCGCCGGTCTGCCGCGCGATCTACTATTCCGACGTCGCCACCGCGCTGATCGCTTACGAGGCGGAGGTCGAGTACATCGAAGACGGCGAGACGCACCGCACCGACCTCAAGTCCCTCATCGAGCGCCACAGCGTGGCAAACGGCCTTGCCTGCCACGAGCACCTGCCCATCCTCGTTACGCGCTTTCTCGTCCCCGCGGCGGAGAAAGGCGAGCGCAGCGGCTTTTATAAGTACGCCATGCGCACGACGATCGACTTCCCGATCATCAACTTCGCGCTCCGCTGCGGCGGCAATCGCCCCGCGCGTCTGGCTGCGGGCGCGGTCGCGCCCCATCCGGTCGTGATGGCCGAGACGGCGGCGAAGATCGGCTCCGACGCCACGGATGACGAGGTCATCGCGCAGGCCGAGGACGAGCTCAGAAAGCTCGCCATGCCCATCAAGGAGGCCTGCATGACCCCCGCGGTCAAGAGAAGCCTCTATCGCCACGTCGCGATGCTGCTGAATCTGAGAAAATAAGCAAAAAAAGAACCGTCCGATCGGACGGTTCTTTTTTGTCGTAGAAATTTACTTCGCAGCGCGGGCCAGAACGGCCTCGGCGCTCATGTTCGGATTGATGGTCTCTTCGCTCTCGACCGCGATGGCTGCGGCGGCGGTGCCGGCGGCGCAGCTTTCGGCAAGGTCGCGGCCCGCGAGGAACGACCAGACGAGGGACGCCATCATCGCGTCGCCCGCGCCGGTGGCGTTGCGCAACTCGGCCTTGCAGATGGGTTCCAAATGCGTCTCGCCCTGCTGCGCGGCGAACACGCCGTCGCCGCCGAGCGACAGGAACACGCGCTGCACGCCCTGATCAAGCAGCGCCTGCGCGGCCTGATGGAGCGTTGCATTGCCTGTGATCTTCACGCCGGAGAGGAGCTCTGCTTCAATGCGGTTGGGTTTGAGCGTGTGGACGTGACTGAGTAAGCCCTGGAGCTTTTCCGCCTTGACGGTGGACACCGGATCGACGAAGAGCGGCGCGGCGCAGTGCTCGACAAGGTACGCGATGGACTTGCGCGGCAGGTTCGCGTCCACGACCACCGCGGCGGCGCCGTCGAGCAGCTCCTTCTGGGAGGCAAAGTAGTCCGGCGTCAACTTTTCGCAGATTTCCATGTCAGATACGGCCACGGCCATGTCGCCGTCGCTGTCGCCCACGAACACGTAGGTCGAGGTGCGGCCGTCGGGCACGCGCAGCGCGTGCGAAAGGTCGATGCCGAGTTCTTTACAGCTCTCTTCGACCTGGCTTGCGCGCGAATCGCCGCCCACGGCGGTCAGAAGATACGTCGGTACGCCGAGCAGGCGCATGTTGTGCGCGATGTTGCGCCCCACACCACCGAGACTCAGCTCGACGCGGCCGGGATTGGAGTCACGGTCGCGCAGGGGAGCGAAGGAATGGGCGCCGATGTCGATATTCACGCCGCCGCAGACGACGGCATAGGGAAGATTCTTTTCGTTAGACATGATGTTGCTTTCTCCGAATTATTTGTGATAAAGACGCTTGGATTCATACTTCGGCTCGCAGCTGACGTGAATGCCGAGGCGCTTGTAGAGCTTGATGTCCTCCTCCGAGATGATGACGGAGAAGTGCGCATCGCAGCTGCGGAGCGTGCCGAGCTGGGCTCTTGCCATGTCGGCGAGGGGGTTCGTCAGCGCCGAGATCGCCAGCGCGATGAGCACCTCGTCAGAGTGCAGGCGCGGGTTGTGGTGGCCGAGCGACTGGATCTTGAGCGCTGAGATCGGCTCAATGACCTGATTTGAGATGAGGTTCATGTCGCTGCGGATGCCCGCCATGGCCTTGAGCGCGTTGAGCAGCAGCGCCGCCGAAGCGCCGAGAAGGGAAGAGGTCTTGCCCGTGACAACGCGGCCGTCGGGCAGCACCATCGCGCCCGCGGGCGCGCCGGTCTCCTCAGCCTTCTGCTTGGCCGCGGCCACAGCGGGGCAGAGGTCGGGCGTCACATCCGCCTGCTGCATGACGAGCTCGAGCTTTCTGAGCTGGCAGGCGTCAGCAATGCCGCGCGCGACGTCGACCTGCGCGGTGTAGTAGCGGCGCAGAATTTCCATGCGCGAGGCCCGACGGCAGACCTCATCGTCGATGATGCAGTTGCCCGCCATGTTGACGCCCATGTCGGTGGGGGACTGGTAGGGGCACTTGCCGGAGATGCGCTCGAAGATCGCGCGCAGGACGGGGAAGATCTCCACGTCGCGGTTATAGTTCACGGTCGTCTCGCCGTAGGCCTCGAGGTGGAACGGGTCGATCATGTTCACGTCGTCAAGGTCCGCGGTCGCGGCCTCGTAGGCGAGGTTCACGGGGTGCTTGAGCGGCAGGTTCCAGATGGGGAAGGTCTCAAACTTGGCGTAGCCCGCGCTCACGCCGTGTTTGTGCTCGTGGTAGAGCTGGGAGAGGCACGTCGCCATCTTGCCGCTGCCGGGGCCCGGCGCGGTGACGACGATGAGCGAGTGCGTCGTCTCGATATACTCGTTGTGGCCAAAGCCCTCGTCGCTCACGATGTGGGCGACGTCGGAGGGATAGCCCGCGATGGGGTAGTGGCGGTAGTTGCGAACGCCAAGCGTGTTGAGACGCTTGATGAAGGCATCCGCCGCGTTCTGCCCCGCGTACTGCGTGATGCATACGCCGCCGACATAAAGCCCCAGCGAGCGGAACGCGTCAATCAGGCGCAGGCAGTCGTCATCATAGGTGATGCCGAGGTCGCCGCGCACCTTGTTCTTTTCAATGTCGTTCGCGTTGACCGCGATGACGATCTCCACGTCGTCGCGCAGCTGCTGAAGCATGCGGATCTTGCTGTCGGGCTGGAAGCCGGGCAGCACGCGCGAAGCGTGAAAGTCGTCGAAGAGCTTGCCGCCGAACTCCAGGTACAGCTTGCCGCCGAACTTGCTGATGCGCTCGCGGATGTGCGCGGACTGCATGGCAAGGTATTTGTCGTTATCAAAACCGATTTGTCCCATCGTAAAAAGCACCCCATTTTCAATTTACACATAATATATGCCTATTATATAGAACGTACGGCGGCTTGACAAGAAATGTGCCCGCAGAAAAATAGATGAAAAACGGCGGCGAATTTCTGCTATTTTCCCCTCTTTACATCAGCGAGCTCTTAGCGTATGCTATAAACAGTCTCTTCACGGGGGGAAGAAAAAATCCGCACTTTTTGAAAAAAGATGTTGACAAAAGAATGCGGATATAGTAGTATATCACTGTTCGATTCGCGCGGTTAGCTCAGCTGGTAGAGCACATGCTTGACGTGCATGGGGTCACAGGTTCGAGTCCTGTACCGCGCACCAGAGAAAAACCTTGAAGCTTCAGTGGCTTCAAGGTTTTTTTATTGCCCTGAGGTGCCATTTACCCTTTATCGTACCCTTTATAAATTGAGAACATTTGTGATAAAACCTTCCATGCGCTGTGCGCTGACCGAGCGCATATCGTCTGTGAAGTGCCCGTAGATGTCAAGGGTAAAGGCAGCGGTTGCATGACCGAGGTTGCTTTGTACAGTTTTGATGTCGTCACCTGCGCGGATGCAGTTGACGGCATAGGTATGACGAAGGTCGTGTATCCTCGCATCGGGAAGACCGATGCGCTTTACGATGCGCTTGAAGCTGTCGAAGATCGCACGGTAGGAGACATAGCGCCCGAACTCATTGGTGAACACCAAGCCGCTGTCTTCCCACGCGGGGCCTGCCAGCAATCTCTGTGTGGCTTGCTGCACTTTCTGAGTTTGCAGTAGCTTCATCACATACGGTGCGGGCGTGATGGTACGGCTCTTGTTGTTTTTTGGCAGGGAGAAATAATATGTTCCGCCCTTCCGCTGGCTTCTGCGGAGTTGTTTGTTAATGAGAAGCGTACCCTTTTCAAAATCCACGCAATCCCACATCAATCCGAGCAGCTCGCCTTCGCGCAAGCCGGTGAAGAGGTCAACGGTGAGGGGAATTTCATATCTGCTGCCTTTTAGGAGATTCAAAAGCTGAGCGGTCTGTTGATCGGTCAGCGGATGGATCTCCTTTTTGATAATTTTGGGCAGAACACACGCGGTCGTGGGATTATAGCGGATGTAGTTCAGAAGGACCGCCTGTTGGAGCGCCTTATGCAGTACGCCATGAATGTTCTTGATGGTTTTGGCGTTTAGCGCAGGCTGCCCGTCATGCTCCTGCGAAAGAGAGTTATAAAGGTGCTGGATTGTGTGCGCCTTCAGACTTTCAAGCGGAATATTGCCGAGCGCAGGCCGCAGATACAGCTTAGCCTGCCGTTCGTAGAGATACGCTGTGGAATCCTTGACGCCGATCTGATAGTCTTTCAGCCAAATATCAAGCCATTCATTCACGGTCATTTTACAAGGCTCTTGGTATACTCCGCTGTCGATCTCCGCGGTGATTGCGGTGAGCTTTTGTCTTACCTCCTTCTGCGTCTTGCCGTAGACGGATTTTTGAATCTGCTTTCCCGTTCCGGGATCAATGCCAAGGGTGTAGCGTGCTTCCCAAAGCCCGTCAGGGCGCTGACGGATCGTGCCGCCGCCCTTGGCTCCTTTTGTCATTCGTGTTGCCAATGTTTCCTCCATTTCTTCTGAAATCATAAAACGGCCAGTCAGTCCGTTGTTTTATCGCTGTTTGTCGCTGTCGAGCCATGCGACAAAGTCTTCGAGCGGCAGCTTGCCCGCTACGCAGGCATCACGCTTTTCCCGCGCCGTCTTCGACCATGCGGTGAACTCTGCCTTGCTCATCGTTCCATACCGCACACGGGCGTTGTGCGCCTTGTAGGAGCGTGTGAACTCCCTCGCGGCAGGATTCTTCATCTGCCTGCTCTGATACTGCACGACGGCTCCCATTTGGCGGCAGGTCTTTTCCGAGCCTTCCATCAACCGTGTGCAGTAGTCCTGCGTGATGTTTCCGGTCACAACAAAGTATCTGCCGCAGTTTTTACACTTGTGGATCGGGAGCGGCAGGCGGAGACAGTACGCCTTCAAGTAGTTGTAGAGGTCGCGCACGGTGTTTGGGTAAAGCACCTCGCGCAGCGCTGTCCTGATCCCGCGCTCCCGCAGTATCTCCACGCTGTAATGGTAGGCGCTGTTATACGCTGGGCTGTCCAGCATGACCTCCTCTGTGGCAAGCTCGCCATAGCGCATATCGTCGAAATGGAGCAACGCATCGTAATGCGCCTCGCGGTAACGCTCTGCCGTGGAGTAGTCCGGCTTGTACCGGTCATCCAGACATAATTCGATCAGGGCCTTTGCATCACGGACGATGGCTTCAAAATCGTTGGCGAATGAAAGGACAATCGCTGCGTCAGCATCCTGACCGTGCAAGTATGCCGACTCCAACTCACTCAGCTCTTTCACGAGCAGGCCGAAGAAAGGGTGTACCTTGCAAAGCGGCATCGACAGCTCCAGCAGCTTTCTCCATGCGGCCTCGTCCTTTTCCGTTTGTACCAGCTTATTGATCTCGGACAATACGCAATAGGCCTCGTAAAAGTCCGTATCGTAAAGGTCGATGAGACATTGGCCGAGATCCTGCGTTTGATCGAGATAGGTCATGCGGCTGCCCAAGGTTCGGTCATACAGCGCAATGTGTTCTTTTCGTTCCGGCGTGACGTAATACCGGAATTCCATGTGTTCGGAAAAGACCATAGCTGCCCTCCTGTTAGATACAGTGAAATATGTACGTTAAATTATCTATTTACTTTTCCATACAAACATTATACAATCATACCATAATAGTTACATTGTGTATTATAGTCTTTATAATCCATAATGTCAACTAGAATTTTCAAAGGAGGTCACACATGAACAACAACTACGAAAATCTTCCCGCGGTGCTGAATGCCAATCAGCTCGCGGCGGCGCTGGGCATCTCGCGTGCGGGAGCGTATCAGCTTCTCAACACGGGGACCTTTCCCACGCTGCGCATCGGTAAGAGGCTGCTCGTGCCGAAGGACAAGCTCATCGACTGGATCGAGCAGAACACAGGAGGTGGGAATGGCAACTGAAAAAGAAACGACTGCCCCGATTCCATCTGTTGCACCAGATGGGGAGCAGTCGTCCGCGCTTGCACGCACGGATAGTATACCAGCTTTTGAAGAAACGTACAAGCAGTTTGGCAAGATGCGGGTGATGACCATGCCGGAGCTGATGGAAACGCGATTTCCGCTTCGTCCCGCGGTCATTGAAGGACTGCTGCCGGCGGGGACTTATCTCCTCGCCGGCGCGCCAAAGATCGGCAAGTCCTTTCTCGTTTTGCAGATGGCCTACCGGGTGAGCATGGGGGAGCCGTTTCTCGGCTTTCCTTCCCGGCAGGGTACGGTTTTGTACCTTGCCTTGGAGGATACCTGCGAGCGATTGCAAAAGAGGCTCTCGCAGATGACAGACAGCGACAGCCCAAAGCTGAAGCTGTCCGTCATCTCCGAAACTCTGGAGGAGGATTTGACGGAGCGGCTGAGGCTTTTTCTTCTGCATGAGGCCGATACCGTCCTTATCGTCATTGACACCTTGCAGCGGATTCGTGGAAAGACACCGGACAGCGGCAGCTATGCCGCCGACTATGAAACGGTAGAAAAATTGAAGGAGATCTCAGATCTCTATGGAATCGCGCTGCTGTTGGTTCATCACACGCGTAAGGAGGGTGCGGAGGACATATTCAACACGATCTCCGGCACGAACGGTCTGATGGGGGCAGCAGATGGTGCGCTGATTTTGTATAAGGACAAGCGCACTGCTTCGGATGCCGTTTTAGAGGTGGTCGGGCGTGACCAGCCGCAGCTCCGACTGCATCTCCGGTTTGCTGCTGCGCATCTGTGCTGGGAGCTGCTTGAGGCGGAAACAGAACCTTACAGAGATCCTCCATGCCCGCTGTTTGAATTTCTTTCTCGGCTGGTAAACGAAGAAAACCCATCGTGGAACGGCACGGCGACGGAGCTTGCGCAATGTCTTTCCAAGATGGACAACAGCCAGGGCGTTACGCCGAACTGGGTCGTGCGGACGCTGAACGCGCGGCAGGATACGCTGTTGCGGAAATACAACATTCGCTATGTTGCCCACCGCACGAGAGAGGGCAAGAGCCTTTCGCTGCGGTGGGACGGTGTACGGTAATGTACGGTATGTACGGTAAAAATGGGAGTGGGGGTATCCCCTCAAAATACCGTACATTATCGGACATACCGTACACCGGCAGGGTCATTTCCCGCGCCGATAGGCGGCGGGAAATGAGCGCTTGAGGGAGTCCAGAGGGAACGGCTGGCACACGGACTTTGGCACAAAGTCTAGTGTGTTATACCCATCACGACGGGGGACGGGAGAAATCACGGACTGGCCGCAGCCAGTCCGTGATTTTGACCGGACCGAAAAAGAAGAATGTGAGGTGTCGGTATCGACACCTCACGGGCGCACTTTTTCAGAAAGTCGTGGTGGGGATTTTCCGCTCCCTCGTCCCCAAAACGATAACAGGAGGAACAACGATGGCTTATGCCATTTTACGATTTGCAAAGCGAAAGGGCGGTGCTGCCAAGGCCATTGCTGCCCACAATGAGCGGACAAAGGAAGCATACGCCAGTAATCCGGACATTGACAAAAGCCGCACCGTGCAGAACTATCATTTGATCGTGCCGCGTTGGAGCTATGGGCAGGAGATCCGACACCGCATCAGCATGGCGAGCTGCCGGGTACGCAGGGACAGCGTGAAATTCGTGGAGACCCTGATCACGACCAGCCCGGAGTTTGCAAAAGCACATGAAGCGGAAATGCCGGAGTATTTTGAGCGGGCGCTTGGCTTTCTCAAAGAACGCGTGGGCGAGGAGAATATCTTTTCCGCCGTGGTGCACATGGATGAGAAAACGCCGCACCTGCATCTGTGCTTTGTGCCACTGACGAAGGACAACCGGCTGTCCGCAAAAGAAATTCTCGGCAACAAGAAGCGCATGATCCAGTGGCAGGACGATTTCTACGCCTGTATGTCGGAGCGGTGGCCGGAGCTGGAGCGCGGCGCGCCCGCCGTGGAGACCAAGCGCAAGCACCTGACGCCGCAATGGTACAAGAAAGTCACGGCGATGGATGCCAAATTGGAGAAGCTGGAGGCGGCCCTGAGTGACGTCAATGTGTTCAACGCGAGTAAGAAGCGCGAGGAGGTGGCAGCGCTGCTCAGGCAGCTCTTGCCGGAGGTGGAGTCGTTTCAGACGGAAATTCAGCGGATGCAGGAGACTGTGTCACAGTCGCTCTCCATACAGCGATGCAGCGCCGAAGAGAATGAAACGCTAAAGAGCGAACTAACTGCCGAGCGCCGCAAAAGTGCCGATCAGCGCGCAAAGCTTACCGTGCTGGAAGAGCGCTACAAACGGGCGGAGAAACTGCTGAGGCAGTTGCCAAAGGAAATGGCGGAGCGTTCAAAAAGAGAATATAGAGAGACTTGAGTGCGAAACGGATTGAAAGCATTTGCAATAATAAAAAAGAAGAATAAGGGGATGCGAGTAGTATGAAAGATGCAATATTTTCACCGAGTGGCTATCCGCCAAAAAAATACGGGGAACCACCAAAAGTGTTTTGGAAATATTATAACCTCTACCGATGAAAACAGATTACGCTAAATGATTATGTGGTTAAAACGGGTTTGGAGTTGCCTGCAATTTGCTACTATTTAGACGCTGTTGCAGAGAAGAAGACAAAAAATATTGAAAGATATCGTCAAATATGATATGTTATATTTGTATAGTTATATGGAGGGGTAGGAATGCGGATTTCTGATTATATAGATGCTGATCTTTTAGATAGATTTGAGTTTCACAACTACAACCACGCTATTGAAATTATTACCCAAGCTTTTCCTGATGAGTGGAGTGAGGTCGTTGAGTGTCTAAGGGAACTCAATATTACCACAGATGATCTACGTGAAGCGGGTGGGAATGAGACTAAGATTCCCAAGAAATTTGACGATGTTCTCTATCCTTTTGGGTGGAGAGAAATACGAATTTCTGGTGACTTGCACATTAAGTTTTATCCGAGACAGGCCGATCAAAGGGGACGCTTTTCCAGCGTTCCCTTTGAGGAGCGTATAACAGAGAACTACATTGATGGTCATAATATCGATTTCTTGAAGGGGCGAATTGCATTTGACCTTGAATGGAACAGCAAGGATCAGACCTTTGATAGAGATCTGCTTGCGATGCGGACATACTACGATTGTGATATTGTAAGTGCCGGTATTATTGTTACTCGCAACCACAAAACCGACCTTAAACGATTTTGTTTTAGCGTGGTGGCACAATTTGATTTGCTTTGTCTTAGATTATCCTATCTGCATAGGTAGTCCTAACTTTTGCTATCATTTTGCTATCACGGATTGCTATCACTTTTTATCATTCGTTCTCTTGATTATGGATTCCACCCTTTTACGCACATAAGATGTTTGCTTCACATACGAAAAAGCAAATAATAAGATTAACAAAATTAGTATAATCCAATCTTTATTTTCCTGAAAAAAAGTGAATTTATTTTCTATACAAACTTTATTGATCACAATACATACTTTAAGCACAAACGTACAGATGAAACAAGACAGTACGGTTCGATATGTATTGTTTGTTTCAGACAATGTAGCAACTAAAGAATCCTCTTTGCAGGCTTTTTCATAATCAGAATATACCGCAAATTGCAACAATAGTTTTTTCTTGATTTTAATTTTCTTCATTATTGGATCAATTATCACAGAACCAATTCTGCTTATAACCATACCCGCAAAATAAAATAGAATTAAATTTTCAAACCAGTTATTCGATAATAAATTTATATCCAAAACAATCTTTAGAACATAACAAAACAATATCCCTGGATATAAATTATTAAATATGTTATATGACGATATTTTCCCTACTATTTGTTTCAATAACTCATCCATAACCTCCGCCTCTTTCTATAGTGTCATAATATACCATCCGCAATATGTTTCATCATAGTAAGTATCGGGATTTCTTTTCTTGGCAAAAGTCTCATATGTCACATACACATCCATTCCAGCATTTCCGTTTGTATTGATAATAACACAGTTTGCTTGATTGTTTGTAATATGGTCTAACCCTCTGTTATTCCAAGAAGCATAATCTAGATATTGACTTTTTGCATTCCCGAACAAAGTTAGTTTAGGATTCAACACATCTAAATAGTCATCATTTCCCCCAGTTTTTCTTCCGTGATGTGGTGCTATTAAAAGATCAACATCGCTAACGTCGTCTTTATAATTTTCTAAAATATAATTCCATGTTTTTTCCGCTGAATCACCAGCAAAAACAATTTTCTTGTTATCTCCAGTTCTATATAAGATTACATATGAACAATCGTTATATTCCTCACTTTCGTTCGCCTGTTCAACCAACTCTACTGTCGGTGCAAGCAAATATAATCCATCTGCACCTGATTTGCCATCTTCCGTCTGATTATAATATTTCCCTTTCTGCCCTGCATATAGATTTAATACCTTTGGAGATGCTGACGATTGCCTAATTTCTTGATAGAAATCCCAATCCGCTTTATCATATTTCCCCCAATCCGATTTCTCATCCATAGTCTTGGTATTTGCGATATCCCAAAAATTCAAAACTTCATATGTTTCAAATAGTGTTTTAATTCCATCCATATGGTCCATATCTGGATGAGTTAATATAAATCGAAAAATCGTACTAACATTCCTACCTTTAAGATATTCAATTGGATTTACAGGATGGTCTTTTTGATTATGATTACCCGATAAAGATGCACTCTCAAAAATATTCTTAACACTCTTCCCATTGGATATATCGATAATCGTATTATGTTCAGATGGATGTTTTATCCAAATGCAATCGCCCTCATTTACATTCAAAAAATGTACTATTCCCATATTACTTCCCTTTTCTTTTTATTTTTTTAACACAAACAGATACTCGTGCGCTATAAGCAAAAAATTATATTTCACACTATTGGTTTTCCAATATCCCGTAGCCTTACAATTATGTTGTTCTTTGATAATCAGTTCTTTGAGCTTAAAGCCTGCTTCTTCAAAGATACGCATAACATCAAAAGACATCGGTATCATATGACCTTTTTGGCGTGTATCACCCATAAGAACTGCACAGAACTTATCCTTTTTTAGAACACGATAACTTTCAGCCGCAACCTTTTTCATTTCCTCAAGAAAATCCTTTACCTTTAACAAAGACAAATCTTCAGGAATATCCTCGCTGTATTGAATAATATCAGCATAAGGCGGATGGGTACAGATCAAATCAATGCTGTTATCCGGCACGAAATCAAGATTTCTTGCATCACCTTTATGAAGATACACTTTACCGTTAGCACCTTCGTGTTCAAATGCTGTTTTTTCTTTACAACGAGTAAGAGCAACGTCATTAACATCTACACCAATAATGTTTCTGTTAAGCAATTTTGCTTCTACAAGGGTGGTACCACCACCCACAAACTGATCGAGAACTAAATCGTTCTCTTGTGAATAGCGGAGCAGAATGTTTCGAGGAATATATGGTGACCAATTACCACGCCACTTTGCATCGTGAGTTGCCCAATCGCCACGTTTTGGAAAAGACCAATGGGTAGTCATTTCCAACTCGAAATCTTCCGGCTCCCATTTTGTTATTTTCTTTGCCATTATTTAAAAACCTCGCTAATTACACCATCCTCCAAGTCTTTGATGTTGTAAATGTGCTGCATAACATCAAAAGTTTCTTCGAGATTGTTTCTTGCGCTTGTCCAACCTTTTCCGTCGGTAAACCAAACGAATGTAAAACCGTCAATTTCTTCGGTTTCCCACACAAGAGTTTTATAACTACGTGCAGTTTCGTTTAGTTTGCTGCCACCACTTCCATAAAAGTTAGTTTCAATACCATAAATCATATTAGGTGTCTTAACAACAAAATCAAAACGTTTTTCCATCTTGCCTTGATTGGAAATAGCGGATAAATCTATATTCCATTTATCTGTAATTTGGTGAATATACATTTCTTTGAAGTAATTAACGCCTTTTACAAAACCTGCTTTTTGAATAAAACTCTCAACTAAATCTTCCATAAGGTGACCGCCACGATTTTTACGACCGTTGGAATCAAGACCTGTTTCGACGCCCGTTGCATAGTCCACCAAATTATTCACTATATGATTTTCTAATAAATCAAACAACCCGGTTTCACGCATAAAATATTTGTATCTCTCATAATGAGCGTGGCTGTTCGGCGGATACTTCCCAAAATCAAATTGGAATAAATGACCGCCATTTTCATCTTGACAGTAGATTTCATTTGCTCGAACTGCTAAGAGCAGAGGGATACACTTTAATACTTCGGGATATTTTCTCATCAAATTTTCAAAATCAGCTTCAATATTTCTAGAACCGATGAGGGAATTTAAGATATTAAGTTCAACCTTGATATTATCGACGTTTCTGTGAACCTTTTCAAAATCTATGTAATAACCATAGTCTGCGATACTGTCACGAAAACCTGACAACCACGCATTAAAATCTCTTGACATTACTTATTCCTCCTCGCTGTTAGGCGGCACGGGCAATCCTAACTTTGTAAGCGGTATGTATTCAAAATAGTAGTGACAACGCATACTAATGATATAATCCAAAACATCTTTATATTTAGGATCTTTAAACCATTCCGAAAGCAAATAGATGTACTCTACATCAATATTGAGCTGTGCCATCAGTTTCTGATACTGCTTTCTCTTGAAATCACAAGTCTGCAATTTTTCGTCAACAGAGCCTGCCACCTGTTGATATTTACATTCAATAATAAAAAGTGTGTTATTGATAATTACATAAATACTATCATCCGGCAGTAGCTTTTTGGAGATAATCTTTGTCCAATCGACCCCAACTTCCTTTAAATATCTATAAAATCCGTGTTTTTTGAATATGCGAGCAACTTTTTCGTCATTATAAAACACAACTCTATCAGTTACCCGATACCCTTCTTGACTGTTTAAAAAGGTTGCTAAATCAGTTTTCCCCTCAAATACAAGCCCCGTTTTTGTGTTTCCGCCGCCTTTTCCGTTCTTTATCATAACACTTCTCCTCGAAAATTCTTTATTTAACCTTGCAAGGCTTTCCAGCTTCGCAATGAGCCGAACGACATTCACGACAATACGACTGTGGTATATAACGACCATCGCCCATATTTCTGTATCCGAATTCTTGCTCTATATCATCTTTGCCGTATGCCGTCTTTCCACAGCAAGGACATTGTGCATATTCTCCGTATGGCATATATGAACCTCCTTAAAAATTGCTAATGAGTAACTCTTTAATTTTTCCTCTTGCTTCACTATTACAGTTAATCATTCGAGTTGCTTCAACTCGTTTGATTTTATGTGCAGAATAGATATTATCAAAGAAATCATCATCTGTATTTGAATTCTTCGGATCGGAATTGCTGATAACGACTTTTGCGCCTTTTCTGTGCATATCATCAACAAATCGTGCAAGCTCAATCTGTTCCTCATCGTTAAACAAGTTTTCGGTATATGCAGTAAAACTTGCTGTATCTGTAATAGGTCTGTATGGGGGATCAAAATACACAAAAGTATTTTCGTCAATAAAATCAGCCGACTCTCTGTAATCACCACATACAATATTAACTCTTTGTAACTTCTCCGATACTGCTCTGAGGTTGTTTTCATCGCAAATCATAGGATTTTTATATGCTCCCATAGGAACGTTAAACAACCCTTTTTTGTTCACTCGGAAAAGACCGTTGAAACAGGTTTTATTAAGAAAAATCATCAATGCCGCTTTTTCGATATTGATGTTCTCGTTTCCATTGACCTTTAAATCATTAAAACGTTCACGCTTTTCCATATAATATGCTTTGCGATTATCCGTATCTAACGGAATGAAATCGTTCTGCATAGCGTAAAGAATTTCAATCAGAGCATCTATGTCATCACGGATAATGTGATACGTATTGATGAGTTCAGCGTTAATATCGCTGATATATACTTCTTCTAAATCATACTTACTGAGAATATCAAACAAAACTGCACCACCGCCAACAAATGGCTCAGCATATTTTGTAATTCTTCCACTATCAAACGGATAGTAACGTTCAATCTCTTTAATGAGCTGACCTTTGCCGCCTGCCCATTTCAAGAAAGGTTTAACCGCTTTTTCATCAGTTTTACTATATCGTGTACTTCTTGCATCTATCGGTTTTTCTGCCGAAGTAGGTATAATCCACATATTGCCCACCATAGTTGCCTCAGCAATTCTTTGTTCAGAGCACAAAACCGCCACTCTTCTTTGGGAAATACCCCATTTATCAGCGGCTTCTCTTGCAGACATAAATTCCATAACAACCTCCTGAATACATTAAGTTCGTACTTGTATGATATTATATTCTAAAGCTCGAACAATAGCAATACCACTTTCAAAAAAGATTGTAAACTTTTTTATTGCTCTAATAAGTAATGGCGGCAGAGATTACTCCCTGCCGCCGCTACGTTTATACTGTGTAAATCATTTCTGCATTTACAATTTCCGTTGCACGATTACGGATATTGTTCATCTTCTGCAGGTCCCGTCAAGATTTATGCGCAAAATTGTTTGCAGGCTCCGGCTGAATGAAGTCAGCCAGCAATAGAGGCGTCGTCCATGACCGCCTCCAAGTGCTTCATATTCATGTATTTCTTGTTGCCCCACTGGATGCCCGCCACGTGGCGAAGTCGGGCACAGACCAGCATCAGGGCAGAGTTGCCATCGGGGAATGTCCCCACCACACGGGTGCGCCGGCGAATCTCCCGGTTCAGCCGCTCGATCACGTTGTTTGTGCGGATGCGCGTCCAGTGCTCGCTGGGAAAATCGCAGTAGGTCAGCGTCTCCTCGATACCGTCCTCGACCTTCTTGGCAGCCTCCTTCAGTTTCATCGCTCTCAATTCTGCAACGACGGCTTTTGCCTTCTCGCGGGACGCTTTTTTGCTCTCCTGGGCGTGGATCGCCTTGAGCATTTTTGCCACAATTTTGACCTTGGATTTTGGCACAACAGAGAAAACATTGCGGTAGAAATGCCCTCTCCTCTTAATATTTTGCCTTATCTTAAGATTATTGCCCGTACTAGAATTTCTTCTACTATACTGCGAATGTTATTCATCGCCCCTACCCATGCCATTTGCTCCTTGGCCTTTAGCTGTTCTGTGATGCCTTGCGCCTGCGCCATTTGCTCAATTAGCAGTCGCAGCATCTCATTTGCCTCACGGTCAACTTCGTTGAGATGGTGTATTAGTTGGCCGGAGGTTTTCAAATTGATATAGGCCACTCTGCGGTACTCCTTCAGATACTTGAGCCGTATACGGCCAAAGCGCCCATAAGTCGGGCCTTCCGTGGATACCACCAGGTTGGGCAGGTAGTAGTCTCTGTACTTGTTGTATGTAATTTCCATTGTGTGACAGTCCTTTCTTGAGCCTTGATTTTACCCTTATTTGTACCCTTTATAGCGTTAGCTCTTATAAAACAACTGGACTGACTGGTACCATGTTTTACAGTTTCAGAACTGTTTATCACAAAATTTGACGGAATTAGTTGCAGAAAATAGTTTTTCTTGAATTCGAGTCCTGTACCGCGCACCAGAAAAAACCTTGAAGCTTCAGTGGCTTCAAGGTTTTTTGTTGCCCTGAAACCCTGTTTAGCCTTATTTTTTAGCCTTATTGTCCCTCAAGCATCCGAAACGATCTTGATAAACTGCTCCATACGGGCAGCACTGTCCTGCTTCATCTGCTTCGTAACGTGTCCGTAAACATCTAATGTAAACGCTGCGGTGGCGTGACCGAGATTTTCCTGCATGGTCTTAATGTCGTCGCCGCTCTTGATAGAGGCAACGGCGAAAGTATGACGCGGATCGTGGAAGCGTGTGGCCGGTGCGCCGATGTTTCGGACAATTGCGCATAGTGTAGGCGTTTGCGAACATAAGGAAGGGCCAGAGAGAAACTGGTTTATATTACGGCTACGCAATACTGCACAGGTAAGGTTAGGTGTAGTATTGCGTAGTCGTGGGTCGACAATACTATGCAGACTACAGCTCTGCAGGGTCGCCTGCTTTGTTGATGCGCCCGATGAGTGTACGTTCTAACAAGTGAAAGCCCCGGATCCGCTCGGCAGTAAGAAGAATATAAAAAAGAACTTGCCAAAATACATCAGACATATTATACTCTAGACCAAACAAACAATCGATACAGGAAAGAAGGCAGAGTATGAAAAAAGCGGTTGGGGGAAAAACGCGCGTCGATCTTGCAGTCGATCAGATCATTCAGGTCATTTTGGACCGCGATATGAAGGCCGGTGACAAGCTGCCGAACGAGTATGATCTGGCGCGCGAGCTGGGCGTGGGCCGCAGCACGCTGCGCGAGGCGATTAAGCGTCTTGTTGCCCGCAATATTTTAACGGCGCGGCAGGGCGCGGGCACGTTTGTCTCGGAGAAGAACGGCGTGCCGGAAGACCCGCTCGGACTGACGTTTATGATGGAAGAGGGCTCGGAGAATCTCGCGCTCGACCTGCAGGATATTCGATTGATGCTTGAGCCGGAGACCTGCGCGATCGTTGCGCGCGGCGCAACGCCCGAGCAGATCGACCAGATGCAGGTATACTGCGATGAGGTGACGCGCCTGATCGAAGCGGAGGAGGATTATTCCGCCGCCGACGCAAAGTTCCACCGGTATCTTGCCGAATGCAGCGGAAACCATGTGCTGCCCAATCTCATCCCGATCATCGCCTCGGCGATCGGCGTTGTGATCACGGTGACGAACGATGAGCACCGCTCCCAGAGCGGCATGGAACACCAGCGTATCGTCGATGCCATCCGCCGCCATGACCCGGAGGGGGCAAAGTACAGCATGATCGCGCACCTGAACACCAGCCGCAATTCCATGGTTCATTCTCGGGATAACTGCGCGGCGAAGCACTGAAAGCGCACCACACCTTGAGTCATCACACAACTAACGCACAGAGATTTCGTATGCCTAACGAAATTTGTGTGCGTTTTTGCAAAATAACTAAAAAAAGCGCAAAGAAATCAGACGAAATACAGAAAACATTGTGAACTAAATATCAACTATTGACGAACAGAGTTGTCTGATGTATTCTGAATTTGCAAAATACATCAGACAACAGCACAAAGCCATCCACCAACCAATCAACTGACCGCATCCCCGCACACCGCTGGGGCACGCCGGACGATATGAAGGGCACGGCCATCTTCCTTTCCTCCCACGCCTCCGACTATCTCAACGGTGCGGTCATCCCCGTTGACGGCGGCTATCTTGTCAAGTAAAGGCGGGGGGAAGCAATGGCAAAATATCTTGTTTGTGTCAGCGATGAGCGCCATGCGAGCTATGAGATCGAGCGCGCCATTCTGGAAAAGGCCGGTGCAGAGCTGAAGCTCTGCCACTGCGAAAGCGCTGCGGATATCGCCGCACAGTGTGCGGATGCGGACGCCGAACTGCTTGACCTTGCACCTATGACCGCCGAGGCGGTTGCAGGGTTGAGAAAATGCAAGGTCATCAGCCGCTACGGTGTCGGTTTTGAGAATGTCGATCTGGATGCGGCGACCGCCGCAGGCATTCAGGTCACCAATGTTCCCGATTACTGCATGGAGGATGTTTCCGACCATGCGTTGGCGCTGATGCTTTCCTGTCTGCGTCATATCCCGCTGCGCGACCGCGAGGTCCGCGAGGGGAAATGGAACATTCAGGCAGACAGCTTCCGGCTGAAGGGCAAAACGCTCGGTGTCATCGGCGCAGGCCGCATCGCGCGCGCGCTGATCCGCAAGGTCAGCGGCTTCGGTTTTGCCGAGGTCGTGGCATACGATCCCTATATCAGCGCCGAGCAGTTGGCTGAGATCGGCGTGCGCAAGGTGGAAAAGGAGGAGCTGCTCCGCATTTCCGATATCATCTCCCTCCATCTGCACGCCAATGCTGAGACAAACGGCATGATCTGCAAGGAGACGCTTGCACTGATGAAGCCGACGGCGATCCTCATCAACGTCAGCCGCGGTCCGCTCGTCAAGGACGAGGATCTACTCGACGCGCTGCGCGGACACCGCATTCTTGCGGCGGGGCTTGATACGCATAATCACGAACCGCTCGGCGCGCAGTCGCCCTTCTGCCAGCTTGACAATGTTGTGCTGACCGATCATACGGCCTACTCCACGGCGGAGGGCGTAACGGAGCTCAAGACCAAGGCGGCGCAGAACGTTGCGGACGTACTGGAAGGGAGAACTCCTCGCTATCCGGTCAATCACCTGTAATTATTCCATTTGTTTGCCCGAAAAGGGCGGGAGGTAAAAAATATGACAGCATTAGAAAGACTCTATAACGCGGCAGTGGTGCCCGTCGTCGTGCTCGACGACGCGGCCGACGCGGTACCCACTGCAAAGGCGCTGCTCGCGGGCGGCGTGGACGTGATGGAGATCACGTTCCGCACTGCGGCAGCCGCCGATTCCATCGCGGCAGTCGCCAAGGAGTGCCCCGACATGCTCGTGGGCGCAGGCACGGTCATCACGCTCGAACAGTGCAAGAAGGCCGTCGCCTGCGGCGCAAAGTTCATTGTCGCCCCGGGCTACAGCGAGGAGGTCGTGAGCTGGTGCGTGGAAAATGATATCGCCATCACCCCGGGCTGCGTCACGCCGACCGAGATCATGGCCGCGATGTCCCACGGCCTGAAGGTCGTGAAGTTCTTCCCGGCGAACGTCTACGGCGGCCTGAGCGCAATGAAGGCGCTCTCCGGTCCCTTCGGCGGCATCAAGTTCATCCCCACCGGCGGCGTGAACGACAAGAACCTTGCCGAGTATATCTCCGCGCCGTTCATCCATGCCGTCGGCGGCAGCTGGCTGTGCGCCAAGGCGGACATCGCCGCGCACAACTTCGACAAGATCACGAGCCTCTGCAAGGAGGCGCGCAAGACCGCGCTCGGCTTTGAGATCGCGCACGTCGGCGTGAACGCCGGCGACGCGGAGGAGTCCCTTGCGGTGTGCCGCGCGCTCGACGCGGCCTTCGGCTTCGGCGTGAAGGAGGGCAACAGCTCCAACTTCGCCGGCAGCGGCGTGGAGGTCATGAAGAGCCCCTATCTCGGCAAGAACGGCCACATTGCGGTCAAGACCAATTCCATTCCCCGCGCGGCGGCGGAGCTTGCCAAGAACGGCTTCACGCTTGACGAGTCCACCGCCAAGTACAAGGGCGAGAAGATGGTCGCGGTCTATCTCAAGCAGGAATTCGGCGGCTTTGCCGTCCACCTGCTGCAGAAGTAAGGGAGGAACGAACGATGAAATTTCTGACTTTCGGTGAGATCATGCTGCGCCTGAAGGCGCCCGGACAGGAGTGCTTCTTCCAGTCTCCGATGCTCGAGGCCACCTTCGGCGGCGGCGAGGCCAACGTGGCCGTCTCCCTTGCCAACTACGGCGAGGACGCGGCGTTCCTGACCGTTCTGCCCGACAATGCCATCGCGGACGCCTGCAAGGCGGAGCTGCGCCGTTTCGACGTGGATACCAAGCGCATCGTCACGGGCGAGGGCCGTATGGGTATCTACTATCTCGAGGGCGGCGCGAACCAGCGTCCGAGCAAGGTCGTCTACGACCGCGCGTGGTCTGCCATCGCGCTGGCCAAGCCCGGCGATATCGACTGGGACAAGGCGTTCGAGGGCGTGGAGTGGTTCCACATCACCGGCATCACGCCCGCCATCAGCGAGAGCGCGATGGAGCTTTCCGTTGCGTCTGTCAAGGAGGCGAAGAAGCGCGGCATCACCGTCTCCTGCGACCTCAACTACCGCAAGAACCTCTGGAAGTACGGCAAGAAGGCCAGCGAGGTCATGCGCGAGATCGCAAAATATGTCGACGTGGCCATCGCCAACGAGGAAGACGTGCAGAAGTCCCTTGAGATCACCGTGGACGATGTGAACGTCGAGTCCGGCGAGCTGGACCGTGCAAAGTACAAGGCGCTCGGCGACAAAGTGCTCGCGGCGTATCCCGATATGAAGATGATCGCCATCACGCTGCGCGAGAGCCACAGTGCCGATTGGAACGGCTGGGCGGCCTGCCTGAACGACGGCAAGGACTTCTACGTTTCCAAGAAGTACGAGATTCGCGACATCGTGGACCGCGTCGGCGGCGGCGACAGCTTTGCCGGCGGCCTGCTCTACGGTCTCAACCACTATGAGGACAAGCAGTCCGCGCTGGAGTTTGCCGTGGCAGCGAGCTGCCTGAAGCACTCGGTCATCGGCGACTTCAACCGCGTGAATCTTTCCGACGTGACCAAGCTCATGGGCGGCGACGGCACCGGCAGAGTGCAGCGGTAAGGCGGATGAACTGCTTTTACTGCGAAAAGGACGAGCGGCTGCTGGCGCTGATGACGCCGCTGACCGAGCTTCAGTGATCGGATGTTTATCTTTTCAACGACCAGAAGCACAAGGGACGCTGCATCGTGGCGCTCAAAGGCCATCACGACGAGATGTTCGAGCTCGATGACGAGCAGCGCAGCGGTTTTTTTGCCGAGGTTTCCCTCATGGCGCACGCGATCGCGAACTACACGAAGGCGGATAAGATCAACTACGCGATCTACGGCGATATCGTTTCGCATTTCCATGTGCACCTCGTTCCGAAGCATCGGGACGGTTTGCAGTGGGGCGGACCCTTTACCGATACGCTGCCGAAGGTGACGCTGAGCGCGGAAGAATTCAAAGCGGTCGGCGACGGCCTTCTCAGCGAGCTGGAAAAGCTGAAAAAATGACAAAAAATGGGATGTACCGCGCGGTACATCCCATTTTTTGTCGGTCAGGATCATTCCATATAGGCGCCCTTCATGGGGCTCACGGCATGCTCGGTATAACGCTTGAGCAGGCCTTTTTTGTATTTGGACGGCTTTGCCTGCCAGCGCGCGGCGCGCGGCAAGAATGGCGTCGATCTCGCCGGGCGTTTTTTCCTCGCCCTTCACGCCGACGATCGCCAGCACGCGGCCGGGAACATCGATGCGGATCAGATCGCCCTCTTCCACCAGCGCGATCGGCCCGCCGGCAGCGGCCTCGGGGCTGACGTGGCCGATGACCGGGCCGCGGCTTGCGCCGGAAAAACGCCCGTCGGTGATGAGAGCTACGCCGGAAGCGAGCGCCGGGTCTGCGCAGATGGCCTCGCCGGTATAGAACATCTCGGGCATCCCGCTGCCGCGCGGACCCTCATATGCAATACTACATCATCTGCAAGGTCAGGGGTAGTATGCGTAGTCCGGAGACAACAATAAAGCCGTGCGAGGAGTATTCCCTTGAGTAAAATCAATGGCCTTCATCGTTTGAACTATATGGAACACTCCTACGAGTTTGAATTGTTTTCAATTTTTGGACATGACACCGCTAAGATCAAGAGTAGGTAGCGGGCTTCTGACGAAAAAGGCATGTCCTGTGCGGCAGCTAAAATTCAGCCTTATTTTTAGCCTTTCTGCATTGATACGAGATAAGATTACCTAACATGAGATGGCAATAAAATCGCATGACTTCCCCACATTATGGTACCGGTTGGCATAGGCAGGGACGATCTAAAACACCTTTTTGCCGGTTCGAGTCCTGTACCGCGCACCAGAAAAAACCTTGAAGCTTCAGTGGCTTCAAGGTTTTTTTATTGCCCTGAGGTGCCATTTACCCTTTATCGTACCCTTTATAAATTGAGAACATTTGTAATGAAGCCTTCCATATGCATTCCTCCCATCTGTGAATTGCAGCCGGAATCCATCTTTTTCTCATTGCCGATTCAATCTATTGGGTGACACGAACTCTATAACTGCCGTGTACGCGGGCGAAAGGTGATGGATATTTACCGCAAACATACCGTTGCGGTAGTGAGCTGATTGTGGTATGATTCATCAAAAAGGCACAGGCCCGGCCTGTTTTCCCGCGTCCTGCGGCGCAGGATAATAGGGAAGCGGAAACGGCGGGCGGGACCTTGAAAATTGACAAAACAGAAAGGATCACTTGACGATGAAACCCAAATTTGACGGCTACGCGGCGCAGTACGACGCCTGGTTTATGGAAAACGAAAACGTGTTCCAGAGCGAATTCCGCCTGTTTGAAAAGGCAATCGGCGATATTTCGGGGAAGCGCGTGCTCTCCGTCGGCTGCGGCAGCGGCCTGTTCGAGAGTATGATCGACTGCAAGAACATCGAGGGCGTTGAGCCCTCGCGCGACATGGGCGCGATCGCGCAGAAGCGCGGCATCAACGTCATCGCCTTCGGCGCGATCGAGGAGGTCGAGCTTGAGGAGAACGCCTACGACATCATCTATTTGAACGGCAGCTCCAGCTATATGGAGGACCTGACGCGCGCATTCAACGTGTGCAAAAAGGCGCTCAAGCCGAACGGCAAGTTCATTTCGCTGGATGTGCCCAAGGAGAGCGCGTTCGGCTTCATGTACCTTCTCGCCAAGGCCGTTGGCACGTTCGACCACCCGTCCCTGCGCGGTGTCATGCCCAAACTGCCGTATCCGCTCGAGCTGTGCTGCGCGGGCGTGTGGCACTCGACCGAGGAAAAGGTCGACGCGCTCAAATCGCTCGGCTTCCACGATTTTGACTTCTACCAGACGCTCTTGAAGAACCCTATGTACACCAACGAGAGCGTGGAGGACGTCGTCCCCGGCTATCAGAGCGGCGGCTACGTCGCGCTCATCGCCCACAAATGAGCGGGGAGAACAGAGTGAAGCTCTCCGAGAGGATCTACGAGCGGGCAAAGGCGCTCTGGCCGCGGTATCTGACCCATCCGTTTGTGACGGAGATGGCGGACGGCACGCTGCCGAAGGAAAAGTTCCGCTACTATATGGTGCAGGATTATCTGTACCTGCGGGATTACGTGAAAATTTTTGCGGCGATCCTTCAGAAAACCGACGACTTCGAGCAGATCCGCTTTTTGAGCGGGGAGATGGCGAACACGATCGACGAGACGTTCCGCACGCATCTTCCGTACATGAAGCGCCTCGGCGTCACGGAGAAGGAGATCGCCGATGCGCGCCCGCACATCGACAACAGCGCCTACAGCCATTACATGCTCTGCGAGGCGCAGGCGGGGGATGTGCTGACGGGGCTCGTGACGCTTTTGAACTGCTCGTGGAGCTATGCGTATATTGCCGGGCAGATGGTGGAGCGCTGCCCAAGCGCCCTGCACGATGAGAACTACGGCGCGTGGTTCGCGGGCTACGTTTCCGAGGAGTACCGGCAGACGAATCAGGCCTTGATCGACCGGATCGACGCGCTCGCCGAAGTGATCGACGAAAAGAAGGCGCAGCGGCTCTGCGAGATCTTCGGAAAATGCTGCCTTTTTGACCTGCGCTTCTGGGACATGGTCTACACGATGGGCGAGAACTGAACAGGAAAGAAAAGCCGGAGCAGCCTGAGCTGCTCCGGCTTTTTCATTGAAAAGAAAGGAAATTCACGGTTCCACGTTGGCGTGCTCCATCAGGTCGATGAGTACGCGGATGCCCTGCAAATACGAGCGGACGAGAAGACGCTCGTTCGTGCCGTGCACGCCGGAGGCGGCCTCCGCGGGCTCGGTCATAAACGGGCTGCACCGCAGGCACGTGTCGCAGATCTCCTCATAGCGGTGCGCGTCCGTCGCGCCCACGGCCATCGAGGGAATGAACACGGCTTCGGGATAGTAGCGCTGGAAGCTCTCGACCACTGTGCGGTAGCCGTAGCCGTCGCGGCGCGCGATGGCGGAGGGGTCGTTCGCTTGCAAAAAGCGCATCTCAACGCCCTTATCCTGTACGGCCTCGCGGCAGTGGGCCATGACGCTCTCGGTGCTGTCACCGTCGGCAATGCGGAAGTTGATGACCGCGGTCATATCCTGCGGCATCACGTTGCACGCGGCGCTGCCGCCGCGGATCATCGTGGGCGCGATAGTGGTGGTGACAAACGGGAAGAGGTCGGGCGAGCCCATGCAGCAGGCCGCGATGGCGTCCGCGTTGCCCGCAACATCCTGCACGAGCGTTTTGAGCGGCTCCTGCGTGATATAGGGCGCGAGCGTTTCAAACGCGCCGGTCATGGCGCTGTTGAGGCGCACGGCAAACGGCGCGCGCGTGATGTCGGCGATCACACCGGACAGGCGAGCGAGCGACGTGCCGCCGAACGGACGGCTCGAATGCCCGCCGATGCTGTGGACGGAGAGCTCCAAATCGGCATAGCCCTTTTCCATCAGCTGCACGCTGACAATGGACGTCTCCGGCGCGCCGAAGGCCGTGCCGGGCTCAATTTTGCAGCCGCCCTCGTCAAGAACGAATTCGAGCGTCACGCCCTGCGCCTTCAAATGCTCGGCGATGGCGAGCGCGCCTAAGTTGATGGTCTCCTCGTCGTCGCCGAAGGCGAGATACGCCGTGCGGGCAAAGGACTTGCCGCGGGCGAGCAGATATTCCGCGGCCTCCAGCACGCCGAAGACCTGCTCTTTGATGTCAAGCGTGCCGCGGCCCCAGATATAGCCGTCCGCGATGTCGCCGGAAAAGGCGGGATGCGTCCAGTCCTGCTCTGTGCCCTCAACAACGGGAACGACGTCCTGATGCGACATGTAGAGGCAGGGGCGCAGAGAAGCGTCGCTGCCGGGGATGGTGATGAGCACGGCGTGGTGGCCGATGCGCTCAAACGTGCCCACGCGCATGATGTTGGGGTAGCTTGCCTTGATGTGCGCGTGCAGTTTGTCGAACTCCGTGTAGTCCGTCCGGCTGTGGTCAAAGTAGTTGATGGTCTTGCACCGGATGGCGGCGGACAGGCGCGCGGCCGCGCCCTCGCCGTCCAAGTCGGGATAATTGCCCTCCAGGGCAAAAAAATCGGTCACTTTTTTCTGTATCATGCCATTTTATCCTCCAGATAGCGGCTGAGAAACTCACGCGTGCGCGGCTCCCTGGGGTTACCGAAGACCTCCTTGGGCGAGCCCTGCTCTAAGATAACCCCCTGATCCATGAAGACGACGCGGTCGCTCACTTCCTTGGCAAACGCCATCTCGTGCGTGACGACGACCATCGTCATGCCCTGCTGAGCGAGGCTTTTCATGACGTCCAGCACCTCGCCGACGATCTCGGGGTCGAGCGCGGAGGTCGGTTCATCGAAGAGCATGATCTCCGGTTCCATGCACAGCGCCCGCGCGATGGCGACGCGCTGCTTCTGCCCGCCGGAGAGGCGGCGGGAGTCGGCGTGGATGAAGTCGGCGAGGCCAACGGTCGTTAAGTGCTTGATGGCCGTGGCCTCGGCCTGCGTCTTGGGGATGTGCTTGACGTCCATGGGAGCGAGGGTGCAGTTGTCGAGCACGGACTTGTTGTTGAAGAGGTTGAAGCCCTGGAACACCATGCCGATCTTCTGGCGCAGGGCGTTCAGGTTGACCTTTAAGTCCATTAAATCCTGCCCGTCGAACCAGATGTGGCCCGAGTCGGCCTCTTCCAGTAAGTTGATGCAGCGCAGCAGCGTCGATTTGCCAGAGCCGGATGCGCCGATGATGCACACGACCTCTCCGCGGTTGACCTCAAGGTCAATGCCCTTGAGCACGTGCAGGCCGCCGAAGGACTTTTCGAGCTGTTCGATTTTGATGATGGGATCGTTCGTCATAGCGCCCTCCTGTCAGTTCGAGCTGGGAAGCCCCAGATCGACGGTTTGGTTGCCCTGGTGCCGCTTGGTGTTGTCCGGCGCGGTCATCTTTCCCGTGATGGCCTTGAGCAGGAGCGAAGAAAGATACGTCAGGAACAGGTAAACGATGGCGGCGATGAGGTAGCACTCGGTACCTTTATAATAAATACCGGCGACCGAGCGGGTCATGAACATCAGATCGGACACGCCGACGACGCAGAGAACGGACGAATCCTTGATGTTGATGATGAATTCGTTGCCGATGGCGGGAAGCGAGTTCTTGATGGCCTGCGGGAAGACGACCTTGCGCATGGCCTGCCAGTGCGTCATGCCGAGCGAGCGCGCGGCCTCCATCTGGCCCGCGTCCACGGCGAGAATGCCGCCGCGCAGCACCTCGGCAAGGTAAGCCGTGGAGTTGAGGGAAACGGTGACAAGACCTGCTAAGAACAGAGGCCAGACGCGGTTGATGTCCGAAACGCTCATGCCCGTGCGCTTGAAGAGGCCGAACACCGCGTTGTAGAGGATGAGCGACTGCACCATCATTGGCGTGCCGCGGATGACGAAGATATAGAAGCGGGAGAATTTGTTGGCAACGATCTTGAGGAACTTCACAAAGTCGTTGTCGCGTTTGTCGGGCTCCTGAATGCGGAGGAAGACCATGAGAAGCGCCAGCACGAACGCGATCGCCGTGCCGAAGAGCGCGAGGCGCACCGTGTACGAAATGCCGATGGCGAAGAGCGAGCACTGGTTGTACGCCATGTAGGCCATGGTGGAGAGCGTGTCGGTCGGGTTGCTGTCGGCATGGATGGCGGCGTTGATGATGTAGGCGAGCTTCAGGATGAAGCGGTCGAGCACCAGCAGCGCGCAGGCCGCGGCGTCGAGATACGAGAGGTAACGGCTGACGCGCACGATGAGGGGGCGCTTCATAATAGTGGAGCTGTAATTGTTCCAATAGGCCCACTTGACGAGCAACGCCATGGCGCTCACGCCGAGGAAGAACCAGCAGATCGCCGCGAGCGCCGTGCCGAACACGGACTGCGCGGGGATGAAGCTGTACGGGCTGGGAGCGGAATAAAACATGCTCAGGCCCAGCAGGGCGATGAAACTTCCGCCTAAATAAACATAACGGTGATCCCGGGTGATGAAGTTCTTCCGGGGCGCGGTGGGTGCTGCCATGGTGTTTCCTCCTTTATGGTGCGAAGCGCGTTGTCCATAGAGTGCTTCGCGTACCCGCCGCCGCGTTTTTCACGCGGCGGCGGTGCGTGGGATATATTACTGGGGCTGGCCGTCGACGGCTGCCTGCCACATGGCGGCGCGGGCGTCGTCGTCGATGCCGGAAAGGATGCTGTTGATCTGATCAAGGAGTTCATTGTCGCTCTTGCGCAGACCCACGCAGGAGCCCTTGGCCGGCAGCGTGAAGCCGCTGCCCTCATCGAAGGTGACCAGGCGGAAGTTCGGGTTGGAAGCGAGGTAGCCCTGCGCGTTCTCAACGTTGATGACGATGGCGTCGCAGGTGCCCTGCTGCAGGCGGGAGATCATGTCGGGCACGCTGCCGACGGGGCTTAAGTGGTCGACGCCTTCGATTTGCTCGATGACATCGTCAAGCGCCGTGCCCTGCTGGCCGAGGACGGCCGCGCCGGAGAAGTCCTGAATGGAGGTGGCATTTAAGTACGGGGAATCGGCGAGCACCATCAGACCGTAGGTGGTCTCACGGTAGGGCTCGGAGAAGTTGATGGATTCGCGGCGCTCGGCGGTGTCCATCATACCGGCGATGATGGCGTCGATCTGGCCCTGATTGAGCGCGTCGATCAGGCCGTCCCAGCTGAGCTTGACAATGACGAGCTCCTTGCCGAGGCCGTCTGCGATGGCCTTGGCGATCTGCACGTCGTAACCCTCGGCATACGCGCCGGCGACATTTTCAACGGGGACGTTCGAGTCCGTCGCTTCGCTTTCCTGCCAGTTGTTGGGGGCGTAAGCGCACTCCATGCCGACGCGGAATTCGTTGCTTTCGTTCGTGCTGGTGTCCTGCTGTTCCTGCTGCTGATCGCTGCTGGAATCGTCGGCGGCCTGACTGCCGCAGGCGGTGAGTGCGAAGAGCATGATGGCCGCCAGCAGGAGGGCGGTAAAGGTTCTGAGCTTCATGGTGGTGGTTTCCTTTCTTGTGATGAGGTTGATTTTTCAAAAACAGGGGAGTCCTGCTTTTTTCGGGTTTTCGCACTCCCGATGCAGACAAAAAACAAAGCCGTAAATGCTTTGTGAAGCATTTACGGCTGCAACTGTACTGCAATCCGGCAAACCGGTCATCACCCTGGGGGGGACAAACAGCTTGCCGACCTCGATAGCGCTCCACATACGTGACAGTCCGGCGGATGTTCTCCGACGAACCAGCGGCAAACGGCACAGGAACCGTTTCCACTTCGGCGGCATCCCCTTTCGCGCGCTCCGGCTTCCTGTGCCGGTGCGAACGTGCTACTTTTGTCAGCCGCGCCTCTATCTTCCCGACCTCGCGATCGGGCGTTTGAAATTGTTGGCGCTACCATACTCCCATGCTGGGAAAATGTCAATCCCTAATTTTCCACTTCTCCAAATTTTGAGAATCTTTTTACACGGAAGAATGGGTTCTTGTGAAATATTACCACAGCTTTCCTGCATGAATATCGGATATGACACGGCGGAATGTAAAGAAGGGGCCGGAGCATGATACCCCAGCCCGCTGAAAATTCATCTCAAAACTCGGTGACGACATCATATCCGCTGCCCGTCCAGATGGCGGGACGCGTTTCCAGCGTGTGCAGCGCGGTGACAAAATCGGGCAGCGTTGTGACCGTTTCGGGCAGCCATGTCACGTATTTTCCCACCTGCTCCGGCACATGCGCGTCGCTCGCGCCGATGGCCTTGAGCCCCAACTCGCGGCAGAAGCGCAGTGCCGTCCGGTTTTCCTCAAGCGGCGTGCTGCCGTTGAGGACCTCCACGCCGTCAAGGCCGTGCACGTCACGCAGGTGCTCGCGCAGCCCGCGATTGTTGCTGCGAAAGGGGTGGCAGGAGACGCAGAAACCGTCCTTTTCGCGCACCAGGTCGATAAAGTCCTGTGCGCTGACGCGCTGGTCGGGGATGCCGTCGATCCCCCAGGCGGTGATATCGCCCCAGAGCGAGAAAAATTCCACGCCGACGAAGATGGGATAGCCGATCTCGCGGGAATAGGCCTCCGCGCGCTCGCGCAGGCCCATGCTGTCGTGGTCCGTGATGCAGATCGCGTCCAGCCCCTTTTGCCTGGCGATAGAGACGATCTCCTCCAGGTGGAGAAAGCTGTCGGTCGAGTAGGTGCATTCGTGCAGGTGCATATCAACAAGCATGGTAAGTTTACTCCTTTTCTCCGTGGCGGATGACCTTCAGCACGCTGCCGTCGTCCTTCCACACAATGTCGTTGAGGCCGAGAAATGACGCGATATAGTCGTTTGCAGGATGGCGGAAGACCTCCTCTGCCGAGCCGAGCTGCAAGAGCTCGCCCTCGCTCATCACGGCGATGGAGTCAGCCAGAATGAGCGCCTCCTCCTGATCGTGCGTGACGAAGACCATCGTGGTGCCGAGCTCGCGCTGCAAGCGCTTGAGCTCCCCGCGCATCCGCACGCGCAGCGCCGCGTCGAGGTTCGAGAGCGGCTCGTCAAGCAGGCAGAGCTTTGGCTCGACGATGAGCGCGCGGGCGAGTGCCACGCGCTGCTGCTGGCCGCCCGAGAGCTCGCCGATGCGCGCGTCCTCGCGCTCGGCAAGGCCAACGAGACTCAGGTACCGGCGGCCCTTTTCCTTTGCCTCCGCGCGGGAATAGCCGCGGAATTTGAGTCCGTAGGTCACGTTTTGCAGCACGCTCATGTGCGGGAACAGACCGTAGGACTGGAAGACGGTCGAAACCGGCCGCCGCTCGGGCGGGAGCGCGGTGATATCCTGCCCGTCGAGGAGTACCCTGCCGCCGTCGGGCTTGAGAAAGCCGCCGATCATGTTGAGCGTGGTCGTCTTGCCGCAGCCCGACGAGCCGAGAATGCACAAAAGTCCGCCCTCTTCCAGGCCGAGGGAGAGGTCATGCACGGCGTATTTGCCGTCAAACTGCTTGCTCAAGCGGTCAAGTTCGAGATACACGGCGATGTTCTCCTTTCCGGGTGATGAGGAAGGCGAGGCCTTCGACAAGAAGGACGATGACGGTGATGACGCTCGCGATCAGCGAGGCGAGGGCGTAATCGCCCTGATACACCGCGTCAAAGAGCTTGAAGACGGCCAGCTGACGCTTGGCGTCGATGAGAAAGATGATGGAGCCCGCCGTCGTCATGCTGCTCGTGAAGTTATAGACAAAGCAGCTCAAAAACGCGGGCCGCAGTGCGGGAAAGACCACATCGCGCAGCACAGCGAGCCGTCCCGCGCCAAGGTCGCGCGCCGAGCGCTCCTGCACTTCGGGTAGGAGCGCGAGCGACGCGGTGCAGATCTTCGTGGAGGTCGGCAGCTGCTTGAAGAGCATGTTGGCCAGCACGATGAGGGCTGTGCCCGTCAGCTTGAGCGGCGCGTGGTTGAACGCGAGAATGTAGCCGATGCCAAAGCACGTGCCCGGCAGCATATAGGGCAGCGTCGCCAGGCAGTCGAAAAGGCTGCGGCCAAGGATGCGTCGGCGGTCCATGTAATAGGCGAAGAGCATCGCAAAAACCGTGCCGGCGATGGAGACGATGAGCGCGTATGCAACGCTTCGCAGCATCGTCGACGAGCCGATGCGCCAGAGCTGATCCCAGTATTGCAGCGTGAAGGAGTAGACACCTTTCGTGCTCTTCAAAAAGCCCGAGAGGAACACGCAACCGTATTGCAGCACGATCATCACGAAGAAGACAGTGCTCAGCGCGATCATGCCCCAGCCCATCGCGCCGCAATACGGCAGCAAAAGGCCAAGCTCTGTCTGAGCGGTGCGGCTGGCGTCGGTCAGCCTGTCCGAGCGGCGCATCAGCGCACGATAGATGAAGAAAAAGATGATCGACGGGATGAGCAGGAACATGTTCATTGCCGAGGACTTTTCAAGGTCCGAGTATCCAACGACTTGCAAATAGATGTCCGCGGCCAGCGTGCTGAAGCGCCCGCCGATGATGATGGGCGTGCCGAAGTCCGCGAGCGAGCGGACGAACGAGAGCAGCAGGCACACGAGCGTCGCGGGCCGAATGAGCGGCAGGACAATATCGCGCAGGATGGCGCCGCCCGATGCGCCGAGGTCGCGCGCCGAGCGAAGGCTGCCCTCGTCCAGCTTTTCGAGGATGCCGGAGAGAAACATTGCGTTGAGCGGCACGAACGAGATCGACTGCATCAGGATGACGCCCCAGCGATTGTAGGGGTTCAGGCTCAGGTGCAGCAGGCGGTAGGTGATCCACCCGCGCCGCCCGTAGAGCTGGATATAGGCGAGCGACGAGACGAACGGCGGCGACACCATGGCGACGAGCATGATGATCATGCAGAGTGTCTTCTTCCACCCGCGCGCCGTGGCGCATACGAGCGCCGCTGAGAGCGAGAGGATAGTGGACAGCACTGCCGTAAAAACGCCGACAAATACGCTGTTGCGCAGACTCTCGCCGTATTGGCGCAGAACAGTGCCGAACATTGCAAAGCTCACGCCGCCGTCCGCGCCGCGCAGGCTCCGCAGCGCGATGCACGCGATGGGCCAGAGAATGAACAGCAGCACGCTCCCGAGCAGGACAAGTAAGATCAGCTTGTCGGCCGCGTTTTCACATAGGGAAAAAAGGACATCGTGAGATGCCCTTTTTTCTGTATTTTTTTGGATAGCGCCGGCGGACTTCATTTATTCCACGGCGGCCTTGTCGCCCATCAGGGGCTCAAAGCGATCGAGGATCTCGGTGCGCTGGGAACCGAACAGGGACAGGTCCTCCGTCATGAGGAGCGTAGGATCATAGGACAGCTCAATGCCTTCGATGGAGGGCTTGATGACCTTGATGCCGTTCTTCTGCTCGATCTCGGCGAGCTGACGGAGATGATCGTCGCTGCTGAAGAACCACTCGACGAAGTACTTGGCGGCGTCGACGTTTTCAGCGTTCTTGAACACGGCCACACCCTCGGGGACCCAAGGCATCCCGTCAGAGGGGTAAACGATGGTCAGGTCGTTCTCCTCGGCGGCCTGCTCGATGCTGGCGTCGATGTAGGAGATGCCGACAGCGAACTCACCGGAAGAGACCTTGTTCTTCGGGTCGGATCCGCGCTTGCCGTAGTAGGCGATGTTGCTGTTCAGGGCCTCGAAGTAGTCCCAGCCCTGATCGCCCTTGGCCTGCAGCAGCGCGTTGACCACGGCGTAGTTGGTGCCGGAGACGGCGGGGTTGGACATGACGATCTCGCCGGCATACTGGCTGTCGGTCAGGTCATCCCAGCTCTCGGGAGCGGTCAGACCCAGCTCCTCCATGAGAGAGTTGTTGAGCAGGAAGCCGACAATGGTGATGCCCTTGGAATACCAGTGACCCTCGGTATCCTTGTACTCGTCGCCGAGCTCGGCGGCCGCGTCAAAGGTGACGGGCTCAAGCAGGCCGTCGTCCTTGGCACTCATGAACGCGTCGATGCCGCCGCCGAACCACAGGTCAGCGGACGGGGTGCCGCCCTCGGCGCGGAGCTTGGAGAGCACCTCGCCGGAGGACATGGACAGGCATTCGACCTCCACGCCGGTGTCGGCGGTGAACGCGTCGAACAGGGGACCGTAGACGTCGCCGGTGGCGACGACCTTCATCGTGCCGGAGAGCTCGGGAGCGGTGTCCTGAGGCTCGTCGGGCGTCTGCGTGTCATCAGTCTTCGAGCCGCAGGCGACCAGAGAGAGCACCATCACGACGCAAAGCAGCAGAGAAAACAGCTTTTTCATAATGAACCTCTTTTCCAAATTTGCTAAAGAAATCCCCGCCGCTGTGCTGACAGTGGCGAGGATTATATTTTAAATAGAATAACGCAAAAAGTAAAATCGAAATTTGCACACGACTAAGGCGATTTCATCGAAAAAAACAATTATTTGGCAAACTGCGGATCAAGGACGGACAGCGCGTATGCCGCGTAGAGCGCCGCGCCGAGGGGGAGCGTTTCCTCGTCGATGTCGAAATCGCCGCGGTGGTTGGAGATGCAGGTGTGCGGCTTTTTGGGGTTTGCCGTGCCAAGGTAGGCGTAAGCGCCCTTCGTTTGCAGCAGATACTCGGCGGAATCGTCCCCGCTGAGCGACAGCGCGCGGTTTGCCGTCGTGGGGATGCCGAGCGCGTCGGCGACGCGCTCGACCTCCCCGCACACACCGGCGTCGTTCGTGAGCGGCGTGGCGAAGTCGTCCCATTCGACCTCTGCCGTGCCGCCGTAAAGGGCGGAGATGTGTGCGGCCGCGGCGTTGATCGTTTCGCGAAGGTGCGCGCGGCTCTCGGGCGAGAACATGCGCGTCGTGCCCTCGAGCACGGCGGTCTCGGCCACGGCGTTGTAGGCCGTGCCGGCGTTCAGCTTGCCCACGCCGATGAGCACCGGCTCGACCGGCGAGGTCATGCGCGTGACGATGGACTGGAGCGCGACGACGAGCTCGCTTGCGATATAGAGCGCGTCCACGCCGAGCTGCGGCGTGGAGACGTGCGCGCTTTTGCCGTGGATGCGGATGATAAAGTGGTCGACGCCCGCGTTGTTGGCCCCCGGCCTGACGCCGACGGTCCCCGCGGGAAGGTCGGACGCCGTGTGCAGCCCGAAGACGCGCTGTGCGCCATCCAGCATGCCCGCGGCGATGAGCGGCCTTGCGCCCTGACCGATCTCCTCGGCGGGCTGGAAGAGGAAGCGCACCTCGCCGCCAAAGTCCGCGCGGTGTGCGCTCAAAACCTTTGCCGCGCCGAGAAGACACGTCGTGTGCGCGTCGTGGCCGCAGGCGTGCATCATGCCCGGCGTTTGCGAGCGGTAGGGCACGTCGTTCGTCTCCTGAATGGGTAAGGCGTCGATATCCGCGCGCAGCACGACAAGGCCGCTTCCATTGCCGTTGCCGGTCAAATGGCCGGCAACGGCGGTCTCGCCGACGCGCTCGTGCGGGATGCCGCACCTGTCAAGCTCGCGCTCGATGCGCGCGGCAGTGTGGTATTCGTGCAGGCCGAGCTCTGGGGCGCGGTGAAATTCCCGCCGCAGTGCGATGAGCTCGTCGCGAAGCTGCTGGCACTCTTCTTTCAGGGCGTTCATGGCGAATTTCCTTTCTTAACCCTTGGCAGGGATCTTTTCGCGCAGGGATTCGAGGCGGTTCAGCGCGTCGGTGAGCGTTTCGTCCTTCTTGGCGAAGTGCAGGCGGATGAGGTGGTTGACCGGCTCGCGGAAGAAGCTCGAGCCCGGCACCGCGCCCACGCCGACCTTGCTCGCAAGGTCCTCGCAGAATTGAAGATCGCTCTCGTAGCCGAACTCCGAGATGTCGAGCATCACGTAGTAAGCGCCCTCAGGGTCATTGTGGACGATCTTGAGGTCGTCAAGGCCCTTTAAGAACAGGTCCTTTTTGTGCGTATACTCGGCCTGCAGCGCGTCGTAGTAGTCCTGACCGAAGTTGAGACCGGGGATGATGGCCTCCTGTAAGGGCGCCGCCGCGCCGACGGTGAGAAAGTCGTGGACCTTCTTCGCGCGGTCGATGATCTCCGGCGGGGCGATGATGTAGCCAAGGCGCCAGCCGGTGATGGAATAGGTCTTGGAAAGCGACGAGCAGGACAGCGTGCGCTCCCACATGTCGGGCAGCGTCGCAAAATAGGTGTGCTGGTGCGGGGCGTAAATGATGTGCTCGTAGACCTCGTCGGTGATGACGTAGACGTCATATTTCTTGGCAAGACCCGCGATGATCTCAAGCTCCTCGCGCGTGAAGACCTTGCCGCAGGGGTTCGAGGGGTTGCACAGCACGAGCGCCTTGGGGTGCTGGCGGAACGCGTCCTCGAGCACTTCGGGGTCAAACGTGAACGACGGCGGCGTGAGCGGCACATAGATGGGCACCGCGCCGGAGAGGATCGTGTCGGCACTGTAATTTTCGTAGAACGGGGAGAAGATGACGACCTTGTCGCCGGGATTGGCGACGGTCATCATTGCGGCCATCATGGCCTCGGTGCTGCCGCAGGTGACGACGATCTCGCCGTTGGGGTCGATGTCGCGGCCCATGAAGTGGGATTGCTTCTTCGCCAGCGCCTCGCGGAAGTCCTGCGCGCCCCAGGTGATGGAGTATTGATGATAGTCCTCGTAGGCGACCTGAGAGAGGCGGTCGAGGATGGGCTTGGGCGGGTCGAAGTCGGGGAAGCCCTGGGAAAGATTCACCGCGCCGTACTGGTTGGAGATACGGGTCATGCGGCGGATGACGGAATCGGTAAAGCTCGCGGTGCGGTCAGAAAGTGCCTGCATTGTTGTTTCCTCCTGTGAGATAAGATTTTCCGTTGTTCAAGATATGCTGCGGGTCGAGCGCCGTTTTGATGGCGTTCATGGCCTGTAAATTTTCCTTCGCCGTCTGACGCAGGAAGTAGGGACGCTTCGATAGCCCGATGCCGTGCTCGCCGGAGGCGACGCCGCCGAGGCGATAGGCTTCGGCATAGGCCCTGTCCATGTTTTCGTGCAGCTCGCGCTGCCACGTTTCTTCATCCCGCTCGCCGCGCACGACGCACAGGTGCACATTGCCGTCGCCCGCGTGGCCGAAGCTGACCATCTGCATGCCGCTCTGGGCTTCCAAGTCGTTGATGAAGCGGATGAAGTCCGCCGTGCGGCTGATGGGCACGACGATATCGACCGGCTCCTGCTCGGAAACGGCCTCCACGGCCTTGACAAGCGCGCCGCGCACGCGCCAGATGTCAGCGCACTGCCGCGCGTCGGAGAGCTCGATAAAGTCGAGCGCGCCGTTTTGCAGCGCCAGAGAGCGCAGGAGCGCGCTCACCTCCTCGGTGGATAAGGGGAAGGCGAGCGCCTCGGCGCTGCCGTGAACGCGGCCGAGCACGTCGCTCTGGTATTCTGTGGGAATGTCCGCGCCGGTGAGCAGGCGGTTTTCGTCTGCAATGATGCGCCGCAGCGCGGAAAGATCAAGTGCCATAATCAATTCCTCCCGGAAAGGCGTACCGCCGCCCGCGCTCCCTGCGTTGCGGGAGCGCGGCGGCGGTCAGATGGTGTTTACTGATTGATCAAGTCCTGATCCCAGCCCACTGCGATGAAGTAACCGCCGAAGGTGTTGTTGAACACGTCCTCCGTCGCGCTGGACTGGAAGGCTTCGACGACCTTCTCATAGATGGCGGCGGTGTCGGGGTCTTCGACGTCAGCGGTGCGCGCGGCGATCAGATTCCAGTACTCCTCCACGTCGAGGACGCTGTCCTTGTAGATGGCCTCGTCAGTCTTGAGGCCAAAGTCGAGCGCGTAGTTGCCGTTCACGACCGCGGCGGCCACGTCGGGCAGGACGGAGGGGATGGTGTTGGCCTTGAGCTCCTCGATGGTGATGTTGACCTTGCAGCTCGTGATATCGTCAACGGTGGGGTTAAAGGCGGCGTTGGGGTCGAGCTCGATGAGGCCCGCGGCTTCGAGCACCTTGAGCGCGCGGCCGCCGTTGGTCAGATCGTCGGGAATGGCGACGACGTCACCGTCTTTGAGCTCGTCAACGGAACTGACCTTCTGGGAGTAGAGGTTCAGCGGGATGATGAAGGTGTTGCCGATGTTCTGGATCGCATAGCCGTAGTTGTCGATCTCGCTCTGGAGATAAATGCGGTGCTGGAAGGCGTTGAGGTCGATGTCGCCGTTGGCGAGCGCGTTGTTCGGGGTCACGTAGTCCGAGAACTGCACGATCTCGAGGTCGATGCCCTCGTCGGCGAGCGCGGCCTTCGCGCTCGCCCACAGGTCGTCATAGATGCCGCCGACCACGCCGAGCTTGACGGTCACGGTCTCGCCGGTCTGATTGTCGGTGTTGGCATCGCTGTTGTCGGCGGAGTCGTCGGCCTTGGAGCCGCAGCCGGTCAGCGCGAGGGCGAGCGTGGCGGCTGCAAGGGCGAGGGCAAAGAACTTTTTGAGCTTCATGGAAATATCCTCCGTTAAAATAATTTTTTGTAATGGGGTGGGTAGGGGCTGTATGGGGATCACATTAATGCGTGTTCTTTTTGACGATGCGTCCGCCGGCAAATTCGATGACGCAGACGATGAGCACAAGGACGAGCACGGTGACGTTCGTGATGTCGGCCATGTTGCGGTCGTGGCCGTAGCGGATGGCGAAGTCGCCGAGGCCGCCCGCGCCGGCGACGCCGGCCATGGCCGTGAGGTTTAAGAGACTCACGATCGTGATGGTCGTGCCGCGCGCGATGGCCGCGATGCTCTCCTTGAGATACACGCGGAAGATGATCTCAAGCGGGCTCGAGCCCATCGAGAGCGCCGCCTCGATAAGGCCGCCGTCGAGCTCGGCGAGCGCACTTTCGACCTGACGGGTGAAAAACGGCACTGAGCCGAACACCAGCGGCACGATCGCGCCGCGCACATAGAGCACCGTGCCGACCAGCGCGCGCGTGATGGGCATGACCCACGTCAGTAGGATGATAAACGGGATGGAGCGGAACAGGCTCACGAGCTTGTCGAGAATTTGGTAGACGACCTTGTTCTCCAAAATGCCGTTCGGCTTTGTCACCGTGAGCACCACGCCGAGCAGAAGCCCGAATACGAACGAGATGAGGCCCGACCAGAGCACCATGAGCATCGTGTCGCCGAGGGCCTTATAAAAGTCCGGCAGCTTGCTTGCAAGGTTCGGGGCAATGTTAACGATCAGCTCTTGCATCTTTGATGACCTCCACTCCGACATTTTTTTCGATCAGGTATTCGATCGCTTTCGTGATCTGCTTTCTCTCGCCGCTGATGATGGCGACCGTTCCGCCGATGGGGGAATCCTGCACGATGGTGATATCGGCGAAAATGATGTTGAGCGAGACGTTGAACATCTGCGACACGGCGGAGATGATCGGCTCGTTGACGTTGCGCTGAACATAGGACAGGCGGACGATGAGCTCACCGGGCTGGAGACGCGTGACGGGGGAATCCTCGGCGATGAGTGCTTCGACCTTCTGGAGGTTCGAGGTCGTGTGGATGAAGCTCTTCGTGATGTCCTGCTTGGGCTCAGCGAAGACCGTGAAGACCTCGCCCTGCTCGACGACGCGGCCGTATTCCATGACGGCGACGCGGTCACAGATCTCCTTGACGACAGCCATCTCGTGCGTGATGAGCACGATCGTGATGCCGAACGTTTCGTTGAGGTGCTTGAGAAGGTGCAGGATCGCCTTCGTTGTCTGCGGGTCGAGCGCGGAGGTCGCCTCGTCGCACAGAAGCACCTGTGGGTCGTTGGCAAGGGCGCGGGCGATGGCGACGCGCTGCTTCTGTCCGCCGGAGAGCTGGCTGGGGTAGGCGTCCGCCTTGTCGCCGATGCCGACGAGTTCCAAGAGCGTTGCGACCTTCTTCTGGATATCCTCCTTGCTCAGGCCGCTGCCCTTGAGCGGGTAGGCGACGTTTCCGGCCACCGTGCGCGACGGCATCAGGTTGAAGTGCTGGAAGATCATGCCGATCTTCTTGCGCGCCGCGCGCAGGTCCTTGGCAGAGAGCGCCGTCAAGTCCTGTCCCGCGACGAAGACGCTGCCGGAGCTTGGCCGCTCCAAAAGGTTGATGCATCGCACGAGCGTGGACTTGCCCGCGCCTGAGAAGCCGATGATCCCGAAGATCTCGCCCGAGCCGATGGAGAGCGACACGCCGCGCACGGCGTGCACGGCCTTTTCGCCCGAGCCGAAGTCCTTGGAAATGTTCTTGAGTTCGATCAAGTGAATTCCTCCTTTATCCCAAAAGCAAACAAAAAAAGCGGGGAGCTCATGAGCTCCCCGCTTCAGGTCAAACGATGTTCGGGTGGCAAGACCCTTCTGCGCGCTTTCAATCAGCGGCGGCAATTTCGTTCCTGTGCGTATCGGGCAGGCAAATGAGCATGAGCAATCGTGGGCATCGGCATCGCCATGTCCATGTTCATGCACATTAACATTCGAGAAGTGTAAGAGAACATTTCGTCGAAATCCTTTCCGAAAATCATACTGAGGTTGTAGGTATCATAGCACCGTGAAAAGCACACGTCAACAGAAAATGCGGGAAAATTCGCAACTTAGTCACACTTGACTAAAGCGGAAGAATAAACATGCGAAAAAAATCGGGTAATATTGCCAGCAAATTTGCCGCGCCGTTCAGTTTTGAAATGAAAAAAGAGGAACGGAAGCGGTCAGCTTCGTTCCTCTTTCACCGATTGAATGCCGAAAAAGCGGCGGCCGTTTTCGTTCGTCAGGGCGATGATTTCATCTGTGCTCATGCCGCGAATTTCTGCGAATTTTGCCGCGATATGGGACACATTGCGCGAGTCGTTGCGCGTGCCGCGCACGGGAACGGGGGCCATGTAAGGGCTGTCCGTTTCGAGAAGCACCCTGTCAAGCGGGACGACCTTTGCGACCTCGACGGTCTTCTTCGCGTTCTTGTAGGTCAGCGGGCCGTCAAAGCCCAGGTACCAGCCGCGCTTTATCAGCTCCTGCGCGATCTCGACGCTGCCGGAAAAGCAATGGAACACGCCGCGCACCTGTGGAAACTCCTTCACGATGGCGAGGCAGTCAGCATGCGCGTCGCGGTCGTGCACGATGACGGGGAGACCTGATTCCTGCGCCAGCGCGAGCTGGTCGCGGAAAACCTCCTGCTGGAATTCCCGCGGCGGGTTTTGCTCCCAGTAGTAGTCGAGCCCGATCTCGCCGATGGCGACGACCTTCGGGTTCTTTGCCCATGCGCGCAGCGTGTCGAGGCTCTCACGCGTGTAGGGCGCGCAGTTTTCCGGATGCCAGCCGACGGCGGCGTAGACGTGGGGATATTGTTCCGCGATCTCCACCGCGCGGCGCGAGGTATCCAAGTCGCAGCCCGGGTCGACGATCAGCCCCACGCCGTTTTCGGGCATGGAGGAGAGCAATTCCTCGCGGTCAGCGTCGAACGCCTCATCGTCATAATGGGCGTGGGTGTCAAAAATCAGATTCATTTCTTCTCCTGCTCAAAGATGAGGTCATATTCAAGGATCGCGCCGTTCGCCGACTGCGTCACAGGCAGAAAGCCAACATAGCGCCAGCCTTCCTCCGCTGCACGGTCGATGATGTTCCGGTATTCGGGGTCAAGCGAAAATCCGCCAAGAATAGACGCATTGGCGGCGACTTTTACATGAAAGTATTCATACATGGCTCTTTTCTCCTTTGCAGGCCCAAAGAGGGTGGGTTTTCGCGCCCCCAGGGGCGCGGGGATATGCCGCCTGCGGGCGGCGGGAGCAAAGGGGGTATTCTCTTTCCAAAGAGAATACCCCCTTTGGAACCCCCAGAGAAAGGCAAGGGGTCTTACCCCTTGACCCCGCACATTGGCAGTTTTTATCTTGAAGAGCTGCACGCGCTGCGCAATCAGGTGCGGTGTACATGGCTTCGCCATGAACCCCTGCGTTTCGTGACAACTCTCAACCGCGCCTTACTATCGTGAGGCGCGAGTGACGATAGCACGGCGGCAGACTGCTTGCCGAATGCGGCATTGCTGCGCTCGCCGCATTGAGGAGTGCCACGGTAGACGGAAATTAAGTTGTACTCCTACAAGATGGGCAGAGCGGCAGCGGATGATAGGAGCAGAGGCAAGTCGTATAGCAATGCTAACGCGGCAACGCCGCGCGCAGGAAGTCGCATTCCGGAGGCACAAAGGTCATTCAAGCCTGAGACTGCCAATCTAAACGCCTTTCTTTTGGACGGGCGACGCCCGTTTTCTTTCTCGGGAAAGAAAATGGGGGTCGCATTCGTGCAGCGCCGTCGGCGCTGCTTTCCCTCCGCGCCTGCGCGGAGTAAAAAGGGAGCCGGGAACCGGCTCCCTTTTTGTTTAGCAGAGTTTCGCGCCAGCGGGAATTTTATCATCCACCATAATAAGGTTGAGGACCTCCTCACCCTTCTCGGTGTGGACAGCAGAGAGCAGCATGCCGCAGCTCTCAAGCCCCATCATCTTGCGCGGGGGCAGGTTGACGATGGCGACGAGCGTCTTGCCGACGAGCTCTTCGGGCTTGTACCACTTGTGGATGCCGGAGAGGATCTGGCGGTCGGTGCCGGTGCCGTCGTCGAGCGTGAAGCGCAGGAGCTTTTCGCTCTTCTTCACGGCCTCGCAGGCCTTGACCTTGACGGCGCGGAAGTCGGACTTGCAGAACGTGTCGAAATCGACCTTTTCCTCGCTCATCGGCTCGAACTCCATCGCGGGCAGCGCGGCCTTTTTCTGCGCCTCCTGAATGGCCTCAAGCTCTTCAAGCGCCTTCTGCGCGTCCACGCGCGGGAAGATGGCCTCGCCCTTGTGGACGGTGACGGTGGGATTCAGGCTGCCCCACTTCGCGGCGCTGTCCCAATCGCGGCAGCACTCGCACGCGCCGATCTGCGCGAAGATCTTCTCGCAGGAATCGGGGATGAACGGGGTGAGCAGCACCGTGCAGATGCGGATGCTCTCGAGGAGGTTATACATGACGGAAGCGAGGCGGGGCTTGTTGGCCTCGTCCTTGGCGAGCGCCCAGGGTGCGGTCTCGTCGATATACTTGTTGGCGCGCTGGATGCACTTGAAGATGAGCTCAAGCGCGTTCTGGAACTGGAACTTCTCCATCTCGGCTTCATACTTGCCGCGCAGCGCCGAGAGCTGGGAAATAAGTTCAGCGTCGAGCGGGTCATTCTGGCGCTCTTCGCTCAGCGTGCCGCCGAAGTACTTTTCGACCATGGCCGTCGTGCGGGAGACGAGGTTGCCGAGGTCGTTGGCGAGGTCGACATTGATGGTGTTGATGAGCAGTTCATTCGAGAAGTTGCCGTCCGAGCCGAACGGGAACGTGCGCAGCAGGAAGAAGCGCAGCGCGTCCACGCCGAAGCGCTCGGCGAGCACATACGGGTCAACGACGTTGCCCTTGGACTTACTCATCTTGCCGCCGTCCATCACGAGCCAGCCGTGGCCGTAGACGTGCTTGGGAAGCGGCATGCCCATACTCATGAGCATCGCAGGCCAGATAATGGAGTGGAAGCGGACGATCTCCTTGCCGACGAAGTGAACGTCGGCGGGCCAGAACTTGTCGTAATCGTCGTACTTCTCGTTCATAAAGCCAAGCGCCGTGCAGTAGTTGAAGAGCGCGTCGACCCAGACGTAAACGACGTGACCCGGGTCAAAGTCCACGGGGATGCCCCAGGTGAAGCTCGTGCGGGAGACGCAGAGGTCTTCAAGGCCCGGCTTGATGAAGTTGTTGACCATCTCGTTGACGCGAGAGGCGGGCTGGAGAAAGTCGGTGTCCTCAAGCAGGTGCTGCACGCGGTCGGCGTACTTGGAAAGCTTGAAGAAGTAGGCCTCTTCCTCGGCGTCCTCGACCTCGCGGCCGCAGTCGGGGCACTTGCCGTCAACGAGTTGGCTCTCCGTCCAGAAGCTCTCGCAGGGCTTGCAGTACTTGCCCTTGTAGGTGCCCTTGTAGATGTCGCCGTTGTCGTGCATCCTCTTGAAGATCTTCTGGATGGCCTCGACATGGTAGTCATCCGTTGTGCGGATGAAGCGGTCGTTCGAAATATTCATGAGCTTCCACAGATCGAGGATGCCCTTTTCGCCGCAGACGATGTTGTCGACGAACTGCTGCGGGGTCACGCCCGCGGCCTTGGCCTTATCTTCGATCTTCTGGCCGTGCTCGTCGGTGCCGGTCAGGAACATGACGTCATAGCCCGTCAGGCGCTTGTAGCGCGCCATCGCGTCGGTCGCCACGGTGCAGTAGGTGTGGCCGATGTGGAGCTTGTCGGAGGGGTAGTAGATGGGGGTCGTGATATAGAATTTCTTCTTGTCCATTGGTGTTTTCCTCTTTTCTGCCCGCGCCGAATGAAAGCGGGGCGTAATTATTTACAGTCTACCACCGAAAGGGCGGTATTTGCAAGGTTTTACAGAATTTTTCCCCAAAAGAAGAAAGCGCGGCGCCATAAGCACCGCACTTTGTCGATTTGAAAGAGTAGGATCGCCGCATTTGCCGCCTGAGGGCGGCAACAGGCATAAACGCATCGCAGATTTTCGCGTCCGCAGACGCGAAATAAATTTCAATCGTAATTTGTCGCGACATGTGCGTGACAAATTACTCTTTGCGCGGAGCGCGTGTCGCAGCCGCCCTGCGGGCGGCAAGGCACGAAGCGCAGCGAAACTCCCTCAAAAAAGCGGCAAAGCCGCTTTTTTGAAGTTATAGCGAGTCGTCTTCGTCGATCCACTTTTGCACCGGAACGATATCAAACTCCTCCTCCGTCCGGCGGATCACCACCTCGTCGATGCCGGCGTTGATGATCATGCGGCGGCACATGGGGCAGCTCGTCGCATCGTGCAGCAGCTCGCCGCTGCGCGCGTCGCGGCCGACTAAATAGATCGTCGCGCCGACCATGTCGCGCCGCTGGGCGGAGATGATGGCGTTCGCCTCGGCGTGGACGCTGCGGCAGAGCTCGTAGCGCTCGCCGCGCGGGACCTTGAGCTGCTCGCGCGTGCAGTAGCCGAGGTCGACGCAGTTCTTGCGTCCGCGCGGCGCGCCGTTGTAGCCGGTGGAGATGATCTCGTCGTTTTTGACGATGATCGCGCCGTAGACGCGGCGCAGGCACGTCGCGCGCTCAAGCACCGTCTGCGCGATGTCTAAGTAGTAATTCCGCTTGCTGACACGCTCCATATCGAGTCCTCCTTGTATTGATGAGAAAGAATATTACAATTTGCTATCAGAATTCGTGCTCACAGTACGGGCAGCGGCCATAGTCAAAGTCGAGCACCGCCCCGCAGACGGGACACTTTTTGCGCGGCAGACCGCCCGGCGCGTCGGGCGGGAGATAGCCGGAGCCGGTCTTTGCCTCGTCCGCCGTACCTGCGAATTTGTCGCTGCCGGGCTGGAAGAATTCGAGCTTTCCGCACTTGGGACAGACGTAAATTTCGATCTCCATCGCGCCTGCGAAGAGATTCGGCAGGTCGCCGAGCACCCAGCCGGTCTGCCCGAGCTGGAATTTTTCACGCCTGATAAATTGCATCCCCGTGCCGCAGCGCAGGCAGTTGAGCTGATTCGCCATCCTATACCCCCTGTAGGTCGAAAACGGGCGTGTATTCCTCTTTGGCGCTCGAGAGCTCCTGACAAAAGCCGTCGGTCAGGCCGCAGTCGCGCATGTATTGCACCGCCGTGCGGTACTCGCGCTCATTTAAGCGCCGCGCGAGCGCGCCGGTCGAACCGGGCTGCGGCGTATACTGGCTCATGAGCGAAAAGAGCACCGTCTTTGGCGGAAAATGCGTCGAGACATAGTCGATGACACGCTTGGTGTTCTCCATCTGCCCCGGCAGGACGAGGTGGCGCAAAATGACGCCGGAGCGCATCAGGCCGTCGTCCCCGATCTGATACGCCCCGACCTGACGCACCATCTCGTCGATGGCTGCGGCGGCAGCTTCAAAGTAGTCCGGCGCGGCGGAAAGCTCGCGCGCGGGGCGTTCCATGGCGTATTTTAGGTCGGGCAGGTAAATTTGCACCTTACCCTCAAGCGTTCTGAGCGTTTCCACGCGCTCGTAGCCGCCGCTGTTCCACACAACGGGGACGGGAAGCGGCTGACCCAGCGCTTCGAGCACCCAGGGGGTGAAGTGCGTGGGCGTGACAAGATCGATGCAGTGCGCGCCCTGCGAAACGAGGTCTTCCATGATCTCGCGCAGATGTGCCGGCGTAATGACCTTGCCGAAATTCTCGTGGCTGATGCGCCCGTTCTGGCAGAACACGCAGCCCAAATTGCAGCCCGAAAAGAAGATGCAGCCCGCGCCGTTTTTCCCGCTGAGGACGGGCTCTTCCCACAGGTGCAGCATCGCGCGCGCGACGACTAAGCCCGCGGGCATGCGGCAGACGCCGCCCGCTTTCTCCGCCGTGCGCTCCGCATTGCAGCGACGGGGACAGATCTCGCAGCGCATCAGTCGCCCGTGCCCTGACCGTTGAAGTCGGGGCCGAGGTCGCCGAGCATCCAGTGCTTGCGGCACAGGCCGATGTACTGGTCGTTCGCGCCGATGACGACCTGCGCACCCTGCTTGACGACATGGCCCTGCGCGTCAAAGCGCGCGTTGAACGCGGCCTTTTTGCCGCACCAGCAGATGGTTTTGACCTCTTCTAACTTGTCGGCCATGACAAGCAGCTCGTAGCTGCCGGGGAAAAGGTCGCCCTTGAAGTCGGCGCGCAGCCCGTAGCAGAGGACGGGGATGCCGCAGTCGTCGACGAGATGGACGAGGTATAAGACCTCCTCCTTTGTCAAAAACTGCGCCTCGTCGACGATGATGCAGGCGTTTTTCTTGAGCTCCTCCTCGTCCATCTGCCGCATCTCGTGGAAGTAGACGCAGGGATATTCGAGGCCGATGCGCGAGTGCACCATGTGGTCGCCGTCGCGCGTGTCGAGCTGGGGCTTGCAGAGGAGCGTCTTCTGCCCGCGCTCTTCGTAGTTGAAGCGCGCCATCAGCGCGTTGGCCGTCTTGCTCGAGCCCATCGCGCCGTATTTGAAGTAAAGCTGTGCCATGGTCGTTGTTCTCCCTCTCTTATTGCAGCCGCGCGCGAACGAGCGCGGCAAATTTCCTGAATGCGGTGGGGATGGCGGCGGCATCGAACGCCGCGGCGTCCGCCCAGAATAGATCGTCGTTTTCGCCCGTCACGTCGGCGAAGTAGCCCTTCATATCCCACTCGATGTGGGTGAAGATGTGCTTGGCACTGCCCGCGGGTTCGACAGTTTGCGCCGAAAGCCCCATCTGCGCAAGCACAAGCGAAACGCCCGCCTCGTCAAGATTTCCCAAAACGCTCGGGAATTCCCAGAGCAAGGCGAGAAGTCCCGTGTCCGCGCGCTTTCGCAGCGCGGCCTTGCCGTTTTGAAAGAGCAGCAGCACGGTGCGCTCTTCGATCTTGCGCGCCTTTTTCTTCGCGCGCACGGGTAAAATTTCCGTGAGACCGTTTTTATACGCCTCGCACGTCATTCGCGCGGGGCAGATCTCGCACTTCGGCGCGCCGTTCGGCAGGCATACCGTCGCGCCGAGGTCCATCATCGCCTGATTGTACGCGCCGGGGCGGGCTAAGTCGATGGCGTCGTTGAGATGCGCGGTGAATTGCTTTCGTACCCTCGCGTCCATGATGTCGTCGGCGCAGCCGCTGACGCGCGCGGCGACGCGCAGCAGATTCCCATCCACCGCGGCGACCGGCTCACCGAAGTTGATCGAGGCGATGGCGGCGGCGGTGTAGTCGCCGATGCCGGGGAGCGTTTTGAGACTTGCACAAGTGCGCGGCAACTCGCCGCCAAAGTCCGAGACGATGACCTTCGCCGCCTTTTGAAGATTCCGCGCCCGCGAGTAGTAGCCGAGCCCCTCCCAGAGCTTCAAGAGCCGTTCCTCCGGCACGGTGGCTAACGCCGCGGCGTCGGGCAGCTCTGCCATGAAGCGCTCAAAGTACGGGATGACCGCGCTCACGCGCGTCTGCTGGAGCATGATCTCCGAGACCCACGTGCGGTACGGCGTGACGACGCTGCGCCATGGCAGCGTGCGGCCGTTTAAGTCATACCACGTGAGCAGCGGCGCGGTCAGGGCATTTAAGTTTTCCCAATGTTCTGTCATCATATCATTTGTTGAAGCGCGCGGCGAAGCCGCAGCGGCGGCAGAGCTCTTCGGCGGGCTTCCGCCGGGAGAAACCCTCGCGCAGAGTGCACGCGCGCGGGGAGGTCAGAATTTCGGTAAGCGGCTGGATGAAGAGGTTCCCCAGCGCCACATCGCCCTCATGATCGAGGCAGCAGGGCACGACCGTGCCGTCGACAAGCACGCCGAGCTGGTCGCGCAGACCGTAGCAGAACTGCGCGCCGGATTCGCCGGCGCTCAGATCAGGCCAGTCGAATTTGCCCGCGCGCTCCAAATACAGGTGGTCGCGCAGAAGAAAGCTGCCGTTTCGCATCTCGGGCCAGTTATCGCCTGTGCGGGAGCGCAGAAAGTCGAGAATTTCGCCGTTGCGCGTGTCCGCGCCGCCGTCGTTCCAGAGGCGCAGCGCGACGATGACGCCTTTTTTCGCGGCCTTTTCAGCAAAGTTCCAGACCTGTGTCAGGTAAGAAAGCTCCTGCTCGTCCGCGCCGTCGTTGCCCTCAAAACTGTGGAGCGAGACGCTGATCTTGTGCAGGCTCTCGGCGGCAAGCAGCTCGTCGGAACGCTTTTGGAGCAGCGTGCCGTTCGTCGTGATGCAGATCTTCATGTCCCGCGCTTTGGCGAGGGCGAAGAGCGTCGTAAGCTCAGGGTGCAGCAGCGGCTCGCCCATCACATGCAGGTAGACGTACTGCACATACCCCTCGAGCCGCGAGAGGACGAGGCCGAATTCCTGTGCGCTCATCGTGCGCGGCTCGCGCTTCGTCTTGGGGCAGAAGGAGCAGGCGAGGTTGCAGCGGTTTGTGATCTCGACATAGGCTTTTTTCAGCATCGCGCGGCTCCTTTCGTGAGGTCGGGGGATAGATTTAAATATTTTACCATATCCGCGCGATTTTGCAAAGCCTTTTCCCTTGCGCCGCGCCGCGGCGTCTGCTATGATACTACAAGCAAACTTCCATCCTCCGCAGCGAAAGGAGAAACCGCATGACCGTCACGTTTATCGCCCACAGCGCGTATCTTGTCGAGTGGGACAAGTTCTACACGCTCTTTGACTACACCTACGAGCCCGACTACACGGGCGCGCTGCCGGAATTAAACCCCGAAAAGCCCTTGCTCGTCTTTGCGAGCCACAGCCATGAGGACCACTTCGACGCCAAGGTGTTCACACTTTTGGAAAAGTACCCCGACGCGCGCTTTTTCGTCTCGCGCGATACGCGCCTCACCGAGCGCAAGCGGCAATGGCTGAACATCTCCGACGAGGCCTTTGCCCGCACGACCGTCCTGCGGCCCGACAGCATCCTGCTCACCGACGTCGCGGGCGAGGATTTGAGCATCCGCGCCATCAAGTCGACGGACATCGGCAATGCCTATCTTCTGCGCGCTGAGGGGAAGATGGTCTACCACGGGGGCGACCTCAACTGGTGGAACTGGGAGAGCGAGGGCAAGGCTTACTGCAACAACATGACCGTCCACTACCATGCGGCCATTGAAAAGCTCGCCTCCGCCGTGCGCAACGAGGCGACGGACAACAACATCGCGCCCGAGATCACGGCGGCGATGGCGCCGCTTGACCCGCGCCTTGGTGAAGGCAGCGAGGGCCTCGGCATCGAGTATCTGCTGAAGAATGTGACGGTGCGGCACATCTTCCCGATGCACATGTGGAAAAAGTATGAGGTCATCGACCGCTACATCGCCGCGCACCCGGACGAAAAGGGCATCATCGCGCGCATCACGCGCGACGGTCAGCAATTCGAGATTTGAAAATAAAAAGGAAAGCGCCTTCCGCATCGCGGAAGGCGCTTTCCCGTTCGAAGGGGATTTGCGGAGAAAAAACACTGACGTATTTTTTACTGGCTCACTGCCGTGAGAGGCATTTTGAGGATCTGACCGACGAAAATGACCGAGGGGGACTTGACGGTGTCCTTATTCAGGTCATAGATCTCAGTCCAGCGGTTGCCATTGCCGAGCTGCTTGCTGGCGATCTTCCACAGACTGTCGCCGGAGACGACGGTGTAGGTGTCGCTGCTCGCGGGCTGGGAGGGCTTCTCAGGCTGCGTGGGCTGGGTGGGCTCGGCGGAGGTGCCGTTGCTCACAAGTGTCGTGCGCGGGTCGTTGCCCGTGTAGCGGTAGAGCGGGAAGTTCATGGTCGACTTGTCGTAGTCGATCTGCTTGTACTGATAGAGCGTGCCGTCGTAGCCGTTGGAGTCGGTGACGTCGGGCTCGCAAAGCATGGCGATGACGTTGCTGGCGACCTGATCCATCGGGAAGACATAAGCGCCGCTGGCGAAGGTCACGTCGGCGGTGTCGCGCAGGCCGGCCTCAATGCCCTTGGCCTTGCCGTTCACCATGTAGTCGCCGACATAGTAGTACTGCTGGAGGCTTGCGGTGGTACCGGCGTTGAGCTTGTAGTACTCAGCGCCCTGATTGTCCATGATGTAGAGGATCTTCTCAATGTTGGCGGTGTCCGCGGGAATGACATAGGCGGTCGGGCGGACGCGGCTGCGGGTCAGAGTGTCGTTCAGGGAAAGGGGATACGCCTTGCTGACCTTCTCACTACCGTCGGCGACGCTGTACTGCACGGTCGCGGCGGTGTAGTCGGTCAGAGTCTTGCCGGACTTGGTCTGATAGAGGGCGAGAACGTCGCTTTCCTCATAGGTCTTGCCCTTGGCGACAACATCGGCACGGGCGGCGGCGACCGCCTTCATGATCTCGTCGGCGTGCTCGGCGGCATAGGTGATGTAAGAGGTGGCGGCAACTTCCTGAGAGAAGACGCGGCGCTCAAAGTTCTGACGGCCGGCGCCGATGCCGCGCGTCTCAATGAGGAAGGAAACCGCATTGAACAGGCCGAAGTAGGCGCGGCCGATGGGGTTATTGACGGTGGTGCCGTAGTGATTGACGCGCAGGCCGGCGTTCGTAGCGTCGGAGAAGGCGCGCTTGGCCATGTCGAGACCGATCTTCGTCACGGCGGGGTTGTTGTTCAGGCTGGTGGCGGGGGTGGTCTCAAGATCGTCCGCATTCTCCATGTATTCACCGGCGCTCGTCCAGTCGTCGTTGTAAGCGCCGTAGAAGGTGAACTCATGCGTGTCGAGGACAACCTCGCTCATGAACAGGCGGTAGGCGGTGTGCAGCTGGGCAAGCTCGGCTGCCTTGAGGGACATATGGTCGCGGTTCATATCAAAGCCGTCGTAGGTGGCGCGGCTGAAGAGATAGGAGCCGTCGGGATTGATGCGGGGGACGATGACGATGTTGACCTTGTCGAGCAGCGCCTTGTAGGCGGGATCGTTGACAAAGTTGTCGATCATCACGAGCGCGCCTTCACCGGCGGCAGGCTCGTTGGGGTGGATCTGCGCCTGATACCAGACGTTCAGCTTGCCGTTGCCCTTGACGATCTTGGCGGCCTCGGCGAGCGTGGCGTTCGCGGGGATCTCGGAGGTGGTGAAGAGTGCCAGGGGGAGGTCATACTTGTAGTTTGGGGTCGTACCGGCAGAGTAGAGATGCATGGTGCCGGAAGCGGCGTCCATCTTCTTGAGGAAGGCCATCAGCTCTTCCTGAGAGGTGAACTCGTTGGCGGCGTGCTTGCCGTCGAAGGCGGGGGTGGTGTAGTTCTGCGGCTCGAGGGCGAAGTGCTTGTTGATCTCCTCAGGCCAGAAGATAAGCATGCTGTCGCGGGCATCCATCTTGTAAGAATCAGGGGCCTTCTCCGGCTTGATGGTCGGCTCGAAGCCGTTGCCGCCGAGCTTGCCGCCGATGACGGAAAGCTTCTTCACGCCGGCGGTGAGGTCGGCCTCGGTCACGTTGAAGAGCTGGAGAATGTTGTAGTAACCGGTGCCGTGCACATGGTAGGCATAGGTGCCGGGAGCGGTGACGACGTAGCTGCCGTCAGCCTGCGGGGTGATCGCTTCGAGCTGGGAGAAGATCTCTTCTTCCTTGGCATAGCTGTCTGCGGGGTAGCCCTTGTAGACTTCGAGACTGACGACCTTGGAGGAGTCGTAGTTGGCGGAATAGTCAAATTCCAGTTTGGCGCTTTTCTCTGCTGCGAGCGTGCTGGTCATCAGCATCGTGACGACCATCGCGAGAGTCAGCAGACAGCTCAGGGATCGCTGCATCATTTTTCTCATAGCTTCTTTCTCCTTCTTAAAAACTGTCGGCATCGGAACATCATGCACAAACGGAAGAAAATTTACCCGTTGATTCCTGTTGACAATACCGATTTGGATAAGTAAACTGTAACTATTAAAGTCGCCTTTAAGTCAATAGGTTTCCGCGCGGTCATCTTAACAGTTTTTTAAGGAGATTTTCGTATGCCTTATACAATCGGAGAAGTGGCACGCATGATGAATATTGCCCCATCGACCCTGCGCTACTATGAAAAGGAGGGGCTGCTGTCTCTCGGTGTGCGCGCCAGCAATGGGCAGCGAACGTACACAGACGACGATATTGCAACGCTTTCAATCATCGAGTACCTGAAATTCTGCGGTCTTCCGCTCAAGGAGATTCGCTCGTTCCTGCCGCTCATCCGGCCCGGAGGAGAGACACTCAGCGCCCGCCGCGACATCCTTGCCAAAGAGCGCGACAACGTCCGCGCGCAGATCACGGCGCTGCAAACGAAGCTCGAACGTCTGGAATTCAGCTGCTGGTTCTACGAGACCGCGCAGCAGTACGGTTCGGTTCTGCCGCTGTATGAATTTTCAGAGGAGCACTTTCCTCCGGAACATCGCAACGCCCTGCGGGAGAGCTTTCACCTGCCATTGACGCACGTGCGCACAAAGCTCGAATGGTGATAAAAAAGGGAGCCCCGAGACATACCGTCTCGGGGCTCCCTATATGTCGATCCTTATTTCTTTTTGTCCGCTGTGTCCCACGGGTGGCACTGGTAGGACTGCTCCTCGCTCATGCCGAAGTAGCGCAGGTCCGTGCGCCCGTACTGGTCGCCCCAGGTGACGTCGATGTGGTACTGCGTGCCGTCCAGCGTCGCGAGCGTCCAGATGTGGCTGTCGTTAAAAAGCGAGGTGCACTCGATGCCCTCGAGCTTCAAGAGCAGATTGTAAGCGCCCGTGTAGCCGTCGCACACGGCATGGCCGCTGACAAGCGCGCCGTAGGCAAGATGGCTCGCGGAATCGTCTGCGGCGGCGTTATCGTAGCGGCAGTGGTCGCACAGCCATTGAAAATACGTGCGCGCGATCTCATACTGGCTCATGTCGTAGCTCAGCGTGCCGCTCTCCCAAAGGGAGTCGTGGACCTTGATCGCGGCGGCGAGCGCCTTGGCGCGGTACGATTCGAGCGTTTTGTCCGTACAGGCGGTGGACGAAAACGTGAGTACGACCTTGCCCGTCGAATACGAGCGGCAGGAGACGGCGTTGTACATCTGCTCGCAGTATGTTTTGACGCAGGAGGTGAACGCCTGCGTCAGCGCGCTGGCGGTGGCGGTGGTGAGGGCCTTGGAGTAGTTCAGCGTGATCGTGTGCTCGCCGCGCGCGAGCATATTGCGAACCAAACCGTCGATGACGGCGGTGTCCTTGGCAGACGTCGGGAGCGACGTGCTTGCCGGCGCTTTGACAAGGCTCGCGAGCGTCGCGTTTTTCACGGAGTGATACGGTGCGACCGTCCACGTGAGCGTCAGGCGCGTTTCGGGTTTGACAACGCGCGTCAGAAGCGCCGCGATCTCCGCGCGGCTGACGCTGCGGTCGGGATAAAAGCTGCCCTTTGCGTCCATGCCGGAGAGCAGCCCGCGGCGGTACATCAGCAGAATTTCGCTGCGGTAGGGCGTTTTGTCCGTCACGTCGGCGATGTAGTCGCGGCTCGCGTAGGCCGAGGTGACGAGCGAGGCGTTGGGCTCGGTGTACCATTCCTCCGGCACGGCGAAGGCAAAGATGCCCGCCATCTGCGCGCGCGACGCGGGCAGGAGGTAGAAGCCCTCAAAGCTGTTGTCGAGCAAATTCTGGCTCTTCAAGTACGAGACATACGGCGCATACCACGCCTCGTTTTCCTTCGCTGTGGGGATGACCGCGTCGCTGCCGGTCGTGTAGATGGCGCGCAGCCGCGCGGCGATGGTCAAAAGCTCGGCGATCGTCACGTTGCCGCTTGGCGCAAAGGAACTCTCGCCGCGGCCGTTGAGTACGCCGTATTCATAGGCCGAGACGACCGGGGGGGCGAACCAGTCGCCGTCTTTCACGTCGGCAAACTGGCCCTCATAGACGCGAAGCAGCACGAACGGGGCGCTGTCTTCGCTCGTCGTTTTCTCCTGTGCGGGAGCGGCAGTGTCCTGCGCGGGCTCCTCGCTGTAAGCAGAGGCGCTGATGCTCAGCGCAAGCGCGAGCGCCGCGACAAGCAGCGCAAAGCGGAACTTCATGGCGTTTGCTCTCTCTTTCTCACATTCTCAAAATTTCACGGGGATCACGGGACTAAGATGTTCTGTTCGTCTGCGGTGATGTCGGCGACATAGGGGTTGAGCATCGAATTCGTCATCTCGAGCACCTGCTCGGGATAGAGCGTGTAGAAGGACTTGCCATTGTACCAGCCCGCACCGTCGCCGGGGAGCGTGGCAAAGCTGATGGCGTCCGTCCCGCCCATGGAGAGCGCCTGGTTGGCGAGCCACACGAGGTTGCCGAGCGTCAGATCGGTCTTGACATATTTTAAGAACGTTTCCGCCATCGCGGGGACGTTTTCGAGCTTCATCAGCTTCTGCGCCACGGTCTTCAAAAACGCCTGCTGCGTGCCGATGCGGCCGATATCCTGCCGCCCGCCGTAGCCGGGGTTATCCTTGTCGGAGTTGTGGCGGAAGCGCACGACCTCCATCGACTGCTGACCGCTGAGATGCTGCAATCCCTTTTTGAAGTGAATGTGCAGATCCTGATAGGGGTCGTCGTAGTCCATGTCCTCGGGCACGTCGAAGTCGACGCCGCCGATCTGGTCGATGAGCGCGATGAACCCCTTCAGGTCGACGGAGACGTAAAAGTCCACGGGAACGCCGAGCATATCTTCAATGTTGCTGCGCAGCTTTTCCGTGCCGCCGTTATTGTAGGAGGAATTGAGCTTATGGCCGTTGCTCATCAGCGTGTCGCGCGGCAGGCTGACGACGTCGATCTTCTTGTTCTCCGCGTCAAAGCGCACGAGCATGTTCGTGTCGCTGCCGCCGGCGTCGTTGTCCACACCGTAGGCGAGGATCGTATAGCAGTATTTTTTGCGCTCTTTGCCGTTAGAAATGGTTTGAATGGCGTCGCTGTCCTCCGCCGTGCCGTCCTGCTGCGTCTGCTGGTCCTCGTTGTCCGTGACGGGCTCAGGCGCGCGCACGACGTACTTGACCGTCGCCACGACGGTCACGGTCAGGAAAAGAAGCGACAGAAGCGTGACGACGACGCGCTCGCCGCGATTTGCGCGTTTCTTCTTTTTCTTCGGCCTGCGGCGCGGCTCGCTTTCGCGGCCGATGCTTGGCTCGTAATAGTCCTGCTTTCTCATCTTGTTGCTCCGATCATTTTTCTTTTGGTTTACAATAATGCATTCTACCCTGCGCGGCGGAATTGTGCAAGAGAAATTTTGCCGCGCGGAGGGCGCACTCTTATGTTAGACGCAAAAAGTCGGAAAAAGTTTCAAAATCCCTTGTATTTTTTTCGCGTGGCCATGCCGCCGCGGATGTGACGCTGGGCCTTGTTGACCTCCAGCACCTCCTTGACCTGCAAGTATAGGCTGCGGTTGAACTGCGGCAGGCGGTCCTGTAAGTCCTTGTGCACGGTGGACTTGCTCACGCCGAACTTTTTTGCCGCGGCGCGCACGGTGGCGCGGTTTTCGATGATGTAGGCGGCCAGCGCGCAGGCGCGCTCTTCCATGTTACCCTTCATGCAGCACACTCCTGACTCATGTTGCTCCATCTATATGCGTGCAGAGAGGGAATATGCGCATCAGGAATGAATACGCGGCAAAAACGTTGCGCAAAGCGGTTCAGGCGTGTTATAATTTCTTTGTCTGCACCGAAGACGGCACAAACGAAACGACAGGGAGGTCCTGCATGGAAAATAAACTCATCCGCAGCAAATACTTTTTATACCTGACCGAATTTTTTGCCGGTATGTCCGTCATGGCGGTCGAGCTCGGTGCGAGCAGGCTCATGGCCCCGTACTTCAGCTCGTCGCAGATCGTGTGGACGGTCATCATCGGCGTCATTATGATCGCGATGGCGATCGGCAATGTCTGGGGCGGCAAGCTCGCCGACAGGAGCGCGACGCCCGATAAGCTCTACCGCCGCCTCATCATCGCGGCCATCTGGATCGCGCTCATCCCGTTTGTGGGACGGTACCTGATCGCGGGCATCTCGCTGCTGCTGGCGCTTTTTGTGACGAAAAACTTCCTCGTCTGGGCGGCGCTCGCGGCGTGCCTTGTGATCTTCGCGTTCCCGTGCGTGCTGCTCGGCACCGTCACGCCGTCGCTCACGCGCTTCACGGTCGACAATCTCGACGACACAGGCAAGACCGTGGGCAGGCTCAACGCGCTCAACACCATCGGCAGCATCATCGGAACCTTCGTGCCGACGTTTGTGACGATCCCCGCCGTCGGCACGGCGGCAACGTTTTTGATCTTCTCCGGTGTGCTCGCGGCCATCGGCATCGCGTACTTCGTGTTCGAGAAGAAAAAGAGCGTGCCGGGGATCGTCTCCGTCCTTTTGATCGCTGGACTGTGCTTTGCCCTGCCGTCTTACAGCTTCGCCTTCTGGCAGAGCGACATCACGCTTGAGGACGAGTCCATCTACAACTATTTGCAGGTGCAGGACGACGCGAAGCGCACGACGCTCTCGACGAACGTGCTCTTCGGTGTGCAGAGCGTGCAGGTCAAGGGCGACGCGCTGACGGGCATGTACTATGACTACGCGCTCGCCGCGCCCTGCATGGCGGGCATGGACGGCACGGACAACGAAAACCGCAGCGTGATGATCCTCGGCATGGGCTCTGGCACGTACGCGAGCTACTGCACGCGCTATTTCCCCGGCGCGAGTGTGCAGGGCGCGGAGATCGACAAAAAAATTGCCGGCATCGCGACGGACTACTTCGGACTTCCAGGCAGCGTGACCGTCGCGGTCGAGGACGGGCGCGCGTACCTTGCCGCGTCGAAGGAGAAGTTTGACGTCATCATGGTGGACGCCTATCAGGATATCACCATCCCGTTCCAGCTCTCGAGCGTCGAGTTTTTCAACGAAGTGCGCTCTCATTTGAAGCCGAACGGCGTGATGGTCGTGAACCTCAACATGACGTCCGCGGAGGACGGCTCGATCAACGAATACCTCTGCGACACGATGGCGAGTGTCTTCCAGCACACCGTCACCGCGCCGGTGAGGGGCAACACGAATACCGAGGTCTTCTGCACGAACGCGGATGACTGGGAGGAGACGTTCCTGTGCAGCATCGCAAAGCTCAAGGACAGCGACTATGCCGATATGATGCGCACGGTCTACTCCAAGCTCACGCCCTATGAGGGCGGAAGCTGCATCCTGACGGACGACAAGGCCCCTGTCGAGGTGCTGGGCATGCGCGTGCTCGACGAGCTCATCGGCGATGAGCTCAACTACTACAAAGACGAACTGAGAACCGGCGGCCTGTCCGCACTGATCGGAAATTGAAAACAAAAAGAATCCCGCGCCCACGGCGCGGAATTCTTTTCAGGGCAGAGAGCCTCGCAGAGTTTTTACCCGCAAGGGGTACGCAGCATCCGTAAGGCAGCAAAGCTGTCAACGGCTGCCCAGGTGCCGCGCACGGCACGATTGGCGCGCCTGCAAGGGCGCGGGAATCGTAGTGCCGCAACGGTGTAAGGTCGAATTGTCCGCTTTTAGCGGACAACCGAGGCACAGAACGCGGCGAAACCTTCTCAAAAAAGTGGCTCTGCCACTTTTTTGATTACAAAATCAGCATCAGCACGGGAATCACGACGAAGCACGCGATCGTGGAGAGCGCCGCGCCCTGCGCGGCGAATTCCTCGTCCGCGCCGTATTCCGCGGCGGCGACGACCGTCTGCGTCACGACGGGCATGGCGGTCTCCACGAGCAGCACGTTGCGCGCAAGCCCCTCGACGCCGAGCAGCGCGCACAGCGCGAACGACGATGCCGGTACGAGCAGAAAGCGGAAGATCATCACGATGGCAAGGTCGCGGTCAAGGCGGAGATTTTTCAGCCCGATCTCGTAAATGATGTAGCCCGTGAGCAGCAGGGCGAGCGGCGTGACGAGGTTATTCATGTACTTGCAGTAGCTCATCACGAGCGGCGGGAGGGAAACGCCCGTAAGGACGAGCAGAAAGCCCAGAAGAACGCCGATGACGGCGGGCGTGGTCAGGAATTTTTTGAGCATCCGGCGGTCAAAGCCGCCGCCGTCGCCCGACCAGCGCACGAGCGAGAGTCCCACGAGTTGGACAAAGCTCGTGTTGACGAGATAGTAGAGCATGACATAGGGCGTGCAGACCTCGCCGAACAGTTCGGTACACATCGGAAGACCGATGAAGATGGCGTTCGACACCGAGCACATCATCATAAAAACGCCAAGCTTCCTGCGCGGCAGCTTTAGGAGTTTGCCTGCGAGCAGCGAGAGCAGGAACGCGCCGAGCGTGGAGAGAAAGGGCACGAGCAGAAAGCCCGGCGAGAGCGCGAGCAGCTCGCGCGTCAGATTCTTCGTCAGCCCGTAGACGCACATACAGGGGATGGCGACGGACATCGTGAACTTGCTGATAAAGCGCTTGGCATCCGGACTCATCCAGCCCCTGGCCGCGCAGAAATAGCCCGTCGCCGTCAGCAGCAGGATGATGGTGACGGAAGAGACCGCGTGCAGAAATCCTTCCATGGTGTGACCTCGGTGTTAAGAAATAGTTACACCAGTATAACACGCCTGCGGCAAAAGACAAGAGACGAAAAAGACGGTTGCAATGCCGGTTCGGATACGCTATGATGGGCGAAGATGAGCGCGCAGTGCGCGCCCGGAGAAAAAGAGATCGAGAACTTTGAGAGGAGTTTTGTTTTTATGAAAGCAGCGCTGGTCATTATGGCGGCGGGCATGGGCTCGCGCTACGGCGGCAATAAGCAGGTGGACGGCATCGGTCCGAACGGTGAAATTTTGATGGAATACTCCATTTTCGACGCGCTGCGCGCGGGCTTTACGAAGGTGGTCTTCATCATCAAGCCCGACATGCGCGACTTGATGGAGAACATGGTCGGACATCACCTTGCCGCGCGCAAAACGGCGGATGGGGACAATGTCGAGGTCTGCTATGCGTATCAGGATTTTTCGAGCGTTCCCGATTTTTACACGGTGCCGTCTGATCGCGTCAAGCCGTTCGGCACGGTGCACGCGCTTTTATGCGCGCGCGAATTCGTGCACGAGCCGTTCGTCGTCATCAACGCCGATGACTATTACGGCGTGGACGCGTTCAAGACCATTTACGCCGAGCTCTCAAAGCTCGCCGAAAGCGGCGAGGGCACGATGGTCGGCTACGACCTCTGCAACACCGTGAGCGAGCACGGCACGGTCACGCGCGGCGTGTGCCACGTGAACGAACAGGGGATGCTCGACCGCGTGGTCGAAACGTTCCACCTAAAGCCCTGCGCCGACGGCAAGATCCGCGACATTCAGGAAAACGGCGACGGCCCGGTCTACGCGCCCGAGACACCGGTCTCGATGAACTTCTGGGGCTTTACGCCATGGCTGTTTGAAAAGCTGGACGCGTATTTTAAGGATTTCCTCCGCGTGCTGCCCGACGGCGAGCTCAAAAAAGAGTGCCTGCTGCCAAGCCTGATCGGCGAGCTCATCGACCGCGGCGAGCTCAGTGTCTCCGTTCTGCGCTCGAGCGCGCGCTGGTTCGGCATGACGTATCACGAGGATAAGGAAATGGTGCAGCGCGAGCTTCAGAAATTACACGACGCGGGTGTGTACCCCAAAACGCTGCGCGCGTGAGCGAGACAAATCGAAAAAATCTGCCGCCTCCGGACATACTAAGTCCGGAGGTGATTTTTATGCCGCGAAAAGACCCCGGCATGCCGTATGACCTGGCACCGATGCTCAAGGCGCGCTTCGGCCAGCCGGACGACTGTGCCGATCTTGTCAACAAGTACGGCACCTATAACATCCAGCCGACGTCGGACACGGAAAATCTGTTCCCGCTCATCGCGCCGGGCCTTCCTGAGCAATGGAAGCGCATGGCGGTCGGCAAGAAGGACGTTGAAAACTTGCAATAAAGCAAACGGGAGGGAGACGCGTATCGCGTCTCCCTTTTTCTTCTCCAAAATCCCTGAAACGGCAAGTGGAAATGGGCTTTTTCCCAAAAAGCAAAAAAGATACATACAGGTTCGACAAAAAAGAGAATGACAAAATGGAGAAATTTATTACTGGTATACAAATTGAGAACGTTGCTGGCACTTGCTTTACTGCTGAATTCGTATAAAGTAAAGGCAAGAGCTGTCTGCCGGGGAAGCGGCTATGAGAGAGACCGCCTTCCGGAGCGACTTGCCAATATGAAGGAGGAGAGAGAATGGAAACCAAAAGTAACGCGAAACTGAAAGCTCTGTTTATCATCCCGTCAGTCGTCGGCGTCATCCTGTTCATGATCCCGGTCAAGAACGCAGCAGGTGAATGGACCGTTGTGGTCAAGATCCTGGCCGACATCATCTCTGGTGTCATCGGTGGCTTCCTGCCGCTGCTGTGCGTGCTGATCCTCACCGTTTCGGCAGTGATGTCCCTCATTGCGCTGGCAAAGCCCAAATTCATTATGAATAGCGACATCATGAAAGAATGCTTCGCCTGCAAGCCCATTTGGGTCGTGCTCCGTGTGCTCGCGGTCATCTTCGTGTGGCTCACCTATCTGGGTGTCGGCGAGGACGGCGTGGGTCTCATCGGTATGATCACCGGCGGCGGTCAGGGCGGCTTCGTCCTCTATGACCTGCTCACCACGCTCGTTATCATCTTCGTCATCGCGGCCCTGCTGCTGCCGTTGCTGCTCGACTTCGGCCTGCTGGAGTTCGTCGGCGCGCTGCTCACCAAGGTCATGCGTCCCCTGTTCAAGGTCCCCGGCCGCGCGGCGGTCGACTGCATCACCTCCTGGATCGGCGACGGTACGCTCGGCGTCATGCTCACCTGCAACCAGTATGAGGGTGGCTACTATTCCGCCAAGGAAGCAAGCATCATCGCAACGCTGTTCTCCGCCGTTTCCATCACGTTTACCCTCGTCGTTCTCGACACGGTCGGCATGCTCGACAAGTTCGGCATCTACTACCTGATCGTCTGCTTCGTCGGTATCGTCTGCGCGATCGTGTGCCCGTACCTCTACCCCCTGCGCAAAAAGCCAAACACGTACTTAGTGGAAGGCAAGGCGGCTCCCGACACCCTCCCCGAGGGCTACAAGAGCAACGTCGAGTACGGCATGGACCTCGCCATGAAGCGCGTTGCCGAGCACAAGGGCATCGGTGAATTCTTCAAGAGCGGCGCCAAGAACGCCTGCAGCATGTGGTTCGGCGTTCTGCCCTCCGTCATGGCCATCGGCACCGTCGCCCTCATCCTTGCCAACTACACCCCCATCTTTGAGTGGCTCGGCATCCCGTTCCGCCCGCTGCTCCAGCTTCTTCAGGTGCCCGAAGCGGACGCTGTTGCCTCCACGATGATCGTCGGCTTCACCGACATGCTCACCCCCGCCATCCTGATCGCGGAGTGCACCAGCGAGATGGCCAGATTCATCGTCGCGGTCGTCTCCGTCACGCAGGTGCTTTACCTCTCCGAGGTCGGCGGCCTGATCCTCGGCTCCAAACTTCCTCTCAACATCTGGGAGCTGTTCGTCATCTTCCTGGAGCGCACCATCATCAGCCTGCTGATCGTCTGCCCCATCGCGCATCTGCTGTTCTAAAAAGGAAAAGCTTCTTTTCCCTTACTCAGGTTGCTGACCTGAAAGAGTCGAGGCATCTCATCGGGATGCCTTGGCTCTTTCTTTTTGGATTTTATGTCATATGCACAAAAATGACTGTACAACTCACACGGTTATGTGGTAAAATGCGAACAGAAAGACCTCTGCGAGACCAACGCAAATTCCGACGGCTGCGGGTGAGAGCGCGGCCTGCCGGCGAGAGGGAGAAGAGAAGTACATGAAAGTCAGCATCGACAAGTTTTCGAAGGTGCCGGTCTATCTGCAGATCGCCGACCAGATCAAGTCGCAGATCATCAGCGGCGCGCTGCCCCGCGGGAGCGCGCTGCCGAGCGAGCGCGCGCTCGCGCAGATCTTGGATGTGCACCGCAACACCGTGGTCAAGGCCTACAGCGAGCTCAAGAGCGACGCGTGGATCGAGTCGCGCCAGGGCGTGGGCTACATCGTGGCCGCGGCAAACGACGAAAATGACGCGCAGGACGAAAGGGGCGGCGAGGGCGCGCAGCCCGGCCGCGTCAACTGGGTCAGCGAGGTGGCGGAAAAGTACCTCGACATGGAAAAGACATTTGACGACCTGTTCCAGCGCTTTACGGATGAGAGCCACTATTCCCTCGGCAGCGGCGTCGCCTCGCGCGAGGTGTACACGTCCGAGCGCGTTGCGGGCGATATCGCGGCGCTGCTCACGGGCAGCGGCCCGTGCCAGTATTTTTTCAGCCCCTATAAGGGCGATAAATTCCTGCGGCAGAAGCTCGTGGCCTTTCTCGGCACGAAGGGCGTGAAGGCGTCCTCGGGCGAAATTCAGATCCTCTCGGAGACGAATCAGGCGCTCGACTTTATCGTGACGCTGCTCGTCAAGCCCGGCGACAGCGTGGTGATGGAAGAGCCGGTGCACCCGGACATGTACCGTGTGATGGAGCTTGCGGGCGCGAAGATACTGACCGTTCCCGTCGACGGGAACGGCATGAACTGCGAGGTGCTCGAAAGCTTACTCACGCAGACGCGCCCGCGGCTCATCTTCGTCAATTCGAGCTACCACGACCCGACGGGAAACATTTTGTCGATCGAGCGGCGCAAGAAGATCGTTGCGCTCTCGAACCGCTACCGCGTGCCGATCGTGGAGGAGGACGCGGCGAGCGAACTCGTCTACGACGGCGATAAGCTCCCGCCGATCAAGGCCTTCGACACGGCGGGAAATGTTATTTACATCTATTCGTTCTCGCTCACGTTCATCCCGGGGCTGAGCCTTGCCTTTGTCACGGGCAGCCGCGATCTGATCCGCGCACTGAGCTACCTCGTCTCCGTGCGGCTGATGGCCTCGGACTGGATGACGCAAAAGCTCCTCGGCATGTACCTTGACGACGGCATTTACTACACGTCGCTTTTAAAATTTCGCGATGTCTACCGCACGAATCGAGATTTGGTATGCCAAAAGCTCGACGAGCTTGCGCCGCTCGGCGTGAGTTATACAAAGCCGAGAGGCGGCGTATATGTCTGGTGCAGGCTGCCGGACGGGGTGGACAGCAAGCGCTTTATCAGGCGGGCCTACAACATGGGCGTCACGCTGATCCCCGGACACGTTTTTTACCCCTGCAAGAACGGTGGGCGCGACCACATCCGCATCAACTACTCCTACGAGCCGCGCGAGCGGCTGGAGCGCGGCATGGAGGTATTGCGCAAAGCGCTGGAAGAAGAGCTGGAGGAATGACTGGCACACGAAATGGCAAAAGCACTGATACATCACAAGCGCCTTTTGAAAGTGTATACTTTACTGCGTAATAACGGTAAAACGATCCGCGGACCGTCGGGGAGCTCCGGCGGCACGGACAGGGAAAACAGGTCGGGGTGTACGGGCGGTCGATGAGAGAGCCGCCGGCATCCCGGGAAAGGGAGCACGACTTATGTATTCAGGCATCCATAACTTTTCCGAGATCGGAAAGCTCAACAAGGTGCTGCTGCACCGCCCCGGCGAGGAGCTGGAATCGCTGACGCCCGCGACGCTCGAGCGCCTGCTGTTTGACGACATCCCGTACTTAAAGGCCGCCCAGGAGGAGCACGACCGCTTTGCCGAGGTCCTGCGCGAAAACGGCGTCGAGGTCATCTACTATGTCGACGAGGTCGCCAAGGCCATCGCCGACCCCGCGCGCCAGATCCAGCTCGTCAACGACTTTTTGAACATCAGTAAGATCCACGCCAAGGGACTGCGCGCGAGCATGACGAGCTTGCTTCTCGACATGCCGCCCAAGCAGATGGTGACGAAGATGATCGCGGGCATCAAGCGCTGCGAGGTCGCCACCAAGCAGCCGACGTCGCTGATGGACTTAGTCGACGACGACTATCCGTTCGTCTCCGACCCGATGCCGAACCTGTACTTCACCCGCGACCCCGGCGCCTGCGTGGGCGAGGGCATCAACATCCACCGCATGCATACCCCTGCGCGCAAACGCGAGAGTCTGCTCTTAAAGTACATGTTCCTCTACAACCGCGACTTTGCCACGCAGGACAACAAGATGTGGTACGACCTGTCCGACAGCTATTCCATCGAGGGCGGCGACGTGCTCGTGCTGTCGAAGGACATCGTGGCCGTCGGCCTGTCCGAGCGCACGACGGTCTCCGGCGCGGAGACGTTTGCGCGCAATCTTCTGCAAAATTCCGACTTTAAGAAGGTGCTCGCCTTCGACATTCCCGAGACGCGCGCGTTCATGCACCTCGACACGGTTTTCACGATGGTCGACTACGACAAGTTCACCATCCATCCCGAGATCGAGGGCCCGCTGAGCGTTTATGAGATGACGCTCGACGAGCACGGCGAGCTCCGCTTCGGCGCGATCAAGGAAGAACTCAAGGACATTCTGGCCCTCGAGCTCAAGCTGCCCGCGGTCGACCTGATCCGCTGCGGCGGCGGCGACCTGATGGCCGCGCAGCGCGAGCAGTGGAACGACGGCTCGAACACGCTGTGTATCGCGCCGGGCCGCGTCATCACCTATGAGCGCAACTATGTGACGAACGACTTGCTCGCAAAGCACGGCCTCGACGTGCTGACCGTGCCGTCTGCCGAGCTGTCGCGCGGCCGCGGCGGCCCGCGCTGCATGTCCTGCCCCGTCAACCGCGACGACCTGTAAAAAATTCCACCGCAGAACGAGAGAAGAGAGAAGAGCTCATCCGCGCCGGCAGCTGGCCGGGCGGAGGAAAATGGGAGAGAGCCATGAAGAGCAAGCGACAAGAGAAGATCCTGGAGCTGATCGAAAAGTACAATATCGAGACGCAGGAGGAGCTCATCGCGCGTCTCGCCGAGTGCGGCATCGAGAGCAAGCAGACGACCGTCTCGCGCGATATCAAGGAGCTGTACCTTTATAAGGAGCCGATCGGCGGCGGTCGCAGCCGCTACGCCGTATCCGGCAAGGCCGGCCACATCGACAACACGAAGCGCCTGAAGCTCATTTTGAACGAGTGCAGCGTGGGCGTGGACTATGCGGGGATCGTCGTGCTGCTCAAGACGCTGCCGGGGCTCGCCGATGCGGCGGGCGCGGCTATCGACGCGATGAAGCTGCCCGATATGCTCGGCTGCATCTCCGGCAACGACGCCGTGGCGATCGTCGCCCGCGGCGAGCAGGAGGCCGAGCGCCTGTGCTATGATCTGCGCCAGTACTGCAAGTGAACGAGAGAGACGAGATTGAGAGAGGACAGGGGGCGGAGCGATCCGCCCCTCCTGTTCTGTCATAAAACCGATTAAACCGCAAGGTATTTCTGAAACGAGACAAAACTCAACAGGTATTAAAAGTTTTACTGCTGACAAAATTCGACGGGATTCCGTTTGAAGATTATTTTTTGAGTGTTATCATAAATTGATCAATCGAATGATCTGTGCGGCTCGCGAAAGTGGGGCAAAGCGTACAGACAAAGGCACAGCCGGCGAAAGCCGGTGCCGCAAAGCCACGGGTCTGCCAATAAGTCTATCGGCGGCATTTATGCTGATAAATCCACTGTTACCGTTGCCGAGGGCGGCGCTGTGCAGGGTAATAAGGCAAGCATGGGCGGCGGCATTTATATGAATGCGTCCAGTGCTGCCGTTGCCAGGGGAAGTGCTCTGTACAACAATAAGGCAGCTTACGGCGGCGATGATCTCTTTGCTTTCGGCGATAATACGCTTTCTCTTCCAGATGCAAAGAGTATGTCCGGCGATAGGAAACTGACCGGTGACGGCAAGGAGATCACCGGCTGGTACTATGATGGCTATAAGGAAAATGGTCGGACAACTCGTTGGTCGGAGGAGAAAGATGGCGTTGCTTACTATGATAAGTATGACGCTGAAACGGGTACTGCCAACTATGCGCTCAAGGCTGCGCACGGCCTGATGTGCACCGTCATCTACACTGACGGCGTGGAGAACGAAGAAATCTTTGCCGACAAGGTCTGCGTCGTCGAACAGGACAGCGCCACACCTGCTTTTGACGGCAACCCCACTCGCAGCGGTTACACGTTTATGGGCTGGTCTCCAGCGGTTACTGAAACCGTGACTGCTGACGTAACTTATACCGCGCAGTGGAAACGCATTTACCGTCCCACTCCCTCCACGCCCACCGTTTAGATTCCTGATGACGATGCCCTCGGTCTGAACCCGGGCGACTGGTTCTATCTTGCGATGCAGGAGGCGACCAACAGCCATGACTACGAGCGCAATGCCAAGTGGGCCGCTGCCGACGAGCAGTGGACGGCGCTGGAACAGTAAACAAAGCGGAAAAAAGAACGGGAGCACGAAGTGCTCCCGTTCTTTTATGCTTTTTTGAAAGCGGCCTGAACAGATCAGACGTTGCCAATGGTTGCGACCATGACGGCCTTGATCGTGTGCATACGGTTCTCCGCCTCGTCGAAGACCTTGGAGTTGGGGGAGAGGAAGACCTCGTCCGTGACCTCGCGGATATCATAGCCGAGCTCCTTCTGGGAAGCGGCCATCGTGGTGTCGAAGTCGTGGAAAGAGGGCAGGCAGTGCAGGAAAATGCAGTCGGGATTCTCCGTGGCCTTGAGCACCTCGCCCGTGACCTTGTAGGGGGTGAGCAGCTTGACGCGCTCGGGGATCTTGTCCTCTTCGCCCATGGAGGCCCAGATGTCGGTGTAGAGGGCGTCCGCGCCCTTGATGAGTTCTCTGTCCTCACCGTACTCGACGACGGCGCCGGTCTCCTTGCCGACCTCGCGGCAGTACTCGACGATGTCAGCGGCGGGCGCGAGCTCCTTCGGACCCCAGCCGACATAGTGGATGCCGAGCTTGGCGCAGATGTACATCAGGCAGTAGGCGACATTGTTGCGCGTGTCGCCGCAGAAGACGAGCTTGCACTTGCTCAGAGGCTTTTTGGTGTTCTCCATCAGCGTGAGGATGTCGGCGAGTGCCTGTGTCGGGTGGTCGACGTCGGTCAGGCCGTTCCAGACGGGAACGCCCGCGTTGGCGGCGAGACCCTCGACGACCTTCTGGTCGTAGCCGCGGTACTCGATGCCGTCGTAGAAGCGGCCGAGGACCTTGGCGGTGTCGACCATCGTTTCCTTCTTGCCCATCTGAGAGGACTTGGAATCGAGGAAGGTGACGCTCGCGCCCTCGTCGTAAGCGGCGACTTCGAACGCGCAGCGGGTGCGGGTAGAGGTCTTTTCGAACAGCAGCACGATGTTCTTGCCGGCGAGCAGGTTGCCGCGGATGCCGGCGCGCTTTTTGGCCTTGAGGTCAGCGGCGAGATTGAGCATGTAGCGGATCTCGTCGGGGGTGAAGTCTTTCAGCGTCAGGAACGAACGGCCTTTCAGATTAACGGGCATGGGATAGTCCTCCTTTTATCGTTTTACTCTCAAAATCTCTCAAAAGCATCTAAATAATGCTATCGTTATTATATTATTTTTGGTTAAAAAAGCAAGAGAGGCGCGATTTTGCGGCGCTCACTGGTACACGGAGAGAAATGCATACTGGTCTGCGATAAAACGCTGACAGGCGGCACAGTGGCCGTGCAAGACGGGCGCGCCGCGCCGTCAAAACGCCTCTGCCGCGCCCAACTGGACACGAAAATATTCTCTTTCTGGACCAGCGATTTTTATCGCGGGAAAGGCCTTGCCGCGCCTGCGTTTCACGGCAAGCGCGCCGCGGCAGATTTCTTACCGGATTCCCTTGTTTTCTGCCATTAAATATAGTATAATTGCGAAAAAGTATCCCCATGGGGCGATTTTGGGCGATCCCGCCGCGCCGACTGGGTAAAACCGCAAAGGATAGAGGAGAAATTGCTATGAATATGATCCGCAGCGCAAAGAACCAGATCGCCGAGCTGACGGCGGCGGCTTATCGCGCGGCTGTGCAGGAGGGGTTGCTGCCCGAGGGCGTGCAGACCATCCCCGCCGTGGAGATCCCCAAGGATACCGCCAACGGCGACTATACGACGACGTTCTGCCTGGCCGCATCCAAGGCCATGCGCAAGAATCCCCGCGAGGTCGCGAAAATTCTGACCGAGCACATGGACCTGAGCGACACGTACTTTACGAGCGTCGAGATCGCGGGCCCCGGCTTTCTGAACTTCCGCCTCGGCGACAAGTGGTACGCCGACGTTCTGACCGCCGTTGAGGAGGAGAAGGGCGACTACGGCCGCGACAACTGGCTGGGCGGCAAGAAGTACATGGTCGAGTTCGTCTCCGCGAACCCCACGGGCCCCATGCACATGGGCAACGCCCGCGGCGGCGTGCTGGGCGATACGCTCGCCGAGGTGCTCGACTGGTCGGGCGCGGACGTGTGGCGCGAGTTCTACGTCAACGACTTTGGCAACCAGATCGAAAAGTTCGCCAAGAGCATCGAAGCACGCTACATCCAGCTCATCAAGGGCGAGGATGCGATCGAGTTCCCCGAGGACGGCTACCACGGCGACGACATCCGCGAGCTCGCCAAGGCCTTCTACGATATCCACGGCGACAGCTATCTGGAAAAGTCCGTCGAGGAGCGCCACGCCGATATGGCGCGCTTCGGCCTGGAGCGCAATATCCCGAAAATGAAGAGCGACCTCGAGCGCTACGGCATCAAGTTCGACGAATGGTTCTTCGAGTCCTCGCTGCACAACAGCGGCTATGTCAAAGACACCGTCGAGGAGCTTCATAAGCTCGGCTGGACGTATGAAAAGGAAGGCGCGCTCTGGCTCAAGACCGCCGACATCATGCGCGAGCAGTACCGCAAGCAGGGCAAGAAGGACGAGGACATCGACAAGCTCGACTTAAAGGACGACGTTCTGCGCCGCGCCAACGGCTTCTACACCTACTTTGCCGGCGACATTGCCTATCACCGCAACAAGTTCGCCGTGCGTCACTTCGACAAGGTCATTAACATCTGGGGCGCTGACCACCACGGTCACGTGGCCCGCATGAAGGGCGCGATGGACGCGCTGGGCCTCGACGGCACGAACCGTCTCGACATCGTGCTGATGCAGCTCGTTAAGCTTGTGCGCGACGGCGAGGTCGTGCGTATGTCCAAGCGCACGGGTAAGACCATCTCGCTCTCTGACCTGCTCGATGAAATTCCCGTCGACGCCTGCCGCTACTTCTTCAATGCCAAGCCCGACACGCAGATGGAATTCGACCTCGGCCTCGCCGTGCGCGAGGACAGCGAGAACCCCATCTACTACATCCAGTACGCGCACGCGCGAATTTGCAGCCTGCTCAAAGCGCTGGAGGAAGAGGGCCACAGCGTCAAGCCCGGCGCGGTCGACCTGTCCATCCTTTCGAGCGATGCTGAGCACGCGCTCATCAAGGAACTCTCCTCCTTTGCCGAGGAAATTCGCATGGCAGCGCGCGACTACGACCCGAGCTACATCAACCGCTACCTCATGCGTCTTGCCGCGGCGTTCCACAAGTTCTACAACGCCTGCCGCATCAAGGGCGAGGACGAGGCCATCATCGACGCGCGCCTCAAGCTCGCGAGCGCGACCCGTCAGGTGCTCGCCAACGGCCTCAAGGTCATCGGCTGCTCCGCACCGGAGAAGATGTAAAACAGTATACCGACAACAAAAAGGCGTCCGGCCACTGGCCGGACGCCTTTTTTAAAAGCCTCGCAGAGTTTTTACACGCAAGGAGTATGCGGCATCCGTAGAGCAGCAAAGCTGCTAACGGCTGCCCAAGTGCTCGTAGGCACAAGAAAAATTTTAATCGTTTTTACGGCGACAGAAGGTGAATTGCCGCGAAGCGGCAAGAGATGCCGCCCTGGGGCGTGTGCGTCGAAAAAACACTTCTCGCGTAGCGTGTGTCACAGCCGCCCGAAAGGCGGCAAGGCACAAAGCGAAGTGCAGCTTTCTCAAAAAAGTGGCTCAGCCGCTTTTTTGAAGTATTACAGGACCTTTGCGAGGAACGATTGCAGTCTTTCGCTCTGCGGGTAGTCGAAGAGATCGGCGGGGGAGCCCTCTTCGATGATCGCGCCCTCGGACATGAAGACGACGCGGTCGGCGACCTCGCGGGCGAAGCCCATCTCGTGCGTGACGACGACCATCGTCATGCCGTCCCTGGCAAGGTCGCGCATGAGGTCGAGCACCTCGCCGACCATCTCGGGGTCGAGCGCGGAGGTCGGCTCGTCGAAGAGCATGACCTCGGGCGCCATGGCGAGCGCGCGCACGATGGCGATACGCTGCTTCTGCCCGCCGGAGAGCATCGCGGGATACTCGTTTGCCTTGTCGGCAAGGCCGATGCGCTCAAGCAGCGCCATGGCCTGCGCGTCGGCCTCCGCCTGGGACTTGAGGCCCAGCTTGACGGGGGCGAGGGTGATGTTCTTTTTGACCGTCATATGCGGGAAGAGGTTGAAGTGCTGGAACACCATGCCCATCTCGCGGCGGTGGAGGTCCAAGTTGACCTTCTTGCCGTTGAGGGCGACGTCCTTGAAGTAAATGGTGCCGGAGGTCGGCTGCTCCAGGAGGTTCAGGCAGCGCAGCAGCGTCGATTTGCCGCTGCCGGAGGGGCCGATGATGGCCACGACCTCGCCCTTTTTCACGCTTAAATTGCAGTGGGAGAGCGCGTGGACGCTGCCGCCGTTGTACTCCTTGCAGACGTCCGTCACGCGGATGAGAGAATTAGTGCTTGTCGCCACGACGCATCCTCCTTTCGAGCGCTTCGATCGCCTTGCCGGCGGGGTAGGTGATGCAGAAATACATCAGCGCCGCCAGCACGTAAGGCGCGAGGGAAATGTAGGTAGAGGTCGCCACGGTCTTCGCGGCGAACATCAGCTCGACCATGCCGAGCGTGGAGCAGATGGACGATTCCTTGACCATGGTGACGACCTCGTTGCCGAGCGCGGGCAGGACATTCTTGATGGCCTGCGGCAGCACGACGAGCTTCATCGCCTGCGTGGCGGAAAGACCCAGCGAGCGCGCAGCCTCAGTCTGGCCCGCGTCGACGGCAAGGATGCCCGCACGGAAGATCTCGGCAACGTAGGCCGAGCTGTTGAGCGCGAGGGCCACAACGCCGGGGATGAAGCGGGAAATGTCGATAAAGCCGAAGATGTACAGGCGCGGGATGGAGATCGCGCCAAAAAAGCCGAAGTAAATGATCGAGAGCTGCACGAGCAGCGGCGTAGAGCGGAAGATCGCGATGTACGCGCCGGAAATGCCGCGCACAAACTTATTCTTGCTCAGGCGCATGAACGCGAGCAGCAGCGCCGGAATGACCGCCAGCAGGACCGAGATGACGGCCAGCAGCAGCGTGTAGCCGAGCGCCTGCAAAAAGTAGACGCCGTATTTCGGCAAAAAGGAAAAGTTAAAGAACGACGCCGGCGACATGCCGACAAAGAGGTTGCTCCACCGCGTGGCAAGATCCATGGGAGAGATCTCCTTTCAGATGTGTGATTTAGTTGGGATAAGCCTCGCAGAGTTTCGCGCTGCCAGCGCGAAAAAATCTTGCTCGTTTTTTGCCACGACATGCGCGTGGCAAAAAACACTTTGCGCGGAGCGAGTGTCGAAGCACCCGCCTGCGGGGGCGAGGCACAGAGCGGAGTGAGGATTTAATGAAAAGAGGCTCGCCTCTTTTCATTAAGAGACGCCAATGAGCAAAGCCATTTGGGGCTTTGCTCATTGGCTATGAGAGATAATGAGAAGAGAGCGTAGTTAAAGGGGAGAACTTAGGCCGCAGGAGCGTCCGCGGTGACCTCGACGGCCTTGCCGCTCAACTCATCGGCAGCGGCGATGAACGCTTCCATCTTGTTCTCGGAAGTCATCTTGGCGATGGCCTCGTTGATGCCGGGCAGCAGGCCCTTGGGGTCGCCCTTGGCAACAGCGATGCAGTAGGGCTGCGCTTCACCGAGCTCGGAAGAGGCGGGAGCGATGGCCAGATCGGGGTTGGCCTCGGCATACTGCTCGGCGACAGCGCCGTCGACGACGATCGCATCGACCTTGCCGTAGACAAGCTCGTTGACGAGGTCAGTCACAAGGGAGAGGGAGACGAGGTTCGCGCCTTCCATCTGGTCGGTGACGATGGCTTCCTTGGTGGTGGCGGTCTGTGCGCCGACGCTCTTGCCGGCGAAGTCTGCCAAGGTGTTGTACTGATCGGCGGCGTCAGCCTTGACAAGGATCATGGCCGGCAGGTCGGTGTAGTAGGGATCGGAGAAGTCAGCGGACTGGAGACGCTTGGGCGTGACCTCGATGGCTGCCATGACGATATCAAAATCGCCCTTGGCAAGGGAGGTGAGCAGGTAGTCGAAGCTCATGTTCTCGACCTGAAGCTCCTTGCCCAGCTCATCGGCGATGTACTGGCCTGCGGAAATGTCGATACCGGCGTACTGCATCGTGCCGCTGTCATCGGCATACATGAATTCGTACGGGGCGTAGTCAGCGGAGGTGCCGAGCACCAGCGTGCCGCCGGTCTGCTCGGTGTTGTTGTCGGTGTTGGCATCATCGGCGTTGTTGCTGTCGTCGGGCTTATTGCCGCAGGCGACCAGCGAAAGGCTCATCATCAGAGCCAGCATCAGTGCAGTAAACTTTTTCATGGTTGATAGCTCCTTTTTCAATTTCTTTCCATCTTGTATAATGTTTGATCGTTGAACGAATTTTCATACGCTTCAGAAACGATAGCGTTAGTATAAATGTTTACTTATTCATTGTCAACGACTAAAAACTCAAAAAATGCCAGAACTTTCGACGCCTTTCTATGCAAAGTGCACAAATATGCATTCGAAAAGCCGAAAATTCACAAAAGTATGCAATTATGCGCGAATATATGCAAAAGAAAAGGGAAAAAGAGCCGTATAAAAGAAGCATCCGCAGAAGCGATCGGAGCTTCTGCGGATGAAGTTTCTTATCGGGTGACATCCGGCACGGCGCTGCGGGATTTTTTCGGCGTTCTGACGTAGGCAAAATAATAGCCGATCGCGCACAGCGGGATGGCTGCGGCGACATCCAGAATGGAGTGCTGCTTCATAAAGACGGTGGAAATGCTGATAAAAAATGCTGCAACGGTCGATGCAATGCGCCAGCCGCGCTTGGAGAAGATGGGCGCATACCAGAAAGCGAAAAATGCCGCCATCGAGCCGATGACATGCAGCGACGGGCAGACGTTCGTGTTCGTGTCGAACACGTAGAACCCCGCGATGAAGCGCGTGAGGGCATTGTCGCGTGGGAAGACCTCAGGCCGGAGCATCTGACAGGTGGGAAAGAGGAAATAGATAATGAGCGTCACCGAGTAGGTGATCATCACGAAGCGCATCATGCGGCGAAAGCCCGGCACGTCGAAAAAGAACGTGTAGGCCACCGCGCCGATGAGGTAGACGAACCAGAACAGGTAGGGGATCAGAAACCATTCATTAAAAGGAATCAGATCGTCGAGCGCGCAGTGCATGTTGATGTAGTGCGCCACGGGGTAGAAGCGCTCGACATACGAAAAGCCGAGGCCGAAAAGCGGCCAGTAGAGCAGCAGCCACACGTGGGAGAACTCCGGCGTGTTCAGCCTGCTGAAGCGGAACTGGCGGTAGTCAACGCTGGGTTTGATCATGCGAGGTCTTCCTCCTTCTCCTCCTCGGCTTCACTCATCTCGGAGAGGATGTTGGCCGCGGCGTTGTGCGGCACGGCGGCGTCGAGTGCGTCGCCCATCTTTTCAAGCGCGTCCTTGTCGCTGAGAAGGCGCAGGCTCGTGCGCGCGATCTCCTTGGGCGTCTGCCCTGTGACCGCGCCGCCCGTGCGCAGGAAGAAATCCTTGTTGTACTCCTCGCAGCCCGCGACCGCGTCGATGAACACCATCGGCAGGCGCATCGAGGCCGCCTCGGTCACGCTGATGCCGCCGGGCTTTGTGAGGTAGAGGTCAGCGGAGTCCATCAAAAGCGCCATGTCCTTCACATACGAACGGACGTGGACGTTTTTCGCATCATAGAAGCGGCGCTGAAGCCGGCGGTAGAGCTGCTTGTTTGTGCCGCAGACGATGGTCAGGTCCTGATCGTCCGGCAGGTCGCGCCCGATGCGGCGCGCGATGCTCATGATGGGGCCGCAGCCCATGCTGCCGCACATCATCACAAGATGTTTGTGGTCAGCGGGGATGCCGAACGCGCGCTTGGCGTCCTCCTTGCGCACGCTGGAGCGGAACATCTGGCGCACGGGGATGCCGCAGGCACGCAGACGCTCGCTCGTCACGCCGCCGCCGAGAAAATCGCCCGAGAGCGATGAGGCAGGGATAAAGTAGCGGTCGAGCGAGCTGTCCTTCACGCTGGGCGAACAGGTGTAGTCCGTGGCGATGAAGCAGGTCTTGAGATTCGGCAGGTGCGTCTTCACGACCTCGCTGACCATCAGCGCCGCGAACGTGTGGGTGCAGATGACCGTGTCGTACCCGCTGCCGGCAATGAAGCCGCAGAGCTTTTCCGCGCCCTGCGTCAGATAGCGGTAGAGCGCGGAACCCTCGTGGAACTGCGCGGGATGATCCTCCGCCGCGCGGTAGCCCACGCGGAAAAGACCCGGCGCGTGGCGGTAGATGCGCACGTGCCAGTTGGAGATAAAGCGCGAGACCTCGGGCGAGATGAAGCGCAGCGCGTCCTCGGTGTCGCAGGGAATGTTCTGGTTGCGGCACTCCTCCTCGAGCGCCGCGGCGCAGGAGTTGTGCCCCTCGCCGGTGTTGCAGCTTAAAATCAAAACTTTCATGAAAAGATCCGATCCTTTACTGTTGTTCTTCTTGGTTGCGTCTGCTCCGGCGCCGCTGCGCGGCGAGAAGCTTTTGCAGCCGCGGCCGGTTGTAGCGCTGAATGATGAGAAACGGCAGGTTGCCGAATAGAATATAGATGGCGGTGACGACCGCGCCGCCCGTCCCGGGCCAGAGGCGCAGTGCGTAAAAGCCGAGCAGGATGAGCACAAAGTGCGTGAACTCAGCGACGCAGGTCTCTTCGATCATGCGCGGAAGCTGCGCGCGAAAGTCCGTGCCCAGCTTTTTGGCGGGGATGAGCTTGGGGACGATCTTGCTCATGTCGGGCACCTTGTCCTGCCACTCGTGCACGCGCAGAAAGCGGAAGAGCTTTGCTTCCCAGCTCGCGCAGCGGTAGGGGAATTTGTCGCCGTGAAACCAGGATTTTGGCAGCAGCCGCCCGATGAAAAACGACACGACGGCTAAAATTCCGTAATAAACGCAGCAGCGCAGAAAGCCCATCGTCACCTCTCCTTATCCCGTGATAAAAGCCCGGCACAGGGGGTACTGCGCCGGGGAAAAGCAGCCTCTGCGGCTGTTAAGATTTAATATAGCATAGAGTTTCGAACAAATGGTGAAGAGAATCTCAATTTTTGTTGAAAAATGGTGGTCATTTTTCCGTCGGAAGGCGCACGGCGAAGCGGCAGCCGCCGTTCACCGGGTCTTCGACCCAGACCTCGCCGCCGTGGATGGCGACGATCTTGCGCACAAGCGCAAGGCCGAGGCCGTTGCCCTCGGATTCGTGCGAGCTGTCCCCCTGATAGAATTTGTTAAAAATGCGGGACTTATCCTCGTCGGAGATGCTTTTGCCCTCGTTGTCGATGGTGAAGAGAACACTGCCGTCTTCCTCGATGAGTCGCATGCGGATCAGGCCGCCGCGCGGGCCGAACTTGACGGCGTTGTCGATGAGATTCGTCCACACGTGCTGGAGTAGTCCTTCGTAGCCTGTGAAATCGACGGAGTCGAGGTCGACGTCGAAGTCGACGTCCTTTTCCGTCCACTTGCGCTCAAGGGCCAGAATGCACTGCCTTACCTGCTCGTCGAGGCGGAAGCGCGAGCGCTGGGGGTGGATGGACTGGCTGTCGAGCTTAGAAAGCAGCAGAATGTTGCCCGCGAGGGCGGAAAGCCTGCGCGTATTGAAGAGAATCTTGTCGATGTACTCCGCCTGCTCCTCGGGGGATTGCTGGTGCTCCTGCAAAAGCGAGGCGTAGCCCTCGATCGCGCTGATGGGCGTTTTGAACTCGTGCGAGACGTTCGAGATGAAGTCGGTCTGCAAGGTCTCGGTCGCGTTCAGCTCGCTGACCATGAGGTTGAAGCTGTCAAAGCTGTCGCGGATATCGCGAAAGACGCTCTTCGTCTCCACATGCACGCGGAAGTTGCCGCCCGCGACCTCCTTCATCGCGCGCGACAGGCGCGAGATGGGCGCGAAAAACGCGATGGAAAAGCCCGCCGCCGTCGCGCTGCCGAGCAGCAGCGTGAAGATGAGCAGCCACACGAACATCGGCACGTTGATGCCGAGATGCTCAAGTCCCCAGGCCGCGAGCGCGGCGAGCAGCGCCACGCCGATAAAGCCCGCCATGCAGATGAAGAAAAACTGCACGCGGATATCGAAGAATTTGTTGCGCCGCTTTTTCATGTGCGCACCACCTTATATCCCACGCCGCGCATCGTGACGATCTTGAAGTCGGGATTGTCGCGGAAGCGCTCGCGCAGGCGCGCGATGTGGACATCGACGGTGTGGGTGTCGGTGCTGGAATCATAGCCCCAGATGTCGTCCATGAGCTGCTGGCGCGTGAAGATGCGGCCGGGGAACGACGCCATCTTGTAGAGCAGCATGAATTCCTTCTGCGGCAGCACCATGCTCTCGCCGTCGACGGTGACGCTGAGCGAGTCGCACTCCATCACCGTGCCGCCGATGACCTGACGGCGCTCGCTCGCCATCTGGGCGCGGCGCAGCAGCGCGCTCACGCGCAGTACCATTTCCCCGATGTTGATGGGCTTGACCATATAGTCGTCGCTGCCGGAGAGGAAGCCGAGGCGCATGTCATCAAAGGCGTCCTTGGCGGTGATCATCATAATGGGGATGGACGAACCGCTCTCGCGGATCGAGCGCACAAGCTCGTAGCCGTCCATCTTCGGCATCATGATGTCGGAGATGATGAGATCGTAATAGCTCTGCTCGAGCGCGGCAAGCGCCTCTTCACCGTTGGAGACGCCGAGGACAGTGTAACCGTTTTTGGTGAGCACGTGGGCGAAGAGCTGGCGCAGCTCGCGGTCGTCCTCCGCAATGAGAATTTTGAACAATCCGATCCCTCCGATCCTGTGTCGGCGCGCCGCGGTTTCGCGGCGCTTGTCCCGTCAGTATACCATATCTTTTGCAAATGTGCAGCAGGTTGGGCGGAAATTTTGCACGGCGGCAAAACTGCACAAAAAAAGAGCCATCCTTTCGGATGGCTCTTTGCATTTGAGGGAGATTTAACCGCCGAGGTAGGCCTTGCGGACGGCGTCGCTCGCCATAAGCTCCTTACCGGTGCCGGAGAGCGTGATGCGGCCCGTTTCAAGCACGTACGCGCGGTCGGCGACGGAGAGCGCGGCCTGCGCGTTCTGCTCGACGAGCAGGATCGTCGTGCCCGCAGCGTGCAGCTCGCGGATGATGCCAAAGATCTGCTCAACGAGGATCGGAGCGAGGCCCATAGACGGCTCGTCGAGCATCAGAAGCTTCGGCTTCGACATGAGCGCTCTGCCCATGGCGAGCATCTGCTGCTCACCGCCGGAGAGCGTACCGGCGATCTGCTTGCGGCGCTCTTTGAGGCGCGGGAAGCGCTCGTAGACGTCCGCAATGCCCGCTTCAATGGTGGAGTTCGGCTGGGTGTAAGCGCCCATTTCGAGGTTATCCTCGACCGTCATCTGCAAAAAGACGTGGCGGCCTTCGGGGACCTGCGCAAGACCGTGCTCGACGATCTTGTGCGCGGGGACGCCCTTTAAGTCCTTGCCCTCGAAAACAACGCTGCCGTGCTTGGGGTGCAGAAGGCCGGAGACCGTGTTCAGAACGGTCGACTTACCCGCGCCGTTCGCACCGATCAGCGTGACGACCTCACCCTCGTTGACCTCGAAGGAAACGCCCTTGACGGCGTGGATGCTGCCGTAGTAAACGTGAAGATCGTTCACCTGTAAGATCTGTCCCATCGTTAGGCCTCCTTCTGCTTGCCGAGGTAGGCTTCAATGACCTCGGGATTGTTCTGAATGTCTTCGGGTGTGCCCTTGGCGATGACATGGCCGAAGTTCAAAACGGCAATGCCCTCGCAGATGTTCATGACGAGGTTCATGTCGTGCTCGATGAGCAGCACCGCGATCTTGAACGTATCGCGGATGGAGCGGATGTTTTCCATCAGCTCAGCCGTCTCGCTCGGGTTCATGCCGGCGGCGGGCTCGTCAAGAAGCAGCAGACTCGGGTTCGTGGCCAGCGCACGGAGAATTTCCAGTCTGCGCTGCGCGCCGTAAGGCAGGGAGTTCGCCTTGGCGTTTGCAAGGTCTTCCATGTGGAAGATGGACAGAAGCTCCATCGCGCGCTCGTGGACAACGCGCTCTTCCTTCCAGAAGCGGGGCAGGCGGAAAATGCCCTCGGGCATCGTGTAGTGCATCTGCGTGTCCATCGCGACGGTGATGTTTTCTTCCACGCTCAGCTCGCCAAACAGGCGGATATTCTGGAACGTACGTGCGATGCCCGCGCGGTTGACCTGCGCGGTGTTGAGGTCGTGGATGTCTTTGCCGTTTAAGAGGATCGTGCCGTGGGTAGGCTGATAGACCTTGGTGAGCAGGTTGAAGACCGTCGTCTTACCGGCACCGTTCGGGCCGATGAGGCCGGTGATCTCGGTGCGGCCGATGGTCACATTGAAGTTGTCGACCGCTTTCAGACCGCCGAACGTGATGCCGAGGTCGATGCACTCGAGCACCGGGGATTTGCCCGCGTCGCGCTCGGTCAGCAGCGCCGGCTCGCGGGAGACGGGAACGAGTTTGGTTTTCTGTGTCATGGTCAATCCTCCTTTTCAGCACTGGCGCGGTGATGGGGCAGAAGTTTCTGGAAGAACGCCTTGGCCTGCGGATTGTTGGTCGCGAGCATGACGAAGATCAGCACGATCGCGTAGATGAGCATACGGAAGTCGGCAAACTGACGCAGCGCCTCGGGCAGGATCGTCAGCGCCGCAGCGGCGACGAGCGAGCCCCAGATGTTGCCAAGGCCGCCGAGCACCACGAACACCAGCACGAGGATGGAGAGGTTGAAGTTGAACTTCGTCGCCTGAAGGGAAGAGTAGTTCAGGCCGTAGAGCGCGCCTGCCGCGCCCGCGAGGGCGGCGGAGGTGACGAATGCCATGAGCTTGTACTTCGTCAGGTTCAGGCCGATGGCCTGCGCGGCGATGCGGTTATCACGGATGGCCATGATCGCGCGGCCCGCACGCGAACGAGTCAGGTTCAGCACGACGATGAGCGTGATCATCACGAGGATGAAGCCCGCGGTGAACGTTGCGATCGTGGCGGTGCCGGTCGCACCCTGCGCGCCCTTGATGATAGCGGTGCCCGAGGCACTCAGGCCGAGGTCGTCGACCGTCTTGTTGCCGGCGGGGTTGAAGATGAAGTGCAGGCCGTTTTCATCGTAGCCGATGATGAGGCAGTTGATGAGCTCTTTGATGATCTCGCCGAAGGCCAGCGTGACGATGGCGAGGTAGTCGCCCTGCAAGCGGAGCACCGGCGTGCCGATGAGAAGGCCGACGATGGCGGCGAAGATCGCGCCGACGACCATCGAGATGGCGAGACGCACGGGAGCGTTCGGGATCGCGCCCATCAGGCTCTGCGAAACGACGATGCCGGAAAATGCGCCGACACTCATAAAGCCCGCGTGGCCGAGGCTCAGCTCACCGAGGATACCGACCGTCAGGTTCAGCGACACGGCCATGGACATGTAGCAGCAGATGGGGACGAGCAGACCGATGGCGGAGCGCTTGAGCGAACCGTTGTTCTGCAGGATCGTCGTGATGATAAAGACGACGATCACGCCGAGATAGGTCGCAAAGTCGACCTTTGTGGTCTTCTTGAGCGAGTTGAATTTGTTCATTTTCTGTGTCATTCCGGCCACCTCACACTTTCTCCGTCGCGGACTTGCCGAGAAGTCCGGCAGGCTTGACGAGCAGCACGACGATCAGCACGGCGAACACGATGGAGTTGGCAAGGTTCGTCGAGATGTACGCCTTGGCCATGGCCTCGATGATGCCGAGGAGCAGGCCGCCGAGGAACGCGCCGGGGATGGAGCCGATGCCGCCGAACACCGCCGCGGTGAAGGCCTTGATGCCGGGCATGGAGCCGGTCGTCGGCATGAGCGACGTATTGAACGAGCAGAGCAGCACGCCGGCGATGGCGGCGAGCGCCGAGCCGATGGCGAACGTTGCGGAAATGGTGGCGTTGACGTTGATGCCCATGAGCTGGGCCGCCGCCTTATCCTCCGAGCAGGCACGCATGGCCTTGCCCATCTTGCTCTTGTTGACGAACGTGGTGAGGCCGATCATGATGACGACGCAGGCCGCGATCGTGAGAAGCGACACATAGGAGACGGTCAGCTTGCCGCCGAACAGCTGCATCGAACCCTCGACCACCGGGGGATAGACACGCGCGGCTGCCTTCCAGATGAGAAGCGCGGAGTTCTGGAGAAAATAGCTCACGCCGATGGCGGTGATGAGCACCGCAAGGCTGGGCGCCGAGCGCAGGGGCTTATAGGCAAGCCGCTCGATGACGACGCCAAGCACCGTGCAGACGATGACGGCCAGCAGCACCGCCACGATGTTGGGCAGTCCCAGATAGAACATCGCGCAGAAGGAAACGTAGCCGCCGATCATGATGACGTCGCCGTGGGCGAAGTTCAGCATCTTGGCAATGCCGTAGACCATCGTATAGCCGAGGGCGATGATGGCGTACACGCTGCCGAGGCTGATGCCGCTGATGAGATAGGATAAGAATTCCATAGGATGGCACCTCTTTTTCTCGTTGGAGTTGTGGGGAAACGTCTGTGGCAGAAACAAGGGCAGAGAGGAAGAACGCTGCCTTCGTTTCCGCCATAGAAGCAGGGCGCAGGCCGCCGGGAGTTTTTTCCTCCCGGCGACCCTTCGCTTCGTGAGAGAGACGATAAACGGTCTGTTTGGTATCTTTGCGGGGATCAGCCCTCAACGTACTGGCCGTCCTTGACGACGTAGGCGGTCGGGGCCTTGGAGACCTGACCCTCGGCGTTCCAGGACATGTCGGTACCGGTGAGGCCGGTGAACTTGAGGGAGGTGATGGCGGAAACGAGCGCGTCGCAGATCTCTTCATTGCTCATATCGGCGGTGCAGCCGGCCTGTTCGAGCGCGGCCTTGACGATGTACACACCGTCATAGGCGTCGGCGGCGAACTGGTTGGGCGTGGTGCCGTAAGCGGCGACGTAAGCGTCGACGAAGCTCTTGCTGGATTCAACGGTGGCGCAGAACGGGGTCATCAGCACGAGGCCCTCGGCGAGAGTGGTGTCAAAGCCGGGCATATCGAGGATGCCGTCCATGCCGTCCACACCGAAGAAGGTGGGGGCATAACCCATGGCCTTGGCCTGCGCGAAGATCACGGAAGCGGGCTGATAGTAGATGGGGAGGAAGACGAGGTCGGCGCCGGCAGTCTGCGCGGCGGCGAGCTGGACGGAGAAGTCAGAGGAGGTATCGAGTGTAAAGGTGCCCTGATAGACGATGGAGAGGCCCTTGTCGCCCGCTTCCTTCACGAAAGCATCGCGGATGCCCTGAGAGTAGGCGTCGTCGTTGCGGTAGATGATGGCGACTTTGGCACCAGCGAAGTTCTCAGCCATGTAGTCGGCAGCGCCAACGCCCTGGTTGGGGTCGGTGAAGCAGACCTGGAAGACATTGTCCTTGCCTGCGGTGACGTCGGTGGAGGAAGCGGACGGGGTCAGCATAAAGGTGCGGTCATTGTAGCAGACATCGGCAACCGCGATGGAAGCGCCGGTGGTGGTGGGGCCGACGAGGACCTGCATACCGTTGTCCATCATGGTGTTGTAGGCGTTGACGGCCTTTTCACCGTCGCCCTCATCGTCCTGAGAGAGGAACTCAAACTTGATCTTGCTGTCGCTCGCGTTGATCTCGTTGACGGCGAGCTCCACGCCTTGCTTGACGGCCATACCGTAGATCGCGTTGTCGCCGGTCAGCGGGCCGGAGGTGCCGACCGTAAAGGTCTGGACACCGTCGGATGCGCCGCCAGCATTGTCGTCGGTGTTCGCATCGTCGCCCTTGGAGCCGCAGGCGGCCATCGAGAGCGTCATGGCCGCAGCCATGAGCATGCACATAAACTTCTTTTTCATCGTTTCAAATCTCCTTTGATTAAATAATGAACAAATTTATCATACAAAAAAGCGGTTCCGCCATTCCCGGCGGAACCGCTTTGCTGTATCGCGCTTTTTACTCGCTCAGCAATCGCGTTTCATCCCGGGAACGCCCATCAGGACGACCAGAAGTACCAGTACCAGCAGGGAAATGCCGATCATGCTAATCAGGCGGGAAATAATAATGGACGCCATAATAATGGCGCCCAGAGCGATGCAGTTGAAGCGGGAGGACTGAGAGGTGCAGGAGGAAGCGGCCTCTGCGCACATGGCAGAAGCGGCGGCGTTATTCTGATTTGCATAAGCAAAACGGAACATAACATTAAATCCTTTCATGTATCCCTCATGTTTGATGGGCTTATTTTAGCCTCTAAAACGCCAGAAGTCAATACCGCATATTATCCAAAGAAAAAAGAGGGGAAATGGGGATAAGTATCCCATATTGACAATTTGGACAACTTTCGCGCCTCGGGCGCGGGAGGAAAGCAGCCCGCGAGGGCTGTTTCTTTTTGCGCCCGTAGGGCGCAGGGGGTGCAGCGCGGCAGCGCTGCTTCTGGCCCCACAGCGTGTGGGGACGCGGCAAAGGGCAAAGGGGGATATTCTCTTTCTCAGAAAGAGAATATCCCCCTTACACCCCCAAGAGAAAGGACGAGGGGGAGGGCCCCTCGACCCCCGGCATTGCGAGATTTAGGCTTGAATGGCTGCACGCGCTGCGCAGTGTGGGTGCGGTGTACATGGCTTCGCCATGAACCCCTACTATTCGCTACCACTTGCAACCGCGCCTTACTATCGTGAGGCGCGAGTGACGTTTGCTCGGCGGCAGACTGCCTGTCGAATGCGGCATTGCTGCGCTCGCCGCATTGATGGGTGCACCGGTAGACGGTGATTAGGCCGCACTGCCGCAAGACTGGCAGAGCGGCAGCGGATAATAGAAGCAGAGGCAAATCGTCTTGCAGTTCTAACGCGGCAACGCCGCGCGCAGGCATTCCCATTCCGGAGGCATAAAAGTCGTTTAAGCCCGAAACTGCCAATCAAAGCCCCTTCTCTTGGGGGGTGTAAGGGGGGATATTCTCTTTCTGCGGAAAGAGAATATCCCCCCTTTATTCGTGCAGCGCCTACGGCGCTGCTTCCCCTTCGCACCTGTGCGAAACCGATAGCTTCCTTTATATATAATAAAAGGTAACTATCCTGTTTTAGCACTTGCTATCGAAGAGTGCTAAAAATTAAGAGTTTAGTAACAAATATCAGGAATTTCCTGCTATACTTAGGTTCAAATACAATTCAGAGAGGGATGCTTTTATGGCTAAAAAACAGTTTAAAGCAGAATCGAAGCGTTTGCTCGATCTGATGATCAACTCGATTTACACGCACAAGGAGATCTTCCTGCGCGAGATCATTTCCAACGCCAGCGACGCCATCGACAAGCTCTGTTACGTCGCACTGACGGACGACAAGGTCGGCATGAACCGCAGCGATTTTGCCATCACGGTGTCGGTCGACAAGGAGAACCGCACGTTGACGGTCTCGGATAACGGCATCGGCATGAGCCGCGAAGAGCTTGAAAACAACCTCGGCGTCATCGCGTCGTCGGGTTCCTACAAGTTCCGCCAGGAGACCGAGAAAAAGGACAAGAAGGACGCCGATATCGACATCATCGGCCAGTTCGGCGTGGGCTTCTACTCCGCGTTCATGGTCGCCGACAGCATCACCGTCCGCACGAAGAAGTACGGTTCGGAGCAGGCCTATGAGTGGCAGTCCTCCGGCGCGGACGGCTACACGATCACCGAATGCGACAAGGAGGCCGTCGGCACCGACGTCATCATGCACATCAAGCCCGACACGGACGAGGAGAAGTACAGCGAGTACTTGGAATCCTACCGCCTGCACGCGCTCGTGAAGAAGTACTCCGACTACATCCGCTACCCCATCCGCATGCTGCTGCCCGAGCAGAAGGTCAAAGAGGGCAGCGACCCGGAGAAGCCCGAGTACGAGACCGTCGAGGAGATGAAGACCGTCAACTCCATGGTGCCGCTCTGGCAGCGCAAGAAGAGCGACGTCACGGACGAAGAGTACAACAAGTTCTACTCCGAGCTGACGCATGAATTCGACAAGCCCCAGCGCACGATCACCGTCTCGGCCGAGGGCAGCGTGACCTATAAGGCACTGCTGTTCGTGCCGTCTTCGCGCCCGTTCAACTTCTACACGGAAGGATATGAAAAGGGATTGCAGCTCTACTCTGCGGGCGTTCTCATCATGGACAAGTGCGACTCGCTGCTGCCTGACTATCTGCGCTTTGTGCGCGGCGTGGTCGATTCGCCGGATCTGAGCCTGAACATCTCCCGCGAGCTTTTACAGCATGACCGCCAGCTCAAGGTCATCGGCCAGAACCTCGAAAAGAAGGTCCGCGCCGACCTTGAAAAATTCCTCAAGGAAGACCGCGAGGGCTATGAGAAATTCTACGAGAACTTCGGCCGTCAGATCGGCTACGGCATCGTGAGCGACGGCGGCGAGAGCCGCAAGGACTCGCTCAAGGACCTGATGATGTTCTACTCCTCCACGCAGAAGAAGCTCACGACGCTCAAAGAGTACGTCGAGCGCATGAAGGAAGGCCAGAAGTGCATCTACTACGCCGCGGGCGAGAGCATCGCCGCCGTGGACAAGCTGCCGCAGACCGAGCTTTTGAAGGACAAGGACTACGAGGTCCTGTACCTGACCGGCGAGACGGACGAGTTCGTTTTGCAGGCGCTGATGAACTACGACGAAAAGCCGTTCCGCTCCATCGTGGACGGCGACCTCGAGCTTGGCGGCGAGGATGAGCAAAAGGACGACAGCGAGAGCGCCGAGCTCATGCAGTTCGTCAAGGAGACGCTCGGCGACAAGATCAAGGAGGCCAAGGTCTCGCACCGCTTGAAGACCCATCCCGTCTGCCTGACGGCGGGCGAGGGCTTCAGCTTCGAGATGGAGAAGTACTTCAAGAACTTCCAGATGCCCGAGCCCATCAAGGCCGAGCGCATCCTCGAGCTGAACGTCGATCATCCGGCGGTCAAGGCGATGGCCGCCGCGCTGGCAACGGACCGCGACAAGGCGGCGCTGTATGCCAAAATTCTCTACGATCAGGCAAACCTCATCGCGGGCCTGCCGCTCGAAGATCCCAGCGCGTACACCGACATGGTCGCGCAGCTGATGCAGTAAGTCAATATTGCTCCAAAAGGGCGCGGAGGAATTCTCCGCGCCCTTTTTCACGTTTTTCATTCCTGCCGCCTATACTGGCATACAGGCGCTTTTCCGCCTGACAAACCGTAAAGGCGATGAACGGATATGCTTCGACCACTGATGCTGGCTCTGCTCGGCACGTCTTTCACGTTTCTGATGACGGCGCTGGGCGCCGCGACGGTGTTCTTTTTTGCCCGCAAGGTGTGCGAGCGCGCGCAGGGCGCGCTGCTGGGCTTTGCCGCGGGCGTGATGATGGCGGCGAGCGTGTGGAGCCTCATCCTGCCCGCCATCGAACAGACGGAGGCGGAGGGCCGCCTGCCGCCGTTTCTGCCCGCCGCGGCGGGCATCGTGCTCGGCGCGCTGACGCTCTTCCTGCTCGACGAGCTCGTGCGGCGGCGCGGCGGGGGAGAGGTGCACAGCGATTTTTTGCTCCTCTCGGCCATCACGCTGCACAACATCCCCGAGGGCATGGCCGTCGGCCTCGCGTTCGCGCTCGCGGCGGACGGGGAGAGCCTTGCCGGCGCGTTCGCGCTGGCGCTCGGCATCGGCGTGCAGAACTTTCCCGAGGGCGCGGCGGTGGCGCTGCCGGTGTACCAATCGGGCAAGTCGAAACGGCGCGCTTTCTGGACCGGCGTGCTCTCCGGCGCGGTGGAGCCGCTGTTCGGCGCGCTCGTCGTGCTCGCGGCGGCGGGAATCCACGCGCTGATGCCGTGGCTTCTGAGCTTTGCAGCGGGGGCGATGCTCTACGTCGTGGCGGAGGAGCTGCTGCCGCGCGCGGGCGGACGGCGGGGGACGTGCGGCTTCCTCGTGGGCTTCCTTCTGATGATGATACTGGACGTCGCGCTGGGGTAAGCGCGAAAAATCCGGCATAGAATGGCGCGAGGTGATCGACCATGCACATTCATGTTGTAAAGCGCGGCGACACGCTTTCTTCCATCGCCGCGATGCACGGCGCCCTGCCCGCGTTCGTCGCGGCGGACAACGGCCTTGCGCTGAGTACGCCGCTTGTGATCGGCCAGGCGCTCGTCGTGCGGACGCCGAAGACACTGCACACCGTGCGCGCGGGGGAGACGCTTTCGTCCATCGCGCGGGACTATGATTTGAGCGTCAGGACGCTCCTGCGGCGGAACTTTTTCCTCCACGGACGCGAGCTTCTGCGCGAGGGCGACGTGCTTGCCATCGACTACGCAGACGAAGCGCCGCTCGGTACGCTCGGCGTGAACGCCTACGCCTACCCCTACATCGGCGGCGAACTGCTCGACTCGGTCCTGCCGTACCTGACGTATCTGACGCCGTTCACCTACGGCATCACGCCCGCGGGAGTCCTTGTGCCGCTCGACGACGCGCGCCTGCTCGAACGAGCGGCGCACTATGGCGCAAAATCGCTCATGCACCTCTCGACGCTGACGCCGGAGGGGAATTTTTCGAGCGAAAACGCCGCGGCGCTCCTGCAAAACGACCGCACGCAGAGCGCGCTCCTTGCCGAGATTTTGCAGACGATGGCGAAAAAGGGATACTACGGCCTCGACGTCGACTTCGAGTACGTCCCGCCGGAGCTGCGCGAGGACTACGCCGCGTTCGTCTGCCGTCTGCGCGAGGCGCTGAACGCCGAGGGAAAGCCCGTTGTCGCCGCACTCGCGCCGAAGACGAGCGCGCAGCAGCGCGGACTGCTCTACGAGGCGCACGACTACGCGCTGCTATCAAAAGCCGCGAACGCCGTGTTCCTGATGACCTATGAATGGGGCTATGCCTACAGCGAGCCGCAGGCCATCGCGCCGCTGCCGCAGGTGCGCGCGGTGCTCGATTACGCGCTCTCGGTCACGGCGGGGGAGAACATCTTCCTCGGCGCGCCGCTGTACGCTTATGACTGGCCGCTGCCCTACGAAAAAGGCCGTACGCGGGCCGAGACGTTCTCGTCGCAAGCGGCCGTCGCGCGGGCGCGGCTGGTGGGGGCGGAAATTGAGTTTGACGAAACCGCGCGCTCGCCCTGCTACCACTACTTCGACAAAATGCGGCGCGAACACGTCGTCTGGTTCGAGGACGCGCGCTCGCTGCGCGCGAAGATCGCCCTTGCGGCGGAAAAGGGCTTGCAGGGCATCGGCTTCTGGCAGGCGGGGCGGGAGCTCGCGCAGGCGTGGCCGCTGCTCGACGCGCTGCTGACGCTCGAAACCCTCTAAAAAATGCAAAAAACCGCCCAACGGGCGGCAAAGATTGACAAAGCGTGTAAAATTTTGTAAAATTACATCAGGCGCTGCACAACGGCAGGCGGTTAGTCACGTACCCCGAAAGGGGGTGACGAAATGCGAATTACGTTTCATATCAAGCAGTTTACTGTGACGATTATCGTAAAAAGCAGAAACCGCCACTCCGGCAAGTGACGGTTTCTATGATTGAAACTACTTACGAACCGGACTAACCGCTTGTCGCAGCGCCCTTTTCTACCTCCATTATACCCCGCTTTCCCGCGTTGTCAAGGCGGAAAAATTTTTCCTCCGCTGCACCGGTTCGTCCCAAAAACCGCTTTACAGCTTTATAGCTGTAAACGGTCCGCGCAAATGCGCGGGCTGCACAAAATGAGGAGGAAAAACATGTACAACAACACCTATGAACGACCCAGAACCCAGATCGAAAAATGCGAGCACTTGGCGCGGATGAAATTCGAAAACCCGATCGAAAGGGCGCAGCGCGAGCGCGACGAGCGCGTCTACCGCTTTTCGAGCATCGACGAGGCCATCGGCGTGCTGAGCGTCGTGCGCCGCGCGTGGTGAAAGGGGAGGACGCGATGGGAAAAACAGCCAATTACGGCCTGCCCAAGTGGGAAAAGTCGGACTTTATCAAGATGGATGACTTCATGCGGCGTTTGGCAAGATCGACGAAACGCTCAAGGCCAACGCCGACGCGGTGGCGGCCAAGGCGGAGGCGGAGGCCGTGACCGCCATTGCGCAGACGATTGCCAGCAGCAAGATTTGCCGCGCGAAGTTCGGCACATACACCGGCACCGGTCTATCGGGCCAAAATCACCCGAACAGCGTCGAATGCGGCTTTTGCCCCGCGGTGCTGGTGCTGTTCCGCGCGGACGGCGGACAGAAAACGACGGTCATACGCGGCGTGACCGCCTGCTCGTCCGGCATCATCGTCAATACCCTGTGTTGTTGCGCCTTTGTTTGCATAAAGTTTCTGGTAGGCGGCGTAATAAATATCTTCACGAAGCAGGTATCTGTAAAGCCTTGTGAATATGCCGCCTTTGTGTTCGCTGGAACACCTTTCAATACGCTCTGAAATTTCAGATGTTGGTTTCATTGAGGTTTCTCCTCCCTTTCATTCTTACATTTTAGATGTTACTAACTGGCTCCATTTGCCATGTAAGGGTTATTATCCCTCTCGGACTACTATGGAGCCTCCGTTGCCATATCCGGCGAATGAGCCGGACTTAGGCAATCCCCAGTTAGCGTTGTGCTTAGGTGAATGAAGATTGTCGGATATGCTTTCGGTTCGTTATGACGTGTTCTCACGCCTGTTTCATAACGTGTTGGCAGTTGCCCCGTCGTCAAAGATAACGTGACAGCGTTATGACATGGGTTTCAAGACTTTTCCCACACCTGCAAAAAACAGGAACTGGAACCTCACATTCGATAAACCCAATCTTATCCTCGTACCTTCTTAATATCAGGAAACAGTCGCACCTAAGTCTTTCGGTGACTATTCCTTTCTCTGCTATGCGATGTTCCCGTAAAGGATTTCTCCTTAGTCGGTAAGGCAGAATATTTCGCGCACTGCCGTGTGCGGCAGTACCTTAAACTGCTTTGCACAACGCCCTATCTGGGCGCACCTTGACGTTCTGCGTGTACACGCGATAGACGATCGTAGCTACCTCAGCGCGGGTGATGTTGTTCGCGGGCTTGAACACACCCATGCCGTTCAGGACGGCAACGGCCTCAGCGTAATCATCGCTGATGCGCTTGTCATCCTTGAAGGCGTTGGCGCTGACGGCCAGAGACAGAGTCATGACCAGAGCCAGCACCATTGCGAGTAACTTTTTCATAGATGTTACTCTCCTTTCATAAATTTCCATCTTCTCGCGGCCGAACACACGCCGAACCTCCCGCTTTCCCGTGGTTGCTGCCAAAATTTGCAAATCCTCAAATTGTTGCAAGAACGATAAAGAATCGCAAAAAATCAGCGGAATCAAAGAAAGAATCGTTCAATTCAGTTGCTATCGCATCCCCTTAGCGCCGCAAAAAAAGCCCGCCGCGCAAGGGCTTGCGGACGCGGCTGGTAGCGGTTTGGTAGCGATTTGCCGGAAACGGGGGTTTGGCGGGGCAAAAAAACCCGATTTTTCAAGGGTTTGGGGGCGCGAAAGGTCGGGCAGCGGTTTGGCAGCGGTCCGCAGCTACCACGATTTTAGCACTCTCGACACGCGAGTGCTAAAATTAAAAGTTTGTTCATCAAAAGATGTATTTTTGTTCACAGGGCGAGCCTATACTCATAATTGTTCCGAGGGGAACGAAAGAAAAGTAAACCACGCGGGCTGCAAAAGCGGCTCGCCAGAATAGATTTGGAGGCTTTGATTATGTTTGAACTGAGACCTTTTGAACGCAGAAACAACCACGTTGCGGCGTATGATCCCTGGGATCAGATGGAGCGCGCATTCTTCGGTGACGGCTCGTGGGGCCGCGGACTGAGCGAGTTTAAGACCGATATTCAGGACAAGGGCGACAGCTACCTGCTGGAAGCTGATCTGCCGGGCTTCAAGAAAGAGGACATCCACGTCGATGTGGACGGCGACACGATGACCATTCGCGCCGAGCGCCACAGCGAGCACGAGGATCAGGACAAGAAGGGCAATTACGTCCGCTGCGAGCGCAGCTACGGCAGCTACCAGCGCGCGTTCGACATCAGCGGCGTCGAGGTCGCGAATATCTCCGCGCAGTACAATGACGGCGTGCTCAAGCTGAACATGCCGAAGAAGAGCGCCGTGGTGAACGCGAAGCAGATCGAGATTCAGTAAAGCACTTCAAAAAAGGCGGCGAAAGCCGCCTTTTTTGTTTCTAAGGGGACTGCGGTTGTACGGGGTTGTACAAAAAATATTGGCGAAAGTCCGCTCAGGTGAGCGGGCTTTCCTTTTTTTCGGCGGGCCGCGGCTGGAAAAGGGGAATTTCGCTCCCCGCGCGGCGGCGCGGACTACTGTTACTTGCCGCCTGACCGCTGCGCGGGTCTAAAATCACAAAAAGCGGCTTAGGCCGCTTTTTTCATATTTGTGCTTATATATTATATGTATGTGGTGGCGGATAATGGCGAAAGCGGGGGTTTTATGTCAAGCTGTAACAGAAGCGGCGGTTTGTTACAAGTGTGTTACAGATGGGGTGAAAGCGTTGACTTGAAATTTTGCTTGTGGTAAGGTGACAGTGCAGAAAGGGTGGGGAACGGTGCGTTCCCGACTTAGTTACGGGATCGGCATGCCACGGTAAGTAAGCCGAGAAACGCCGAAACTTGCTCCTTTCTGACAAACGAACCATCTTTAAGGGGATGCGATAGCAACTAAGATCGCGCGTTTTCCTGCAAAACGGTCAAAAATGCAAGAAAATCGAAATGCTTTGTAACCTTTTCGGTCAACCTTCATTTTCGCCCGCGAACAGCAAAATGCCCGCTTTTCGCTGCCGGAGCGCTCCAAGGGGATGGAAATTTATGAAAGGAGAGTAACATCTATGAAAAAGTTACTCGCAATGGTGCTGGCTCTGGTCATGACTCTGTCTCTGGCCGTCAGCGCCAACGCCTTCAAGGATGACAAGAGCATCAGCGATGATTACGCTGAGTCTGTTGCCGTTCTGAATGGCATGGGTGTGTTCAAGGGTTATGAGGATGGTTCCTTCAAGCCCGAGGGCAACATCACCCGCGCTGAGGTAGCTACGATCGTCTATCGTATCTACACTGCCGACGTCGCCAAGAACGATAAGTCCGGCCTCTATGCCACTTATAACAAGTTCAGCGACATGGCTGGTGCCGGTTGGGCTCAGGGCTACATCGGCTACTGCGCCAACGCCTCCCTCGTCAAGGGCTATCCCGATGGCACCTTCAAGCCGTCCGGCAAGGTCACCGGCTATGAAGTCCTCGCCATGATCCTCCGCGCTGTCGGTTACGACAAGAACAACGAGTTCTCCGGCGCTGACTGGGCGCTCCATGTTGCGCAGACCGCGCAGCAGCTCGGCGTTCTGGACAGAGTGGCGAAGACCACCGACCTGAACGCTCCCGCTTCCCGTGAGCTGGTCGCTGAGCTCCTGTTCCAGGGCATCCAGAAGGCTCAGGTCACCTACACCCCGGCCTTCGGCTATGTGACCGATAAGGTCATCGGTGCCAAGAACAACAGCCTCGGTGAGAAGAACTTCAAGCTCGACTCTGCTAAGTCCTCCGACAAGTGGGGCCGTCCCGCCACCAAGTGGACCTACAACACCGGCGACAAGGCCACTACCTTCGTTGAGAAGCCCAACCTGACCTACACCAAGGCTGTTACTGAGTGCGACGTCGCTCACGACGCTGGCCTGAAGGTCGACACCGCTTACACCCTGTATGTCAACGGCCAGAAGCAGCCCACGACCTACACGGTCAACCTGACCGACACCGTCACCAAGATGGGTGCTCAGGGCCGTCTGGTTGAGGTCTATGACGATACCATCGTCATGATCGACACCTTCCTCGCCAAGGTCACCTATGTTGCTCCTGCCGCTTATGACGCTCAGGGCCACCTGCGCACCGAGGCTACCATCAAGCTCGATGTCTATGCCACCAAGGGATCCACTGCTGCTACCACGCTCACCCTCACCAACGGCGAGGATGCGTATCCGTATGCTGTCGGCGATTACGTTCTCCTGAACGCCTACACCAACGCTGCTAACAACGCTACCGAGAGCGGCCTCATCAAGACCGCCGCTGACAAGTACGGCGAGATCGTTTCCAAGGCCACTTCCATTGACGGCGCTCAGAGCGTGATCTACTACAACGCCAAGCAGCACAACGTCGAGGGCACTGTCTATGACGATGCTGCCAAGTTCTACTTCGACAACGCGGTGGCCAGCACCAACAAGTTCACCTGGTTCTTCGATCAGTACAACAACCTCATCGGTAACGTTGAGATCGCTGCTGCTACCAGCTACGGCGTCATCAACTCCATCTGGTGGGCTGGCAACGCTGCGGACGGTTCCGGCGTTGCTAAGGCGAATGTCACCTACATGGACGGCACCACCGCTGTGGTCGACCTGAGCAAGATGACCTACTTCGACGATACTGCTTCCGGCGTTGTGGCCCCCAAGATTGCGACCGGTAAGGTCACCCACAGCACCGGCATCCAGAACAAGGTCATGAAGGTTGATGGTGACTACTTCTACGTTGACTCCTACATCAACACCAACGCTGTCTGTGATGTCAACGGTATCCTGAACGGCCACCTCTTCCAGTTCACCACCCAGGCAAACGGCACTCTCGCCGCTGTCGAAGTCGCTACCGGTGTTGACGCCAAGTTCTTCAACGAGAACCTGTTCGTCAGCAAGAACACCCAGTACAACGGCAAAAACCTGATCGTTGACGATGCCACCGTCTTCCTGGTCCGCAACAACACTACCAATCCCTACACCTTCAAGTCCATCGTTGGTCTCGGCAACATCGACAACTATGCTCAGGCTGAGGTCGACTTCGTCGATCTGAACGGTGATAAGGTCGCCGATTACGTCTACGTCATCGCCGATCCCGTTGCCGCCAAGGTCACCAGCCTCTTCTACTATGCCAACGAGCAGGTCTCCTATGACGCCAAGACCGGTGTCTACACCATCCCCGGCTACGTTGACGGCGTGAAGGGCAACATCTACGGCTCCAAGGACGACGCTATCGTCCTCACCCTGCTCAACGCCCTCAGAACCCAGGCTACCAATAAGGTCGCCGGCGGTCTCTTCAAGGTCGCTCTGAGCAACAACTACGTCAAGGATTATGTCGCCATCGCTGCGATCGGCACTGAGTCCTCCACCACCGCTGCCATCACCGCCTTCACCGGCTATCCCATGGCTGCTGCCTACGCCGGCTACACCGTTAAGGTCGACTCCATCGTGGGCGCTGACAAGGACACCTACAAGAACTCTGTCTACACCGACTATGTCGATGGCACCATCACTGGCGACAAGTTCTACACGGTTTCCGGCAACGGCGTTGACGGCCTGACCAAGATGCCTCTGGCTCTCGGCGACGTCACCACGCAGAACGTCATCGTTGTTTACAACGCTGATCCCGCTGGCACCTCCGCCACCCTCAACCGTCTGGCGCTCCAGGTTTACGCTGTGAACAAGGTCGACACCTCCACCAACCCCGATCCTCTCGCTACCTCTTACACCTACACCCTGAACATCGTGAATAAGGACACCGGTGCTGTTCTCCAGTCCTACGCCAAGACTGTTAAGAATCCCGTTAATGGCACCTACACCATCACCCTTGCTGGTGCTGCTAATGAGTTCGGCGTCTCTACCGCCAAGCTCACCGCTTTCGGTCCCGACTCCATCACCCTCACCATCGACAGCACTGTTGGCAAGCTCACTGATTCTGGTGTTCTCAACGCTTACTACGCCAACTAATCATTGACGTAAGCGCAAAAAATCTCTGAATAGAGTTTCAGCCCCCGGCTCTTTTGAGCCGGGGGCTGTTTTTTGTTTTTCCGCGCCTCAGTCCGCGTCGCAGCCGAGCACCACATAATAATATGTTTTGCCCGCCTCATTGAACTGGATGGCAGGCGGGGCGAAATACTGATCCTCTTCCTGCTGGCAGAACCAGCTTACGCTGCTGTTGTCCCATATCGCCGCGTTGCCCCGGTTATTCGAGTTGTAAAACCCGCTGACACCGCGCAGCGCCCAGTGCTGCGTGTCGCTCTGCTCGCTCACCATCACAAGCAGCGGGTAAAAGCCGCAGTCGATCTTGTTGGGATTTTCCGCGCCGCTCAGACCATTGCCGGCGTAGCTGCCGTATTTGATGCGGCAGATTTTACCGTTTGCGATCGTCTGCGCCAATGCCGTGATGCGCTCCGCCGCCGTGCCGTCGGCCTCGCTGCGCGCGTCGGTCTCCGCCTTGAGCGCCGCGTCGATGCTCGCAAACGCGGCGTTGAAGTCCTGCATTTTGATCGGGTCCTCCTTGACCCACTGCGGCAGGTCGAAATTTGTCGTCTTGTTCATGCGCTTTCCCCCAAAATATAATGTTGGAAAAGGCAGCCCACACCCCCCTGCAAACGCGGGAACACTGATGCATGATTTGCCTTTTCATGATACGCCGTATCATGAAGCAGCGTTGCACACAACGCGGCAAAAAGTTGTACCGCCTCCGGTATTAGAATTCACGATACAACAAATTGCCGCGTTGTGTGCAGCGATCCCTCGTTGTGCGCGGGAACTTTTTCGGCTATCATACGTCTATAGAAGTATCCGAAAGAAATGAGGAACGAACGATGAAGAAGCTCCTTTCCCTTCTGCTCCCGCTCGCGCTGGCCCTTTCCCTCGCCGCCTGCGGCGAAAAAAGCGCAGACGAGGCCGCGCGCCAAACCCCGCCAACACTGACGGTGACAAGTGCAAACGCTTGCAGCGTCACCCTCAAAAGCAGCAGCTACGACTGGACCTACACCCAGGGCCTACAGAGCATGACCGCCATTGCCTGCGGCGCGCACCCGCTGGACGAAACCTCCCGTGACATCACGCCTGTACTGGAAATGCCCTTTACAGTGTCGGCCGCCTATTTCTACACCGTAACGCTCGATTTCGGCGATAATTCGCCCGATTCCGTCAGTCTCCGCTGCTGGCCGTCCGACGCCTGGGGCAGCACCGGCCTGCCGTCCGAGACCGTGACCGCCCAGCGGCAGGATAACGGCACATTCCGCGCAGAACTGCCGCAAAGCGACGGCATTTTCGCCGTCGACGCGCTCTGGGACGGCAGCAGCGCGACCTACACCTTCTGCACGCAGGCGGAGGGGAGCGAAGAGCTCCACACGGGCGCGGTGCTCAGCATCGGCGAGAGCCAAGACATCCGCAAGATCGACATCTCGTGGCGCAGCGGCAGCGTGAACATCTATACCGCCGAGCAGAGCGCGCAGATCAGCGTGAAGGAGGAATCCACCGCGCCGCTCGCCGAGAGCGAGAAGATGGTCTGCGCGATCGACGGCGACACGCTGCGCATCCGCTTCCTCGGCGATGCCTACCGCGGCAGCTACGATGGGAAAAAGTATCTCGACGTGGGACTTCCGGCGGAGTTGGTCAGCGCCGGTCACTTTGAGGAGATCGAAGTCGAAACGACGGACGCCTACGCCTATGTGAGCGCCGATGCGCAGAAGATCGACCTTTCGACCGTCGGCGGCGACGCGCGCGTGATGTGCGCAAGCTGCCCCGCGGTTGAGATCGAGACGGTGAGCGGCAGCGTGGGCGTGGTGGACGGCACGTGGGCAAGGGTCGATATTTCGACGCTCTCCGGCGCGATCGAGCTTGCAGGCGAAGTGGAAAATGCCGAGATCGAAACCGCGAGCGGCAAGGTGGATATCGCCGGCGCGCTCGGCGCGCTGGACTTCGAAAGCGTCAGCGGCAACCTGATTTTGGCTGCCGAGCGTGCGCTGCGCCTTGATGCCGAAACGGAGAGCGGCAGCATCTATCTGACCCTTCCCGCGCAGGACGGCTTTACTCTCGACTATGAAACGAAAAGCGGCGCGTTCCGCTCCGCGCTCACCGAGCGCGAAGGCACGCTCATTGCCTGCGGCGACCGCGAAACGCACTACTCCGTGCCCGCGCTCGACGGCGGCGCGGTGAGCGAGCTTACGATCGAAACGATGAGCGGCGAGGTGACGATTGGAGCCTCTTCCTCTGGAAGCAACTGAAGCGAACAAAAAAGAGAGCGGCGCTGCCGCTCTCTTTTTTCGTTATTTCTCGTCGATTGCAAGCCACGTTTGGTCGAAGCCGTAGGGGAGCAGCTCTTTGATGTGCAGGTGCTTTTCCTCGTTGTCCTTGTTCAGGCACACGACCTCCATGTCGGGCCCGAACTCGTAGAGCACCTGACGGCACGCACCGCAGGGGTAGCAGTAGTCGTCGCTGCGCCCAGCGATGACGATGCGCTTGAAGCGCCGGTGCCCCTCGCTCACGGCTTTGAACGCCGCGGTGCGCTCGGCGCAGTTCGTCAGGCCGTAGCTCGAATTTTCGATGTTGCAGCCGGTGAAGACCGCGCCGTCCTCACATTCGAGTGCCGCGCCCACGGGAAAGTGGGAATACGGCACATACGCCATGTCCAGCATGGCGACGGCCTTCGCCTTGAGTTCTTCTAACGTTGCCATAAAAACGCCTCCTCACCAGTCTACGCCAAGATCGGGACGCACTTGCGTATCCATGATGTCCTCGGCGTTATAGAATTGCAGATAGCGGCTGCGCGAGTGGCGCAGCGTGGTGCCGTCCGGATGCAGACGGTCGCAGATGACGGCGGAAATGTCGGGCTTCACATAGCTGAACGAACTCGTGCCGACGCTCGCGAAGATGCGGAAGCCCTGGCTTTGCAGGTACTTGAAGCGCTCACCGGTCTGGTGCCAGTCATCACCGTCGGGACGGCCGCCGTGCGGATAGAACAAAATCTGCGTGGGGCCGACGAGCGAGCCGACCTCGTCCGCCCAGCGCTCGGTGTCGTTGATGACGGTCTGGAGCGATTTGGTGTCGAGGCGGATGTGGCCCCAGGTGTGGCTGCCGAACGTCCAACCGGTCTCCTTCAAACGCGCTATGACGGGCTTGACGGCCTCGATCTCGCTCGCGCGGTAGGCATCGAACGCGGGGCGGTCGGGCGAATCTGCCGCGATGTCGCGGTCATCCTGCGTGCGGTAGCCTAAAATACCCTGATAGCCCGTCAGCGAGAAGATGGCCTTCGCGCCGTTCAGCGAAAAGTCGGGGTGCTCGTAGACAAACTGGTCGAGAATGGGCGTCGCGTCGAGTTCCTTGGTCAAAAAGGTCTCATTTGTGTACGGATCGGTGCACTGCGCCCAGATCTCGCCGTCCTCGCCGACGACGAGCTTGCTCGTGAAGCCCTCGTCGAGCATGTAGGGGTAGTAGTTTACGTCGTCAAAGCTGATGATGAGCGGCTTTTTGCCCTCTGGCAGCATCAGGGTGTTTCGCACCATATGCGTGCCGGACTCGTCCGTCACCTCGCTCCAGACATCCTCCATCGCGACTAAGATGTAGCCCTTGTCGTACACGGACTGCAAAATTTTGTTGTATTCGTCGACCGTCACCATCCAGTCGTCGAGGCCGTAGCGCTGGTCCTGACTGGCATTGCAGTCGTGGAAGGCCCACTGCGGGTAGGCAATGATCGGGTGGAAAAAGAGGTGCTCCACCACCTGATCCGGCCCCCAGGCCTGCGTGAGCTGGTCCTCGGACCAGTAGCTGCGCACGGCGTCGTAGGGATCAGTTGTATCGTCAGTATTGTTGTCGGTGTCGCTGCTATTCTCGTCCGTGACGGTCTGATCGTCGCCGTCGGACGGCGTCGTCTTATCGCCGCAGGCAGTCAGCAGCGACAGCACCATCAGCGCGCTGAGCAGCAGCGCAAAAAAGTGTTTCATGTCAAAATCTCCTCTCTCAAAACTGCGCGGTCATTATAGCAGACTTCACTTCTTTTGACTACACCTTTGGCGCTTTTGTTCCCATTTGTAACTATTTACCACAAATAATGAAAGCGTCACAGCTTTTCGCATCCGCAGACGCGAAATGATTTCGAATCGTTTTTTGGCGCGACATGCGCGTGCCAAAAAACTCTTCTCGCTCCGCGCGTGTCGAAGCCGCCCTTTGGGCGGCAAGGCACGAAGCGGAGTGTAATTCTCAAAAAACAAGGGACACGGTTTCCGTGTCCCTTGTTTTTTGAAGAATTAAAAGTCTGCGTTGCCCACCGTTCTCGGATGCAGCTCCACGTCGCGGATGTTGCCGATGCCCGTTAAATACATCACCATGCGCTCGAAGCCGAGGCCGAAGCCCGCGTGACGGCAGGAGCCGTAGCGGCGCAGGTCGCAGTACCACCAGTAGTCCTCGGGATTCATGCCGAGCTCGCGGATGCGCTTTTCGAGCAGCTCGATGCGCTCCTCGCGCTGGCTGCCGCCGATGATCTCGCCGATGCCCGGAACGAGGCAGTCCGCCGCGGCGACGGTCTTGCCGTCGTCGTTGAGGCGCATATAGAACGCCTTGATCTCCTGCGGATAGTCCGTGACGAACACGGGGCGCTTAAAGATCTGCTCGGTCAGGTAACGCTCGTGCTCGGTTTGAAGGTCGATGCCCCACTCGACGGGGTAGTCGAACTTCTGGCCGCTCTCCTTTAAGAGCTTGACGGCCTCGGTATACGTCACGCGGCCAAAGTCGGAACTCTCGACGTGCTGGAGACGCTCCAGCAGACCCTTGTCGACAAAGCTGTTGAAAAACGCGAGATCATCCGGGCAGCGCTCCATCACGCGGCGGATGATATGCTTGACCATCGCCTCCATGACCTCAAGGTCGCCGTCGAGGTCGCAGAACGCCATCTCCGGCTCGATCATCCAGAACTCGGCGGCGTGGCGCGCGGTGTTGGAATTCTCGGCGCGGAACGTGGGGCCGAAGGTGTAAACGTCGCCGAACGCCATAGCGAAGTTCTCGGCGTTGAGCTGGCCGGAGACGGTCAGGCTCGTCTTCTTGCCGAAAAAGTCCTTGCTGTAATCGACCTTGCCGTCGGGCGTTCTCGGCGGGTTCTCAAGGTCGAGCGTCGTCACCTGGAACATCTCGCCCGCGCCCTCGCAGTCAGAGCCGGTGATGATGGGGGTGTTGACATAGACGAAGCCGCGGCTCTGGAAGAACTCGTGCACGGCGTAGGCCGCCGCGCTTCTCACACGGAAAGCCGCGGAGAAGAGGTTCGTGCGCGGGCGCAGATGCTGAATGGTGCGCAGATATTCGACGCTGTGGCGCTTTTTCTGCAGGGGATAGTCGGGGGAGGACACGCCCTCGATCTCGATCTCTGTTGCCTTGACTTCGAGCGGCTGCTTGGCCTCGGGCGTCAGCACGACGGTGCCGCGCACGATGAGCGCGGCGCCCACGTTCTGCGCGGCGATCTCCTTATAATTAGAAAGAGAATTCGCATCCATCACGACCTGCAAATTGCGGAAGCACGAGCCGTCGTTCAGCACGATGAATCCGAAGGTCTTCATATCGCGGATGGTCTTCGCCCAGCCGCATACGGTGACGCTTGCGCCGCCGTACTGCTCTTTGTCGGCGAAGAGCGCGGCAATTCTCACTCGTTCCATAATAATTTTCCTTCCTTTTGTGGGTTTTCACGGGATAATAGAGGTATTATATGCCACTTCCCGTGCAAATTCAAGCCCCGCTTTGTATTGACTTTTGACAAGTTGTATGTTATCATACAACCTTACCTCAAAAGGTAAACGTGAAACTTTCACCTATTACTTTACAGGAGGATTTTAACTATGAACAAGTATCTGGATATCGCCCCCGAGGTTGCCGAGGCCCTTGCCGCCGGTAAGCCCGTCGTGGCGCTCGAATCCACCATCATTTCCCACGGCATGCCCTATCCCCAGAACGTGGAGACCGCCCTCAAGGTCGAGCAGATCATTCGCGACGCGGGCGCCGTGCCCGCGACCATCGCCATCATCGGCGGCCGCCTGAAGGCGGGCCTTTCCAAGGAAGAGATCGACTACCTCGGCCGCACCGGCGCGGGCATCCCGAAGGCTTCCCGCCGCGACCTGCCCGTGCTCGTCGCGCAGGGCAAGGACGGCGCGTGCACCGTCACCACCACGATGATGATCGCCGACATGGCGGGCATCCGCGTGTTCGCCACCGGCGGCATCGGCGGCGTGCACCGCGGCGCGCAGGAGACGTTCGACATCTCCGCTGACCTCGAAGAGCTGGCCAACACCTCCGTCATGGTCGTGTGCGCGGGCGCGAAGTCCATCCTCGACCTCGGTCTGACGCTCGAATATCTCGAGACCCACGGCGTGACCGTCATCGGCTACGGCACGAGCGAGCTGCCTGCGTTCTACACGCGCAAGTCCGGCTTTGGCGTCGACTACGAGCTCGACACGCCCGAGCAGCTGGCCAAGGCGTTCCACGTCAAGCGCGAGCTGGGTCTGCGCGGCGGCTTACTCGTCACGAACCCGATTCCCGAAGAGTACTCCATGGACAAGGAAGTCATCGACAAGGCCATTGCCGAGGCCGTCGAGGACGCGAAGAAGGACGGCATCCACGGCAAGGCCACGACGCCGTATCTGCTCGCCAAGATCAAGGACCTGACCGGCGGCGACAGTCTGGATTCCAACATCCAGCTCGTGTTCAACAACGCGCGCCTCGGCGCGGCGGCGGCTGTGGAGCTCAGCAAGCTCGAAAAGTGAGATATTTTGTCATCTATCTCGCCGCGATCAATATTCTGACGTTCTGCGTCTACGGCGCAGACAAGCGCCGCGCCAAAATTCAGGGCGCGCGGCGCGTGCCCGAAAAGACTCTATTTGCACTCGCGCTGCTGCTCGGCAGCGCGGGTGCTCTTTTCGCAATGAGGGTCTTTCACCACAAAACGCGGCACTGGTACTTCAAGTTCGGCATTCCGGCGATCTTACTTGCGCAGATCGCTCTGGGGGTGTTCGTGTATGTGCGGTTTTTCGCGGCGTAAAAAATTTTTGGGAAATTTTTGATTTTCGTGAAACAAAACAGACGTTTCTTGCGTCTAATTAAGGAAGCAAAGGGAAACTGGGCGAAGAGGGAAGATAAAGAATTTATGAATTTTCCATTTTCCTGTTCCCTTATTTCCCGCGGCATGGTAAAATGTATGTGTATGAGAAAGGCTCTGTGCGCGCGGAGCCGACAACAACAAACACGAAAGGATGAAGATCACATGAAAAAATTTCTCTCCTTGCTATTGGCTCTGACGTTGGTCCTGAGCCTCGTCGTCGTGCCTGCAAGGGCGGACGCGCCTGCGGATGGCTATGCCATAACCGGCAAAGCAACGATTAGCGCATCCGCTTCTACTTCCGTTGATAGGGGCACCGAGATTACGTTTACGCTGGACACATCTAGCCTTGGTGTCACCAAGACCGAGGACGGTACTACAACCCCGCTCAACAGCGAAACTGGCTACCGCTTTGACTATGTCTGGTCCGGCGCCACCGCGCAGGGCAACGGTCTGAGCGCAAAGGTCACCCCGATGACGCCCGGAACGCTTAACCCCTCCTGCACCATCAAGGCGATCGTCGGCAGCACTGTCGTTGCGCAGCAGGTCGTCGCTCTTGCCACGGCAATCACTGTCAATGACAGGCTTCTCCCGGGCGACATCACCACCGTCACCTTCAACAACAGAACCTATTCTGTGACGAACGGCGCGGTCAACATCTCCCTTCTTGCGGGTGAGACGATCGATGGCGACAACAAGTGGTCTGCCTCCGCAACTGGCTATGTGATCGATGATGCCGAGGGCAAGAAGCCCACTTACGCGGGCGGAAAGCTGACCGTGCGCGTCAAGGATTCCGCGCTGACGGCTGATGTGACGGTCAACGCCACCACCCCCACCGTGACCGCAGCGGCAAGCCTTACTGAGGTCATCTCCGGCGGCAAGACCACGCTCACCGCTTCCTCCACCGGTCTCAGCAACGCTGCCACCTATGCGTGGTTCTACAAGATCGGCGAGGCTGCCGAGGTTCCGATCGGCACGGGCAAGTCCCTCGTCTGGACGGTCCCCGCAAACGTTGCGACCGCGACCAATTACTCTGTTTACTGCAAGGCAAGCGAGGGCGATAAGCTCGCTAAGACGAGTGGCCACATCACGGTCAAGAGCCTTCCCGACACCTATACCTTCACTGTCGTCCCCGCAAGCGTTACGCTGACGCAGATCGGTCAGACCGCGGCTTTGGCGGCGAGCTTTGTGGATACCTCATCTTCCGCCAGCCTGGTCGTCCCGACCTACTCCTTTGTTTCCGCCAACCTCAACATCGCAACTGTGACGAACCAGACGACCGCCGCGCCGACGGTAACGCTCAGAGCAAGCGGCTCTACCACTGTCACCGCAAAGGCGACCTATAAGGGCAAGGACTATGTGCAGAACATCCCCGTTACCGGCGCCCTGATCGAGGCGACCCTCAGTGCTGTTCAGAACGGCACTTCTGTGAACTACAGCTACAGTGATCTTGTTAACGCCGCGCAGGCCGCCATCAACAAGACCTACAGCACCGCCTACACCTACGAGACCGTCTATTCCCTCAGCGGCGTCACTCAGGTCGCCTCTACCGCTGCCTACGGTGTCGGCACGAGCGATGCTTCGTACAACTATCCCGCCGGCGGCTCCGGCTATCTTTACTTCAAGGCAAACCTCAGCGGCATCGGCACTGCAAAGTTCACCGCCACCGTGACCACCCGCGTTGCCAATTCTAACGTTCCCAAGACCTACAGCGTTACGTTTAACGTTCCCGTAACGCCCAGCTCGACCACCTATGCCGACCAGTATCCCGAGCCGGTCGCGGCTTACGGCAACACCTATCGCTATTACGTTCAGGTTCCCTCCGGCGCAAGGTATTACTATGTTGCCGGTGTGAACACCGAGCCTGTCGACTGGAACAACGGCAGCACCCAGAAATACTATCCCACCACTGCCACCGCCAATCTCTATTCCCTGACCGACACCAACTTCATCAATGGCAAGTGCACGCTGTATGTCGTGACGCAGGGCACCGACAATAAGCTCTACTGCGGCACCATCAGCGTCTACCAGAAGAACTACAACATCAACTACAACGGCGTGGCCGGTGAGACCGTCCAGTTCGCGCAGAGCGACTTCAACGACTTCATGAACAAGGTCGCTGAGGCCCGCGGCGACGCCAGCAAGAGCAAGTCCTATCCCTATGTCACCTTCGATTATGTGTCCTTCTCCCTGCCCACCACCGCGCAGGGCACGCTGTACTATGGCGGCACCGCCATGTCCACCAGCAATTCCTCCGGCGCGTTCAACACCCGCACCAAGGTCACCAACCTCGATAGCGTGACGTTCGTCCCCAACGACAAGACCACCGCGAAGACCATCACGCTGAACTTCACCCTGTACGCGACCCGCTATTCCAGCTCCTCCACGAGCCGCGGCACGACCGTGAGCTACTCCGGCAGCGTCGTCGTCAACCTCGTGCGCGAGGACATCAAGTACACCGTCTCTCAGGGCGACAGCGTCCGCTTCGACGAGAGCGACTTCCTCAGCTACCTGCACTCCACCAAGGGCTACAGCAGCAACTACACCATCGACTACGTGACCTTTGACCAGAGCGCCGTCTCCGCCGTCAACGAGGGCTCGCTCTACACCTACTACAACGGCTACAACTACGGCGGCTCCATCAAGACGACTGACAAGTTCTACTACAGCGCCACCGCCAGCCAGAACGCGATCAGCGACGTCGCGTTCCTCGCCAGCCGCTACGCCAAGACCGGCGAGACCGTCTACATCCCGTTCACCATCTACGCCCGCTACGGCACGACCGGCACCGGCACCCGCCAGCTCACCGGCACCGTGGCCATCAAGATCGGCCAGACGATGAACTTCATCGATGTCAAGACCACCGACTACTTCTACAACTCCGTCAAGTGGGCCGTCGGCAAGAACATCACCAACGGCACGTCCAGCACCACCTTCTCCCCGTACAAGTCCTGCACCCGCGCCGAGATCGTGACGTTCCTGTGGCGCGCCGCCGGCAGCCCGGAGCCGACCACCACCCGCAACCCGTTCCGTGATGTCAACGCCGTTACGCACTCGAGCTACTACAAGGCCATCCTGTGGGCCAGCCAGAAGGGCATCACCTCCGGCACCAGCACCACGGCGTTCTCCCCCGATCAGGTCTGCACCCGTGCCCAGATCGTGACCTTCCTGTACCGCTACGCGGGCCAGCCCAGCGGCTACTACTCCAACCCGTTCAAGGATGTGGGCGCCACGAGCGAGGCGAGCTATTACAACGCCATCCGCTGGGCCGTCGGTAAGGGTATCACCTCCGGCACCAGCGCCACGACGTTCTCCCCGTATGCTTCCTGCAACCGCGCCGAGGCCGTGACGTTCCTGTATCGTTACACCAACGGACTTTAAAACCTAAAAAATGCGTCCAGCGAAAGCTGGACGCATTTTTTATTCCTTGCAGGCCGCTGCGCGCATAATTTGCCCGCCGATGGCGGGCAAATTCCACACTTGCGGCCTGAGAGGTATTTTCCGCCACGCGCAGGTCGCGGCGGAAAATGATTTGAATTTATTTCGCCGCGGAGCGGCGAAACTCTGCGAGGCGTTTTGGGGGGGGCGTTGCCCCCCCTAGCCCCCCCTGCAAACCGTCCGACGAGGGCGGGCGGCTTGCGTTTACTCTTTTCCATTCTGTAAACTTTTGTTCAAACGCCTTTACGGGGGTCGAAAAAGCGTGTAGAATGGCAGCATCAAGATTTTAGGAGTGTTTTTTGTGAACAAATTCCGCGATGCCCTTTACCGCTTTATGTATGGCCGCAACGGCGTAGATGCGCTGAACTGGGCGCTCGTGATCCTTGAGCTGGCCGTGAGCATTCTGAGCTCGATCATCCGCGTGCAGGGCGTTTCCCAGGCGCTGTACTTTGTGTCGATGGTGCTGATGTTCATCGTGCTCATCCGCATTTTTTCGCGCAATCTCGCGCGCCGTCAGGCCGAAAACGCGAAGTTTCTGACCTGGTGGACGCCGAAGGCGAACGCCATTCGCGGCGCGAAGGCACGCCGCGCCGACAAGGCGCACAAATACGTCCGCTGCTCCTGCGGCGCGTACTGCCGCGTGCCGAAAAACATCGGCAAGGTCGAGCTTACGTGCCCGAAGTGCGGCAAGAAAAGAGTCGTGAAAACGTGAAAGAAAAAATCCGTCCCGCGGGACGGATTTTTTTGTAAGAAAACCGGTTTTCCGCCGTCCTATAGACAGAAAGGGGGGTGAGGGCGCTGACGAATTTTGAAGAGGTGTACGCCGTGTACTTCGACGATGTGTACCGGTATCTTCTCTCGCTTTCCGGAAGCGAGAGTACCGCCGAGGAGCTGACGAGTGAGACGTTTTTCCGTGCGATGGACGCCCTCGACCGCTTTCGGGGCGAGTGCAGCGTGCGCGTGTGGCTCTGCCAGATCGCGAAGAATCTCTATTATTCGCAGCTGCGGCGCGAAAAGCGGCTCGCCCCGCTCGAAGACTGCCGGATCGCCGAGGAGCGCCACGAGGAGGAGTTAGAAGATCACAGCGAGGCCGCGCGCATCCAGGAATTGCTGCACGCGCTCAGAGAGCCGTACAAGGAGGTCTTCATGTGGCGCGTGTACGGTGAGAAGAGCTTCCGCGACATCGGCGCGCTCTTTGGCAAGACGGAAAACTGGGCATGCGTGACGTATCACCGCGCCAAGCGCATGATCCGCGAGGGATTGGAGGACGACTGAAATGGACAAAACTTGCAGCATCGTGCAGGACCTTCTGCCGCTCTATGAGGAAGACATGCTGCGCGAGGAGACGAAGGAATTTGTGGACGGGCATTTAGCGCAGTGCGCGGCCTGCCGCGCCGAGCTCGACGCGCTGAAGGCGGACGTGAAGCCCGCGCCCGTCAGCGCGCAGCCGCTGCGCGACTTGAAGCGGCAGCTTCGACGCAAGAAGCTGACCGCCGTACTGCTGGCCGTCACGCTCGCGCTGACGCTGGCGACGGCGGGGTTCGCGTACCTCACCGCGCCGCAGTATTTGCCGTACAGCGAGACAGAGTGGGCGATCTCACGCTCGCCCAGCGCGCTCGCGGACGACGGCTCGGCAGCGGATGGGCTTTCTGATCTCAGCGGCGCGGAGAGCATCTCCGTCAGCCTGCTTGTGCCGGTCTCCGGCGCAGAGGTCACGAACACGCAGGACCCCAACAGCGGCAAAACCATCTACTTCATCACCGCATGGCGCACGCCGCTCGACACATGGCGCGGCGCATTCGACAAAACCGGGGGCACCCCGAACGCACACAGCACAAATGATCGCACACAGCGCGAGGCGGACGCACTGCAAGGCATGCTCGCCAAGACGGAGTCCGCGCGCACGCTCTTCACGCTCGACGCCGCGAATTGCACGGCAGTCTGCTATTCTCAGAACAACGGGCAGGACGATGTACTGCTCTGCGGCAGCATGAACGGCGGTGTCATTTCGCTGCCGAGGCTGGCGTTGGGCTATTACGTTCTGCTATCGTTAGCACTCCTTATTACGCTGGGTATTGCATTTTTCGTCTGCCGCAGGAAGAAAACGGGCAAAGCGCTCGGCTATCTCGCGCTGATTCCTGCGAGCTATCTTGCCGGTCATCTACTCGTCAAGGGTTTCACGACGACGAGCTACCAGATGCAGCGCGACTTCTCGCTCATTATCCTCGCCGCCGCGCTGATCTACGCCGCGGTCATGCTGGCGATCAACCTCTGGCGGCAGAAGCGGGAGAAGGTGTAAAAGAGGAAGAGACGCATTCGCGTCTCTTCCTCTTTTGTAATCAAATTCGAATGCTCAAGGCCCTTTGAGCAAAGCCGTGATAGTCCGCAAATGCGCTTTGCAGACCGTCGATTCCCTGCGTTTCCCATCGGCCTGCCAGATACAGCATACCGCACATACAGGCAAACTTTTCATAGTACGATCCGCAGACCGCCTCTTCAAGAAACTGCTTTTGCCTGTCTGGATCCGTCTCCGTAAGCGCGAGGCGCAGTTTGGCACGGCTTGCTGCTGCGACCTCGGTAAGCTGCGGGGTATGCCAGTCCACACAGTCGATTTCTGTCGCCTGATAGGAGAGAAGATGGGCGAATCCCTCATGAAATGTGTAAGCATCCAATCTTCTCAAATAGTCTGTACTTTCCAATGCAGCATCTGCCGCCGGATAGCGGTGTCCAATCAAGAGATGCGTAATCTCATGCGTCAGCAGATTCCGAATGATGCTGTCGAGCTGGTCGAGCTCCGCATAATTGCACCAACGGATGAGGTCAAAGATGAGATGTGCCTGCCCGTCGGGCGAGTGTGCCGCAACGGCGTCGTAAGGCTCGGGATAACCGACGATCAAATCAAGTGTCGGCTGTACCGCCTCCCAATCGGGGAAAAGCGCGTCCCAAATCGGGCGGTTGACGGGGACAAAGTGCGCAGCCGCTTCACAGATACGGCGTTCGAGCTTGCGCACAGTCTCTCGGAGAGCAAGATCCTCAGGCGGCGGAGTAAATGCATTCCTGCCAAGATCTGACGAAACCGAGGTGTGTTCAAAGAGCCATGAAGCACGAAAAGCGTCGACGCAGCTGCTCTCGATATATGCCTGTGCGATCGAACTGTCAATCAGCATTTTCAGTCCCTCTCTTTACGAAAACCTCTTTTGCCGTAACAGACAAAAGAGGTTTTTCCTTGGCGCAGCGGGAGGGATTCGAACCCTCGTGAGGTTTCCCTCAAACTGATTTCGAGTCAGCCCCGTTATGACCACTTCGATACCGCTGCATATTCAGTTCGCTGTTATCAGCCAAACTATTATGCCATAACTTTTTGCGTCTTGCAAGGTCTTTTTTCGCATTCGGGGCATATTCTGTGCGTATGAAGACTGTCTATTTATCGGTACGCCTGAAAAATTACGAAAATGCGCTCGCGCTGGTCGGTGCGCCGCTCGCCGAAACGCCGGAGAACGCGGACGTTTTGCTGCTGCCCGGCGGGGGCGACATGCACCCGCGCTTTTACGGTCAAGCACTGAACGGCTCGGAAGATCTCGACGAAGCACGCGACGCGCGTGAGCTCACGCTGATTGACAACTTCCTGTGCGCGGGAAAGCCTGTCATCGGCATCTGCCGCGGGCTGCAAGTCCTCAACGTCTATTTTGGCGGCACGCTGCGTCAGCACATCGAGGGCCACAGTCAAATTGACGGCGTTGACCGGCTGCATGCCATCAACACCGCGCCGGGCCTTCTGCGCGAGCTGTACGGCACGCGCTGCACGGTCAACAGTGCACACCATCAGGCCGTCTGGCGGCTGGGGACGGGGCTTCAGGTCTTTGCCTGCGCGGAGGACGGCACGGTCGAGGCCGTCGGCCACAGGACGCTCCCCGTCTTTGCCGTGCAGTGGCATCCTGAGCGGCTGTGCGGCGCGTTCGCGCGGCCGGAAAGTGCTGACGGTGCAAGGCTTTTGTGCGCTCTACTCAGATAACATAAAAAAGCGCAGAAAAATTCTGAAAAAACGTTGACAAAACGGGACACTGATGCTATTATAACAGAGCTGACGATTTTTGCGGAGGGCGCATGCAGGTGTAGCACAATGGCTAGGGCACCAGCCTTCCAAGCTGGGGATGCGGGTTCGATTCCCGTCACCTGCTCCATTCAATTCGCGCCAGTAGCTCAGTTGGATAGAGCAACTGCCTTCTAAGCAGTAGGCCGGGGGTTCGAATCCCTCCTGGCGTACCATTTACAAGGCGCCCCTCAGCAAAGCAGCAAATATCGCACGGATACAGAATATGTGGTGGGTGTAGCTCAGTTGGTTAGAGCACCGGATTGTGGTTCCGGGTGTCGAGGGTTCGAGTCCCTTTACCCACCCCACAAAAAGAGAGGGATGGGATTTGGCCCCAGCCCTCTCTTCCCAATAGGGGTGTAGCCAAGCGGTAAGGCAAGGGACTTTGACTCCCTCATTCGCTGGTTCGAGTCCAGCCATCCCTGCCAGATTTTTACCGCTTCGGTGGTTTGGAATAGAATATGCTTCGTTAGCTCAGTCGGCAGAGCACCTGCCTTTTAAGCAGGGTGTCCGGGGTTCGAATCCCCGACGAGGCACCAAAAAAGAGAGACAGCTTTTGAGCTGTCTCTTTTCATTTGCTCTTTCCCGGGGCCGTACGAATTGACGCGCTCTGAAAATCATGGTAAAATTCTCTTATCAATACTCAGGAGGAATGCCGTATGAAACGCTGCAAGTTTTTGACTCTTATGCTCGCCTTGCTTTTGCTGCTGCAGAGCTCCGCGCTGGCGGCGGACAAGGGCAAAACCGTCACTGTCACGCTCCCGACGTTTGCCGTTACGCTCAACGATACCAAGATCGACAGCGCGCACAGCGAATATCCGCTGATCGTCTACCGCGATATTACGTATTTCCCCATGACCTACCACGCCTCGCGCTTCCTGCACCTCAAGAGCAACTGGTATCAGACCGAGCCCAAGGGCACGCTGTTTGTCGGCTACAGCGACGCGAGCGAGGACACGTGGACCGACACGCCTGCGACCAGTAAAAATACCGTGACCGCCAAGGCGACCGTCGCTGACTATCAGATCGCCGTCAACACGGTGGACAAGGGCAAATGCCTCGACAATTCCGCCGAGCCGTACCCGCTGCTTAACTTCCGCGGCGTGACCTATTTCCCGCTCACGTGGCGCTTTGCCGTGGAGGAGTTTGGCTGGGAGTATCACTTTGACGCCAAAAGCGGCCTGAGCATCCGTTCGGCCGAGCAGTTCCGGCCCGAGCTCGAGGACGCGCTGCTTGCAAGCTCCGCGCCGTCTGCCGCGCTGGTGCAGAAGACGTATTTTTACGGCGCGGACAAGTCTGAGTACGCGGGCGTTCCCTATTCCAATCTGGCCGGTGCGACCTTCGTCTACCGCAGAAGCGGCGGGGCGGCGGTGACGATCAAGGCACAAGAGCTCTTTCCTGACGGCGAATACTACTTTGACTGTCAGGACAGCGAGAACGCGCCCGCGCTCAGCGGCGGTGTGCTGACGCTCTCCGCCCGCCGGACGGACAGTGCCGGTCAGGCGACCGTCACGCTCAAGATCGACCTGCGCAGCGGAACGCTGCTGCCGTAATTTACCCCTAAGGAGACTCGCATTGAACATCACGACCATTTTATTCGACCTGGACGGGACGCTGCTGCCGATGGATCAGGAGGCGTTCACGACCGGATACTTCAAGTTCCTCGCCAAAAAGCTCGCGCCCTACGGCTACGAGCCCAAATCCCTCGTCGACGCCATTTGGGCGGGCACGGCGGCCATGGTCAAAAACGACGGCAGCTGCACGAACGAGCAGGCCTTCTGGAAGAAGTTCGCGGCGATCTACGGCGAGGAAAAGTGCCAAAGCGACCAGGGCCTTTTCGAGGATTTCTACGCCAATGAGTTCAACGCCGCGCGCGACATCTGCGGCTTTAATCCCGCGTCGGTGGAGACGGTCCATAAGCTCAAAGAGTGCGGCTACCGCGTTGCGCTGGCGACGAATCCGATCTTTCCCCACATGGCGACGGAGAACCGCATCCGCTGGGCGGGCCTTGTGCCGGAGGATTTTGAAATTTACACGACCTACGAGGCCTCGACCTTCTGCAAGCCGAATCCTGCTTACTACCTCGAGGTCGCGCGCACGCTCGGCGTCAAGCCGGAGGAGTGCCTGATGGTCGGCAACGACGCGACCGAGGACATGGCTGCACGCGAGGTCGGGATGGATGTCTTTCTTTTGACCGACTGTCTCATCAACGCGAAAAACCGCGACCTGAACGCCTATCCCCACGGCGATTTTGCCGCGCTGAACGCTTACATTGACGCACTGCAATAAAAAACTGCCGCCCAAACGGGCGGCAGTTTTTACTTTTCGAACACTACTTTCTGCTTTTCCCGTTCTGCGCGGTGACGAGGCGGAAGATCGTGGACACCAGCAGGATCGCCACGGCGATGCTGCCCGCGACGCCCGCGGTCTCAAGTCCTTTGTGCACCGCGGCCTGCACATCGCCGCCCAGGCCGAGGCTCATCGTGTAGTAAATGCCCGCGCCCGGCACCAGCGGCAGGAGCGAGATGACGAGGTACGACGTGACGGGGTATTTGCGCGAGCGCGCCAAGATTTCAGAGTAAAGCGCCGAAACGACGGCGGCGAAGAAATTCATGCTGTAAATGCTCATGCCCAGATCACGGCAGAGCAGGTACGTCATCCATGTGAACACGCCGCCGAGCGCGCAGAGAATGCTGCCCCAGTCGTGCACATTGAAGAGGATGAAAAAGCCCGTACAGGCGACGAAGATCATCACGGCCTGTGCCCAGGCGGGATAGCTCGCTGAGCCGGACGCGACCGTCATCCCGTATACGCCAGACGTGACGCGCCATGCCGCCGCCGTGCCGAGCGCGATGGCGAACGCCGAGAGAAGCACCTGCACGATGCGGTTGATGCCGGAGTTCGTATCGCCGTAAATGATGTCGCGCATGGAGGTCGTGATGAGAAGGCCGGGGACCAAGATCATTAAGGTGCCGATGATGACAAAGTCGATATAGTCGACCAGATGGAAGCCCGCGGCGAGATACGCCGGCGCCGCCATGGCGAACGCCTCGACGATGGTGCTGAAAAACGGGTTCGTCTCGCGCCTGTCCATCTGGCGCGAGACAAAGCCGATGATGAGGCCAAGAAGGCCCGCGAACAGGCTGTCGCGCAGCGTGCCGCCAAACACCGGGCAAAAGCCCGCCGCGGCGCAGAAATTGCCCAGGTAATAAACGGGCACCGAGTAGTGCCGCCGCCCCTTGAGCGTTTCGTCGAGCCACTGCGCGGCGACGCTCGGGTCAGGCGTTTCGGCGCAGATGCGGCGCGAGAGCGCGTTGAGCTTTTCCACCGACTCGAGGTCATTGCCGTGAAAGCCGACTCGCTTCATCACCATCAAAGGCTTGCCGTTGGCCGCCTCGAGGCTGACCATCACGCAGTTGGGGATGGAAAAGGCCTCGCATTCAATGCCGTAGGCGCCGATGATGCGGCGTATCGTCTCTTCGACGCGGAACGTCTCCGCCCCGCTGAGCGCCAGATGATAGCCGACGCGCGCGGCCAGATCGGTCAAAAGGTAATAATCCATAAAAAATCCTCATATTTTTGGGAAATTTGCCGTCAGCGGGCCTTATATTACAGCGAAACGACCGTCCTGTCAATGCTGACAGGGCGGTCACGCAAAAAACATTTGCCATTTTGCCGCGGCGGCACTATACTGATGCTCGGTCAAGCGGAAAACAGAAAGAAATGAGAGAGATCATGGGAACTACAGTCAAAAAGCATGAGATCGACATGCTGCACGGCTCCATCTGGAATAAGCTGCCGCTCTTTGCCCTGCCGGTCGCGGCTACGGCGATCTTGGAGCAGCTCTTCCACGCCTCGGACGTTGCCATCGTCGGCAACTTCACGGGCGATGCGCGCACAGTCGCCGTCGCGGCGGTGGGTGCAAACGGCCCGATCATCGGCCTCATCGTCAACCTTTTCATCGGCATCGCGCTCGGCGCGAACGTCGTCATCGCGAACGCCATCGGCTGCCGCGACGACAATGCCGTCAAGCGCTCGGTGCACACGGCCATTGTGTTCGCTGTGTGCGGCGGCGCGGCGGTCGCGCTGCTTGGTCAGCTCATCGCCTCGCCGCTTTTGAGTATTCTCAATGTGCCGGAGGATGTGTTCCCGTATGCGCTTTTGTATCTGCGCATTTATCTTCTCGGCATGCCGGTGATATTGCTCTACAACTTTGAGGCCGCGATCTTCCGCAGCATCGGCGACACAAAGGTGCCGCTCGCGGCGCTCGCGATCTCCGGTGTGCTGAACGTGCTGCTGAACCTCTTTTTCGTCATTGTGCTGCATATGACGGTCAACGGCGTCGCCATCGCCACGGTGGCGGCCAACGCCGTGAGCGCGGCACTGCTCTACGTCCGCCTGACGCGCACGGATAAATGCGTGCGCGTGGAGCGGAAAGCGCTGCGCATCGACGGCGCGAGCTTGAAGCGCATTTTGAGCATCGGCCTTCCCGCGGGCGTGCAGAGCGCGGTGTTCTCGTTCGCCAACATCGTCATCCAGTCGGCCATCAACACCCTCGGCACGGTGGCGATCGCGGCGTCGAGCGCGGCGTTCAATGTGGAAATTCTCGCCTACGACGTGCTCAACTCGTTTTCGCAGGCCTGCACGACCTTTGTCGGCCAGAACTACGGCGCAGGGCAGATCAAGCGCTGCAAGAAGACGATGCAGCTCAGCTTTTTGGAGGGAGCCATCGCGACATTTGTCTCGGTCGTTGTCCTGCTGCTGAGCGCAAGGTCGCTGCTCGCCATTTTCAACAGCGATCCCGAGGTCATTGCCATCGGCTATATTCGCCTTGCGACGATCCTGCCGGCGTATGTTTTCTGCCTGATCTACGAAATACTCTCCGGGTATCTGCGCGGCTTCGGCATTTCGCTCGCGCCCGCACTTTTGACGATGCTCGGCGTGTGCGGTATCCGCATCGCGTGGGTCAAGTTCGTCTTCCCGACGAGCATGACGTTCCAGACCGTCATGTGGGTCTATCCCATCAGCCTTGGCGCGACGGCGATGCTGATCCTCTGCGCCGTGCTGATCTACCGCCCGTCCAGACGCTTTGCGGGCCTTGAAACGGAAGAAGAGGACAAGTGAGGGGGAACCCTCACTTGTCAAAATGCTCCCAGAAGGCGCGCACGGCGGCCTCGTACGCGCCGCGGCCCATGTAATAGCTCATCGCGTGATCCGCGCCGGGCACGACGAGCAGCTTGCAGGGCGCGGCGCAGGCGTCGCGGTTTTCAAACGCCATTTTGAGCGGGACGAAGTGGTCGTCCTCGCCGTGGATCAGTAAAATCGGAACATCGGTATTTTTGAGCGCCTCGACGGTGGAGTAGCTGCCGGACGAGGCGTTCAGTCTCTTCTGGCACAGAAGATCGGCGATGACGGTTGCTGCGCGGACAGGAAGATGCAGGTTCTTCCCCATCACGTGCTGCCAGATCGCACGCGGCGAGGTGTAGGCCGAGTCGGCGATCACGCCGTGCACCGCGGCGGGGAGAATATCGCCTGCGGCCATGAGCACCGTCGCCCCGCCGAGCGACACGCCCATAAGGTAAACGGGCAGGCCGGGGAAGCGTTCGGCTGCCCAGTTTGCCCAGTCGACGCAGTCGTAGCGCTCGGTCAGGCCGAAGCCGATGTAGTCGCCCTCGCTCTCGTTCTGCGCGCGCTGCTCCACATAGAGCACGCTGCACTGCTCGCGGCTTAAAAAGTCCGCGAGCAGGCCGAAATCGCGGTACCACGCTGAGCGCCAGCCGTGAAACGCGATCACAAGGCGCTTGGCCTTTTCGCATTCACGAAGATGGCCCACGAGCGTCAAGCCCTCGCGGTTTTTGAGCAGCACTGTCTCCGTTTCCGAAGATGCAAGCTTTTTCGCGGCGGCGCGCTGCGCCTCACGGTAGGGCTCGTCGCGCTTTTCGCCCGTGAGCTGGGCGCTGCCCTTATTTTTGAGCGCCTTGGGCGCTTCGCGCTTCATCGCGACGTCCATCAGCGTTCTCGTCACGCCGTAGGCCGCCGCGCCGTAGAGTGCCGCCGCAGCCGTGACAAATATAGCCGCCTTTGTCGCTTTTTTCATAACTGTGACCTCCTTGTAGCCAAACTGTAAACTCTTATCTTGGGTACTGGACAGGGATATTTTCCCGTGTTATACTCCAAACTAATCTAAGTTCCGGGCGGTTTCGACCGCCCGTCTCTTCTTTCAGCGTAGCAAAAACTCCGGCTTTTTGCTACGTTCAGTTTTTCCCGTTTGTATGCACTTCCTGCCGGAAATTTCAATGATCGGAGGAACGCATTTTCATGAACGAAGTCAAGTCCCCGAAAAAGCCGCTGCTGTACTACTACTTTGTGGCGATGCTGCTTGTGATGCTCTTCAACTTCATTGCCATGCCGTGGATCTCTGAGCACCAGATCAAGGACGTCGACTACAACACTTTCGTCACCATGACAGAGCAGGGCGAGGTCGGCCGGGTCGAGATCCAGGAGCAGTCCAACCGCATTCTCTTCACCAGCAGCGATGAAAAGACCGTCTACAAGACGGCGATGGTGCCTGACGACGGTTTGGTGCAGCGCCTGCTGGACGCGGGCGTCTCCACCACGGGTGAGGAGATCGAGCAGACGTCCACGCTCGTCAGCATTCTCGCCTGGGTGCTGCCCATCATCATCTTTGTCGCGCTGGGACAGTATATGTCGCGCAAGATGATGGAGAAGATGGGCGGCGGAGGCAACTCCATGATGTTCAACATGGGCAAGTCCAACGCCAAGGTGTACGTCAAGTCTGCCGAGGGCATCAAGTTTGACGATGTCGCGGGCGAGGACGAGGCCAAGGAGAACCTCACCGAGGTCGTCAACTACCTGCACGACCCCAGCAAGTATCAGGAGATCGGCGCGTCGATGCCCAAGGGCATCCTGCTCGTCGGCCCTCCGGGAACCGGTAAAACGATGCTCGCCAAGGCGGTCGCCGGCGAGGCGAATGTGCCGTTCTTCTCGATGTCGGGCTCTGAATTTGTCGAAATGTTCGTCGGCATGGGCGCGAGCAAGGTGCGCGACCTCTTCAAGCAGGCCAAGGAAAAGGCCCCCTGCATCGTCTTCATCGACGAGATCGACGCCATCGGCCAGAAGCGCAGCGGCGGCCAGTACGGCGGCAACGACGAGCGCGAGCAGACCCTAAACCAGTTACTCACCGAAATGGACGGCTTTGAGGGCAACAACGGCGTCATCATTCTCGCCGCCACGAACCGCCCCGAATCCCTCGACCCCGCGCTCACGCGCCCCGGCCGCTTCGACCGCCGCGTGCCGGTGGAGCTGCCCGACCTCAAGGGACGCGAGGCCATCTTGCAGGTCCACGCCAAGAAGATCAAGGTCGCCGAGGACGTCGACTTCAACAAGATCGCGCGCATGGCCTCCGGCGCTTCCGGCGCGGAGCTTGCCAACATTGTGAACGAAGCGGCGCTGCGCGCCGTGCGCGACGGCCGCCGCTTTGCCACGCAGGCAGACCTGGAGGAAAGCATCGAGGTCGTCATCGCGGGCTACCAGAAGAAGAACGCCATCATGACCGACGAGGAGAAGAAGATCGTCTCCTACCACGAGATTGGCCACGCGCTCGTGGCGGCGATGCAGACGCACTCCGCCCCCGTGCAGAAGATCACCATTGTGCCGCGCACCTCGGGCGCGCTGGGCTACACGATGCAGGTCGAAGAGGGCAACCATTATCTCATGAGCAAAACCGAGATGGAGAACAAGATCGCCACGCTGACCGGCGGCCGCGCCGCGGAGGAGGTCGTGTTCCACTCCGTCACGACCGGCGCGTCGAACGATATTGAGCAGGCGACGAAGCTCGCCCACGCGATGATCACGCGCTACGGCATGAGCGACGACTTCGACATGGTCGCGCTTGAAACGGTCAACAATCAGTACCTCGGCGGCGACGCATCGCTCGCTTGCTCTGCCGAGACGCAGACGAGGATCGACCAGCGCGTTGTGGAGCTGGTGAAAGCGCAGCACGAAAAGGCTGTGAACATCCTCACCGAGAACCGCGCGAAGCTCGATGAGCTGGCGCAGTACCTCTACGAGAAGGAGACCATCACGGGCGAAGAGTTCATGCACATCCTGAATGCGAAGTAAACTCCATAAATAGCAAAAAGAAGGCACAGCCGAGCGGCTGTGCCTTCTTTTTGCTATTTACAGGTTGCTTTCTTTTCTGCTCGTGCGGCTGCGCAGGTAGTCGCCGAGGGTCGTGATGCAAAGGAGCGTCACGACCAGAAATGCGCCGGGGATGAGCAGGATCCATCACGCGTCGGTCATCAGCGCCTTTTCCGCGAGCGAGAGCATGCTGCCCCAGGTCACGACCTCGATGGGCAGGCCGAGGCCCATGAAGCTGAGCGTCGATTCGGCGATGATGGCGCTGTGCACATTCATCACCACCATGAAGAGGATGGACGAGAAGAAATTCGGCGCAAGGTGACACCGCAGAATGTGGAAAAAGCTGCCGCCCATGCACTTGGCCGCGATGACGTACTCGCTCGCGCGCAGCTGCCTGACCTCGGTACGCACGACCTTGGCGATACTCGTCCAGCTCGTGAGGCCGATGACGAGCGCGATGCTCCACGCGCTCGGCGTGCCGATGACTGCCTGCAGGAAGATGACAAGCAGCAGGTTCGGCACGCTGAGAAGAATTTCGGTCAGGCGCATCAGCAGCGCGTCGAGCCATTTGGGCGCAAGTCCGCTGACCGCGCCGAAGAGGATCGCGAGCAGCGTCGAAATGACGGTCGAGCCGACGCCGATGAAGAGTGACAGCCGCCCGCCGTACCAGATCATCGAGAAGATGTCGCGCCCCATCGTGTCCGTGCCGAACAGGAATTCGCGGCACGGCGCAGTGGAGCAGTGAGCAAGGTCGAGATACGCCGGGGCCTTCGTCATGATAATACGCCAAAACTTTCGCAAACAGAAAAGGATGATATCACAATGAAAGAAAACCGTAAGCTTTTGAGAGAAGTCCTCAAGGACATCCGCCGCGATATGACGGACGAGGAAGTGCTGAACCTGCTGGCAGGCAGCAAAATTTCCGAAAATCCCGCGGGTGAGAAGGAAAAATACACCCTCGGCCAGCGGGCGGCGGACGCCATTGCCAAATTTGCGGGCAGTTGGGCGTTCATCTTTTCCTTCACCGGCGTGCTGATCCTGTGGATGCTTGTCAACACGCTGCTGGCGGCAAAGGCGTTCGACCCGTACCCCTTCATCCCGCTCAATCTGGTGCTCCCTTGCGTGGCGGCCATTCAGGCACCGCTCATCATGATGAGCCAGAACCGGCAGGAGGAAAAGGACCGCCGCC
>OGGH01000010.1_pt1 | contig 185856 bp, 168 predicted proteins | sample 1571161 | NCBI WGS metagenome assembly OGGH01 (sample SAMEA2582053, study PRJEB24529) | metagenome | biome: Human gut stool | place: China | collected 2011 | reverse complement strand
AACCCCAAGGGGGAACTCCAGGCTATCCTTCAGGACATCCTGCCCGAAACTCCTTCCTATGAAACGGAAGAAAAAGGGCCGAGAGACGCCGAAAACCGTTTTGAATCCCGCGTTTTCTGGCATGGTCACGCCATTGGAGCCGGTTACGGGGCCAGCAAGAGGAAGGCGGAAGTGGCCGCCGCCGCAGACGCCCTGGACGCCAGGGCATGGCTCCGCATGACCTTGTAACCGCCAAAGGGGGACGGGTGGCTATTTTGTCACCCTTAAGCCTTGGACACTCCTGTGGCTGGTTTGATAGACAGAAGCCGTCTCCGTGAGGAAGAACCTTCCCCGGAAGACCTTCTCACAGACAAACCAACCATAGAAAACAAATGAAGACCTATACTCTCCCCGTCATCGGCCTCATGACTCTCGGAGCCTCCGCCTTTGCCGCTGCCGCGCCCTCTACCGGAAACTCCCTGCCGGCCCGCGACAACTTTTCCGCCTGCAAATGGCTCGGCGACCGTTTCAAGTGGTTCAATGCGGAACGGGACCACAAGAATCCCTACATCCAGGAATTCAACGTTTCCCTCCGCATGCAGTACGGACTGGACTGGATTGACCCGAACGGCGAAGGCCGCGTGATGGGTGAAAAGGAAGGCAACGGCCGCCGCTTCAACGATGAATGGCGCCGCTTCCGCGCCGGGTTCAACATGAAGTTTCTGAACAACTTCAAGCTCAACAACGTCTGGAACATCGGCGGCATGGACGGCCTGGAAAGCTACAATGCAAAAACCAACACATGGGACACCTCCGACCTGACCTACTCCCTTTACGAACTGAATCTGGAATACAAGGGAGGCCCCGTCACCTATGCCATCGGCAAAATAAAGCCGCGCATCACCGGAGAATACCGGACGTCCTCCTCCGCCATTCTGACTATCGAACGCTCCATGCTGGTCAACCAGCTCCGCTCGGAAACCAATTACGGATTCCAGGTGAACAATTCCGACAAAAAGGATAAGCTCGGCTGGGCAGCAGGCGTCTGGCTGAACGGCAACGGGGGCACCGGAACCGGCACGTTCAACAACCGCATTGAACCCGCTTTCAATTCCCGGGACAACTGCTTCATCACCGGCACGCTGAGCTATGACACGTCTAACGACGTTTTCCTGAAGAAAAGCCGTCTGTGGCTGGATTACGCCCACAATTTCACCAAGTGGGGGGACGACGCCCAAAACAAGGCGTATGAAAAACTGACCGGTTACGGCTTTAAATCCAAATACCAGGGTACCGGAGCCAGGGACGTGGTAGCCCTGACCTGGGAAGGTTCCGAGGGGGACTTCTCCCTGATGACCGAAGTCATGGCCGGCTTCAACGTCATCGGCATGAAAGCGGGGGCTGAAAACGTCTTCGGCGTGACCGTCATGCCGTCTTACAAGTTCACCCCCCACTGGGAAGGAGTAGTCCGCTACCAGATGGCGGCGGGCAGCAACGCCGTAAAATGGGAAAAGCGCTATACGCAGAACTCCACTTATTCCGGAACTTCCGACTGCATGCAGGCCCTGTACCTGGGCGTCAACTACTACATTTTCGAATGCAGCCCGAACATGGCCAAGATCATGGCGGGCATCGAATACGCCCATTCCAACGGCACGGACGCCAGCCGGCAGAAAGGCTTTACCGGATGGAGCTACAACATCGCCTTCCGCACCAACTTCTAAGTCTAAGAAAGTGAGGCGCGAAACCACGCATTAGGTTTCACGGGCAGGATAAACGATATGGAGTAAAATCCGGTTCATCCTGCCCTTTTTTCTTAAAATCACAATCGGATATCCGGGAATGTTTCCGATTTCAAAGAAATCAGCTTTGGCAGGGCCGTGTATTCACGGCCTTTTTTCATCAGGCCGCCGGCGCTCACCAGATTCTGGAGTTTCTCGTAAATCCTCAGCCTCAGGATTTCCTCTCCGCCCAGGGACATGTGCTTTGCCTTCATCACGACAACGGTACGCTGAAAAATGTCATTGAATTCCAGCATGCCCGCTTCATGAAGAATGAGAATAAGCTCATCAGTCACCAAATCCGGTGTCTTGCGCGAGGAACGTGATCTCCTATCCTCCAGCATGATGATAGGATATTATCATGACACACTTCCAGCCGTCAAGTTGATAAAATTTGCGTCATTTTCCACCGGCATACGGCTCAAAAAGCTTCAAAGGTGAAGGAGCCGACAGCGAATGAGGCCTGCTCCGGAAACCGGAAATGAGTTGCCGCCCTTTCTCTCCGGAGGACTTACTTATCCGGAAGAAGAAAAGATTCTCTGCAAGAAAAGGGAACAGGGAACACGTATTACCTGCAGCCCGGGCAGCAATACGGAGCTTTTTACAGAGATGAAAGGAAATAAACGGTTCATTTTCAGGTTAGGTGCAGCCGTAGCTGTTTTTTTCAGCCCTTTTCCCCTGCAGGCCGGAGAATGCACGCTGATGAGCTATAACGTAAAGAACGGCACCGGCATGGACGGCAGGAGGGATTATGACCGCACGGCTCGGGTAATCGCGGAGGAAAAACCGGATGTCGTGGCCCTTCAGGAGCTGGACCAGGGGACAATCAGGAGCGGCGGCAGGGATACCCTGCAGGAATTGGCCGCAAGGACGACGTTGACGGGTACCTATGCCAAGGCCATTGATTATTCAGGCGGTTCCTATGGAGTAGGCATTTTATCCAGGGAAAAGCCTTTGAGCGTCAGAAGGATTCCTTTGCCCGGCAGGGAGGAGGCCCGTGTGCTGTTGATGGCCGAGTTCAGGGATTACTGGTTTTGCGTCACGCATTTGTCCCTGACCAGGGAAGACAGCAGCGCTTCCATTGATATGATTGCCGCCTTGGCCGCAAAATGCAGCAAGCCTTTTTTTATTGCAGGGGATTTCAATTTAACGCCGGATTCGGAGCCGATAACCCGGATGAAGAAATATTTCATCCTGCTGAGCGATCCGGCCCAGAAAACGTTTCCCGCCGGGCATCCGAAGGAATGCATTGATTACATCTGGATGTACAGGGGAAAAAAGACGGAGGCGTTCCATGTGAAGGAACGCAGGGTAATTGAAGCTCCCGCCGCCTCCGACCACCGCCCGGTTAAAGTGACGGTCAGCTATTGACATGATGTTTCCGGCCCGTCAACGGGTAGCCCGCGGGGTATTGACGCCGCCCACCAGCAGCACGATTTCCCCCTTGGGAGGGCGTTCCGCAAATTCCGCCGCCAGCCGGGAGGCCGGACCGCGATGGTAAGTTTCAAAGGTTTTTGTCAGTTCCCTGGCTACGCAGACGGGAATATCCGGATCCAGCGCCGCCAGAGCCTGCACGGTTTTGACGATGCGATGGGGGGATTCATAAAAAATACTGGTATGGGAAGCTTCCACTGCCGTTTGGAGCACGGCGTTTTTTTTCCCGGATTTGACGGGCAAAAAACCGCCGAAGAAGAATGCGTCCGTAGGCAGTCCGGACCCCACCAATGCCGTCACCACGGCAGATGGTCCGGGAAGGACGGTGAAGCTTACTCCCTTTTCCTTGAGCGTCTGAATGAGACGGTAGCCCGGATCGCTCACGCCAGGCATGCCCGCATCACTGATCACGGCAAAGCTTTCTCCGCCAGCCGCGCGCGCCGCAATTTCCCCGGCGCGCGGCTGTTCATTATGGTCATGCATGCTTATCAGCGGTTTGCGGATTTCATAATGGGAAAGCAGAAGACCGGAATGGCGGGTGTCCTCACACGCAATGACATCCACCTTGCGCAGCACGTCCAGCGCCCGCAGGGTGATGTCCGCCCGGTTGCCGATAGGCACCGGAACAAAATAAACGCTGTATTCCACTTTCTCCATAAGCACAAATTTTCCTGAACCGGGCGGGATTAGCCATTGGTAAGGGTTTCCGCAATGGAAGTAGCCACCAGACGGGCCGCATAGGAAAGGGCATTCGTGCGGGCCGACTGAATGTTGCCCTGGTCAAAGAATTGACCTACTTCCTCCGCAGAACCGGCATACAGGATTTCCTGCGTCCTGGCGTCCGCCACACGGTATTTGACAGACAGGCGCAATCCAAGTTCCGTACTTTTGTAGGTGTCTTCCCGGCTGGAACGCAACTGGTCGAAGGTGATGGAGTACACTTCCCCCTCCACCCGGATATCCGCATCCGCGCCGGAGCTTAACCGGTAGGTGCCGTCCCGCTGCAGCTCATCCGCCAAGGCGCCGGTCACCAGCGTGGCGGCGCGGGGCTCCAAAGAGTTGTTGGCAAAGAGGCATACCTTGACGGTCTGGGCCAGTTCCAGCTTGGGCGGCTTGGTGCCGCCAAGCTGGTAGCCGCAAGAACCGGCCAGGAGGCAAAAAACGGGCAGAAAGAGTTTGAAAACGTTCCGGATACGGTTCATGAGGACGGAGAGTTCCTGTTATCTGCTGGTCACGCGCAGTTCTTTCAGGCGGGCCTTCGCCCTGGCGGCGGCGGCGGGATTGATGCTGCCTTTGGAGGCTACTTCCTGGTAGCAGAAGACGGCGGCATCCGCATCTTTCATCTTGGTCAGGTAGTATTCCGCCACTTCCAGCTGCTGGGCCACCAGCTCACGCTTCATGGCCGCCAGATCGGCACGGGCGGCTCCCGCACGGGCGCTGTTGGGATAACGCTGAAGGTAGTCTTCATACGCTTCCTGAGCGCGGGCCACATTGACGTGGTTGCGGTCTCCGTCCGCAGCAGCCTGGCGATACAGGGTGGCTATCTGGAGCTGGGCCGTGGGGGCCAACGGAGAATTGGGGTAATTGTCCACCAGGTTCTGGTATGCCTCTATGGCCTCCTTCATCCGGCCGCGCGCGGCCAGGTAATTGCCCAGCACGTTCATGGCCTGCGGGGCGGTAGGGGCATACGGGGCGTTGTCGCGCACATGCTTCAGCCATTCCGTGACGTTCGTGGGATCCATCCTGACGTCAAACATCCACAGCACGCGGTTGGTCAACGCGCCGCTCGCAGCGCCGAAGGCCATTTCCTTCTGCCGGGCCATGGCCTGCCTGTACAGGGGGCTGTCCGGGTGGCGGTCAATGAGTTTCTGGTACTGGTCAAACGCATCCGCAGGTTCCTTGCGGGCCTCATAGAGTTCTGCCATTCTGAACCGGGCCTGGGGAGCTTCCCTGGAAAGGGGGTGCTTTTCCACCACGCGCCTGTATTTTTTAATGGCCCCGGAGAGATCATTCTTCGCTTCCTTTGCCCTGGCTTCCTGCATCAGGGCAATCGCCTGCTGATCCACCATACGGACGGTTCCGGGGGGAGGAGGCGCCTCCGAAGAGCATTGGCACAGGGCCAGCGCCCCGGAAACGGCAGCCATCATGAGAAACAGTTTTTTCACATTCATGATTTTACAGCAGAAAAAGAAGGCGCGTCAATCCGGCGAACGCAGATTGACGCGCAAAAGGAGTTAATGGCCCTTGCCGTACACGGCTTCGGCATCAAAAACGACGCCTCCGTCCGCTTCACGCAGCGTGACGGGTGCCCCCTGGGGCTGGGCTTTCAGTTCATCTCCGAACGGAACGGAACGGTAAAAGCAGGAGTGGTGCCCGGTGTGGCAGGCGCCGGCGCCGCACTGGTCCACCAGCACAATCAGGGCATCCTGGTCACAGTCAACCAGGATTTGCTTTACTTTTTGCACGTGGCCGCTGGTAGCGCCCTTATGCCAGATTTCCTGACGGCTGCGGGAATAGTAGACGGCTTCCCCCAGTTCCATGGTCATGCGCAGGGATTCCGCATTCATATAGGCCAGCATCAGCGGTTCATGGGTAATATGATCCATGGCGAGGGCCGGAATCAGGCCGTTCTGGTCAAATTTGGGGGCGAATTCCACGCCTTTTTCCACATTCACCTTGCCGCGGTCGGCAAAGACAATCCGGGATGAGATGTCATTTTGTTCCATAACCGGCCCCCTTAGTACATGAAATATCCGACATATACCAATCTTTTCTGTTGCCCTGACGCAACGAAATGTTTTCATAGGAGCATATGGCATTTACGGCATCCCAAGCGTTCGATCTGCTGCGCACCGCCTTCTCCCGCAACCGGCTTCCCCATGCCCTGCTCATCGTGGGAGACGAGCACCAGGGAGCCTCCCGCCTGATCCTGCAATTGCTGGAGCTAATGAACGGCATCCGGGCAGACCATCTGGACAGTGTAAGGGACGAGTATTGCCGGCTGGTGCGTCCCAAGTCCAAGTCGCGCCGCATCCTGCGGGATGATATCCGCGCCGTGGAACCCTTTTTGCAACAGCGCGCGGCGGAGGGGAAATGGAAGATAGCCGTGTTCATGGATGCGGATCGGATGAATGACGAGGCCGCCAACGCTTTCCTGAAAACCCTGGAGGAACCGCCCGGCCAGTGTCTGCTCATTTTGTCCACCTCCCAGCCGGATCAGCTTCTCCAGACAATTATTTCCCGCTGCGTGCGCGTCAATCTGCTGCAATCCGGGGAATTCAGGCTCACTCCTATTCAGGAGGCCCTGCTCCCGCACTGGCTGGAGACCTGCCGCAATCTGAATAATGACCTGGCCGCTCTGGCCTTCCGCAGCAGGTTCATGGACGTCATGGCAGAGGCCAAGGCCGCCATCACCAAAAACCTGAATCAGGCTCTGAAAGATGAAGCCAGGGAAGCAGCCCAGGGTACGGACGCCTCCGACTGGGAGGCCCGCAATAAGGACGCGAATGCCGCCCAGATAGAGACGGAATATCTGGAACAGCGCAATCAGGCCCTGGAACTGCTCATCAGCTGGTTCGGCCAGGCAGCCCTGATTGCCTCCGGAGCCCCGGAAGTCGCTCCGATTCATCCGGAGGTGCGCACACTGGCCGCCCAGATGCCCGTGAACGAATTGCTGAAGCGCATGGAGGCCCTCAACAGGCTCCGTGATGATCTGAATTTCAATATTCACGAAGCCCTGGCCCTGGATGTCCACCTGCTGGCGGCCGTCGGGTCCTGCTGACGAACAACCCCGCCTGTTACCGTCGGGCCGCGCACGGCATCGGAAAAGGCGCAAAAGGTCAGTATTTTTTCTTCTCCTTCCGGAGCAGGGGCGCCATGATTTCCTCATAGGCGCGGAATTTCTGCTCATACGTCAGCCGCGCCGCCGCCGGACTGGTGGAAGGCATTTGAATGACGGAAAGCGTTTCCCGAAGGAACAGTTCGGGAAAATACCGTTTAAGGTATTTATGGGAAGCGGTGCCGTTGCAGCAGACCACGCCGATGCCCGGGAAGCTATCCAGCAGGGCCGCAATGTCATTGGGCTGTTCCTGGGAGATGTGCTGGTCCAGGCTGCCGGGCCTGACGCCGGAGGCCACCACATCCCACAGCCCCACCCCGCCCCGGTTGAGCAGAGACAGGCGTTCCCCATATGGCAGGGAGGGATCGAACCCCAGAAGGGACCCCATGATTTTCCAGAACGCGTTGCGGGGATGGGCGTAATACTGGGCCTGACGCAGGGATTCGTCTCCCGGCAGGGAACCGAGCACCAGCACGGAACAGTCCGGGGTGACGGAAGGAGGGAAGGAGCATTTTTTCACTACGGGAAACGGTCAGGGGTTCTGCATGCCGGAATGCCTGCGCACTTCCTTCATGCCCACTTCCTGCCGGAGCAGGGAGGACAGCCACGGGTGACTTCCCACGGAGGGGGCCAGGTTGAACCGTTCCGGCCTGGTGATGCGCGTGAAAATGACGCGCCTGATCCGGGATTTGGGCACCGTCCTGACTCCGTAACCGTCCGGAATGTTGGAAGACCAGAACGTTACCTGGTCCCCTCCATCCTTCACCAGGACGGTCAGATGGCCGGATTCCCGGCGCCCGATGCGGTCCGTCCAGAAAATTTTCATGAAGTCGCCGGGGCGGGCCTTCCTCCAGTCCTCAAAGTTGATGCCGGCTCCTAGCCTGTGCACCAGGACGGCCAGGCCGGGGCCATTGGCGTTCGCCCATCCCCACGGCCCTTCCCCGTCATGCTGGCCGAAGCGGGGGATGAGGGCCAGCCACGCGCGTTCGGAAATAACGGGCCGCGGCTGTGCAGAGTCCCATATCTGCAGGGATTTCAAAAGGAGCAGGTAGCAGGCGGAGGAACAGAAGGAGGGCGTGGCGTTACGGAGAAGAAAAACGGGACGGCGCGTGCGGGGGTCCCAGCGGCAGGCTTTCTCCGCAAGGGCCTGCATGGCTTCCCTGCTGGTTTCGTAGCCGCCGCCGTTCCGGAATTGGGAAAGTCCGGTCCGCAGGGCCTGGTACCAGGAAGCCTCCCCCGAAGGCACGGCGCTCCCCCGCCCCGTGGAAGAAAGGTCCGCAGCCGATGCTGCGGAGCACAGCAATCCAAGACAGCAAATCAATGTCAGGGCGTTCCTCATCCTTGCTCCGCAGGGTATACGGACGGTGGAAAATATCAAGGGCGGATTGCGTGCGGCACTGTACGAAAAGGAAAGAAGGCCATAGCCTTTTCCCCGGAATTCCTGTTGTTTTGTCTGGACTTATCGCCCGGCGTCCCGTACTGTGCGTCAGGTCACGCGCCGGGTATGCGGAGCGGAGAGGCAACGCACCTTGGGCGGACCTTGTTTCCGGCATTTATTTTTAACCACCACGGACCACATAGAGGCATCATACCATGGCAAAACGCGAAGATATCCGCAAAATCCTCATTATCGGCTCAGGCCCCATCATCATCGGCCAGGCCTGCGAGTTCGACTACTCCGGCACCCAGGCCTGCAAGGCCCTCCGCGCCGAAGGTTACGACGTCGTTCTGGTGAATTCCAACCCCGCCACTATCATGACGGACCCCGGCATGGCGGACCACACCTACATTGAGCCTCTGACCGTGGACCGCATCACGGCCGTGATTGAGAAGGAACGCCCGGATGCCCTGCTGCCCAACCTGGGCGGCCAGACGGCCCTGAACCTGGCTTCCAAGCTGCATGAGGAAGGCATCCTGAAACAGTACGGAGTGGAAGTCATCGGCGTGGATCTGGAAGCCATCGCCCGCGGCGAAGACCGCATCATTTTCAAGGAAACCATGGACAGGATCGGCGTGCCGGTCGCCAAGTCCGAACCCGTCTATTCCGTGGAGGAAGCTGAAAAGGTGGCCGCTGAACTGGGCTACCCCGTCGTGCTGCGCCCCGCCTACACCATGGGCGGCACGGGCGGCGGCATCGTTTACAACGTGGAGGAACTGCGCCAGGTAGTCCCCCGCGGCCTGGCCGCCTCCCTTATCAACCAGGTGCTGGTGGAAGAATGCGTGCTGGGATGGGAGGAACTGGAACTGGAAGTCGTCCGTGACGCCAAGGGACAGAAGATTACCGTCTGCTTTATTGAGAACGTGGATCCCATGGGCGTGCACACCGGGGACAGCTTCTGCGTGGCTCCCATGCTGACCGTTCCGCAGAAAGTGCAGGATAAGCTTCAGGATTATTCCTACCGCATTCTGGACGCCATCGGCGTCACGGGAGGCACAAACGTGCAGTTCGCCCACAACCGGGAGGACAACCGCATCATCGTTATTGAAATCAACCCCCGTACATCCCGTTCCTCCGCCCTGGCTTCCAAGGCCACCGGCTTCCCTATCGCCTCCGTCTCCACCAAGCTGGCTTCCGGCGTCACGATGGACGAACTTCCCTACTGGCGCAAAGGCTCCCTGGAAAAATACGAACCTTACGGAGACTATGTAGTCGTGAAGTTCGCACGCTGGGCCTTTGAAAAATTCCCCAAGGCGGCCGACAAACTGGGCACCCAGATGAAAGCCGTGGGCGAAGTAATGAGCATCGGGCAGAACTTCAAAGAAGCTTTTCAGAAAGCCGTGCGCTCTCTGGAAATCGGACGCGCCGGCCTGGGCCGCGTGAAAAAACTGGAAGCCCTCTCCACCCCGGAATTGCGTGAAAAAATCACGTACGGCAACAGCGAACGCTTCTTCCAGATTTATGAACTCCTGCGCCGCGGCGCAGCCGTGGAGGAAATCGTGAAGCTGACCCGCATCACTCCGTATTTCATTGAACAGATGAAGGAACTGGCGGACTTTGACTTTTCCCTGGATGGGCAGGACTGGGATTCCCTTTCCGCGGAAACCCTGCGCCAGGCCAAGGAAATGGGCTTTTCCGACAAATACCTGGCCCAGATTTTCGGGGTGCCGGAAAAGGCCGTCCGCGCCCGCCGGCAGAAAGACGGCATCACGGCCACCTTCCGCATCGTGCCCGTCAGCGGCGTGGAACACGCGGAATACTACTACTCCACTTACAGCGGCGCGGCGGACGAAGTTCCCGTGAACGACAAGAAGAAAATCATGATTTTGGGTGGCGGTCCCAACCGCATCGGCCAGGGCATCGAATTCGACTATACCTGCGTGCATGCCGCCTTCACCCTGCGCGACCACGGGTATGAATCCATCATGGTGAACTGCAACCCGGAAACGGTTTCTACGGACTTTGACACGGCCAACAAGCTGTACTTTGAACCCGTGACCGTGGAAGACGTGCTGGCTATTTACGAAAAGGAAAAGCCGGAAGGCGTCATCGTCCAGTTCGGAGGCCAGACCCCGCTTAACATCGCCCAGGCCCTCAAAGACGCCGGCGTGAAAATCATGGGAACCCAGCCGGAAGGCATCCGTCTGGCGGAAGACCGCGAATATTTCCGTGAACGTATGATCGCCCTGAATATCCGCCAGCCGGAAAGCGGCACGGCCCGTTCCCTGGAGGAAGCTGTGGAACTGGGGCGCCGCATTGGCTACCCGGTCATGGTGCGCCCCTCCTTCGTGCTGGGCGGCCGCGGCATGGAAGTCATTTACGATGAAGAAAACCTGAAGCGCTACGGCGTGGAGGCCATCCAGGTCAGCCCGGAATATCCCATGCTGATCGATCGTTTTCTGGACAACGCCATTGAGGCGGAAGTGGACGCTCTGGCCGACGGCACGGATACTTTTGTAGCCACGGTCATGGAACACATTGAGCTGGCCGGCATCCATTCCGGCGACTCCGCCTGCGCCATCCCCCCCGTGACAATCGCTCCCAAGCACATCCGCACCATTGAGGAACATGCCGCCAAAATTGCCCAGGACTTCCAGGTAAAGGGCATTCTGAACGTGCAGTTCGCCATTTGCAATGATGAGGTTTACATCATTGAGGCCAATCCCCGCGCCTCCCGCACGGTGCCTATCGTCTCCAAGGTAACGGGAATCTCCCTGGCGCGCTACGCCACGGAAATCATGCTGGGCAAGAAACTCAAGGAGCTGGGCCTGAAGTCGCGCGCCTGCCGTTTCATCGGCGTGAAGGAAGCCGTCTTCCCCTTCAACATGTTCCCGGAAGTGGACCCCGTACTGGGGCCAGAAATGCGCGCCACGGGTGAAGTCATGGGCATTGCGGACAACTTCGGCATGGCCTATTACAAGGCCCAGGAAGCTGCGGGCTGCATTCTGCCTACCGCCGGCAAGGTGCTCGTCACGGTTTCCGACCGGGATAAGAAGTTCATCGAACCCATCGCCCGAGACCTGATTTCCCTGGGCTTTACCATTGTCTCCACCGGCGGCACCGCAGAATACCTGCGCGGCCAGGGCGTGGAAACGGAAGTAGTCAACAAGCTGCATGAAGGCCGTCCGAATCTGGGCGACATGATCACCAACAAGCAAATCGACCTGATTATCAACACTCCAGTGGACCGCACCAGTATGATTGACGACTCCTTCATCCGCATGCAGTCCATTCAGAAGAAAATTCCGTACATGACTACCATCGCAGCCGCCAGAGCCACGGTGGAGGGCATCCGCTCCGCCCAGCACGTGAAGGTATCACCCCGTTCCCTCCAGGAATACCATTCCTGAACGGGAAATACCCCGGCTATTTTAATAAAACCCCGCATGCGTTTCAGGCATGCGGGGTTTTATTCATCGTCCGGCAGACGGAGGATGTGAATTTCAAAAATCGCCCGTCCACAGACTACCTCTTTGCCGCACTAATGCAGATCAAGCCCTTGCTATCTCCGCGCAAATCAATGTGGCATTATCCTGGTTGGGCGCACCGTCGCGGTTAATGCCGTCCAGCACGGAACGCACCAGTTCTTCTGCGGAAAGCATGGACAAATACCGCATCCCTGCCGGCCCCAGGGAATCCAGATAAGGCCCCACTCCGTCACTGGCGACCAAAACACGGTCCCCCGGAAATAAGGGAAAGCATTCCTCCCGCAAATCCACCAAAGGAACTTCCTTCCCCATCAGGGCAGAAGTCAGGGAATGGCGGGCAGGATGGCTCAAAGCCTCCTCCCGGCTGATGATCCCTTCATCCGCCATGCGCTCCAATTCCGCGGAATACTGGTGCAGCTCATTAAGCAGAAACATTTTTTCTTCCCGGATAAGCAGCAGAAGGGAATCCCCCACGCTGACCCACCTCAGCCCATCCTCCCCTATCCAGGCCGCTACCAGCGTTGTCCTCATCTCGTCATCCTCCCCTCTTTTCTTCCGGGCGGACCATACCTGTTCATTCGCGGCGGTCACTGCAGCTTTCATTCTCTCTCCGGGCAAACCGGATTTCCGCTCAAAAGCCCGCAAACAACCTTCCACCGCCGCGCGGCTGGCCAATTCTCCGCCGGTATACCCACCCATGCCGTCCGCCAGCACCAGTACCAATATGTCCTCTCCAGCCAGAATGGAGAAAGAATCCTGTTGGTTACTGCGGGCGCCCAGAATCTGGTCCCCATGCAATCCGGAAACCAGAAAAGGCTCTTGGGAAAAAGTCTGATGCATCATGGCAGTAAATAATCGTAACATGGATGGCCTGCCTTAATAAAGCAAGAATAGCGAGAGAAAATAGCCATGCCTGAAGCCGTGGAATGATTATTCCAGGGGAACGAAAACGTCAGCCTGCATGGCCGGGAAAATGCGAAGGGACGCCCTGACGGAAGGACCCCATGCAAAACCGGAATGATAAGCGGAAAAACAGCCATTGAATGCCCCAACCCGCAAGCGCTCCCAGTATTCTCCGGAGTATTGCGCCAGGAAACACCTTCCGCCCAGGAAGAAGAAAGGATAGTTTTTACTGGCGGCAGGAAAAATAATTCTCTGCCATATTTTCCGATTTTTTTATTCCATGAGCCTTCATTCCGCCCCCTCCATCGTTTGGGAACTTTCCGGAGAGCCCTGTGAAACGCAGGATCAAGCCCTGTCCGGCATTAAAAATAACACGGAAGCTTTCATTATCTGCAGCCGTGGTGACGAATTCCTCCAGGCCATCTGCAATAGTCCGGATAATTACCATTGCGAAATTTCGTTTGCCGGCGGAAAGGACAGGGAGCTTTACATGACGCCCAAAGACCTGGGCTACTCCCGGCTCCATGACCTTTTTTCACGCTATGCGGCAGGGGAGGATCTTTCCCATCTCAAAAAGGAGTGGACTCTTGATGTCCACAAACCCGGCTATATTACCGCCATCGTTGTCGTTCTGGCAATCATTGCCGTCCTTGCCGTCATCATCTTCAGTTCCTGAACCGAAAGAGGCTTTTCCTTTTCCGGAGTCCATGCATAAACGCCGCATCCTCAGCACTTCCCCAGATACACCACAGTTTCATTCGGAACCGTAACGCGCCCCTCCGTTTCAAACCGGTCAAACAGCTTTTCCAGGGCGCCCAGCCAGGAGGACCGCTCTTCCCCGCCCTCCGTCAAGGCATAGGAGGTGGACATCATGCGGCGGAGATACTGCTCCCGCGTGTAGGACAAATCATTTGGAAAGCGGAATACCTGGAAACGGTGGTTGAAAAACGCTCCAATGCTGTCCGTCAACTTCTCCAGCCCTCCGCTGAATCCATAAAAACACGGACAGTAAAGACGGTGGATATTTCCTTCCTCCCGGACAACGGGGCTGTCTTCCACCCTGGAGTTCCAAATCAGGGCCACCTTGCCTCCTCCGAACAGAATACGGCGGCACTCCCTCTTGAACGCGGCGGCGTCAAACCAGTGGAATGACTGCGCCGCCGTCACCAGATCCACCGAAGCTCCGGGAAGCCCGGTCCGCTCCGCCGTTCCCGCCACGGAATGAAAACGGGGAAAAGCGGACAGCCTCTTCTCCGCTTCCTTCCGCATGTCATCATTGGGCTCCACGCCATACACGGTCCAGCCGCGCTCCAGCATGGCGCGGGAAAGAATGCCCGTTCCGGAACCTATATCCGCCAGACGGGGATTCTCCCGGCGGCTCTCCTGCGTCAGAAGCCCAACAACGGAGGCGGGATAATCGGGCCTGCCCTGGGCATAAGCCCGGGCTTTTCCAGTAAATCGGTCAGTATTATTCATTAGTTTTCAGGGTATGGTTTACTCCTTTTCTCCCGCTGTTCCAGCCTCAATGCCGTACCCGGCTCAAGAAAAGCCGCCATGCTGCGGGATCCCGGGAAAAAACTGATTTGCCCGGTGACCGTCATGCAGAAAGGCATGCGGGAAAAATTGCGTTCCTTGCCCCTTCCCCGGCAACATGGGCGGAGCAGTCCCTACAGATGGCTTTACAAGTCTTTCATGAACTTTTAGTATCCGGCTCAGGCCCGCCTTTCCCGGATTGCGTCCTGACTACCGGAAAAAGGAACATCTGCGGGTTCCATTTTTCAGACTGCTCCGCCCATGTTCGGATATTACAGACTCGCCTCCTCCGTCCCCCAGCTTCGCGTGGCTGAAGTGGACTACAATGTCGACCAACTTACGGAGGAATTCCGGAAAGCCGCAGAACAGCAGGCGGCAGCCGTCGTTTTCCCGGAACTGTGCATTACGGGCTATTCCTGCGGAGACCTTTTCTTCCAGCCGAACCTGAGGAGAGCAGCCCTGAACGGCCTGCTCCGCTTTACGGAAGCCACGGAAGGCTCCGGCACGATTGCCGTGGTGGGCCTGCCCTTCCTTCATGAAGACGCTCTGTATAATACGGCGGCGGTAGTGCAGTCCGGCCGCATTCTGGCTCTGGTGCCCAAAACCGTGCTCCCCAACTACCGGGAATTCTATGAAAAACGTCAATTCACCTCCGGCAGGGAATTGGGTACAGGGGTGAAGGAAGTCACAGTCAATGGGATGCATATCCCGTTCGGGACGGAAATCGTTTTTCATGAAGAATCTTCCCCCTTCAGTTTTGGCGTGGAAATATGCGAAGACCTGTGGAGCGTCATTCCTCCCAGTTCCAAACTGGCTCTTCTGGGAGCCAGAGCCATTCTCAACCCTTCCGCAGGAACGGAACTCACCGGTAAGGCCGCATACAGGAGGGAACTGGTCAGACAGCAGAGCGGCAGATGCCTCTGTGCCTATGTCCTTTCCTCCGCAGGTGTGCATGAATCCACCACGGACACCGTATTCGGCGGCCATTCCCTCATTGCGGACAACGGCAGGCCAGCAGCGGAGGGGGAACGGTTCTGCAGGGAAAGCACCCTCATCTTTGCGGACGTGGATTTTGAACGGCTGGAGGCGGCGCGCCTCTCTGAAAGCTCCTTCAATGACAGCAAATCCCTTTTCCCTGCCGGGAATGCCCTGCATCTGGCCCTGCCGGAACAGGTTCCCGGAGCGCCCGGCCTGGAATACGCTTTCAACCCGGCACGGCCCTTTCTGCCTTCTCCGTCCCGCCGCCGGGAACGGTGTGAGGAAATCATCTCCATCCAAACGGCAGGTCTGGCCAAAAGAATGGAACATACCCGCGCGCAACGGCTCGTCATCGGCATCTCCGGCGGGCTGGACTCCACGCTGGCTCTGCTCATCTGCTCCCGCGCCTGCCGTGCGCTGAAGCGCCCGGCCTCGGACATTCTGGCCGTGACAATGCCCGGTTTCGGCACCACGGACAGAACCCATGACAATGCCGTAACCATGTGCCGCCTTCTGGGCATGGAACTTCGGGAAATCCCCATCTCGGAATGCTGCCTCCGGCACTTCGCCGACATCGGGCACGATCCTGCCGAACGAACCACCACTTATGAAAACGTCCAGGCCCGCGAACGCACGCAAATTCTGATGGATTTGGCCAATAAAACCGGGGGGCTGGTCGTGGGAACAGGGGACTTGTCGGAAATTGCCCTGGGATGGAGCACCTACAATGGGGACCACATGTCCATGTACGCGGTCAACTGCTCCATTCCGAAGACGCTGATACGCTGCCTCATTGAACACATCGCGGAAGAATCATCCCCGGAACTGGCAGCCACCCTCACGGACATCAACAACACTCCCGTCAGCCCGGAACTCCTGCCGCCGTCGGACGACGGCACCATTGAGCAGAAAACGGAAGATGTGCTTGGGCCTTACGACCTGCACGACTTTTTCCTTTTCCACTTCATTAAATACGGTGCGGAACCGGATAAAATCCTGCACCTGGCGGAACATGCCTTTCGCGGCGAATTTCAGCCGGACTTCATCCGCCGCTGCCTCGGCATCTTCATCCGCCGTTTCTTCCGTCAGCAATTCAAGCGCAGCTGCATGCCGGACGGCCCCAAGGTGGGCACCATTTCCCTTTCCCCGCGCGGGGACTGGCGCATGCCTTCCGACGCCTGCGGGACCGTGTGGGAAAAAGCCATCTCCCACTACTGAGACCTCCTATCCGGAAAGCTGCGGAGACGGCTTTTCCCGGAACCCGGCAAGGATTCCAAAGACCACATCAATGCCCGGGGGCTAACTTCAGCCCGATAATGCCTATCAGCAGGAAGGATGCCGCCAGCATGCGCCAGATATTGGAAGAATCCCCGAACCACAGAATACCAACCAGGAACGTGCCCAACGCGCCAATGCCGGTCCACACCGCATAAGCGGTGCCGATGGGGATGTTCCGCTGGGCAAGCCACAAAAGAAAACCGCTCAGAACCATGCTGAAAACGGAGCAGGCGATGCAGGCGGCGAATTTGCCGGGCCCTGTGCCGGGCGTTTGAGAAAGTTTGAAACCCAGAGGCCATCCGATCTCGCAGAGACCGGCCAACACCAGATAAATCCAGGACATATATTGAAACGGGGAATCACCTTCCGCTCACCGGCCTTCCCAAATGGGAAAAGCTCCAAGGGCAACGGATGCTTCGCAGAATATCTGCCCGGCGTTTCCGATCAAGGCAATAATTTTTTATGAACCCGTATGAAATGGGATACACCCTGTTTCACCGGCTTTGGGAAAATGGTTCTTTCAAACATGGAGTCTACACAAAACATATTTACCATAAGCCATATACCTGTTCTTTTTAATTAAAAAACGGTCTTATTTCAAGCCTTCTTGAATATCCTTGAGCCGGGAGCCTCCGCCCTGTGATATTGGTTCCGTTATGGCTATTCATTATTCACTTGCCGCCATCATTCTGACCGGAAGCATGGCTTCCACGGGAATCGCGGCTACTACATGGACAAGCGCCCCCCCCGATCTCTCCCCCACATCCCAGTACCTGTGCACCGGATGGTCTTTCTGCCTGGGAGAAGCAGGGTCAAGGCTTATCACGACCAGCACGCCGCATTCCCAGCCAATGGATGCAGAAGTTCGTCTAACATCTATTGATTTCAATTTGAGAGAGGCCAGAAAAAACGGAACAGGCCTGCTCATCGTGCAACATTCAGGCGGTATCCAAACCATTATCGGCAAATCGGACAATACCATTTCTACTGGAAACTATGCTTCCGGAACATGGACTTTTAGCAACGGGCCAATTTTAAATACAGGCACTACTTATTACGCCATGTTTACTGAAACGGATCTGTCCACCATCAGCATAGGAGACTGCTGGGACAACGATTTCTTCTCCATCAACGGTTCCCGGCGCATCGACAATTCCATGGATAACGCAGCCGGAACGGGGCCGTCTGTCAACCAGCTCGCTTTAGTCGGCTCCAATTGGCAAAAGGACTTTATTGCCCGTAACGATAACATGGTTCCCACAGGTCTTCAAATTCATACATCGTCCGTACCGGAACCGGCAAGCGCATTGCTGCTTGCATTTGGCATGGCGCTTCTGCCCTTCAGACGCCGCAAATCTCTCACCCTTTAATCACAACATCCATTTCCCATGAATCTGCACCTATCATCCCTGGCAGCGTTGCTCCTGGCGTCATACCTTCCGGCGCAGGCCACCGTACCGGACCATTCTCCTTCCACAGCGTTCATCCGGAGCGGCCTCCCTGTCGTTGATCTGGATCAATGGACAGAAGCCCAGGTAGTCATTGACAAGGAAAAAGGAAAATACCTGGGACATCCAACGACGCTATTGCTGAAAGACGGAAAAACCATTCTGTGCGTTTATCCTAAAGGGCACGGCTCCGGGGAAATCATCCTGAAAAAATCCACGGACGGAGGCAAAACATGGAGCGAAAGGCTGCCGGTTCCAGAATCATGGAAAACCAGCAGGGAAGTACCCACACTATATGAAACGGAAGATTCCCGGGGAAAGCGCCGCATTCTGCTTTTCAGCGGCATTCAGGGAGGAAACAGAAACACAGCCCACAGAAACCGGATGGCGGTCAGTGAAGACAACGGGACAACATGGTCCGAACTGACTCCCATTCCCAACCAGGCCGGAGGCATTGTTGTCATGAGCGACCTGATTCCTCTAAAAACGGGAAAAGGGCATTATATGGCCTCCTACCATGCCAATGCCCGGGGCAAAGACGAACATGGAGAGTTTCACACCATTGAACAATATGTCACCTTTACGGAAGACGGTGGGCTGACCTGGACCTCCCCCCGGGTCATTTTCCCGGGGACAAGGGACATGCACCTGTGTGAGGGAGGTTTTGTCCGCAGCCCGGACGGAAAAACAATTGCGCTGCTGTTACGGGAAAACAGCAGGCACCATAACTCCCAGATCATGTTTTCCGGAGATGAAGGCAAAACATGGACTCCCCCCAAAGAACTGCCGGCAGCCCTGTGCGGAGACCGCCACCAGATTCTTCCCCTGCCTGACGGAAGACTGCTGGTTCAATTCAGGGATGTTCCCCCGACCAGGAAGAAAGGGCAGGCCGCCAGCCCGACGGAAGGGGACTGGGTGGGATGGATAGGCCGGTGGGAAGACCTGAAAAACGGCACGGAAGGCTCATATAAAATCCGTTTTAAGGACAACCGCAACGGATGGGACTGCGCCTACCCGGCTGCCGAACTATTGCCGGACCATACCCTGGTATGCACTACCTACGGACACTTTGACAAAGGGGAATTGCCATACATCCTCTCCGTCAGATTCAAAATCAGCGACACGGACAGCATGGTCAGGCAATACGCGGGGAACAAGCACCCCAAAATCAAAAATGACACAGGAGCGGGAGAAACCGTTTTTGACCCCAATGATCCGGACTCCGTTAATCGCCTTCTGAAACGTTCCTGAACATCATATTCCTCCATGCTCCCGGAAAACGCGGAACGGGAAAAACACAACCGGCAGAACCGCTTGCCACCAAACACGACCAGAAAGTATGATTCCCCCCATGAATAATACATGCCCCGGGGAAACGGCCCAGTCAAGAACCGTTGCCAAATTAAAGCACCGCCTCCGGTCCGGGCAATTTACAAACGTCATGCCCGGGGAACGGGAACTAAGCAAAGCGCTCGCCGCCGGAAGGGGAACCATCCGGAAAGCCCTCGCGCAGCTGCAGGAAGAAGGCTTCCTGGCGGCTCCGGATAAAAACAGGGCCAGAAAAATCATCAGGACTTCTACAAGCCCTGTGCAGTCTCTGCCCCTGCTGGAAAAACGCGTTTGCTTCCTCTCCTCCGTTCCTATCCGGGACATCCCCCAAAGCATTTGGGTGGAACTCTATCAACTGGAAAAGGCGCTGCGGATTGAAGGTATGGCGCTTCAGCTGGTTGAAGCCACATGGGCAGAAAAAAACAATCCGGACATGCGGCTGGAAAAACTGGAAACAGAGTATCCAGGCTGCTGCTGGATACTCTACCGCGCCACGGAAGAAATACAGCTGTGGTTTAAGCGGAAAGGCCTCCCCTGCCTGGTCCGGGGAGTTTCCTACCCTTCCTCCAATCTGCCGTATCTGGATACGCATTGGGAAGTGCTGGCCAGCCACGCGGCAGGCTACCTGTACCAGAAAGGGCACCGTCGGATCGCGCTCTGCATCCCGGATTCCAAGCTGAGAGGCAATAAACTCATGGAACAGGGGTTCCTCTCCTTCCAGGGGGAACATTGGACCCCCTGTGTCATCCGCATGCCGTCGGATGCCATCAGGGCAGCCCAGGAACTCAACCGGATTTATCTGGAGAATACGGGTATCACCGCCTTAATTTCCACCCGAAGCAGAATGCTGATATCTATCATCTCCTGGGCGGCCGCCATGGCTAAAAACATCCCGGGGGAAATAAGTCTGCTCAGCCTGGTTCATGAACCTTACCTGAACCATGTCACTCCCCCCATTACTTCCTACCGCGCCCCTGCAGAAAAAACAACGCGCAGGCTTATCCGGATGATTGAAGCCTTACTGGCACATCGCCGTATTTCCAACAGCCTCATCCTCCCGGAGTTATACCCCGGTCACTCCATCAGTACGCCCTCCTGCCCTTGAGTCCATCAAGCAACAAGGCCTGACCTTCCTTCTTCCATAACGCTCCGCTACGGAAGAAAGCATTCAATCTCCCCCTCCCGGAGCCCCCTCCGGAAGGGAAAAACGTATTGCCCGGCTTTCCTCTATTTGAGAACAGGAGCTTTTTTGCCGGGAGCCAGCCCCGCATCCTTCCCGTCCGTCAGCCATTCAATGGTAATGGGAACAAACTTCAGCTTTTTAATATGCTCCTGGTTCTCCTCATAAAGCACCCCAACGATGCCGGGTTCCACCATGGCAAGGCTGGAATAGGCAAAACCGCCCTCGCCCAGCAATTTCTTCACCGGCCAGGTCTTGCCGTTGTCATAGCTCATGGCCACCTGTCCCTTAATGCGCCGGCCCGCGCTGGGCCCGGAAAACAGAATGCGGCTTTTGCCGCCGTAGGCAGGCTGGTCGCTCAGGGAATACGTCATCAGGGAATTTTGGGTACTGTCGCAAAACAGCTCCGGAGCGTCTTCCACCTGTCCCCAGGTCTCCCCGCCATCCTGGGACCACGCAATACGGCGGCAATTGCCTGCGCCCCAATGGCGCGCAACCATCACCACGCCGCCGTTATCCGTTTCCGCAATGGACGTCTCGTTCACCATGCCTTTCATATTGGCAGTCGGCTGGCCCAGCTTCCAGCTCTTGCCGCCGTCATCGCTGTAAATGCAGGAAATCACCCATTTGCCGAACGGCCCTTCATTCATCGGAATCACCAGGCGGCCCTTGTGGGCGCCGCTCTTCAACTGGGTTCCCGCATTCGGGCCGGACGCCATAATATCCACTCCGGAAGGACGCTTGGTCGTCTTCGTAATCTCCTGCGGCTTCGTCCAAGAAGAACCTCCGTTCCTGCTCTGAATCATGAAATTGCGGATGCACTTTTCATCATCCCATCCGTCCGGGATATTGGGCTGCCGCTCCTTGACGCCGGCAGGGTAACGCTGGAACACGACAGTCACGGTTTTGGTTCTGGCGTCATAAACAGGGCACGGATTATTGAACGTGGCGCCATGGGCCTTGGCAATCGCCCGGGGACGGGACCAGGTCTTCCCGCCATTCTTGCTGACGCTCATGATAATATCGTTCTCCCCCTGGTCGGTATTCTTGTACCGTCCTTCGGCGAATGCCAGGAGCTGGCCCTTGCCGATACTGAGCAGGGCGGGAATACGGATGGACGCATAGGGATTGCCCTCCCCGGCGCTGAATACGGTCACAGCCCTGTCCGTAGGGAAACCGGTTTTCTCTTCCTGCCCGAACGCCGGCAATGCCACGGCGCATACGGCACTCATCAAACACTTGAATACGGAGTTCATCATCCTCTCCACCTTATTCCATTTTCCCCTTCCGCACAACAACCATGTCATGCATGTGCGTCAAGACCAGAGAAAAAGGAACATAAAGAGAAACACGCGGCAGGAACGCAATACTGCCGCCGGGAAGCCCGGAAGGCTTCGGTTCAAAACTCAAGAGGGGAGCAAGGAACGCGCCCATCCGGATACGGCGCCCCGGAAAAGAGCCCGCCGGAACACGGGAAATATCCGGAAACGAGAAACCGGCTGGGGAAAACCTGCCGCAACGCCAAAACCATTCCACAAATCAACCGCCCGGCCTTTCTCCTGACGGACTGCCTGCCTATTTATTCATCAAGAAAAAATGGTGAAAGAAGAAGAAAACGGAACCTGTATCTTGTAACATCACGGAATCACCTGCTTCCCGCACTGTCATGAACCGAATCCTTCCATTACTATCCCTGCCCCTGCTGTCGCTCGCAGCGGCATTTGCCGCCAACACGCCGGAACACATCGGCAACGACCTCAAACTGTTCAAAGACTCCTCCTGCACCTCCCTGAAGCCGGATGTCAAAGACACTTCCGCCTTCCAGTCTGACGCGATGAAGGAACTCGCGGCCAAAATCCTGGCGGGCCATTACAAGCCGGACTACCTGTATGCCGAATACCGGGCCCTCCCCTCACCGCGCCAGACGGGGAAAAATCTCAGAATCGGCGACGGATTCAGCAAATACGACAACATGACGGGCGTATATCTGGAAAAGGGGAAGCATATCGTCCTGGTCGGCAAGACGGAGGGGCAGGAAATCAGCCTCCTGCTGCCGAACCTGATGCGCAAGCCGGCCGAAGGAGTGCAGCCCACAAAAGACCCTAATGGCTGGGGATTGCACAAAAAGCAGATTCCGCTCAAGGAAGGAATCAACATCATTGACGTGGAAACGCCCGCCAACGCCTATATCAGCTACTTCACCGAAGACGCCGGCAAGGCGCCGAAAATCCCCGTCCACTTCGTGACCGGCAAAGCCAACGGCTACTTTGACACCACCCGGGGCGACACCAACAAGGACTGGGTTCGCCTGCTTGACCAGGCCGTCTCTCCGATCATGGATGCCCGGGGAAAATACATCCAGGTTGCCTACCCCGTAGAATTCCTGAAAAAATTCACCAAAGACTGCGGAACCGAACTCATCAACGCCTATGACAAACTCATCGGCATCCAATACCAGCTGATGGGACTGGATAAATACGGCAAAATCCCGAAAAACCGCGTTCTGGCCCGCGTGAACTTCAACTACTACATGTTCCGCGACGGAGACGGAGTCGCCTACCTCGGAAACGACGGGACAATGCGCATGGTGACCGATCCTGAAAACGTTCTCAAGGGAGACGCCTGCTGGGGATTCTCCCACGAAGTAGGGCACGTCATGCAAATGCGCCCGATGACCTGGGGCGGCATGACGGAAGTCAGCAACAACATCTTTTCCCTGCAAGCCGCCGTCAAAACAGGCAATGAAAGCCGCCTGAAGCGCCAGGGCAGCTACGACAAGGCGCGCAAGGAAATCATCGAAGGGGAAATCGCCTACCTGCAATCCAAGGACGTCTTCAACAAACTGGTTCCCCTGTGGCAGCTCCATCTTTACTTTACGAAGAACGGACACCCCGACTTCTATCCTGACGTCATGGAGTACCTGCGCAACAATGCGGGAAACTACGGAGGGAACGACACCGTCAAATACCAGTTCGAATTCGTCAAGGCATGCTGTGACGTCACAAAAACCGACCTGACGGACTTCTTTGAGAAATGGGGATTCTTCAAACCCGGAAAATTCCACATCGGCGACTATGCCCGGTATGACTTTAACGTCACCCCCGAAATGGCGGAGGAAACGAAAAAGTGGATTGCCGACAAAGGCTACCCGAAACCTGAAACCGACATCACCGAATTAAGCGAGTAATGTGATTCAGCAATCCCGACGGTTCCTTTCCATCATCAAATATACTGCGAACGGATAAGAAAAACAGAAGCCCAAGTTCAATTCTTTTGAAAGCATTTTTGATGATGGAAGCTTATTAAGAGTTTAAACTCCCTCACCAAAGGATGGAATCATTGTTGATTCCATCTTTTTTCATTTCTACATCCATCCCCCTATTCCCAGCCATACTAGGTACGACAAATGGCATGGTTCCCCCAGATCAAGCACACTACACCAATCAGCAGCCCATCTCTGTTTGATCTCAACATATACAAGGAGACTTCCTCATGAAAGGGGTACTTTCCCAAATGCTTCGGAAATGTCTTTCCGAAAAATGGAAACTTTTTCTCCATTAGGAAATATAACAATCGGAAAAGGCAAAAAGTCCATTTAACCATTTGTAAGGCAAAATTATTTTTGACGGTAATTTTTTAGATTTACGTAGGTTAATACCCATCACACCTCTGGAATCCTTACAACGATCCTGGAGACATTCAGTATAAATTACCCTGCACGGACAAGGAAAACTGCGTACGATTGACCGGGAACATGACATCACCCCTCCATGAAGATTTTGTACGAAGTCATTTTTTAATTAAATATTTCCTTGTCACCACTCAAACTATCCTCATCACTTGGAATCAAAGGAATACAGGATAATTAATCCTAAATTGGTTTCTACGGAAATTATTCAAAAAGGAAGGTAATTGGTAAGGGGAACTGGTTACAAATTCGTATAATCAATTCTGGGACTATTCAGAATAAAATTATCTGCGTATAGATGATTCTCTGCATACTGCAATCTGCATTTCCCAAAAAATGTGTTTCTCAAATGATCCTGTACAATGGAGTAATAGAGAGTAAAAAGCTTATGAAAACATGTTTAAAATTTACAAATATATTGTAATGAGCAAGTTATGAAAAACATGATCTCATACAATGTATATTAAAGATAAAGAGAGAGTTTTCTAATGTATACCGCTGTACACCTAGTATTGCTTCCAGGAAAATTTACCCAAATTTATAAACATAAGGAAACAAATGAGTTATGAAAAACAATCTCATTCAATGTACGAGTATAATAAATGGAGGAATTACCAAATGCATGATTACGTATGACTAGATTTCAGAGTTCCCAAGGTCAATAGCTTTGTACGAAGGCATTTTTAATTAAAATTATTCTAATCAATTAATTCTAAAATGATTACTATAAAAATTATTTAGGATATTGAGAAATACCAATGAAAAGAATATGAGAAATAGCAGTGTTCCCATGAGTTTAAGAAAAATTAGAATATATTAAATTGTTTTTATGGAACTGAGAAAAACATGAAGATCAAGAACTACTAAATGGACGTTTGATTGTTTCAAAATCGACTCAAAGGAAATAAGCAGTCAAGTATATGTAGATCAAAAATTGGTTGTTATATATAATTTGATAATATATTTTCAATTAATTTACGATATCTAGAATCAGACAATAATTCAAATTTGTCTTTCGTAGAAAAATTATCTATTTCTGGTAAAAAAAATTGTTGAGAATCATCCTGTCGAGAATATTTTTTTACAAAATCTCCCATGTGATTTAATCCTACAAAAAATCTTTTTAAAATATTGTTAATGGCTTCTGAGCTGTTATCTATTCCTATCCACTTTCGATCTAATTGTTGTGCTGCATCAAGAGTTGTGCCAGACCCTGCAAAACAATCTAAGACAACATCTCCCTTGTTTGAGGAAGCTTCAATAATTCGTTGTAAAAGTTGATAATTTTTTTCAGTTGGATATCCCGTAATTTTAACATTTTGATTCAAAGAGTCTTGAACATCAGTCCATATATCTTGAACTGGGATTCCTCTATCTTTATCAAAAAATATTTTTCTTCTTGGATTTCCATTAGAAGACCAATGAATTTCGCCGTTTTTGTCATATTCATCTAACTTTTCAGGAGAATATTGCCAATGTTTTCCAGGTGGAGGTAACATTCCTTTCCAAGGCTTTCCAGTATCTCCATTTCTTACTCCAGGAGCATGAATAGGCACTTTTTTATATCTCCTTCCACTTTTTTCATCAATACAAGGATATTCTTTTTTAATTTTATCATCAGACCAGGCTAGAGTAGCCCTATGCCATATAAAATTATCAGTTTTAGAATAAAATAATATATAATCAGAAATGTTTCCGTATGTATTTCTTGTGAAATTTTTATTGCTACATTTTTTTCGGGTAATAAATCCTCTGAAATTTTTAGACCCAAAAATTTCATCCATTATTACTTTTATCGGAGCAATCATATTACCATCAAGATGAACATAAATAGAACCATCATTTGATAGTAATTCTCGAAGTAATACTAATCTTTTTCTTATAAATTCGATGAAATGACTTCCTATTAAGTCATCTCGGTAAGAATCCTTTTGGTCTCTAGATTGAAAAATACTGTTAGTCCCATAGGGAGGGTCTATATAGATAAGTTTTAATTTATTCGTGAGATTGCTTGATTTTAAAAGAAAACGAAGTACATCAAGATTATCTCCATAAAACAATTTATTATCTGTATGCTTGCCATAAATTGATTCATATTTTTCAGAGACAGAACCTTTAAGTATTTCATCTTCAGATGATTTTCCTTTATAAGTTAGCTCATAACTAGTATCGTAGGGAAAATATTCTGACGAAATAACGTGAGTTGATCCATCCCATGCATTTTTTGTTATTCCTGTTGCCATCTTAACTATGTAACCATTCAAGCGTAATTCTTTCAGGTATCATTCTCAAAGTAACTACTTTTATATCATCCGATACTTCTTCAATATAGCAATAATCATCCCACATTGATCCCAATAAGAGTCCTGGTCCGTCATTAACGAAAATAATTTTAGTTCTAAGATCCTTTCCTATTGCATAATCAAGAATTTCTCGAGCAGCATTAGAATATCCACCTGTTCTGTCATCTTCTTGAGCTCCTCCCCTGTCTGAGTCATATCTCGCAAATCCGACTGCAAGAATATTATCTTGATCTTTTATTATAAAATCCGCAGGTCTATCAGGTTTGGGATAATTTTCAAACACTTCTCCTAATAAAATATCTCTCCCAGCTCTTTCAGGTCCTAAAATTTTTAGATCGGGAAATTTAGCCCTTAATAGTTCAAACATCCGTTCTGTCATATCATATCCCTTTTGCCCTCTATCTTTATATTCCCATAAAATAGCACATAAGGCTTCATCAGGCATCGGACGGGACAAAAAAGCTTTTTGCACTTCTACAATTGGCCTGAATCCTTTACCAAATTGTTCACATATCCATTTTGCTTTGCGTTTCTGCTTTAACATTTCAACAGGGGTATTTGGGCTGACATATTTGCGAAAAACCCTTTTTAACTGAATTCGCATCCATGGCTGGCTAATTTCAGCCAACTGTAAGAACAATTTTTCTGAAGTTTCACTAGATTTTAAAATATTTCCAAATAATTCTAATACCGGACGATAAAGATTACATGCGTCTGTTAAAATATCGGGATAAAATTCACCTGAAGCAAGAGTTATCCAATTACAATTTTCGCATTTGTAGTCTCGAAATTTTTTCATAATATATTTCACTAGCAAACCGTCATCGGTCTAATTCCAGAAACCAAGTGGAAGGGAAAATCCCTATTTTTAACACTCCAGAGTATTATATCATTTTCTTAAAAGCTTGTCTATCGTCCATTCCAATTCTTTCCCCCATTTCTTCCCTATGCCCCTATAAACAAAAACCGCAATATACTCGTTATGAGTATATTGCGGTGGAAAATTGATGGCGGACAGGGAGGGATTCTTTTTTCTGATTATAACATACTTATAAAAATAATGTTAAGTATTTTGTACAGTTTCTTTCCTGCATTACAAGATTAAGATCATGTTGTTAACGTTAACAAGATGATCCGTCTTCGTTTTGCGGGAAACGGCAGCGGAACAAAGCGTCCATCGCGCGGGCCCGCTCGGATTTCGGGATGTTCGTGGGACGCGGGTTGCCGAAGGTAACCATCCAGAAATCCGCGTATTTCTGCGGAGTCACGGCGATGCTGAACCAGTTCCAGGCCGTCCACTTCCCTTCCTTGTTGAAGGGCGTCCAGGGTTCGTCAAGCCTGATCCGCTCCGGGGGAAAGAGGCCCTGGATGGTCCGGCAGATCGTCAGGTCTTCGGGAGCGAGCGCGGGGATGTCAGCCTTCATCAGTTCCTCCGCCGCCAGTCTGGCCGCCCGTCCGCTGATCGCGTAACACGGCCCATAGGCGGAGCGTTCGGACGGGTGGCTGGGGACCTGGTAGCCGGAGGCGTGCAGAGCCAGCCCGTTGCGCTGCATGTCACGTACCCATCCGCCCGACAACAGGAGCGTGTCCGAGTCGATTTTGACGATGACGTCATTTTCTTCCGCTTCCCCGGCCAGCGTGGAAATGATGCCCCGGACGCATTCCGGGCCGCGCAGGTTGCCGTTCCTTGTCCAGCCGGTTTGACAATACCTTGCCCCGGTTAACATAAGGACGGATCTGACGCGTTCAGGAAGCGGAGCGGCGCTGTCGTCCACAACCGTAATGACGGCTTCAGGGAGGGCCGCCGCGGCGCATCGGACACAAACGAGGGCTTCCTCCGCGTCTCCGGCATAGGTGAATAGATAGATTCTGATCATGGTGTTTGTTAAACTGGACCGTAAGGGTAGAAGGTGCCTCCGAAGACGGGTATCTGGATCATGCCCAGCGCGTACTGCGTCACCTGGTCGTCTTCGATGTCGGCTATTTGAAAAGCATAATCGTAGTTGAGATCAGGAGGCTCTCCTAAAGAGTAGTCCATAAGAGGAATCGGATAGACTGGGCCCGGGATGCCCGAAACGTCCACGCCCGTCAGTTTGGCGTTCTTGTCAAAGTGGACGTTGAGCCATACTTCCCCGCTGGTTTGGGGGATCGTTACCCACGAGGAACCGGAACCGCCCCCCTGCGGATATTTGCCGAGCAGCGAGCCGTTCAGATAGAGCGCGCCGGGCTTCATCTGCGCCCCGGTGATGGCTCCCTCCGTATCTTTCTGCAAGCGCACCTGGAAGCCGTATTCCGGCGCGGGCGTGGATTCTCCCGTTGATTTGGTGATGTGCTGGCTGATGGTGGGGGATTCCGGCTTGGGGTCAAAGCCGTATTCCGTCGATTCCGGCGCGCCCTGCATGTTTTCCAGCGTGGAAGATGTGCGCGAGGTGGCATTCACGCGCTTCAATTCTACCCATTCTTCAATCCCTAGTTGTTCCGGCGCGCCGTAGGAAAGGGAAATCACGTTGGTCTGCAGGTCGCGCGAAACGGTTTGAATCATGGTGTTGATGTTCTCCCAGGCGGGGTTCCCTCCCATCAGCGAGACGCGCCGGCCCATGTATTGCCGCGTCTGCGCTTCTCCCAGCGCGACAAAGGAAATAGAGCCGTCCCAGGGCAATTCCTGCATGGATTCCCATACCGTTTTGGCAATGTCCCCATAGGGCACTCCCTCCGATGGTTGCGGCGATTCCCCTTCTTCCGGCCCGTTGGAGGGCTGTTCCCCGTTGTAGATGCCGTCAATGGGGTAGCTTGAGGATTTTCGATCCATGGTGACGAGATCTACCGAGAATTCTTCCCAAAAGCAGGGCACGCCTTCCAGCGTTCCCACATTCTTGAATTTCTCCCTCCACTTCGGAGCCGCTCCTTCTGGGATGGCAAGACGCTGTTTTATCGTAGTATTACACCATTTTGGATGATAAGATTTAGTGTGAATTTGCCCGTCCGTCAATTCAAACTCGGTAGCGTCTTCTTTATAACCCTTCGGCTTGTCCTTCTCGTCCCCCTCCCAAGGCTTCCCCGTGATGGTCGGCTCTTTATCATAAGCCGCTATGGCTCCTACCTCTTTCATCCAGGGGAAATGATTGGACCAGAATTTTTCAATCATGTTGTCCTTCTCAATTTTCCTCCCCGTCACTTTCATGCGCTGGTAGGACAGGCTGCCGGCCCGGGTGCCCTGCACCGGCTGCGGATCTTCTACCGGGGAACCGGTAGAACTGTATTTAGAATAGTAGAAGTCTACTGACGTCCGGTAAACGATGGAGTGCGGCAAGGTCGGGTCCCCGTCTTCCGGGTATTTGGACAGGTAGGAGACGCGGTAGCCGTTGCTTCCGGTGGTTTCCGCGACGATAGCCACGCAGGGAGGCACGAGGTCGCCGCGTGGGACCAGGGAAACGTCCATGGCTTTAATCTCGCCGGATGGCTGCAAGGGAAGCGAAATGGGCGTCAGGGCGTCATAGTCCGTGATGATGAGTTTGGGGCGCGCGCCGCTGTAGTCATAGTAGGAAACCATGCGGGGCGACCAGCGGCGGATGGATTGAAGGAGGCTGCCAATCGTATCACAGGAGGCGTTCCACGGAATCAGCATCTTGTCATCGCTGATGCGTAGTTCGTAGTCCGCCGGGTGGTGCTTGGCAAGGTTCAGCACCCGGGAGAGCGCGGCGGAAAGGCTTATCTTCGGAATGATGGCTCCCCCTCCGCTGACTTTATTCCACATGGAGAAGACCGGCTTCCAGTCGTTATCCAGGGCAAAGCAATGTTCCAGCCAATACCAGGGATCGGAAAAGACGATTTTCCAGGCACGGGAAGAGCCGCTGTAGGTCTTTTCGATGCTGGAAACGAGACCGGAAAGAATGGTGTTCCCGTTTTGGGAGATGGTGACGGTATCGAACTGTTGGAAGGGCAAGACCTCCCCCAGCGTTCGCACGGGATAAACCGCGGTGATGGTGGAGGCGGAAAAGCTTTGCTGGTCGTGGGTCAGGCTCGACGGCTTGAGGGCCAGCAAGTCATTGATGGTGATTTCGTGGTTCCTGCTGCTTGTAAATGGTTAGTGGTTTATTTCTTATCGGCGATCTTTTGGAGCAACGTCAGAACCTTCGCGAACCAGAAGCAGACGAGACAAGAGAAAGCCCCGGAAACCAAGTAAATAAAGCCTATTTCGGTTTGCTTTTCTTCTACATTGTTACAAAACAATATAAATCCAGCAATGAGGGCAATTATGCCTACGAAACGAAATATACCTTCAACTGTTCGGAAAAGTTCTAGAAAAAGTTCTGCATCGCTTTTTTGCGTTTCCAGTTGCTTATTCAGTTCTTGTTTTTTCTCTAATAGCATTTCTTCTCTATAATGCTTATACACACTTCCAAAAGAAAACCACTCTTGCCCGCCTTCAGGGCAAACAAGAGTTTCTCTGTTGATTTCGCCCGCATCAAAACGTTCTGCTAGTTCTTCAAAAGAGTAAGGCCCTTCAGCATTGTTTGAGTTGGAAGCGACGTAATAATTAGCCATAGTGGTATGGTGCTATAAACCGGCGTTAGTGCAAGCCTAAAAGCTGTTAAAAGCCTCCGGCAAGCCGGTTTATCCCTGTTTGCAATCTGCCGTTGCCCTTCTGAACTATCTTCAAGATTTCCTCGAATTTAGCATCTACATATTTTTTTGTATCCGCCTGCACGGCATTTACCTTGCTGGCCTGTGCTATTGCTATGATTTTCAAATAATCCATCAATTTTTTAGTGTATTGTCCGCTTTCTCTCAATACGTTTTCCATAACATCAAACACGCCTTGAAGCTCGCTGGGGTCAATTTCCGTATCTTTGTCCGAAATGCTTTCCTCAAGGCGTTTCTTCCCTGCATTCAAAGCTTCGCGGGCAGCCGCAATCCGGGCGCGTTGCTGGGCGGTAGGATGCTCGGGAACGCCTTCAAGGGTAATGCCGCGGATCATCGCCTGCTGCCTCTCGGCGGTCTGCTTTTGAGCCTCCCTTTCGGCCCGTTCACGAGCCTTCTTTATTTTTTCTTCATTTCTTCGGGCTTCCTCTGCTTCTTCCCTGTCTCTTTGCATGTTAAATGATTTAACCTTGCCGGTGTCTATTTGGTTTTGAATAGCGTCGATTTGTTCCATGTTTTTGATAGATGCTTCGGTCGAAGCCATTGCATCCCCCAAAGAACCGGCTTTCTCTGTTAAATCATCGAACTGTTTTTTCGCGGCATCCGTATTCTTCTTAAACTCTTCTACTGCATCTGATGCTTGTTTGAAGCGACTGCTTATGTCAGTTCCTTGTCTATAGTCGAATTCAAGATTTACGCCGCCGGCTCTTAACGAATCCTGATATTCTTCCAATCTAGATTGGACAGCATTGCCTTCTTCTTGTGCTGCTGAACGAGTAGCTAAAAGACGTTCTTGCTTTGCTTGAAGTTCTTCAAGCTTTTCTCTATATCTTCTACCTTCGGAGTTAGGAACCCTCGCTAGAGATGAAGTTTTATATATTTGATTATTTAGATCATCGTTTTCCGCCGTAATCTTATCTATCCTTTGTTGAATGCGTTCCTGCTGCTGTAAAAGTCCAAGAATATTTTGAAGAGAAGGAAGGTTCCCTTGCTTGAACTGCATATCAAAAGCATGAGCTTCCGCAGCATCTCGGGCCTTGACTGCCTCCGCAAGCTGTTTCCCTATATCCATATAATTAGCCTGCTCCACGCCTAAATCACGCTGTCTGATTTTCTGGTCCAGATTCTGATCAACCATCATCAAGCCGTAATCTCGCTGTCTCTTGGTGATTCTTCCTTCCTGGTAGCCCACTTCCAAGTTGACGCGGTCAAGCTCCGCCTGGCGTGTATCAATGCCTTTCTGGCGGGCCGCTTCCTCCCGTCTCAAGCGAATTTGTTTTTCAAGCTCTTCCGTCTGATATTCAAATTCCCGGGTAATTCCCTTTACATAGTTTTGATACTCTTCATTAACGGTCTTGGTGCGTTCTTGCTGGTTGAATTCCTGCAAAGCCTGATAACTTGCCCGGATAGCCTGACGAGAAGCTTCGGCAATCTCTTTGCTATGCTCCTTCATTTTTTTGGCGAGATCCCCCGACTTGTCTTCCGTGTTCCCCATCCATTCGTAAAGCTTCGCCCCGGCCAGAACGGCAAGCGACATCGCGCCGGCCAGACCTGCGCCGCCTCCGAAGCCCATCACCAGCCCGGGAATGTTGTTCATGATGCCCCGGATGCCGTACTGCAAGTCATCGAAGAAGTAGGCAGCCTGCAAGGCCCCCTGCCCCATGTTCTTCACGCTCCTGGTTGCCTGCTTGCTTCCCTTATCCAACTGCTCCGTAGACTTGTTCAGCGCGTCGATCTGCTGTTTGGCTTCTTCCACGCCTTTTCCGTCCAGCGTGGACTTGAGTTTGATTTCAATTTCTTTCTTGGTGGCCATGGTGGTAGATGTGGAGGGTTATCGTTGTTGGCGGGCTTCTTCGATGACGAAAGCGGGCAGTTTCCCGGCGGTGAGGGCGTTGCGGGATTCTTCCACGCGTTTCTGCAAGGATTCCAGGAGCATCATATCCCGGATGATGACGCCGAAGGCATGGGAGGGATCAACGCCGGCGGCTTGAGAGGCAGCAAAGACGCTTTCCTTCAATTCCTGCGCCGCCTGGTTCAGGTTCGGGTTCTTGCCGCATTCTTCGGCGAATTCAATGAAAAGCCGTTCTATTCCGTTTTGTTGTTGTTCGTTCATGATGGATTATTCTGTTAAGATGGGTATTCGGTGGAAGTGTAGCGGATGACGAGGGATAATCCGAACGTACGTCCGGGCGCCGTGGCTGCCGCGGGATAGGACTCATTTCCGAGACCGTCAAACGCCTGCGGATTGGACAGCATCACATGCTGCTCATAAATGCCGTTCTGGTTTTCCACGACCAGCTGCCAGTCCGAACGGATTTCCACGCCGGGCGAAAACGTCCATTTCACGTTCCCGCCCGGCGTGGAAACCGCCTCGCTGCTGGTCGCCAGAAGAGAGGCAGACCCGTTTTCCACACGGTAAAGCGTTAACGTGCCGGAATTGGCGCTGGTGGGTTTCGTCGTGATGATTTCCTGCAGCGTCAGTCCCTTTCCTTCGGGGTTGCCTTCCGGGAAGTCCGGATAAACGTCCGAGGGAATAAACCTCCATGAGGAATAACTCATCGGATTATCCGAGTATTCCCCTCCGGGCGGGGGAAGCTGATGATTTCGGGTGACCAGTCCTGCCCTCAATACGCGGATTGTCTGTCTTAAGCCGGAATCCGCCTGTGTCACGGAAACGACGACGGAGCCGGCCGCTCCTTCATTGGGCGCCGCGGTTAACGTGAAGGACCCGTTGTTGCCGTTCGTGATATCGGAGATGACAACGGAAGAGCTGGGAGAATTGGGCGTCCAGTCAACGCTGACTGCTCCCGGGTCATAATAGGAAGTCACCTGGACCTGGTAGCTTCCGCCAGTAACGGGAACCTGTACCTGGGTTGGAGCAAGGCTGAATGAGTAAGAGGGTTGAAGCTGACGAAATTCAACCTCAACAGCCTGTCCTGTTCCGTCCTGAATGACCTGGAGCGACATGGTCCTGTCCTGGTCTCCTTCATTGGCCGCGACGATAACCTTGAATGTCCCGTTGTTGCCGTTGACGATATCGGAAACGGTTAATCCTTCGGAAACGTCGGCAATCTGCCAACCCTGCCCTACCGGTCCAGGGCTGAACGACGATTCCACATTAATGGTGTATTCGCCTCCCTTGACGGGAACGTCGAAAGAAGAGGGCGTCACGCTGAATATCCAGTTGGAATTGTCCGGGGTCCGGTCGGTGACCGTCATGGTCAGCGTGACCAGCAGGCACAGATAGCCGTCTTCGGGAGACGGCGGAGGAACAAGGTTCTCGGTTTCAAACTGGTAGCCGGTGATGACGGCGGCAAAACGCCATTGAGGCTGGTCGGCAAATTGCAGGTACAGATACCCGTTCTGGTTGCTGGCCAGCCACAGGGCAAGATTCTCCTGCCAGGAAGCCATGTCCTGATAATCCGTAAACCAGCGGTAAAACGCGATGGTGCGCTGCTCCACGGCGCTTCCCAGCCCCTGCGCGAACGCCCGGGGACCGTCTACCAGCGACGTTTCAAATGCCTCCATGGATCCGCCGAAGCGGGGAGGCTCCGGCGTATCGTCCCAGAGGTTGAGCAGCTGGATCTGGTTGCCGGCGGCGGAAACGTAGCGCGCCGCGTAGGGGGCCTGGTAAGTCATGGGCGGTTACTGGTTGATATAGTCCTTCACCCCTTCCGCAATGGCTTCGGCAATGCATCCGGGATGGTCCTTCAAGATAGAGGCGTTTTCAGGATTGGTGATGAAGCCGCATTCGCACAGCACCCACGGGCAGCGGGTCTTTTTCAGGACGGCCAGTCCCGGGCGCGACTGCACAGTGTTGGCCCGTCCGGGCAGCAGCCGGGAAAGAGGTTCCGCGATGCATATGGCAAGCCGGCTTCCTTTAACGCTTCCCGGGTAGAAACATACATGGGCGCCATGCGGAGCAGGATTTGGAACGTAAATGAGTTCCTTTCCTTCGTCTGTTTCAACCGTTTTTTCGGTGCTCGCGCTGTCGCAATGCAGGGAAATGCCGAAGTCATAGCCTCCTTCGTTGGCGACCTTGACGGTGGCGTTCAAGTCCTGGGAATTGGTCATCTTCGGAAAGTCAATCACATCCACCCGGGCTCCCAGCCGTTCCAGCATGGGGGCGAGGCGTTCGGCGATCGTCGCCGCGACGGCGTGTTCTTCAAGCCCGTTCCCGCGGGCCCCGGTGTTGTTGGCATGGCCTATATCAATAGCTATTTTCCTGATTATTCTCCTTTAATGGTTGATTGTTAATATGATTGAACTGGTAAGAAAAACTTTACAGTTGGTCAGCGTTCCGCACATCGGAGGAACACAAGGGCCGCAATGGGGAAACAGAACACAGCAATGCCTGCAGCCGTGTCTCCGCAGGCGGCAAAAACGCCGGGCCGCTGCCCCCCATCAGCGGCAAAAGAACGGAAGGATTCAGAAGCTTATTCACTTTTCCAGTTTCCTTTCTATGTTTTCGATTCGGACGGCAAGCAGTTGGATCGCCTTGGCGGTCTCCACCTGGGCTTGTGTCTGCATGGTCATGAGGTCGCAAAGCCGGTCATTGTGGTGACCCATGACGTCCCCGATGTACCAGCAGGCAGCGCCGCAAATAACCAGTGATAGCATGACGCAGGCAAACACGGGTGAAGCCTTGGCAAAATCCAAGAACCGCGCCGGTACTTCGGAGAGCTTACACATGACCTTATTTCTTGGAGGGGATGACCTGCACGACGGGCGGAACATCCGTAACAGGCTGGGCCTGACTGTAGGAGATATGTCCCGGTTCCAGCACCAGGCAGGATCCGTCCTTGCAGACCACCGTCTTTTCCGGCGTCACGTCCACGGAATGACCGCAGCCGGAGAGGGACATTCCCAAACCGCCAAGGATGGCGCCAACAATGCCGACCCCGGCCCAATAGAGCCATTTTTTCCAGCCGGTAGCTACGGATGCTTTAAGGTCCAAATACACCCGGATGTCATTGGCAGCATGCTTTGCGATAATAGGGAGGGCCTGTTCTGCGACATTCCGCCATCCGGCTTTATCATCGTCGGGAAGCCCTTCCCAATTCGTGCCCTCCTTCTGGTTTTCCAGGAAGGCATAATACATATCCTTGGCGATAGCCTCGGCATGATTGCATTGATTATCTTTAGTCATTGTCTTTGTTATTGGTTAGTAGTGAAAAACATGAAAAACGCCACGGCGGCGGGTTCCGTGATGATAAAAGCCGGGTAGTCCGAGGCTGTAAAAATCCTGCGACCTTTTGTCTCCGCATGGACGGCTTCAACAGTCAAAGACACTGCATCAATCAGTGTATAGGTTCCGTCTTCCGCAAGGGTCAGGGCATTTTTCCCCAGCCTTGCCCACACCTGAACAGCCTGCCACGGCTCCGACAATCCCACCAGCGCGGCAACGACGGCCTGCATGGCCGGTGCCTGCTCCGCTGGTATCTCGTCCTGATTAAAGCGGGCCGGAGGGCGATAACCGTCCGCGTCCTGGTAAATGGCCGTCAGGGTGAATTCCTCCCACTTGCCGGGCCGAGGGAACTGAATTTGTATTTCTGCGTCGTTCATGATTAGAGAGGTATGTTAATATCTTCAAAAGCCGCGGTTGCCTCGGATTCAACAGCATTGGTTCCTATGGCCTCCAATCCGTAGAAAAGCGGGTTGATATTCCCCGGCTGATAGTAGGAATATTCGCCGAGCCCGGCGTAAACCGAAGCCGTTCCGCTGGTGGTGTTGATCACGTCCGTCACCCACCTGGAAATGCCGACGCCAGTCTCAAAATTGGAGACGCCGCGGCAGGTGGCAATTTTGTACAGGTTGTTGGTTTGCGCTCCCGTGACCATCAGCCATAGCCCTCCCAGGTTTTCATAAACGCTGCTGCTGGCAACCGCCTGCTGCTGGTAAATAATCTTGCAGACCGTCCACGGGATGGGTTCGTTCTGTGTCGCAGGAATAAAACTGGTCGTCGTCTTGACCTGCCACCCATCCGTGGAATTGAGCGCGTAAATCTCACGTACGCGCACCGTATAGCCGTTGCGGGCCGTGTCTCTCACATTGTCAAAGGTGATGTCCAGAATCTCCCCGAAATTAAAGGCCAGGCCATTGCCGGGAATAATCGTGTAGGAATCCGTGGTCAGGTCCGTCCTGATTGTTTTCGCTCCGCGCCCGAAGCCCATCGTCACCTTCGCGGCTGCAGTGGATCTCCAGACAAACGAAAAGCCGGCCCAGGAAGAGTAATTCCATTGGGAAGAGGGACCTTCAAAGGGAGCCTGAATGGTGGTGTGAGCTCCCGCGGGAATACCGATGCGGGCCATCTGCCAGGGAACCGTTTTAGTAATTGTCGCCGTCCCGGTCGTGGTCAGGGAGTCCGTATTCAGAAACGCGGCTGCCGTATAAATATTGGACGCACCTCCCATTCCCGCGGCATAAAGCCGGTTGACGCCGGATTCGCTGGTGGGAGCGCCCACAGCCAGCGGGACATTGATCCCGCCATTGGCGTTGACGGTGCTTGAAAACGTGGACGCCCCCGCGCAGTTGAAGCTGGCGCCCTGGGAAATATTCAGGATGCCGGATTCTACCATGAATGTCCCTCGCAGCCAGCCGCCCGATTGGAGATCAACGGACTGATAAAACCGGGTGATTCCGTAAATCTGGTTCAGGGTCCCGGCGCTTCCGCTTCCGTTCGGGTTGTTGACGACCAGAGGCCCGTTGATAGTAGCCGATTCAGCGGTCAGGGCTCCCCCGATGTTGACGTCGCCGACGTTGGACGTCAGCGTCCCGGGCTCTCCCTTTTCCCCTTGTAGTCCCTGGGGTCCTGCCGGACCTTCCGGGCCCTGGGGGCCCTCCGGGCCTTGAGGCCCCGCCGGTCCTGTATCTCCCTTCGGTCCCTGCTCCCCGGTTTCGCCCTGCGGCCCGCGTTCCCCGGTTTCGCCGCGTGGACCTTGCGGCCCTTCGGGGCCGGTTTCTCCACGTTCACCCTGCGGGCCTGACGGTCCCTGAGGACCAACATCCCCGCGGGGAATCGTGAAATTGAGCAGATAGGATCCCACTTCGGACCCCTTGACGGCTTCCGCGTTGGCGGGCGTCCCCGGTTCCCCGGTGGTGACCTGACCCACGGACAGATTAAAATTCTCGGCGTACTTTTTGGCCTGCTCCGCGTACCAGGCGGCGCTGGACGCGTTGTCAAGCATGACCTGCACGCAGCCGCTTCCTTCCGGCAGCTGCACGACGACCGCGCCCGCCACGGCCTGCTGTTCGTCCGGCAAGTCAGGCGTTACACGGCCCGCAGAAACAAAGCATCCGTAGAGCAGCGGTCTTTCCTCGTTTCCGTCGTCCATGAAGACGTCGTAGGACCACCTGCCCGCAGGCACCGAAGCCCAGGAAAGCACGCCGTTACCCTCATCGTCGCGGGAAAAGCCGAACTCGGCGACGCCTGTCTTGAGACGGACAGCGCCGCGGAGGGTGACGCCGCTCATGTCGACGGGATCCCCCTGAAAATCTACCACACGGACGACCAGCGACTGGTTCAGCCCCGTGACGGTCCGGATATCGTATTTGCCTGCCTGCTGCCTGGGAAAAAAGAGGATGCGGGGGCGCAGCGCGCCCCCTGGTGAAACGCGTCAGGAACCCGGCGCCGGCGTCACGTCCTGCACATTGGAGGGCGTGAACTGGTACTTGCCGCGATAATCCATTTCGAACTCGAACTGGGGTGAAGCAATCGCCGTGGTGTGTTCGGGATCCTGCAGGAGGCGCAAGGCGCCATGCGCCGTTCCGACCAGATAGATAGTGCCCACGTCGTTCTGATACCAGAAGTGAAGATACCCCTCAATCTTATTGTCGCCGCCATGTCCGACGGTGGTCGATTCCTCGCCGTTGGCGGGAGGCGCTCCCAAGGCGAAAGAAAGCTGGAACCATTCGGGGGACATGTCCGGCGTGGTGAAGGTCATCCGCTTGCCGGTCGTGGTGTTCTTGCGCTGCTGGCGATATCCCAGCGCACCGCCGTAAAAGCGCGTCACTTCCCCTTCGACCTGGGTGGCGACGGACTGGAACGCTCCCAGCAGCCCGAAGCTCACCCAGGGCTGTTCAGGCCCGGCGGTCGGATCCGTTGGCGGAGACGTCGGAGGCGTCGGAAACTGGTCCGGCCCGGTGACGTAAGAAGCTCCCTCGTCTTCGGTCACCTTGATGCCGTCGGGGAGGAAAATAGCCAGAACGCCGGTAATCTGCGGCGTTACGTTGCGGTTGGTAAAGGTGGGATCGTATGTAGTAGCCCTGATGCTTGAAACGGTTAGTAGATGATTGTTGCCTTGCCGTCGGCTTCCAGCTTATCAGCGAGTTCTTTTGTAGCACGGATGCGCGCCCCTTTCAAGAAGGTTGAGCGCCCTATCCTCACTTCTTTGGCGAGAATGAGAATGTTCGTGTCGATGACGGCGGCCTGCTCCGTCTTCTTCTCCGGTTCGGTGTTGGCTGCAGTTGCTTTGCTCATTTGATGTCAACGAGGTTGAGGGTGGACAGAGCTTCCGCGACGGGCGCGGGAAGTTCCGGGGTGTCGGTTTTCATGGAGAGGCTGAGAACCAGCCCTCCGTCCAGTTCGGTGCGAGTGCGAATGACCCGCACGGCCTTCTTGTCAGTTGTTTTCTTCTTTTCGTCCGGTGCGGACGGCGTTTTGCCGGCGGTTTCGGAAGATTCGTCCGGCTTCGGGGCGCTCTTCCGCACGGCCTTCTTGTCAGTTGTTGATGTGTTCATTGAATTGCGGATGGTTTCTCATGTTAATATTAACCGGGGCACGGTAATCCACGGTCAAAACGTTCATTTGCCTCTTCTCGCCGTCAATGATGGCAGAGGAGGAAAAACGGCCTTTGATTTTGGGTTTCATCATCGCCGGTGCGGAAAAGGGAAGAGGATTCCAGTTCCACAGGGCTTCTTCAATCACGTCCCCCACCGCCCGAAGATAATAATCAGGCGTCAGGCATGTCGCCGGGAACAGGGACGCGTTGTGATAAATGGAGGCGATGATGAAATACTGACGCCACATCGTCGGCGCTTCCGTTTGTCCGTGCCCGTCCTGGTATTCTGCCGCGTCCCCGGGACACACCAGAACAACGCCGTTGTTGCCCATCGCCGACATGATGATGTCGTTGGCGGCGTACTGTGGGTCAAAGGGACGTTCGAAGATGTGGCAGTTCAGGGCTCCCAGGTTCTTCAGGCGCTCAATGATGCGCCGGCACATGGTCTGGTCGATGGAAGGGATCATGGTTCGTTTCCGATGTTGGCGAGGTAGGTTTCCGCGGCGCGCTGCGCCATCCGGTCCATCGTCGGGAGAATTCCCGGCGTGGGCGGGATCGTGACTTCGCGGCACAGCACGTAGAGCACGTCGCCTGTTCTGGCTCCCTGCCGGAACAGCTTGCGGGCCGCTTTCTTTCCGGTAGATGATTGTGCCGTCTTGAGGATGAGGACGCCGGTCACATTGCCGTTGCGTCCTCCGTTTTTGGAGGGGATGAATTGCAAGTCCTCTCGGCGGAATCCGGCGCTGTAAATGCTCCGGGCCCCGCCATGGCCGCGGGGGGCGTTGATGGTAGGGATGGCCAGGTTCCGGATCGGGTTCCCGGTGATTTCCGAGGTGCGCCCCGTGGGCCGGAGCGGGCCGCCCAGATAACCCTGCGTGCCGATCCAGTGAAGACCGATGCCGCGCCAGGCGATGGAGACGCTGACGCCCTCGGCGGTTTCTTCCATGGTGGTGGCGTCCGCCGCGCCGTCGTAGTAGTCCTTGCCCTGCTGTCTCAGGGTTTCCTGGATGAGCAGGCTCAAGGCGACGCCGGCCTTGCGGATGGCGGTTTTGTGCCGGGCCGCAGACGGATCCATGTCGGCAAACGCCCGGTCAATCGCGGTTTGGTCAATATGGACGGTTACAGCCATTTGGAGGGTAAAACGTAAGGGGTGGGCAGTTCCACGCGGAGGGCTCCGGCAACGTCTTCCACTTTCTTGACGTGCCCGGAATTAAGGAGCCAGGTGAATTCCCCCTCTTCCTTTGGGGAAACGGGGATATACTGGCGGGAGGACGCGGCGGCCACGTCCGCGGGCCGGGCGTACCAGACGCCTTCCGGCTCGGAGAACAGGCGGTCCAGCAGTCGATCCAGGTAGAGGGCCGCCAGCGTTCCGGCCACGGCTCCCCCGGCTGCCGCTAGGCGGAAGGCCTGGGCCTGGCGCAAGGGAATCTCTTCCGGGAAATCCCCGGTCAGGAGTTCCGCCAGTTCAGCATCCGTATAAGGGCGCGTCCCGTTCGGGTCCGTGTAGGCAAAGGTGGTATTGCCGTCGTTCCCGGTCTTGACGCGCACGGCGTCTTTCAGGATGCGGCGGATCTTGTTCTTGTTGGATTCCGTCACGCCTTTGGCGTTGCTTTCCAAGGTGGCGTTGAAGCTGGCGGGAGCGGGACGGACGCGCGACACGTCCAGCCCCGCCGCGCGGGCTTCTTCGGCGCCCACGGGGGCAATGTTCATGCCGGACAGGTAGTCAAAGGGCGGGTAGGGAGTTCCGAACCGCGAAAGGCGGATCCAGATATCGGAAGCCGCCAGCGCATAGCCGACGGTTTCTCCGCGGATGAAGCCGGATGATACCGCTTCCGTGGCTTCTTCTTCCAGACCGGCCCGGGCACGGTTCCAGCGTTCGGCCCAGTAGCGAGGGTCTTCCCTGCCCTGGGAGCGGTAAAATTTGAAGGCGGCCGTGTCGTCGTCCTGCGTCCAGTTGTACCAGTTCCGGTAACCGTGGGCCATGGCCGCGTTTGTTTCCATGACGACCTGGATGCGGACCCAGGAGGACAAATCCTGAATGCCTCCCTGCCCCGTCGCCGGGGGGCGGTAGCCCTGCTGGCGCAGAGTTTCGCGGATGGTCTGCTGCGCTTCCTCGTAGCTCAAGGCCCCCGAGGCGACCTGGGACGCCTTGTCCTCAAAGTCGGACAGGATGACGCCGGGTTCCACCCCGGACACGAAGAAGGCGCGTTCGGCGTAGTCGTTGGCAATCATTTCCATCTGGGCGGCGGTCATCATCGGTAGGTGCTTCGCATGGGGTTGAACCAGGGGCGGCGCGTGTAGCGCGGCATCATGTAGGCGGGATCCGCGGGCGCGGAACCGTCCACGCTTTCCGGCAGCATGTCCCCTTTGGCGTAGAGCGCCAGCATCGCGTCCGCCGATTCGGCGGCCTTCTGGCGCGTCTCGGTCAGGTTGATCTGGTAGCGCAGGTAGAGCTGCCGGATGATCAGCGGCCATGCCAGGGACCGCATGCTTTGCGGGATGTCGTACATCCCGCTGTTCTGGAGCGATTGCCGCAGGGCGAGGTTGTTGGCCAGCGCCCCGCGGATGGTCATGCAGACATCGTTGACCGCCTCCATCATGACGTCCCGGTAGTCCAGGCTGCGCTGCTCCCCGGCGGTCACCAGGGCGTCGCGTTCGGCGGTGTTGAGACCGAGCAGCCGATCGGCTTCGTCGGTGGAAATCGTGGACCAGGCAGGAAAGGCGGACATGATGGAGGCGGGCGTTAGGGTTAATCGCCGGTGGCCGTCGCGTCGATGCGGACGATGGCGCCGGGGTTGGTCAGCTTGGTCAGCGAGTAGACGCGGTTGGTGACGAGCGTCAAGGCCGGCGTCGGCTTGTATTCGGTGATGACTTCTCGGCGAAGCTTGCCGGAAAGCCCGAAGGTTTTGACGGCGGAGGCATCGAACTGCGTCGGGGAGTCTTCTTTGTACAGGACGTAGACTTCGTTTTCCATGATCGTCTTCGCGTCGCCGGAAGCGTCGCGGTACGGCATGGACGCGATGTAAATATCCCGGATAGGACGGATCAGAGCCATGCGAAGAAGGTCTTCGTTGAACAGGCCGACGCTGTTGAAGGAAACCACCTGACGCGCGAGCGTGTTGGAGCGAAGCAGCTGCCATGCGTTGATGCCGAAGACAATCGTGTTCGGCATGTGTCCGGTTGCGGCATTGATGGACAGGATCGCCTGGTCCAGATCCGCCAACGGGTTTTTCTGCTGGTTGGCCCAGTCACCCATCCCGGAAGCGGCCGGAAGCTGGCTCATCAGAAGCTTGGCGCGTTCGTATTCGTACGACGTCACAAACTGGGATTCGATGAGTTTGTATTCCGCCAGGGTGATGGCCTGCGCCTTTTCCCGGTTGACGCCCAGCAAGGCGTCAGGGATGGGCAGCGTCAAGCCGTAGCCCTGAAGGGTGTCGGTTTCGTTTCTGCCGCGCAGGACGGTCTGGCGGGGAGGTTCGCCCGGTCCCACCTGGATGGGCTGGACGGTGAAGGCCGATTCCGTGTCCCAGACCTTGTACTGGAAATTCAGGTCATAGACCGGGACGATCGGAGCGATGCGGCTGATGATGGAGTTCTCTTCGGTGTTGCCGGACCCCGCGGAATAGGAGGTCAGGACATCGGTGAACTGAACGGCGGAGCAAAATGGAGTAGCCCTTGTTCTTGGTCTTTCTGTTGGTTAGGGTTAATAGTTAGGCTGCGGCAACCTGGTAGGACGGGACGAATCCGATTTCCACAAGGCCCTGTTCCCACTTGGCATGAATAACGCGGGCATAGACGGTTTCTCCGCTGGCGGCGGCCTTCCATGTCCCGTTGGCCGTGATGGTGACGGGCGTTCCGGAGTTGATGGTTCCGGGCGTGTCGGATAGAGCCACCTTGATGAGGCCGGCATACATGCCGACGAGCGCGGCGACGCAGGTCCCCTTGTTGGGCTGTCCCTGCAGGACGACGCCGAGCAGCTGCTCCTGCGTGGGGATAGCGGACAACGGAGTTCCGACAAATTCAGGGATGTCGGGATTTGCGGTCAGCGCCACGACGGTTCCTTCCTGTCCGCACAGGTCAACGCCTTCCGGGGCGTTGAAATAGACGATGGCGCTTTTCTGGGTTACGTTGAGTGATGGCATTGGGTTTGATCAGGTTGAATAATTAACGTTGGGCGGAGACGATGAAGCCCTCTTCGGTCGCCTTCTGGTAGGCGTCATAGCGCTTCATGCCTTCCTTGATGAGTTCGTTCACACGGTTGTTGAATCCGTCAATGGATTCCTTCTTGCGGAGCGGATCAGGGGGATTCAGCGTCGCGCGGCGGTTCAGAGGCGTCCTTTGCGGAAGCTTCTTCTGCTCCGGCTGCTCCTGTTTCTGCGGGCCCGCCTGGCGATTGAGCGCGCGGATAAAGGCGTTCAGCGCGGCGGGGCTTTCCCGGAGAGAGTTTTTCAGCTCTTCCCGGCGTTCTTCCGTGAATTCCTCGCGTTCTTCCTCGTCCAGCGCGTTTTCGTACGTGCTGACGGCGTCGTCCACTTCGGCGTTCACGTGGTCTTTCTCACGCTTTTCCAGCGAGAGCAGTTCATCAAGTCGTCCGAGGATCGCCCTGCTCATGTCGTCGGTGCCGTCAAATTCGACATCCAGCTTGTCAAGCAGGGAATCGAACAGGGCCCGCTGGGCCTTGTCCATTTCCTTGGACGGATATTCTCTATCGTCGTTGTCCATATTGGTGTTCTGGGTTGTTTCCCCCTCTTCGGGGCTTTTGGGTTCGCCCCCGGCCTCGTCGGAGGCGGGGGAAGTCTGTCGGTTGACCAGAGGCCGCTTTCCCTTGATGCGCGGCCGGTTGGTCAGGGCGAAGCCGGTCAGGCGCGACGGTCGGTAGACGCCGTCCGTCAAAGTCATGCCTTCGCCGTATTCCGTGGATGATTGCGTGTATTCCTTGTCCTGCAGCATCTTTAGGCCGCGCGGCGTCCATTCGATGAAGCCGTAGAGTTCCAGCGTGCCGGAAGGGTCGCGGTAGGTGTCCAGCCTCTTGAGCCATCCGAGGGCCCGAGTATCGCGGGAAAGGTCGTGACTCAGGTGGTCGCCGTCGATGAGCATGCCCGGGCCGTCAAAGGTGCGGGCGTTGAAGTCGTCCACCATGTCCTGGATCGCCTGCTCGTCGACGCGCAGCACGGCGGGTCCTTCGCCGTAGTCGACGTCATGATCCCCGCTCTTCTCGACGTGGAACCAGCCGTTGGCGGGTTGGGAGAGGTCATTGATTTGTTTCGTACTGATCATCGGTAAATCCTTTCATGAGTCCGGCGTAAATCATTTGCTGAAGCTGCTCGTAGGCGTCGGGCGGAATGAGCGCTTTTTCCGGTTCCCTGTTGGCCGCCGCCGTCACCGGAACGGGTTCCTGCGTGTCCTCGATCGACATGCCGATCTTTTCTTCAATTTCGGTCTTCTCGGGGCGGACGCCTCCGTCCGCGAGGGCGGCGATTTCCTCGGCCTTCTGCAGCGGCGTCTGGACGGTGTCAAAGGTGATGTGGAGCCTGGCCAGCGGTTCGCCGTCTCCCAGAACAAGCGGGCTGATGGCGGCGTTAAAAGCTTCGGCGACCTTGGAACAGACCGCGGAGACGACCGAATTCCAGCTATCCGTGTGCGCTCCCCCGGCCAGCGTGCCGGATCCTGATTCATTCAGAACGGTCAGGGTGCCGGCCATCACAAACCGAACCTGGTCCTTGTCGGCCATGTTGATGCGGGATAGGAAATAGTTTTCGTTGATGTTGGAGGCTTTCAACGGTTCCGCGGTGCAGTCTGGAGGCAGCACGATGGATGCGCCGGATTTAAGCTGCTCACAGGCCCGTTTCAGCGCGTCCATGATGGCGGGGCTCGCGTCTTTGGGCGCCGTGATGATGGCAGGGGCGCTTCCGTAGCGGTCCATATGGTTGTCCCACGTGACTTTGGCATGGTTACGCTCAAAGGAGGCGCGGGTAGCAGGAAAGAGAATGGGATTCCTGTGCTCCATGACGACGAGCGTTTCTTCTTCCACACTTTCGCCGGTGTCAACGCCGATGTAACATTGAGGGTTAAACTGCCATTCATTCAACTCTCCGGGCCGTACCCAATAGCGTTGGGGGATGAATTCAAAGCGGCGGCCCCAGGCGTCCTCAATGTATTGGAGGTGGGCGTAACCGTAAAACATGGCGGAAGCCAGCTGCCCGAAAGCCTGTTGAAGTCCGGTGACGGAGTGATAGAATTCTTCCAGCGAGGTTTTCTGACGCTGCGCTTCCGGGCTGTCGTCCGCGGCGTCAATCTTCCATCCCTGCATGGAGACGCTTTCAATGAGCCGGGAATAGAGCATGCCCAGCAAGCCGTCCGAGTAGATGACCTCGTCCCAAATGAGCATTTGGCGGGCAAAGGCTCCACGCCGCGCTTCGTTCCTGGCGTCAATCAGGGTTTGCAGGTCGGCTCCCTGTAACGGATCCCAATATTCAAACCATTGGGGCTGGTTAGGCTTCCTGCTCTGTTCCGTCAAGGCTCGCCGGGTGAGTTCCGTTTCAAGCTCCTTGATTCTGGTCTCCTGTTGGGCGACCAGCTTCGGAGCATTGAGGATATTTTTGACGGCGTTAAACCTGCAGCGGAAGAAAAGAAAATGGTGGTTGCAGGGGAAGGAGTTGGACCTTCGATTCGGGGACAGGAACCCCGCGTGATACCGTTTCACCACCCTGCGATTGTTTACATATCGTCATATATTGATATATTGATATGTTGTCAACCCTAATATCTCCCGTAAGCGCGTTTTGATGACACGGGTCGGGCGTACCAGGCTCCCAGCGTCCGCGCCAGTCCGCTGTTCCGTCGCGCGTGCCAGGCCATGACGAGGGCGTCGGCACGGTCTGGGGAACGAACGCCCCGCTTTGCCATATCTTCTTTGCTTTCAATGCGGACGCGGCCTATTGCGTCGGTTTGGAGCCGCGGCGCGACCAGTTGTTCAATCGTGTCCTCGTCAATGTCGAGGATGAGTTCTTTTTCTTCGATGGCGCGGGCGAGAGCCCGCCATGCCTGGGCGCGCAGGTTGACAAAAGCTTGCGTGTCATCCGCCGGGAAACCACCCCGGTAGGAGTGCACCGGAAAACCCTCGGCGCGGAAGTCGTCAATGATGGGGAGCCCCAGGCCGTCGCCGTCGGCAAAGATGCGGTCGGCGGGGATGCCGAGCTCGGCGGCCTTTCGGCGGAACCGTCCGCGCGCTCCTACGGTGTCCGGGTCGGACCAGTGGTCGGCGATGAAAAAACGGTTGCCGTGCCCGGCCGCGAAGACGTTTTCATCGCCCCCCGCGGCAAAGTCGAAGCCGCCGCAGGTCTCTCCGGTGTCCAGGAAGGGAGGCGGGTTGTTGACCAGCTCCATGAGAGAGCGCCGGGAAATGACGGATTGTCCGTCCAGGTCGGTGAATTCGCCGAGGATGGCGGAACGGTAAAATGAGGACTGCTCGCCGTATTCTTTCTTGAGGCGTTCGGCCTTCCCGGGGTCATTGATTTCGATATGCGGGCAGTCCTCGTATTTGACGCGGATTTTGTAGTAGAGTGATGAATTTTTGTGAAAGCAGTCGTAAAAGGTGCCGGAATCGGCGCCCGGCGATGAGGTGATGAACGCGTGAAAGAGCGTGCAGCGGGAAACAGCGGTGAAGATGGAGTCGGGAATGGTCTTGGCTTCATCTAGGACGTAAAAGACCGGGTCCACGCCGGGCGAGATTTTTGGATGCCATCCTTCCGCACGTCCCGCGTTGTCGGTGGAGAAACCCACGGCAAAGCCTCCCTCCGGCGTGCGGATCTCCGTCTTGTTGAAGGTCCAGCCGGAAAAGAAAGGATTGTCCATGTAGCGGCGGAGCGCGGGAAAGAGCTGCTTTTCTACCTGCATCCACGATGAGGACGTAACGGGGACCTGTCCCCGCGGAAAACAGGTGAGAAAGTACAGGATGGCGGGAGCGATGCAGTTGCTCGTCTTGCCGGAACCGTTAGGAGCGACCAGAGCCACGCTTTTCCCTCCCAAGGTCAGCTTGCCCAGGGACAACGCCTTGATGGCTTCCACCTGCCAGGGATAGGGGTCGAGGCGGAGGATATGGCGCAGAAAGAAGCTGACGGGGAGATGATTCCTGCTCGCTTAAGCGTGGAGTTTGCCGGCGATGGTTTCCAGCGCGGTTTTCTCGTCTTCCTGCAGCTGGGCAAGCTGCTCGGGGTCCAGCGTGATTTTCCGTTCCAGCGGCGCGCCGGGAACGCCGGCGACGTCCTGGCGGACCCGGTCGCCGAATTTTTCCGGCGCGAATCGGGCGGCGACTTTCAGCCGCGTTTCAATGGCCAGCTTCTTCGCGGCGACGGAGGCGGAGCCGCATTCCGGGTCCAAGGCGACTTTCGCGGCCTCGTCGGCCAGCTCCTGACAGGCGTCAATCATAGCTTCCGACTGCGCTTCCCGCGCGCGTTGAATGAGTTTACAAAAATCTTCCCGCTCGTGTCTCCATCTCCAGACAGTTAAAACATCCGGCATGTGGTTGTCGGCGCAGATGGCTTTCATGGTTTCGCCATTGGCTAGCCGGACGGCTATTTCCTGGGCTAAATCCTCGGTGTAGAGGCTCGGCCTCCCCGGCTTTCTTTTGGTTGTGGGTGATGCTTTCTTTTTCCTGCGGTTGAAGTTTACTGGTTCAAGGAAACGGAATCAAGATTCAATGGGTGACAGTCAATTATCCTTCATCCTCCCTGTTCCGCTTCTTCTCTCAATTCCCGGAAAGAAGCCCATTCGCAGGTGATGACGCCTCCGGCTTCATGCATCCGGCTGACAATGGCGGGACCCAACGCAGGTTCAACCTCTTCCGCCCGGAGGTTGGAAATGATGCAAGTGGGTTTCCCTGACTGGAAGCGGGCATCTACCAGCCTATCGATTGAGTAGGCCGCGAAGTCTGAACGCTTCAGCTCGTGGAATTCGTCAAGAACTAGAAAGTAGGGCCGCTTGAAACGGGACATCACACCCTTTTCGCGAGCTTTTTCGTCCTGACGCAGGGCAAGGCAAAAATCATAAGCCTTGCTGTACCGGCAAGACCTGCCAAGGTGCGTCAGCCCACGGGCAATGGATGAAGCCATGACGGTTTTCCCTGTGCCGCATGGGCCATGCAGCGCTACAATCGCGCCGGGCGTTTTCACCAGCGCGCTTACGCGACGCCTGGCGGCTTTCCACGGCGTTTCACCGTCCGGCAACGTATCCAGGGCATGAAGGGCCCGGCGCGGGAATCCGGAAGATGACAGAAGGCAGAACTCGTCCTCCCGGCGCTGCAGCTCTTCCCTCATGGCTGCCTCCAGGGCGGCGCGTTCCTCCGTTTCCGGGTCGTCCGTTACCAAGGCTTCCAGGCGGTTCAGGATCCCGGCTATTTCCTGGTCGTCGCACATGGCGGCGGCGGAATGTACATTGTTCATGTTAGTAGCCATAAGTTTTTGATTGTTGAGTAGTTTGTTGTGGTTCCGGAGTGTTTCTTTTCCGGATGTTGTCGAGGTATCGCAAAGCGAACGCCCTCACAGCGGACCTCCAATTGGCTAACGGAACTCCCTGCCTGTCCACCCATCCGGAAGCTTCCCGGTCGTTGAAGAAAAGCAAGGCAATTTGTTTAATATCAGAATGTTGAAGAGGAAGAGCCCCTTTAAAGGCCTCTGCTGTCAGGAAAGCCTCCACCTCTTCGGACGTTTCCGGCAACGGAATGGCGCGTTTTTCTTTTTCATTGGCCCTCGTTAGAGGGACAATGTTTTCTTTCTTCTCTTCTCTTCTCTGGTCCGCATGTTGTCCGCAGGTTGTCCGCTTCCTGTGCGGACGTTTGTCCGCATTATCGTCGTAACCCATTCTTTCCAGGCGTTTTCTTTCTGCTTCCATTGCGCGGCGTTTCGCGGATTGGCCGTTGTGCCGTCCAAAGTTGGGGAACTCAAGGGAGGCAGCGCGTCCCTTGAGCCAGCCCACCTGGCGAAGCGCATCGGCGAAACCGTTCAGGTCCGCAATGTCGTCAATGTCTTCTTCCGAGATGTCCATCCCGGAACCTGTGAAAGAATGAGTGTCTGCCCAGGACCATACGGAAACAAGACGTCCTACAATGTCAAACCTGGATAAATGAAGAGCGCGGGCCATGCGGCGCACTTCCGGCTTATCGTTCAGTTCTTTTTCCACTTTGATCCAGTCTCCGGCCATATCAAAAAAGCGTCAGTTGGGGGTTGTAGTTCATCCACAGGCATTCCACGCGTGGACTGCTCATGTTGGAAATAGTCTTGGTGGTATCCTTGTGCCAGCCCTGCAGGGCGGAGTTGTAAAGCTCATTGTCATAGCCGGACAACACAACCTTACCCCGCAGCGTGATCAGGACGTTGAGCAAGCGCCGGTGATCGTCCTCCGTGTACTCATGGCTGTATCGCCCCGTCCTGGTGCGCGTGTCTGGCATGTAAGGCGGGTCAACGTAGTGGAGCGTTTTAGTCCCGTCATGAGCCTGTAAGACGTCAAGGGCGTCCCGGTTTTCAACGTGGACGTGTTTCAAGCGCTGGGTGGCCAGCCGCAGAGTTTCCGGCAGCCGGTCCCAGTCGGTAGCCGGAGAAGGCACCCTGTTCCGGCTTACTCGTAAGCCGGAACGTCCAGAGCGGTAAGAGTCGCTTGCAATCCCCATCCAGGAGCGTACCAGCAGACGCCGGGCACGCTCCACGGCATCACCTGCAGGAACGGAGTCGTTGAGCTCGTCCCGACTGTACGGAGTCAGCATGATGGCCTCAATCAGCCGTCCGGCATCCTCACTGCGGAGAACGCGGAACAGGTTGACAATCTCGCCGTCTTTGTCATTGCAAATCTCCACCGGCGCCGGGGCCTTGTTGAGCAAGACGCCCAGGCTTCCGCTGTAGGGCTCCACGTAGCAGGTGTGAGCCGGGAAATGCCGGATAATCCACGGGGCAAGGCGGTTTTTCCCGCCTAAATATCGCAGTACGGCTTTCATAGCACTGCCACCTTTCCATACCCCTGATTTTGTAGCGTGTACAGCAGGGCTGCTTCTTGATTATCCCAAGCCACAAGGCAACTCGGCGCGTTAGGCTGGTTTCCGTGCGTTTCTCCGTCCGGGCGGCAAAAGCGAATGCGGCCCCGCCACAAGAACAGATACCGGGCGCGGGACAGCACACACCTCTGAAACCAGCGCGTATCTGACCTCATGAAAATGAGCGCCAAACCGCCGCCCTGGTGCATGCTCATACGCTCCATGAACGCCTCCGCCTCCTTGCCATAGGGTGGATTGAGCCATACGCGCCCCTCCCATGGCATCAGAAGACCGTTATCCTCTTCCGTGTAGTTGACGCGGGCACAATCCCACGGACGCACTGTGGCGGCGCAAGGGTCCGTATCGAACTGCCCCAGCAGGTCCAATACGTAGCGCGGAGTGAGCCAAACGTTGGTAGTCTGTTCGGTTTTGGCAGTGTTAAAGGTGTTCATTCCCCCTCCTTTCCTTCTTGGAATCTGCCAAGCAAAACCCGGAATGCAGTTGCCGCCACAGCCGGTACTTGTCCGTTGCCAAGGGCTTTAAGCTCGTCCACTTCTGGGGCCACCCCATCATCAGGGCGACGAAAGACGCCGACACGCACATCCCCCTGACGCGCTTCCTTCCATTCCTGATATAGAGATATGCCAGGTAATCTTCCAGGTTGCATTTGTGATTGCCTTGTTCCGCGCGGCTCCAAGCTATGCCGTGCGTGCCTATGCAGGCCCGCGGCGTGGGCAAGAAGCCATAATCTGGCGCGGCGATGGGGTAATCCAACGGCGTCAGCTCCCAGCACACACCATGCAGCATCATACCCGATGCGGGCAAGGTCACCGAGGATTCTGGCAAGTCCTCTTCCCACAAGCAGAGGTGAGTTTTCCAGGAATGCGAATTCCGGTCGTACCTCATTGATAATTCGGTGCATTTCCCGCCAGAGGCCGGAGCGGGCGCCGTCAATGCCGGCGCCTTTTCCTGCGGCTGAAATGTCCTGGCACGGGAAGCCTCCAGATACCACGTCAACAAGGCCGCGCCACGGTCGTCCGTCAAAGGTTCGTACGTCATCCCAAACCGGGAAAGGCGGGAGTAAGCCGTCATTCTGTCGGGCGAGCAGTACGCTTGCGGGATAGGGTTCAAGTTCGACAGCGCAAACGGTGCGGAATCCGAGCAGCTCGCTTCCAAGTATGCCTCCACCAGCGCCCGCGAAAAGATGTAGCTCATTCACTCTCCCTCCTTTCTCGGCTCCCAGTAAACAGGCCATCCTTCATGGACGCAGGCTGCGCAGAACTTGTACTGCGTTAGCTCATGTTTACAGTTCGAGCATCTTCGTCGCATAGGATGCACCCACGCCCGACATGCGGTCCGCTTTTCTCGGAGTCGTTCAACTAAGAGGCCAAGGGCATGTTGATCACATATGATTCTTCTTTCGGACTTGGACATATCATCATAATATTTACGCCAAGCAAGTATTGTATATTCACGAATACTATCTATTCTAAGTTGGAGTGCCAGTTTTGCGCGTCCATATTCGTAAAAAGCTTGTTGTTCAGACGTCAGTTTCATTTTTTTATTTTGTATATAATATATTGAATGATAAGAATAACTAATAATATAACTAAAATTGAAAATATTAAAATATCGAATAAATCAATAATTATCATTGCTGGACTCCTTTCTGCTCAATCTCCCAGGGCCATTGATCCACCTCATCACAGTAAATGATGGAAGCATTTCCTGCGTAGTCGCGAACGGTTATTGTGCATAAATCAAGGTCTTTAGAGACAATCGTAACGGGATAAATACTGCCACTATATACGAGCTTGTCCCCCGGCCAACACCTCATGATGGGCGGAAACAAAGAAACAAGCCTATCCATATCTTCAATACATGCCTTCTTGGTTTTCCAAAAATGGGAACTCTGGAAGAAGCAGTTGTAGCAACCAGCAACCCAATCGGTTGTTATCCCCTGGACATCATATCCTCGTATGGCTTTCAAAGGTGTGCCGCAAATAGGGCATTTAGGCGTTTTCTTTTTCATAGTCTTTAATCAGTTCATCCACGTCATCCTTTAATGACTCGCTATCATCCTTTAATCCGTCCAGATCCCATTTCAGGCTGTCCAGCTGATTGGAAAGGATACGCAGTCTATCCAAAAAGGACTGATATACCTCTTCTTCTTCCATTTTCTGCGGCCCGCATTCCGTGCAAGAATCCATGTCCACAAAAATTTTCCCGTCTTTTTCATAAGCCCGGAGCGGGTAAGAGCCATGGCCGGGTTTGTCGCAATAGACATTGTTCATTTTAATTTATCCTTTCTTGATTTTAAGTTTTCCGTTCGGACCCATGGTCCAGCCGTCAAAAGTGACGGTGCCGGACAGGTTGATCACGGGGTAGGCGTCATGTGGGTTAATGTGGTAAGTTCTCTTCTTGTGCTTAACCAGGAGATACCCGCCTTTCAGAGCACCGGAAACGGTGCCTCTAACGCCCATAGCCGTTATTTGCTGTCCGATCCGGAAGCAGGTGCCGCAAATGGCGTTGAGGTCATCCAGATCGGCCTGTGCGGTTTTGGTGACAGAGGCTTTTCTTCTGCGGTTGTATTCCTCCATCCAGAGCCGTTTTTTCTCTCTTTCTTCCGGGCTCATTTTCCGAGTTCCTTTCTTTTGTAGGTTTCAACGGTTTTTGTTTGATAATCACAAAAGCCCTCCTGGTTGAGGTAGCACCGGCCAAACTGGGCCAGGGCAAAAGCGTCCGCCTCGTTATTATTGCTCATATCCGCCGCCCAATGCTGAAAAACGCGTTTGAGCATCAAATCCTTTTCCGCATTGCCCTTCCCCGTGGCAAATTTCTTGTTGGTAGCAGGTGCAACAACGATGAAAGGTATTCCCATGTCCAAGAGCAGGAGGCGAATAACGCCGCCCAATTCCGCCAGCCCGGCCATGCCCTGGGAAGATCCATAGGAATACCCCTCAATAACAGCAAGGGAAGGCTGTGTTTGGTTGATGATGTCCAGCACCGCATTGCGGATTTCAGAGAGACGTTTAACGCTCCTGTTCCTGGATTTGATGACGCCCCATTTAGGGGAACCATCCCACACCAGAGCCCACCCCGTAGCGGTTAGCGACAGATCAAGACCTAAGATGCGCTTGCTCATTATGCCGCCCTCCCTTCTACGGCTGGACGGATTTGAGGCATGATGACGTCAAATTGGTCTCGGTATTCCCGTTTGAAATCATTCAGCGTCTCGTTGATTTGATCGGTGTAGGCATCCCAGTTCACTTTGATCAGGAAGGGACGCAAACCCCGGCAATAGGAGAAAAAATACCATGTCCGCAGCCCGGTCACCGCCATGGATCCGTGCACCTGGGGACGGTATTCGGGAGGCAGCTCGCCGTTGAGCAGGTAGAGGGCGTGAGTCTTGGAGAGGGGGCACTTGATTTCAAGGCCCGCCATGTAGTCGCCAGACTGGTCAACGATGAGCCCGTCAGGGCTGCATCCCACCGGTCCGTCTTGGCAAAGGACGAAACCCACTTCCTTGACGGTCATTCCCGTGATGGTTCTGAATTCGTCCCGGGCTTCCGGTTCCAGTTCTTCTCCCTGGTCCGTATGACGGTTGCCTTCCCACTTGATTTCATCGGGCCGAAGGAAGGAGCAGCACAGATCAATGATGAGTTCTCCCCAAGGTCCCCTTTCCTGGTGCGTTCTGGGCTGGGGTTTCTTTCCCGTAGGCGTCAGCAGCCGCTTAAAGTTGCTCGCGGTCAGACGGCCGGCGCGCAGCTTAAACCAGGCTTCCGACCGCTGATAAATGTTTTCGTAGACGATACAGTTCTTGGACAGGCTCATGTCAATAGTCCTCCATGTTGGCGGTTGCGTATTCTTTTGCGGCCGGTATTTCCAGGCCCGGTATAAAGTCGTCCTGCTGTTCAGGTTCCGGCAGGGCGTCCTGCGGTTCTTCTCGGAATTCTTCAGGGGACGGAGCGTTGTTCCACGGAGTTTCCCCTTCGGCTGGGCCGTCTGTTTTTTCTGGAGTTACGTTCCTCATTTCTTTTCCGAATTCCTGTTCATCGCTTTCCCGCATGGCCTCCTGGATGGCAAGAGGAAGATCCCATTGCTTGGAGGCGCGCTTGATGACCGTTTTCAGGCCCATCTGGGGAAAGTCGGTTGCCCAAGGCCCCACGATTTCCCCTTTCTTGGTCCGTGACTTGGTGCGATTCATAATTCCCTTGACGGCATGTAAGCTCATGCGCTCCCCATGCAAATATCTATCTTTGTCGGTCCAGGTGCAGTAAAACCCTCTGATGGGGTCTTTGGTATCATCCCATCCCGGAACATGGCTCATCGTGAATCTGCCGTCATCCAGACGCCAGGAGAACGGCTCTCCGTTCCGCACAATGCCGATGTTCAGGTTGGTGACGCCATTGGAGCGGGCCATACGCATCAGCCCCCGGGCGGAAGGTATGGCTGCACACGTCAAAATAGACTGTCCGCTTGACTTATCGTTGACCCAGAAGGGCACCAGATAGCCGTGAATCCCGTCCGGCTCGCAACGCATCATCAGCAGGTTTTTGAGGGCCGCAATCAGCGTTACGGGGGCGCATTGCTGTAGCTGCGGGGTTTTCTGGCAGCAATGCCAGAAGATGCTGATGCAGCGTTCCGGCGTCATCATGCCCTCCACAAGCCCCGTAATGGCGTTTTTCATGTCCGAAGACATGACAATTTCATAGAGTGTCTTTTTTGGGACTGGATTTTGAGGCAAATTGAGTTTATCTATTGATTCGTTATTCATATTCGTTCATGTTGTGTTTAACAGGCCGGGTTCAGTTGCCGCTGACCCGGCTATTTTTTCAGTTATTTAATAATTCTCGGTACTCGCGATTTTTTTCATCGCAAAGATCTTGAGCTTTTTTCCGCGCCTCGTCTTGGGTTACTCCCGTTCCTGCTTCATAAAATACGCAATATATTAGCTTAATTGCTAAAGGAGCTAGTTTAAGCAAAACATTAAAGCACCCATCTCCTTTTTTAATGTAATATGGATTTTTCTTTCTGATTTCTTCTATTGATTCAATCAAGACCAATCTTGAGAAAGGCACAATCCCTTCTCCGGCGGGGTCAATACTTTTGTCTATTTTAATGAGTACCATTCCATCGTTATCTTCATCTTCCAGAACTTCATATTCTATTTCTTCGGGAAGCATGCCTTCCCATTTCCTCCCCTTGTAATCGGGCTTGACGATATCGCCCTTTCGGAATTTCCTATTCGGATCGTATTGATTAAAATCCCGTTCAAGCACATCAGGGTTGATGAAGCATTTCGTCCCGTTTTTACACTCAACATGCAAGGTCGCCTTTTCCTCTACGATGTCGATGATTGTCCCCTCGACTTTCACTTTAGTTCCAACAGTGCAATCTTTAAATTTCATTTTATTTATTTAGTTAATCAGTTAAAAAAGGTTTTTGAGCAGGAGGAAAATTAAGAAGAGGAATGTTCCTCCGGCAGTAACCAGTCCACACCAGAAAATCAGGTAAGCGAGGATTTTGGTAATCCGGGGCCCTGATTGGGCGGCTTGGGTATAGTTCCAGCATCGCTCCGCTTCGTCCGGGATGCCGTTGAGGCGTTCCCTGGCGCATAACGGGCACAGAAAGCGCGCGGTGAAGACGCCGTCCTGATGGTCTCCTACCAGGGACATCCATGATGTCGAGGCTTTCAGCGGTGCCGCGCACATGTAGCAGCGCGTCGTCTTTGCGGGGTGCGGGTTGTTGGTGATCGTTTCCACCATCCCCTTGAAGGGGCCCCGGTCGATCAGGTGTTGATACGTAGTCATGATTTTTGGATTCCTCTTATTTTTTCCATATAGGCATCTACATCGGACACCAGGAAAGTAGTTATAGCTCCGCGATTTTTACTGTTGCCAGGCCCTCCTAACTTCTTGATGGCTCCTTCTTTCACTCCGCGCTGAAGAATGGGAATGATGCCTTGTTCAGTTTTGAAATTGAATCTTTTGGCCAGAGTGGAAGCCCGGGCATACTTCACTTCATCGGCATCGGATGAATGAGTTGGAGCCTTTTCAGGAGATTCCAGATCCGGGTTTCTCGCCAACTCATCCAATGCCTGGGAAAGTGTCTTGATTGTGTCCGCTTGTGCGTCCAAGGCCCTTTTTAAGCACAACATTGTTTTTGTGTAATTGCCCATATTTAGCTTCTGTTGATTGTTAAATGGCCGCCCGGACGGGATTTAATCCCCGCGCCTGCCAGACCGTATTTCTCTATCTACCGTTTTTTCGATTTGTGTTTTGGTTTTAGGCCCCACCTGGGCCGGGCGATTGGTTAAAATTCGTTTAGTCGTCGTAGTGTCCGTCCGGGTTGTAGCATTGGGGAGCGTGGTCAAAATCCCACTCGTCAATGGCCTGCTCTATCTGCTCCAGGAGTCCAACCGCGACGCCGTAGGAAATAGGTTCGCCGTCCACCCGGATGCACCGGTCTTCGTCGTCGTATTCAATGGTCATTGTTTTCGGAGGGTTGAGATTTAATCACCAGGTCGGAAAACTCGTCTACCGGCTCGGAGGGAAATAATGCGCCGGGTTTACATTCAAGGCTCAACCCAAGCAGACGCCGGGCTATGTAAATTGCCCCTGCGTATTTCGCTCGAAAAATCTTATCTTCGGAGTCGGAAGACAAGTAATACGGAGAGGCATCCTTGCGAGTTTCGACTTTAAGAACTTTATCCAGCTCAATGAGCAGGTCGACTATGCTTTTATTCTTATCCATGATAACTTCAATTTCTGTTGATTGTTCTTTAGTCATAATTAGTTTTCCCCTACAATTTGATTTACCATCCAGCTATGGAAAGAAATATCTCCTTTATTTAACTTAGGTTCGTCTTGGTGCCATGTCCACAGACCGCAGCATTCTCCCGGAAAAGCTGGTTCAAGATCATCTGTACTGTACCAAGCGTTATGCCAATCAGGACAAACATGACCTATCGATATCTGATCCCCTTTTATTTTTCCGACCGATCCTAATAGTTTTTTAGTTCTTTTGTGTCTGACAATTTGGCCTGGAAATATCCCGTCAACATTGTTAACCAACGCAAAATGATGCCGATTCCTATAAGGAATTTCTTTTAATTCGTGAGGTAAATCCATTTTCTTTATATTGGTTTATTGTTTAACGTCCATCTAAATTTGATATGATAAGCATCAAAAAAACGATAATGCCGCCCAGAAGAATTAGAAGCACGTCACCATTCATAACTCGTTATTATTTTTAACCTTCGTCCTGGTGATTCTCGTCGTTCCTGACACGATGATTTGTCCTCCATCCGGCTTATAAATCACATACCCATATATTGGAATATCTGCCCTCGCTCCCATCTTGAACGCCTCAACACAGTTTGCATATCCCGTTGTAAAAACAGCATCGGGAATGCCGTTCTGTTCAATTTTAATTTCCCATGTTGGTGTCTCTTTTTTAGGGGCTTTTTTCTGATTATCGGCTTGTTTAACAGGTTGATGCTCGGGACCCTGATCGCAACCTGAAAAAACAAGCCCGGACAAGACGAGGACGAACAGAGCTTTCACTTCTTCACCTCCTTCTGTTCGGGGTTCTTCGGTTGCGTTTTGCTGTCGGTCGCATCATGAGCCAAGATGCGGAGGGTCTGAATAATGGCCTCGCTCAGTGGCAAGTTGTCCCTGACTGAAAGGGCCATGACTGACCCGCTGGCTTTAGGAGACTCAGCGAGTTTTTTGATTGGTACTTGGATGGTATCTATCATGGGTGTGTGATGATTTGGTTGGTTGATGAGGCGAAATTATCAGCAAATACTGAACAAGTCAATAAATATTTCAGCATATCGTTATTATTTTCGACTTGCAATTATCAGCCGATGCTGATAACTATTTGCCCATGTACACGAAGCAAGAAATAGATCAGTGGCTGAAAACGCTCAACAAGGACAGAAAATGGTTAGCCGAGCAATGCGGAGTGTCATACGGTCAAGTCAACAACTGGATGTCAAAGAACAGAGAGATCCCCAAAAAGGCTCTGATCATTATTGACAACCTAATGAACCAACCCCAACCTGCCGACGATAGCCAAATCTCTATCGCTGATCTTGATATCAACCTCAAGGTATCGCATGATAAATTCCTCGAATTCAATAATTATGCGAAAGCCTGCGGCATGAATATCGTGGACTGGATTATTTACGTCTTGGAATATGCAGGAGACAATAAAGAACTCCTTATGAAACGGTTACAGGAAGAGAAAAACAAAGGGGAATAATTCATTCCCCTTTCTTCATTCCTTTTGAAATATTCTCCAAGATCCTTTTCGTGGTTCTCCGGCAACCTTCAATAATGCCGAGTCGGAAACAAGTGAACCCGAACAGGACGGCCAGCAAGAAAAACACAAGCATTACGTTACCTGACATGAACGTAACCCTTTCTTGCTGAAAATTTATCTCCTAATGCGCTAATATTTAATGCGTTACAAATGCGGGGGGGGGGGTAGGATTTCCAGTTTTTCATGAGATTTGATGTCTTGTGACCCCGTTAAGACGTTTTGTCATCAATTTTTCGTTCACCGGATGACAAGTCATGACATTGCCTAAAACGCTGAAAAAAGGGTTGCCTAAAGGGTAAAATGTGATATAAAAGGCACGTATTCAGATTCCTGACTACGTCCTTTCTATTTATTCTTTTCCGTCCGCGTCGGGAGACGCGGGCGGTTTTTTTCGACGGGATTACAAAATAATCTTGCTTGAGATTTCTTCCATGGCGTGAACCACATCCTGTGAATCAGGGCGGAAATAAACCCTCTCAATCTCTTCGGAATCATGACCCACGATGAAGCGGCACAAATCCGCAGGTACTCCAGCCAATCTTAAAATCGTTACTGCTGTAGCCCGCAAACTGTGAAAGCTTTTCTCGGATAGAACACGCTTATCACCTTCCGCTTTCATTCCATCCGAGGAAATGATGCCATGTTTTTTCAAAAGCCCTGTAAATTCGAGAGACAACTTGCTGGACTTCCCGCCCGCTTGAGCATGTTTCATGGCCGCCAATGGGAATACGAATTCATTGATAGAATACTTTTCCCTTTCTTTCAAAATCTCTTTCAGAGGTCCAATGATGGGCTTGTTCATGCGCCGCTTGGTTTTCTGGGTGGTCATGGAGATCAGGCCGCCCTCCAGATTTACTTGATCCCATTTAAGCGTTGCAATATCTCCCAGCCTCTGGCCTCCGGTGTAAAGACAAACCCTTATCATGTCCGGCCATTCGTCCGGCAAAATCTCTACAAGCCTTTTGACTTCTTCTACAGTGAAAGCCCCCCGTTCCTGCTTATCAGCCTGTTTCTTTTTCTTGTCCAGCCTTGCCCCTCTAAAAGGATTTGAGCTAATCAATTCTTTTTCAACGGCCTGATTAAAAGCACATGATAGAGATTCAAGGTATCTGGATACTGTACCCGATGAAACACGCTCCATTTCTACCTCGGAAAACTCCCTGACAACGTTTTTGTTCACAGACGAGATTGATTGTCCCCCATCATTTCCTAAAAAGGCAATAAACTGCTGGATTGCCTTTCGGTCCCGTTCATAGGCCTGAATCTTACCCGATCTTGATTGCAGCCATTCCTTCAAATAGGCGCCAACACTCACCACCTTTCTTCCAAGGCTGAATGACTGGATATCTCCCCCCGCTATCGCTTTAAGACGATTCGAGTCTACGAAGCCCGTCTTATATCCGTTTTCCAGTTCTTCAGCAATAAGGCGAGCCCTGGCTTCATTTTGAGACAGCAACGCTCTTTTATTGACGCCGGGAGGAATAACCTTTGGAACAACGTCAACGCGGGTTGTTTTTCTGATCTCTTTGCCGTCCAGGGTTCGGAAGACGGCAACCCATTTGTTATTTCTCTTGATGATTCCTGCCATGCTGTACATTTTTTATATCATGTACAGCTCCATGTACAGGAAGCTTTACATAAACCACAATAAACTGGAATGCCCGAAAATAAAAAAAGCCTGATAAAATCAGGCTTTACATAAACCACAATAAAAGAAAACTGGCGGACAGGGAGGGATTCGAACCCTCGGTACCGGTTTGCGGTACACACACTTTCCAGGCGTGCTCATTCGACCACTCTGACACCTGCCCGTTGGAGATTGTGCTAGATAGGAAAGCAGGAGCAGAATAATGGCAGAAGAGAGGTTTGGCAATCTTTTTTTCATCTGGAAGAAATTTTCCCGTCTTCCTCGAGTTTTTCACGTTTCCGGTTGTTGCTCGAAAAGGGTGAAAAGCGCCCCGACAACACGAGGAAGTCTTCAATAGGCATAAGCAGAAACAAAGCGTATTTTGAGAAGTTTTGAAAGGAACAAGGAAACGTCCTTCACAAAAATCCTCCATGAGGGCATGGCAGACTTCCTCCCCCTGTCCTGTTTTTCCCGCGGAGCAAATAAGAATTTTTCTCTTTCTCCACCTTTGCGGCTTCCGGGCAATCGGGCAAGGTTCAGGCAAGAACCTCTATTGATAAACTTGCTTCCGTCCAGACTCAAGAATTGACCAGCAGACGTTTGAGGAATTTCAGGAGCGAGACGGGAAGAGAAGATTGAAGGATTCCGGAAGCCCAGAGTTTCTAGAGTTCCGGGAAAACGCGACAGGCATGGGAACCCACGCTGTAAGGAGAGAAGGCGGGACATGTCGTTTCTCCGCGTATCTTCATTTCCGCGGCTCCGCATTCCTCCCGTCCTCAAAAAAGGGCAAAGGCTTCCGGCATGTCCCGGAAAAGGCGTTTCCCGACCGCACTTCCCCCTTGACGGATGCCCCAAAGACAGGTTTGCTAGTCCTGCGCATGGGAGAGTCCTTTTACACACGCACCACGGAGGCCCCCTCCTCCGCTTTTGATTTGTCCCTCAGACCGCCCGCTTTCAGCGAGTTCTGCGGGCAGGAGAAGATTAAGGACCGCCTGATGCTGATGGTGGAAGCCGCCAGACAGCGCGACGACGTGCTGGACCACATCCTGTTGAGCGGCCCCCCGGGCCTGGGGAAGACGACGCTTGCTAATATTATCGCGAATGCCGTCGGCTGCCGCATTCATACGACTTCCGGCCCCCAGATTGAAAAGGCGGGAGACCTGGCCGGCGTGCTGACCAATCTGGAAAAGGGGGATATTCTGTTTATTGACGAGATCCACCGCCTGCACCCGGCCATTGAGGAGTATCTGTACCCGGCCATGGAGGATTTCCGGCTGGATATTATCATTGACCAGGGGCCGAATGCCCGCTCCATCCAGCTCAACCTGCCTAAGTTCACGCTGGTGGGGGCCACCACCCGCGCCGGGATGCTGACCAGCCCGCTGCGTTCTCGCTTCGGCCTGGTGAACCGGCTGGATTATTATACGCGGGAGGAGCTGTGCGCCATTATCGAACGGTCCGCGGGGCTGCTGAACGTGCCCGTGGACCCGGAGGGAGCCCTGCAGATCGCGCTGCGCTCCCGCGGTACGCCTCGCGTGGCCAATTCCCTGCTGCGCTGGGTGCGGGATTACGCCCAGGTGCGCGGCGACGGCGTGATTACGGAGCAGTTGGCGCACGACGCCCTGACCATGATTGAGATTGACGACGACGGCCTGGACGAGATGGACAAGCGCCTGCTGGAAGCGATGATTTACAAGTTCAACGGCGGCCCGGTGGGCCTTTCCTCCCTGGCGGTGGCCGTAGGGGAGGACGCTTCCACGCTGGAGGACGTGCACGAGCCTTTCCTGATTATGCAGGGGTATATCAGCCGCACCCCCAGGGGGCGCGTGGCGATGCCTTCCGCCTATCTCAAGATGGGAGCCGCGCCGCCCGCCAACGGCCAGGGGTGGCTGTTGTAGGCCATTCATTTACGGCATGGAAGGAGTGCTGCGTTTTGTGCTGGTCATCAGGCCCGCTTTCTTTTAGACTGTTTCCACATAAAACGTCAGGACGTTTTCTGTTCATCATACGCCCAAAGCTATGGCCGCACATTCTGATACTCCCTTTAAAAGACTGCCCGTCAAGATTATCGGTACGGGTTCCTATGTTCCGGAACGCCGCCTGACCAATGCGGATCTGGAAAAGATGGTGGACACTTCCCACGAATGGATTATTGAACGCACGGGCATTGTGGAACGCCGCATCGCCGCCCCTGACGAGTACACTTCCCATATGGGGACGAAGGCCGCCCAGCGCGCTCTGGAATCCTGCGGGCTGAAGCCGGAGGATATTGACCTGATTATCGTCGCCACCATCACGCCGGATACGTTCACCCCTTCCACTTCCTGCTATATCCAGGATGCCCTAGGCGCCAAGAATGCCGCCGCCTTTGACATTTCCGCCGCCTGCTCCGGCTTCCTGTTCGCCATGAAGACCGCCGTCCAGTACATCGGCACCGGCCAGATGAAGACGGCGCTCATCATCGCCGCGGAAAAACTTTCCACCGTCGTCAACTGGGAGGACCGCAGCACCTGCGTCCTGTTCGGGGACGGCGCCGGGGCAGCCGTGCTCCAGGCCTCCACAGGGGAAGAGGGGGAAGGCTCCGTCCTTGCCACGGATATCGGTTCGGACGGCTCCCTGCATGACCTGCTCCAGATTCCGGGCGGCGGCTCCCGCTGCCCCACCACTGCGGAAAACGCCCATGAACGCCTGGCCACCCTGGCCATGCGCGGCAATGAGACTTTCCGCCATGCCGTCACGCGCATGAAAGCCTCCGCCGCCAGCGTCATTGAACGCGCCGGCCTCACGGCGGACGATATTCAGCTGATTATTCCCCACCAGGCCAACCTCCGCATCATTAACGCCGTAGCGCAGCGCCTCTCCATTCCTGAAGATAAGGTATTCGTGAACATTGAGAAGTACGGCAACACGTCCGCGGCCGCCGTCGCCATCGCCTTTGACGAAGCGCGCCGTTCCGGCAGATTCGGCAAGGGAGACAATGTCGTCCTGGTCACGTTCGGCGCCGGGCTTACCTGGTCCGCCGCCGTTATCCGCTGGTAATATTCTTTTTCATACTCCCCCATCATCATGACCACTGAACCATACGGCAAAAAAAATCCGTTTCCCGCTCCCGTCCTCTCCGTCAAGCACCTCACCGGGGAAGGCAGTCCCAAGGAAACCATCCACATTGAATACAGCCTGGACGGTTCCGGGATGAATTACATTGCCGGGGACGCCCTGGCCGTCATTCCCGCCAATGATCCGGCCCTGGCGGACGCTCTGATTGACAAGCTCGACCTCAGCCCGGATTCCCAGGTTCCCACGCCGGAAGGGGAAACCGCAAGCCTGAAGGACGCTCTGGTTCACTGCTATGACATTACCAATGTCAACAAAGCCCTGCTGACCAAATGGGCCGCCGCCTCCGGCAGCCAGGAGCTGGACGCGCTTCTGGCCGGGGATAAAGACGCCCTCAACGATTTCCTGTGGGGCCGGGACATGCTGGATCTGGCCACGGAATATCCCGCTTCCTTCGAATCCGCGGAAGCTTTCACCGGCATTCTGAAAAAGATCATGCCGCGCCTTTATTCCATCGCCTCCAGCCCGAACGCCCATCCCGAACAGGTTCATCTGTGCGTGGGCGCGGTGCGCTACACGGCCCGTGACCGCAAGCGCGGCGGCGTCTGCTCCACCTACATGGCGGACCGCCTCCAGCCGGGCCATACGGCCAGGGTATTCGTACATACCAACAAGAATTTCCGTCTGCCGGAAGACGGGGACACTCTCATCATCATGGTAGGCCCCGGCACCGGCATCGCTCCCTTCCGGGCATTCTGGGAGGAACGCATCGCCTCCGGCGCCAAGGGCGGCAACTGGCTGTTCTTCGGCAATCCGTACAGGGCCACCGACTTCTGTTATGAAGATGAGCTGACCCAATTGACCGGCACCGGTAAACTGAAGTTGTCCGTGGCCTGGTCCCGCGACCAGGAAAAGAAGGTGTATGTGCAGCACCTCATGGTCCAGGAAGGCGAAGAGCTCTGGAAATGGCTGGAAGCCGGCGCCTGCTTCTACGTCTGCGGGGACGCCTCCCGCATGGCGAAGGACGTGGACAACGCCCTTCATGAAGTCATCCAGACCTGGGGCCATAAAACTCCGGAGGAAGCCGCGGCATATGTGGCGGACATGAAACAGCACCGCCGTTACCAGCGGGACGTGTACTAATTCGGGATCTCCCCCTTGAGCCTGTCACCGCGCCTTTCCATCTTTTCTGGAAAGGCGCTTTTTCTTTTTCCGGAGAAAAACCGCCACGTATCAATCCAGCTTCTTTCGAGCCGGAGAAGCCATCTTCCGCCCCCCTCTCCATCAAAAACAACGCCGGACCGGAGAGAACCCGTCCGAGCAAAAGTTCCCCTCCTTCTTCAAGCGTTTCCTTACCCTTATTCCAAATCCTGCCGGGCGCCGCAAACGGCCCGTTTCACTTTCCTAAGCTTGAAAAAGAAGACCATGCAAAATAAATACAGCTTTTGCGGCAAACAACGGGCTATACCCCTTTTTCCTGGTCCTTTTAAGGACCATCTTTGAGAAAAGGAATAATTCCACCAATTCTGCAACTGATCAATATAGCTTATCTTTTTTCTCCTCTCCTCTATTTCAGCAAGCAATTCTTTCCGCGAACGAAAGACCAGAACAAAGCTCTCCAGCAACTCACCGCACAGTTTCATCCCCGCTTCTACGCTTTCTTTCAACTGCTCCAACATTACTAAGTCCTTCCTTTCAAAAGCCTCTGCCGTCTGCATGTCGGCAAACCGGAATGCGCTACTGACAGCGGAGATATTTTGTGCTGCAAAACGGTAATAACACAGAGCCGTATCCGGCAATTCATAAATATTACCCTGCAACCATGCGTGAAATGCCATTAGATCATCCTCAAAATTAGCCGTTATCGGAAAAGCATTTCCCCACTCGTATGCACTTTTTCTGATGATCATAGCAGGTCCATAATGAGCTGAAGAAGAAAAAGCCCCTTGTTGGAGCACGACAGCCGGCATTTCCCGTGGAACGGAGGGAAATGCCGGGAATTCAAACGCAACTCCCGGTTCCTCATAGACGTTAATCATCTGGCTGACTACAGCCACAGCATCCGGATACTCCATCACTGCCCAGGCAAAAAACCTGCATCTCCAGGGGAAGGAACAATCGTCCCCATCCTGACGGAGAATCCATTCATGGGAAGCCAGACCAACCGCCTGCCGGATATGAGGCCCGCGCCCCAGCGGCGTTTCATTCCGGTTCAAGATTACCCGGTACGGCCCCCTGTATTGAGCCGCCATTTCCTGCATGACGGCGAAGGTTCCGTCGGAAGATCCGTCATCCGAAAGGATGATTTCAACCGGCCCTTCATAATCCTGCCCGAATACGCTCCGGATGGCATCCCGGATGCAATGCTCCTGATTATGCCCGGTCAGGATAATGCTGATGGAAGGGAGTCGCGAAGAATTCATGAAAAAAAGTGCAGAAAAGGAAGTGAAAAAAACGAAAGGAATATTGCTCTTCCCCGTTTACATATAAGACATCATGTTCATACCGGATTCCAAATCCGATATCTTTTTATTCAACAACAAATATTTAATAATAAAAATGTTATGATTAAATTCATTCTCATATTCTTCTTTTCATTTGAGTAGTAATAAAAATATTTCTGCCCGATAGGTTCCCTTTTCAGATATTTACATTGACAACGGATTTGGAATCCGTTACCTGTGCTTTTTTGAAGTACCTGATACACATGAAATTATCTACATTCTGCATCTTATGCTGCCTTTCCACGAGTCTTTCCCAGGCTGCCACCTACATCTGGAGCGGAGCGGCAGGAAACGGAATTTACGGAGACGCCAACAACTGGACGGTAAATGGCACGCCGAACGGCTATTATCCGCAAAGCAATAGCGATAATGCCATCATCGGAAAAAATGCCGGAACGGTCACCTGGTCCACCTCCCAATCCTATTTCGGAGCCACCAGACAAGTCATCATAGAATCTGGAAGCACCCTGCTTTGCACAACGACTGTAGGAGACCTCAACGTCGATTCTTTCACGCTGGAAGGCAATTCCCAATTGATATTTGAATCCAGCAATGCCCTTGGGCTGGGACGTAACTTCACATTGAATTTCGGCACGTTTACGGCGGAAGAACACGGCACCCTGACCGCTACGGATATCTCCGGCTTCTGGACCAACGGAAAAACAGTCGTCTTCGCCGGCATACTGGATACGAGCAGCCTTTCCGGAAGCGGAACTATTGAACTGGCTTCCATCAAATCCGCTCAACTGGGAGGAAATCTCTATCTGGATCTGTTCGGCCTGGATATTTCCACCAGCGACCCCAAAATTCAAACGAGCGTGGCACAGGTCACGGAAAACGGCGTCACCAAGGTGTTGATTAACTACGAAACCGTTCCGGAACCCGCAACGGCCACGCTGGGCCTCCTGGGACTGGGCGGACTGCTGCTGAGAAGAAAGAGACAATAACCTCTTCCGCACGACTGACTTCACCCCGGCTTATTCCTAAAGGAAAGCCGGGGTTTTCTTTTGCCGCCGGCCCGGTTTGCGCACGTCTCTCCCCTTATACCGCAACATTTATCCTGCGGAACCATACGACATCCTTCCAGACGGGAAAAACCGTTTCCCGCGGCAGGTCAGAACTCGCAATTCCGCGGAGTACGGGCAAAAGGCAGCACGTCGCGGATGTTGGTCACTCCGGTCACGAACATCAACAGACGCTCAAACCCGGCTCCGAATCCGGCGTGCGGCACCGTGCCGTAGCGGCGCAGATCCGCATACCAGCGGTACGCCTCCGCATTCATGCCCATGCGGCGCATGTTTTCCTCCAGAATGTCCAGCCGTTCCTCACGCTGGCTGCCTCCCACGATCTCGCCGATGCCGGGCACCAGCACATCCATGGCGGTGACGGTCTTCCCGTCTTCGTTTAGGCGCATGTAGAAGGGTTTAATCTCCTTCGGGTAATTGTACACGATAACGGGGCATTTAAAATGTTCCTCCGTCAGGAAGCGTTCGTGTTCGCTCTGCAGATTGATGCCCCAGGAAACGGGGTAATCAAATGTTTTGCCGCTCTTGAGCAGAATATCCACGGCTTCCGTATAGGAACAGCGCACAAACGGCGTTTCCTTCACATGTTCCAGGCGTTCCCACAGCCCCTTGTCTACAAAACGGGTCAGGAATTCCACTTCTTCCGCGCTGTTTGCCAAGGCATCGCCGACGAGAAAACGGACAAACTCTTCCGCCATGTCCATGTCTCCATACAGGTCGCAGAACGCCATTTCAGGCTCCACCATCCAGAATTCCGCCGCATGGCGCGTAGTATTGGAGTTCTCCGCCCGGAACGTGGGGCCAAAAGTATAAATGTTGCTCAGGGCGCACGCGAACGCTTCCCCTTCCAGCTGGCCGCTTACCGTGAGGTAGGCCGCCTTGCCGAAGAAATCCCGGGAGGCGTCACGGGAAGCAGCGTCTCCCACATCCAAAGTCGTCACACGGAACATTTCTCCGGCCCCTTCGCAGTCACTGGCGGTAATAATGGGAGTGCTGACCCAGGAAAAATCCCTTTCCTGGAAAAAGCGGTGGATGGCGAAGGCCAGTCTGCTGCGCATGCGGAACACGGCACCAAACAGGTTGGTGCGGGGGCGCAAATGGGCGATGGAACGCAGAAACTCCGGCGTATGCCCCTTTTTCTGCAAGGGATAGGAATCCGGAACAGCCCCCACCAGCTCCAGGGAAGCGGCGCGCAATTCCCATCGCTGCCTTCCCTGCCCGGCAACCAGAGCGCCACGGATGCTCACGGCAGACCCCGTAGCCATTTCTCCAATCCGTTCATAGCCGGGAATACCCTCATCCGCCACTACCTGCAGGGAGGCGACGGAGGAACCGTCATTCACCTCCAGAAAGGAAAAAGTCTTGGAATCACGGCGCGTACGCACCCATCCCTGAATCAGTACGTCCGGCATTTCCACCTCACTGTCCAGGACATGTTTCACCAATGTTCTGTTCATCATGGCGCAAGTATAATACAGCGCCTTGCCCATGCCAGCAGAATTGCTTCACCACGGAGAGAATATTCCGGATTTTCCGGCAGAGAAGGAGGGGATATGCCGCACCTGTTATTTGGAAGGCTGCATGACCTGCCGTCCCGTCGTAATGGCGATGGCATCTGCCAGCGGCATTTCCTTCTCCGTATGGGCGGCCCCCCAGGAATCTGAAAAGATAAGCGTTTTCTTTTCCTCGTCAAAACCGGTAATCAGCCTCAAATGGCCTCCGCGCGTCTGGGACAAACGCAGCGGTTCCGGAACAATGCCAAGCTGCACGGACCAGAACACGGGGATGCCCGCCATGATATAGGGCTTGATGGCATTGAGCCACCTGTCCACCTGGGACGGTGATCCGGCACGCGCCAGCTTCAGGACTTCTCCGTCCGCATTGTCCCAGAAACCGGACCAGTCATGTTCATTTTCCACCTTCTCCTTTTTCAGCTTGGAGGCGGCGCGGTTATAGGCTTTCAGCAGATTCCTGAAATCACGGGAATTCGCCAGGGAATCCAGCACTTTGATCCGTATCTGGAAGCGCGTCCCGATTTTTTTCAGGTTTTCCGCCATTGCCGCCGTATTAGTGCCTCCGTCCGCAGAGGTATTGGCCAGGGAAGCCAGTTCATGCTGATCCACATAATCCATTCCATAATAGGCAAAAATACGGGCGGCGGTAGCCACCACGCAATAACCTTTCTGGCCCTGGTCCACCATGGGAATATCCTGAATCACCACCCGCTTTCCTTCTTTCCTGACGTGCTGCTTGATATCCGCCTTTCTGGCCCGGGAAGAAGCATCTCCTCTCGCGATGGAATCTTCCGTGGGACCGGCCTTCATCCGGATAAATTCCGCTTCAAACTCCCTGCCCTCCCGCGATGTATTGATCTCCAGGGTAATCGCCCCGTTCTCCCAAATCCAGGACCAGCCGTTGACTTTGACTACCGCCTCCTTACGGGAGGCCCGGTACTCCTTGGGCTGAATCCCGGTAAGAGCGGTCAGGGATTCCTTGATGAGCTCCAGGCGCTTGTCAAATTCATCCTTGCCAATGGCCCCGTTATCCCCCTTGTTGTACATCATGACAGTCATTGACTGGGGGGCTCCGTCCTTCCAGTTCACCAGCATTTCCCCCAGGGACATGTCCCCTATCTTGATGGAGGGCTTCGCAATCCGGAGCTGGGTCTTGCCTTTATCCACCCAGCCGCCGGGCTCTCCGTTAAAATACTTTCCGAACAAATCCGGCTGAGGCAACTTCCAGAACGCACCAGACTTTAAATCCGGCGCCATGTCGCCCGCTCCCCAGGCGGAGGGAAGAAGGCAGCAGACTGAAAGGAAAGGCAGAATGGCAGAGATAAATCGCATAACGAAAAAAGGGGCGGGGAATAGCCCCGCTGCTCGGAATCTACGCTGGTAATGTATTCTCCCACGACGGTTCTGCCAAGAAAAAATGAATCTTCCTCCAGCGAACCATTCCTTCTTTATCCTCTCCCATCCGTCCTTTTCTAATAATGCTGCCCGGTAAAAAAACCGGCCTGCCGCAGTAAACCCGCAGCAGGCCGGCTTAATGAATAAACCAGTCCGATGATTTACATGAACGGACGCAAACGCTGCATGATAGCGTCCTTGGAAGAAGCTCCCACCATCGTATCCATGATTTCCCCGTCCTTGATAATCAGAAGAGTGGGGATAGTGCGCACACCATAGGTGGCGGCCAGTCCGTTATTGGCGTCCACATCCACTTTGCCCACTTTGATCTTACCGGCCAATTCCGTAGAAAGCTGGTCAATAATCGGGGCGATCATGCGGCAGGGCCCGCACCATGTAGCCCAGAAATCGACAAGCACAGGAATGTCGGACTTCAGAACTTCATCCTCAAAATTTGCTTCAGAAAATACGTTTGCCATAGTACCGCTTAGAGTATTTCAATAATCATTACGTTCACTTATTCTTCCGCATCGGCGCCATCATCGGAAGGCTCTTCGGCAGAAGTTTCGGAAGAAACGTCATCGACCGTTTCTTCATCGGCGGCGGGAGCAGCGGCGGCAGGCTTGGAGTCTCCGCCCAGCCAGCCAACCATGCTGCGGGCTTCCAAGGTGTCCGTAGCGTATTGATAACCGACGAAAATAAGCGCAAAGGCAAGAGCCACAAAGGAGAGGACATTCAGCAGCGTACTGGGAGCCGCATCCGTATCTTCTTGAAACTTCCTGGCCGTAAAGGAGGCGGAAGAAACCGGAGAGGCTGCGGGTGCGGTATTCAGCCCGATGGTGGCCTGCGGAAGCTGTGCTGTCGCCATGCCTGCTCCGGGAGGAGTCAGAGGAACAGTAGGAGCGGCAGCGGCAGGCGCCGCGCCAGCAGGCGGAACCACGGGGGCCACAGGCGTAGTGGCGGAGCCGAGGGCAACCGTCTTTAATCCTCCGCCAAGCTTGATGCCTCCGCCAAGACCGGCGGGACGAAGGGGAATAGTGGGCGCAGCGGCGGCAGGCGGAGCAGCAGGTGCCGCAGGAGCGGCGGCTACCGGAGGAACGGCAGGAGCGGCAGGAGCCTTGGGCACGGAAGGAGCAGCCGGCGGAGTCGGAATGCTGGGCGGAGGCGGAGTACCGCCCGGAATGGAGGGAGGAGGTGGATTGCTCATATCGGAAAAATAACTGTGCTGAACGATAGCTCTCGCTTATTTCAGCCCGTAAATCAAGAAAAAGAATGCGTAGAACCTGAATTCCGTGCAATTTTTTTTAATTTGAAGCGTATTCTATCTCAAACACGCTGTCCGGACTTGCCCTGAAAAGCGTTCTTTCCTACGCTGTGTATCCGGCATTATCTCATATGAAACCCATTACCAAACTAGCTTCCTCCACCCTGCCCGACGGCTCCGTTCTCGACCTATGGGAACGGGACGGTTTCCACTTTCTTTTGCGCGACGGCGTACAGACAGCGTCCAGCTTTTCCCACGGAAGCAATGAAGCGGCGGCAGCCATGGCGGCGGCTCCGGTTAAAAGAGCCAACCAGCCCTCCTTCCTTCTCGACGGCCTCAGCCTGGGATTCACCCTGTTCGCCCTGATGGATCAAATTCGCAGGGAAAAGGCCCGCTTCATCGTGGCGGAACCCTGCAAACCGCTTATCGACTGGCACAAGGAACTGATGAACCAGGAACGGCCCGGATTCCTGCACGATCCCCGCGTCAGCGTGGAATTTACCCCGGCGCTTCAAATCGCCCGCAAGAATCCGAAAAGCTTCCACGCCATTCTGTCCCATTCCACGCACGAACGCATGAACCTGAGCGTAGCCGAAGCTTCCGACTATTTTGCCGCACTCAAGCAGGGCGGTCTGCTGGTCATTACGGTAGCCCGCCCGGACACCCGACTTTCCCGGACACTGCAAAAAGCGGGGTTCGAAGTAAGCACGGAAGCCGTTCCGGCCTCACATAAAGGAAAGAAAACCGCTTTTCACACCGTTATTCTTGGAAAGAAGGGACGTTTCGTCCCCTTCTCCGCTCACCAGTCCTGATTCCATCCTATTATTATGAACTGCACATCCCTTACCATGGCCGGACTTCTGGCCGCCCTGTCCCTGGGAATGCCCTCCCTGGCGGATTCCATTGCCCCGGGCATTCTTCTTCCCAAAAAAAATACCAAATCCATTTCCTTCTCCCCCAAGGGGACCTCGGACATTTTCCTGCTCGGCATCATGCCGCAGGGAAGTTCCGTCAAGAAAGGGGAATCCGTAGCTCAGGCGGACTTCCGCATACTGGACAATAGTATCGAAGATTATGAACGCGCCATCAAGAGCAAGAACCTGGAGGTGCTGAAACTCCGGTACGCCCTGGACCAGCAGAAGGAACGTTCCGCCCTGGCCCTGCAAAAATATCAGACGGCCCTGACACGGACGGAAGAGGATCAAAAGGATTTTCTGGAAAAGCGGAAGGCCCGCATGCTGGCGGAAGAAGAGGAACGCGTCAACAAAGCCCTGCGCCACATGTCCTACAAACAGGAAGAGCTGAACCAGCTTACCAAGATGTACAAGGATGACCAGGTGGCGGAAGAAACGGAAGAGATCATTTTGAAACGCCTGAAAAATGAACTTGGGGAAAGCGAATTTGCCGTTCAGGGAGCCAAACTCGTTGCGGAACTGGCCAAGCTGCGCAATATTCATCGCCTGGGGGAAGACTATGCTACGGCAGTCAAGGAAAAGCAGATGGATCTGGAACAGGCAAGGAAGCAGGCGGATTTTGATCTGGAACAGAAAAAGATAGCCCTGACGGAGGCGGAAGTCTCCCTGAGACGCCTTCAGAATAAGTACAATGAACTGAAAGCAGACCGGGAAATGGCCTCTTTCAAGGCCCCGGAAAACGGCATCCTGCTGTACGGCGGATATGTGGCGGAAAAGTGGGTGGCCATTCCGGTGGCGGAAAAGCTGAAACCCGGCGGCAAACTGGGAGCTTTTGACAAAATCGCCACCATCGTTCCACCAGACTCGGAACTGATTGTCCAGGCTACTCTTCCGGACTCCACCGCTACGCCCAAGGTGGGGGAAACCGTCGTCATCAAAATAACGAACATGCAGATTCCCGGCGTTATTACGGAAGCCAGCCCCATTCCGGGAGCAGACGGCAAGCGCCGCATTATCATCACGCCCAAGGTTCCCGCCAGCCAGATTTTCGCCCCCGGCCTTCCCGTCCAGGTGACCATCAAGGACCAACAGGCCTGATTTCCCTTAACGGATCCCCATGAATAAAGCCGTCCTTTTCCTTGCCGCCCTTGGAGCCAGTACGGCGCTCTGCGCTCCTGTTCCGGCGGAAAAAGCGGAAAAAAGGGATACCATTCCCATTGCCAGGGTTCCGGATGTTCCGCCTCCCTCCCGGGAAACGCTGGACGCTTCTATCCGGAAGGCGGCTGACTTTCTGTTGAAAGAACAGAACAGGGACGGTTCCTGGGGAAACCATACGCGCACCAAGGGTCTGAATGTTCTCTGCCCTTATCCGGAAGGCCCCAGATCATTCAGGACAGCCTCAACCTCTTTGTGCGTGATCGGCCTCCTGACCAGCCCCCTGAAAGAAGACCCCGCCGTCAAGGCATCCCTGGACAAGGCGCTGCAGTACCTGCTAACCACGCTGCCCACCCTGAAACGGGGAGACACCCGTACCGTGCTTGGCGTATGGGGCCATGCCTACGGCCTCTCCGCCCTGAGCCGGGCGGCGCGGAACCTTCCTGCGGATGCCCCTTTGCGCGAAGAACTCAAAAAGGTGGCCTCCCTCCAAGTCAAAGCGCTGGACCAGATGGCGGACGTCCAAGGCGGCTGGGGCTATTACACATTTGAAACTTTTTCCAAGCGTCCCATTGGGGAACCCACTTCCTTCCTGACGGCTACAGTCCTTCTTGCCTACAAGGACGCGGAACAGGCCTTCGGCCTCAAAGCGGAACCCCGCGTCGTCAAACGCGCCGTCGCCTGCCTGGAAAAACTGAGGACGCCCGCCGGCAGCTACGTCTATTCCCTTTCCCATTCCTTTTATCCCGGCAGGCCCATCAACCGCCACACCGGCAGCCTGGCCCGCACTCCCGCCGGGGATCTGGCTCTGATGCGGTATGACCCGTCCTTTATTTCCAGGAGTCAGCTGGAAGACGGCCTGGAACGCATCTGGAGCCGCGGCGGCTGGCTTTCGCTGGCTGTAAAGAAGCCCATTCCCCATGAAAGCTTTGCCCAGAACGCGGGCTATTTTTTCTATTACGGGTATTATTACGCCGCCCGCTGCCTGGAGGAAGTGACGCCGGAACACCTGGCGCGCCATGCGGCCCATCTGGCAAGCGACCTCCTGCCCATGCAGGAAGAAGACGGGTCCTGGTGGGATTACCCCCTGTACAATTACCACAAATTCTACGGCACCGGATATGCCTTATATGCCGTCTCCCGCGTCAGAGAATCCCTGTATCCCTCTGATGCGGCAACAACTTCATGACCCATGTTCCGCCCGCTGACGACCATTTTTCTCGCCACCTTGTGCCTGCATCTTCCCGCAGCGCAGGGGGAATCCGTGCCAGAGGAAAAAACGGATGTTATTCCAATCGCCAAAATCCCGGATATTTCCCCTGCAAAACCCGGACAATTTGACAGGGCATTCCGCCGCGGCGTGGATTTCCTGCTGAAAACGCAAAATAAGGACGGCTCCTGGGGCGACCACCGGGTAATCGGCACCTGGAACATCCTCTGCCCCTACCCGGACGGGCCCCTCACCTTCAAAACAGCCAGTACCGCCCTGTGCATTGCAGGGCTCAACGCCAGCCCCCTGCATCATGAACCCGCCGTGCAGGAAGCCATGACCCGTGCTGAAGACTATCTAATCCGTACGATGCCCCATCTGAAACGCGGCGACGCTCTGTGCGTTTACAACACCTGGGCGCATACTTACGTGCTGGATGCCATGAGCATGAGGGCTGCAAGACTGGCCCCGGACAGCCTTCGCTACAGGGAACTGAAGGAATGCGCCCGCTCCCAGGTAAAAAAACTTAATGAACTGGCTTCCGCCATGGGGGGCTGGGGCTACCTCACTTATTCCGGCTTCAGCAAACGCCCTGCGGCACAGCCCACCTCTTTCCTGACGGGAACCGTCCTTATCTCCGCCTGGATGGCAGGAAAATCATTCGGCCTTTCCCTTGATGATAAAATATTCACCCGCGCGCTGAAATTCCTCAAATCCCAAAGGACGCCTGCGGGAACCTATGTTTATTCCCTTTCCCATTCCTTCTATCCCGGCAGGCCCATCAACCGCCATACCGGCAGCCTGGCCCGGACTCCCGCCTGTGATTACGCCATCAGGCTCTGGGAACCGGAGGACATCTCCCTGCGCCAGCTTGTGGACGGCCTGGACCGCCTGTGGAGCCGCAGGGGATGGCTGACGATGGCCCTGCATAAACCAACTCCCCACGAGAGTTTCGCCCAGAATTCCGGCTATTTTTTCTATTACGGATACTATTATTCAGGAATGTGCCTGGACATGCTGGCGCCAAACCAGGTAAAGCGTCATGCATCCCTGTTGGCGGACGATATTCTCACCCGCCAGGGAACAGACGGGGCCTGGTGGGACTACCCCCTGTATAATTACCACAAATTCTACGGCACCGGATATGCCCTGTACGCTCTTTCCCGCGCCTGGGACAAGCTGTACGGCCAACCGGAACCTTCTCCATCCTCTATTTCCACACTATCCCGGCCATGATAAATACCATGAAATCGCTTTTGGCGCTCTGCCTGTTTTACAGTGCGGCTTCCGTCTCCACCGCAGAAACCCCAATTAAACATACTTCCTTCAGACCCGGAGAAATCTGGACGGACAACAACGGCGCGCACATCAACGCCCACGGCGGCGGCATCCTGTACGACAAGGGAACCTATTACTGGTACGGAGAACATAAGGTGGAGGGGGACGCAGGAAACTATGCCCAGGTAGGGGTTCACTGCTATTCCTCCAAAGACCTCTATAACTAGAAGGACGAAGGAATCGCCCTGAAGGTGGTGGAGGGGGACCATTCCCACCCCATCGCCAAGGGCTGCATCCTGGAACGCCCCAAAGTGGTTTACAACAAAAAGACCGGAAAGTACGTGATGTGGTTCCACCTGGAACTCAAGGGGAAAGGATATGGATCCGCTTACGCGGGGGTGGCAACGGCAGCAAAACCCACAGGGCCATTCAAGTTCCTGAAGGCCGGGCGAGTCAACCCGGGCAAATGGCCCCTGAACATGGATAAAAAGGATCAGACGACCGAATTCACCAAGGAAATGCCCGACTACGTCCGCATCATCCGCAGGGACTATCCCGGCGGGCAGATGAGCCGGGACATGACCATTTTTGTGGACGACAATGGAAAAGCCTACCACATTTATTCCTCGGAAGGCAATATCACCCTTCACATCGCGGAGCTGACGCCGGATTACACGGGGCATACGGGAAAATTCGTCCGGGCATTTCCCGGACGCTTCATGGAAGCTCCCGCCATCTTCAAACACAAGGGCAAATACTATCTTATCGCTTCCGGATGCACGGGCTGGGCTCCCAACGCCGCCCGCAGCGCCGTGGCCAAAAACATCGCCGGCCCATGGATGGAATTGAAAAATCCCTGCGTGGGGCCCAAGGCAGGCATCACGTTCGGCGGCCAGAGCACTTTCATCCTGCCTGTACAGGGCAAACCCGGAAAATTCATCTTCATGGCGGACATCTGGCGACCCAAAAACGCCATTGACGGCCGTTACCTGTGGCTGCCCATGAAATGGGAGGGTGACCAGATTATCCTGGAATGGAAGGATGAATGGACGCTGGATGACCTGTAAATTCATCTCCTTCCTTTTTATGCAGGATACGGTTTATTGCTTCCATCTCCTTGCCGGAAGGCAGAAGCGGAGCCTTCTGTATGCCTTGTGCTCCGCTCTCCTTGTTGCAGCAGTCTGGCTGCTTCATCCGGAATGGCCTTTCTGGGCGGGCTACATTGCCTGGGCACTCGCTTACGCGGCAACGCTGATTGTTCAACACACCATTCCCCTTTCCATCCGCTGCCCGCACTGCGGAAACGCCGGGCTTTATTCTGCTCCGCAAACTCCGGAAGAACAAAGAAGGCCGGATACAGGCATCATGCTGGAATGCCGGGGTTGCGGTTCCACCTTTTACACGGACGCCTATTTGCCCTGGCCGGGAAAAATTATCCGCCGGCGCCCCACTTGCCCGGAAGAATGGGAAGAAAAATCTGCCCGTAAACAAGCCGGGCCCGCTTCCTCCGGAGAGGAACGCAGGCCGGAAAGGTCTTTCGTCAACGGAGGAAAAATCTAACGGGCTTTTTTGGAAGCCATCACGTAATTCCTCATGCGCTGGTCTGCGGGGGTGGTGGGGCGCACGCTGGTAACCCAATTGCCGTCCTTATCCTTCTTTTTGATTTCCGTTCTGTCGCGGTACAATTTCGCGGAGAAATCGCTGGAATCAAGAACAACCGGCCCCGAACCTGTCGTGACAATGGGAGTGGGAGGAACCTCCGCAACCACCGTCATTGGAGCGGCAAGGGAATTATACCAGTACACCAGTTCCTGCTGGCCGACAGGATCGTCCGGATAAGGAGCATAAGCTCCGTTATTGGTGGAAACCTTTACATAGGCCGGTTCCGGAAATGTGGTCTGATAGGAAGAGGGGGAACAGGCCCCCAACAACAAAAGGCCGGCTCCGCCGGCAATAATCATGGAATGCAGTTTCATATAGGCATTGGACTCTCTTCCGCCACCTGCCGTTCAGAGGATGTACGGTTCCGGAATATTACGGGCACCCGCGCGTCTTGCGCTTGAGCGCCATTCCCAGCGCCGTACGCCATCATGCGGAGGAAAGGAGCTTGCCGTCCCCCCGGCGGCATGGTTGAATATTATTTCCTCTCCATGATTACGGATTTCCGGCTGAAAGTGTTTGAAACCGTCGCACGGCGCCTGAATTTTACGCGCGCGGCGGAAGAACTGTTCATCACGCAGCCGGCCGTCACCCGGCATATCAAGGAACTGGAACGTCTGCTGGATGCCCGTCTGTTCAAAAGGGAGGGACGAGGGATTGCCCTGACGGCGGAAGGCGTGCGCCTGCTGGCCCATTCCCGCCGCATCCTCAAGGAATACGAAACGCTGGCTGAAGAAATATCCTTTGGCCGCAATTCCCCTGTTTCCGGCGAATTGAGCCTGGGAGCCAGCTCCACCATGTCCCAGTATGTGCTGCCTCCGCTGCTGGCCCTGTTCAACCGCCATTACCCGGAAATACGCATATGGCTAAAAAGCGGCAATACGGAGGAAATAGAACAGGCCGTCCAGGATGAATCCGTGCAGCTTGGCATCGTGGAAGGCACGGCAACGCGCGCGGACCTGCATTACCAGCCATTTATGGAGGACGAAATTATTCTGGCAGGAGGCATGCAGGCCGCCGTGCCCAGTGAAGGGCTTTCCCTCCCGCAACTCTCCCATGTGCCCCTGATCATGCGTGAACCGGGGTCCGGCACGCGTCGGGTGGTGGAGGAAGCGCTGAAAAAACACGGGATCTCCGTTTCCGGCCTCCATGTTCTGATGATGCTGGGCAATACGGAAAGCATCAAAATGTATCTGGAGCATTCTCCGGCGTGCTCTTTTCTCTCCTCCCTTGCTGTCCGGGGAGAATTCAAACGCGGAAGTTTGAAGAAAATACATCTCCGCCACCTGGAAATTCGCCGCACCTTCCACTTCGTCTCAGGACATGGAGACCACAGCAGAATCAATGAACTGTTCATCAAGTTCTGCCGATATTATTATAACAAAATTTAATTGGCTATAACAATTTTTAATTAGATTTTATAATGGCTGCATCGTATATTATTCCGCAGCCAATCCGGTACGCTCCCGGCCAGATACAACGGGCAGCCGCAACCATCATTTACCGACCATGTCTCCCAAACATCTAGCCAATCCCCTCCACGGCATCCTGCTTATTGTTCTGTTTTCCTTTTCCGCTTTTTACATTGCTGATTTTGAATGGGTGAAACATCTTTCCCTCAGCCCGCTGATCGTCGGCATCGTGCTGGGAATGCTTTACGCCAACAGCCTGCGCAACCACCTTCCGGAAACATGGGTTCCCGGCATTCAGTTCTGCACCAAGCAGGTTTTGAGAACAGGCATTGTCCTGTACGGATTCAAACTGACTTTTCAAAGTGTCATCGACATCGGCGGCTCCGCCCTGGCGCTCGACCTTATTGTGGTCACTCTCACCATTCTTCTGGGAGCCGGGCTGGGGCGCCTGCTGAAAATGGACAGGGACACGGCCCTGCTGACCTCCATCGGCAGTTCCATTTGCGGGGCAGCAGCCGTTCTGGGGGCGGAACCCGTCGTCAAAAGCAAACCTTACAAAGCCGCTGTGGCCGTTTCCACCGTGGTCATCTTCGGCACGCTCTCCATGTTTCTGTATCCAGCCCTGCACCGGGCCGGAATACTGGATCTGACGCCGGAACAAATGGGGCTTTTTACCGGAGCCACCCTTCATGAAGTGGCGCATGTGGTGGGCGCCGGCAACGCCATGGGGCAAGCTATTTCCGATCCGGCCATTATCGTCAAAATGATCCGGGTAATGATGCTGGCCCCGGTGCTGGTCGTCCTGAGCATTGTCCTGGCCCGGAGGGATCCCTCTTCCGGCGCAAACGGGGAAAAACGGAAAATTACCATTCCCTGGTTCGCCTTCCTGTTCCTTGCCGTCATTGGCTTTAATTCCCTGCACCTGCTGCCTGCCGGACTTGTGGACGCCATAAACACCCTGGATACATTCCTGCTGACCATGGCGATGACGGCCCTGGGCGCGGAATCCAGCTTTGAGAAGTTTAAGAAAGCCGGAGCGCGGCCTTTCCTGCTTGCAGGCTTCCTGTATATCTGGCTTTTCTTCGGAGGTTACTGGCTCGTCAAGCTGATCAGCCTCTAAATTTCAAAAACATTCCTCCTGCGGAAAGAGGGCAAGTCCTGCGCCCTGCCTTTCCGAACAGGAGAAAAAAGCCGTTTCACCGGCAGAACGTGAGAACCGTTTCAGCACAGGTTCACCGCCTCGTTCCATCCTGATTTCCTGCCAGAAAATCCGGTTGAAAAGGATCACCGGAGGAACCATGCCGGCATGGGATGACGGAACATGCGGAGCGCCGCATCCTGCCCGCATTACTCCCAACTGGCCACCTGTGCCGCCCAATACAGACATCCTCTCTTTGCTTTCTCCGCTGCTGCGGCAGGTTTTCCCGGTAAGGCTCAACAAAAATTCATAGTCAAACCGTTTGGAGACGCTATAGTATGCGTACCCAGTTCTTAAAAACAAATGGCAACCAAATTATTCATTCCCGGACCCACTGAAGTAGCACCTGAAGTACTTGCCGCCATGAGCGGCCCAATGATGGGACACCGATCCAAAGCGGCCTCCGCCCTGCAGCGCCGCATTTCCAACAATCTGCGCCGCATCCTGCTGACAGAACAGGAAATTCTGCTTTCCACTTCCTCCGGTACGGGCCTGATGGAAGGCGCCGTGCGTTCCTGCACCGCCAAACGCGCCGCCATTTTTTCCGTGGGCGCCTTCGGCGACAAATGGTACAAGATCGCTACGGGCAACGGCGTGCCCTCCGATATTTTCAAGAGCGAACTGGGGCAGCCCACTACCCCGGAAATGGTGGACGCCGCCCTCTCCACCGGCAAATACGACACCATTTGCATCACGCACAATGAGACGTCCACCGGCATCCAGAACCCGGTGGAGGAAATTGCGGAAGTGCTTAAAAAATACCCGGATGTCGTGTGGTGCATGGACGCCGTGAGTTCCGCCGCCGGCTCCCGGATTGAAACGGACAAGCTGGGCGTGGACGTACTGGTGACCTCCACCCAGAAGGCGCTTGCCCTTCCCCCCGGCATGGCTGTCTGCACGCTATCCCAAAAAGCGTACGAACGCACCGCCTCCGTTCCCAACCGCGGCTGCTACTTTGACCTGCGTTCCATTTACGACACTATTCAGAAGAAGGACTACCAGTACACGAACACTCCCTGTGTCTCCATCATGTACGCCATGGACCTCCAGCTCCAGCGCATCATGCAGGAAGGTGCGGAAAACCGCTTTGCGCGTCATGAAGCCATGGCCGAATTCGTGCGTTCCTGGGCGGATGAATATTTCAGCGTCTTTGCCAACCGGGATCACCTTTCCCGCACCCTGACGGTGATCAGCAACACGAGGGACATTGACATCGCCGCCCTGAACAACTCCCTGATTGAACGCGGCATGCAGCTCGGCAACGGTTACGGGGACTTGAAGAACAAAACGTTCCGCATTGCCCACATGGGCGAGCTGACAATGGATGACATGCGCTCCATCACGTCCAGCATCGTGGATATCCTGAAGCTCAAATAAGCCAGGCCCCTGCCCTCTTTTCCGGCTCCGTCCGGAAAAGAGGGCGGAACGCCTCCGCCGGAACATGAACGGAACAATCGCCGGGAACAGGATACATCGCGGATATCCCGGAACTTGTTCATCTTTGATCTTTTCCGCATCCCGGCGGCATTCGTCATCGTCCAAACTTTCAATCAGGCACGGTCTTTCCGGGACAACCCGTTCTTTCAGGACTCCATTTCACGTTATTTGCTGCTGTTCATTGCGGCATGCATTTTGGCCGGGCTTGTTTCCAGCATTCGTGCGCTATATCATCCTTCCCATTACTGACTTTCCGAACTCTTCCTTCCATGTCCACTCTCCATCCCTTCCCCGCCCTGCGCCCTCCTCGGGAACTGGCCGCGCGGGTCTCCTCCCTCCCCTATGATGTCATGAACCACCGGGAAGCCGAGGAAATGGCCTCCGGAAATGACGCCTCTTTCCTCCATATCTGCCGTTCCGACATCGACACGAGCGAAGCCGCCATCCATGCCCCGGAAACCTACGCCAAGGCCCGGGAAAACCTGGAAAGGTTTGTCCGCGAAGGTTACCTCTTCCGGGATGAACGGCCGTCTTTCTACATCTACCGACAAATCATGTGGGGGCGCGTACAGACGGGCATCGTCGGCTGCGCCTCCGTGGATGAATATGCCAGCGGCGCCATTAAAAAACACGAACTGACCCGCAGGGAAAAGGAACTTGACCGGATTGAGCATTTTGACGCCTGCTCCGCTCAGACGGAACCGGTATTCCTGGCCTACCGCAAACATGAAGGTCTTTCCGCCATCATCCGGGAATGGATTAAATTCCACAAACCCGAATATGATTTTACCACGGAGGACGGCGTCACCCATATCCTGTGGCCCGTTTCCGAGCCCGGCACGGTGGAAGACATCCGCAAAAGCTTTGAGGAAGTGGACGCCCTTTACATTGCGGACGGGCACCACCGCACGGCTTCCAGCGCCGCCGTTTCCGCCAGGCGCCGCCAGAGACACCCGGACTACACGGGACAGGAAGAATTCAACTACCTGATGGCTGTCGTCTTTTGTGATGAAGACCTTTTCATCATGGACTACAACCGCGTCATACGCGACCTGAACGGCCTGACTGAAGAGGAATTCATGAAAAAACTCCGTACCTCCTTTGACATAAATCCTGTGGATACCATTCCCGGAGAAGGCTACGCCCCCCGCGCCAAGCATGAGTTCGGCATGTATCTGAATGGACGCTGGTATTCCGCCACGGCCAAACCGGGAACCTTCCCGGCCGGCCATCCCATCGAAAGCCTGGACTGCGCCATCCTCCAGGCGAATGTGCTGGCTCCCATTCTGGGCATTGACGATCCACGCACGAGCGACCGCATCGACTTCGTAGGAGGAATCCGCGGTCTGGGAGAACTGGAACGCCGCTGTTCCGGGGAAATGGCGCTGGCTTTCTCCCTGTATCCCGTCACCATGGCCGACCTTTTCCGCGTAGCGGACGCCGGAGAAATCATGCCTCCCAAATCCACCTGGTTTGAACCCAAGCTGCGCAGCGGGCTTTTTATCCATACCATTGAACAATAATCTTTTCCACCGTACCAACATGAACAAGGTCCTTATTCCTACCAAACTCTCCGACGTAGCGGCCAACACGCTTAAAACGGCCGGCTATGAAGTCATCCAGGACGCTGATACGCCTCTGGAAAAACAGGTAGCCGCCCATCCGGATGCCGTGGCTCTGATCGTCCGCAGCGAAAAAGTCACTCCGAAAATCATGGACGCCCTTCCTTCCCTGAAGCTGGTCGTCCGCGCCGGAGCCGGTTACGACAACATTGACATTGTGTACGCCCGCAAAAAAAACGTGGACGTCATGAATACCCCCGGGGCCAACTCCAATGCTGTGGCGGAAGAAGTCATGGCCATGATTCTGGCCTACTACCGCCACATCGTCCAGGCGGACGCCACCACCCGGGAAGGCCTGTGGGAAAAGAAAAAATACATGGGCAGCGAGCTGACCAAAAAGACGGTGGGCATCATCGGCCTAGGCAACATCGGCCGCAACCTCGTCAAGCGTCTGCAGGGATTTGAACCCATTCTGCTGGGCTACGATCACTTTCTGGCACGCCAGCGCGCTCTGAACATCGGCGTCACCCCTACCAGCATTGAAGATATTTTCTCCCAGTGCGACATTATTACCCTGCACGTTCCGGGCGGCCCCTCCACCCACCACATGGTGAACGCGGAGCTCATTGGAAAAATGAAAGACGGAGCAGTACTCATCAACTGCTCCCGCTACGGCGTGGTGGATGAAGAAGCGCTGGCCGCCGCCAAGGCCGCAGGCAAAAACATCGGCTACCTGACGGACGTACATCCCAAGGACGCGCCCGGAGAGAAGCCTTCCGCCCCCATTGCGGATTTGATTCTTCCCCACCTGGGAGCCAACACCCGGGAGGCCAATACGAAAGCGGCCAAACGCGCCGCAGAACAGATGATCGCCTACTTTTCCGACGGCGACACCTCCTGCGTGGTGAACGGGGAATCCCCCAGCAGCCTCAATCCGGCCCATCTTCAACTGGCGTTTCTGCTCGCCTCCCTGGCGCGCAAGGCCGGCGGCAACAAGCCCATCCGCCGCGTGGAATGCACTTTTTACGGCAACCTGCGCATTTTCCGCAAATGGTTTACGGCCCCCATTCTGGAAGGCCTTCTGCCGCATGCGGAAAAAGGGCTCATGCCTGCCGCCGCGGAAGAATCCCTGCGGGAGCACGGCATCGTTTTCAAAGCGAGGGAACCCAAAGACGACAAACCTTATGAAGATTCCATCACGCTGGACGTGGCCATGGAAGAGGAAGAGGAATATTTCCACACCAGCGTGCGCGGCGTGGTGACGGAAGGCATCCCCATGGTCTCCCGCCTGAACAATTTCAACGGATTGTACGCGGACCTGCGCGGTACGACATTATGCCTGCGCTACAAGGACCGCCCGGGTATTATCGCCCTCATCGGCTCCGCCCTGTCTTCCAATGGAATCAACATTGACAACATCGCCGCTCCGGCCGACCACGCCACCAGGGAGGCCCTGACCGTGATTAAGACCAACCAGCCGGTTTCCGATGAGCTGCTGGATAAAATCGCGAAAGAGATAGATGCCATCTCTGCTTTTTCCCTGAATCTTTAACAGGGAAAGACGTGTTTCCGGAAACCTGCTTTTCAGGCCGCCCGCTTCCTTCATCTCCGGAGGGAAGCGGGCGGTTCTTATTTCTGCCATGTTGACAAGGCTTACCCATTTTTATACCATTGACCGAATCGTCGGAACATATCCATGCGTTACGTACTGCTTCTCCTGACCCTGTTAACCGCCGGATTTTCCGTCTGGTACTATCAAAACCGCATTTCCCCGGAAGGAAAGGAACTGGCCGCCCAAAAAACAACATTGGAACAGGAGGCCGCAATATTGGAAAAAGCCGTTATCCAATCCCGAAAGAAGCTGGATGATGCCCAGGATGCCACCCGGGCGGCGGAAGAAGACATAGAGAGATTCAAGCAAGCTTATCTCCAACAAAAAAGGCAACAGCATCAGGAAATCCAGGATGCCGCCTACCAAAAAAGCGTGGCGGACCAGCAGGAAGAAGTGAAGGAACACGACCAAAAGATTGACCGGCTGCGCCGCCGCATGAAAAGGCAAAGGGAAAGCACAAAATCCGCCAGGGAGGAACTGCTCCGGAAAAAGGAGGGAATGAGAACCCAGCTTGACAGGCTGACCGATCAGCAGAGGAGTATTCAGGCGGAACTGGAACAGGCGGAACGCGAACTGGCCCAAAAACGGGAAGAGGCCAAAAGCAGGAAGAAATTGTCCGGGATTGCCCCTCAGAAGGGAAATATTTCCGAACTTCAGACACAGATGAACCTTATCCGCCAGAAAACCGCAGCTGCTAAGGAAAAAATGAAAGCCGTAGATGCGGCGCTGGAAACTCTGGAAGAAAAGTCTGGCAAACAGGAACGCCTGATGCAGAAGGCGGAGGAGAAACTCACCGAACAGAAAAACAAGGTTCTGGCCGACGATGACCGGGACGAATCCGCTGTCCCGGAACCGGGCGATGAAGATTTGCTGGCGGCGGCCGAATACAGGGAGCTGTCCAGAGATGTACGGAAAACTCTGGAACAGGCCCGTAAAAAAGAAGAACAGGCATCCCGGGCCTATGACGAAGCCCGCGCGGCCATGCGGAAAACCTCCAGGGAAGAAGTGAACAAGCTGGTAAAGAAGGAAAAAGACCATGCCTCCTTTCAGAAGCTGTTCACGGGTGCAGCCTCCGTTGCGGGATTTATCCTGCTCCTGTTCACAGCCGCGGCCTTCCGCAGCGGCAACAGTTGAACGTCTGCCGGAAAATGAAATGCACGGAGAACAAGGAAGCGCCCGCCTTCCCTCAGGGAGTCGTTGACGGACGGCAGGGATATGATAGTCTCAGGCCAGCCCGATCATGCTCACACTGGCCCAGATTCACGGACAACCGGAAATTTTCCATTCCATTCAGGGAGAAGGAGTCTCCCAGGGAACACCCTGCGTCTTCCTGCGTCTGGCAGGCTGCAATCTGGCCTGTTCCTGGTGTGATACGGCGTATTCCTGGAACGGAACGGTTCCCGGAGTGCGCCTCGCGCCTGAAAAGGCGGCTGAACTGGTGCTCCATTATCCATGCCGCCGCCTGGTCCTGACCGGAGGGGAGCCGCTCATTCAGCAAAAGGCGCTTCCCGCCCTGCTGCGCCTGTTGCCGGATCATGCCGTAGAAATGGAAACCAACGGCACCATCATGCCGGATACGGAACTGCTGAAACGCGTCACGCAATTCAACGTATCTCCCAAACTCCCCCATTCAGGCAATAACGACGTTAAGACCTGGAAACCGGATACCCTGCGCTGTCTGGCGGGTACGGAGAAAGCCTGGTTCAAATTCGTCGTGGCGTGCGAGGACGATGTCAGGGCCGTTCTGCGGCGGGCTTCCGAAGCGGACATCCCTCCGGAACGAATTCTGATCATGCCCCTGGCCTCCACACAGGATGAGTTGAACGCCATGCGTGCGCAGACGGTAGAATGGTGTCTCCGCTACGGTCTTCGTTTTTCAGACCGTCTGCACATCGCCATCTGGGACAGCAAAAAGGGCGTTTGAACACGCGCCTGATTCAATCAGGAAAGACCATGCTTTCCGCTTTTCCGAACGGAATTCCGCAAGCCTCCCAAAGCTCTGCGTCATTTGGGAAGCTTACGCTTTCTGTTTCAAATCCAGCAGCATCTGGGCATTGCTGGGGTACTTGTTCAGGAAGAACAGGAAACGCTCCATGGCTTCTACAGGTTTATGCCCGGCTAAAGCGCGGCGGATCAGGTTCATCTTGTACAACCATGCTTCCGGCATAATCAGCTCTTCCCTCCGCGTCCCCGATTTCAGAATATCCACGGCCGGGAAGATATATTGCTCCGCAATGCGGCGGTTCAGCACCAGTTCCATATTGCCCGTCCCCTTGAATTCCTGGAAAATCAGGTCATCCATGCGGCTGTTGGTTTCCACCAGGGCGGTGGCAATGATAGTCAGGGAACCGGCCTGGCGCGTATTGCGGGCGGCGGCAAAAAGGCGGCGGGGCATTTCCAGAGCGCGGGCGTCAATGCCGCCGGACATCGTGCGGCCGCTTCCCTTGTCAGCGTTATTGTAGGCGCGGGCCAGGCGAGTAATGGAATCCATCAGCAGGAAAACATGCTGCCCCGCCTCTACAAGCCGTTTGGCGCGTTCAATGCAAAGTTCCGCCATGCGGCAATGATCGCGCACCCTTCCATCATTGGAAGAGGCGTATACTTCAGCTCCGGGGAGGGAACGTTTAAACTCCGTCACTTCTTCCGGACGCTCGTCTACCAGAAGCACCATCAGGTGAATGGAATCCCTGTAATTCTCCAGAATGGCTTCCGCCATATGCTGAAGCAGCGTCGTCTTCCCTGCGCGGGGCGGAGAGACAATCAGGCCGCGCTGGCCGCGCCCGATTGGAGCAATCAGATCCAATGTGCGGGTGGTGTAACGCTCCGGCCGGGTTTCAAAGGAAATGCGCTTATTAGGATTGACCGCCTTGAGCTCTTCAAAGTGCGGGTTCTTGCGCGCTTTCTCCGGAGCAACCCCGTTAACGGAGGCAATCTCCGTCAGAAGAATGCCGCGGTCATGACGGCAGGCCTGCCCATGCACCCACACGGCAGGACGCAAACCGAACCTGCGGATCATATCCTGCGGCACATAAACGGCTTCCGCAAAAGCGTCAAAATCATTATCCGGCTTCCTTAAAAAGCCGAACCCCTTATTCGTAATTTCCAGCAGCCCGTCCACCGGCTCCGGCGGAGCCAGCTCACGGGGGGCGCTATTCTGAGGGGTTCCGCCCTCCTGATTATTATTCCAGCGGTTTTTAACCCGGTCATTGCCGTTTCTGCCATTGCGGCCATCCTGGCGGTTATTCCGGTTTTTGTTGAAACGGTCGTTGTTATTCCGGCGATTCTGCCTGTCAAAACGCTGCCTTTGCGGCTCATTCGTCCGACGCGGCTCCCGGGCGGCATCTTCGGAAAAATCCGCCGCACCTTCCTGCACCACCTTGATGGACGGAGCGGACGCATCCGCCTCCGGCTCCTGTTCCCTCGGTTTCCTCACAAATCTCTGGCGAATAACCTTCGGCCTGCCTTCTGCGGGCTGTTCCGGAACAGAATCGGAAGCCGGCTCGGCAGGCGCCGCATGAACGGCAATTTCCGCCTCGGGGCCGGCTGAATCACCGTTCTCCGGAGCAACAGCCTTGGCAGCACGCCTGCGCACCGGCTTGACGGCGGCCTCCGTTCCGGAGACGACCGCAGAGCCGTCAGTTTCCGGAACCTCTTCCACAGGCTTCTTGCGCGGGCGTCCGCGCCGGGGCCTGGCAGGAACCTCCTGCGCTTCTTCCACCGGGATTTCAGCACCGCTTTTACGGGAAGTCTTCTTCCCCGGCACATCAACACTTTCCATCCCATCATCCGCCAATTCAACAGCCTTCTTCCTTATCGTCCGCTTGCGGGGCGCCGGGGAAGAATCCTGTTCCGTCCCGGATACTTCCGCAGCAGTCTGGGGCTTTACCGGAGCTTCCGCCGCAGACTTGGTTTTGCGGATAATACGTTTTTTGGGAGCCGGCTCCGGAGAAACCTGTTCCGGAGTCAAATCTGGGGGGGTATCAGACATGGAAAAGAAAATTGAACTGCAACAACAGGCGTCTCCTGAAGGACAACAGCGTCAACCAAGCTGCTCAAGGATTTCTTCCGCCACATCGAAATTGGAGAAGACGTTCAGCGCGTCATCATAGTCGTCCAGCGCTTCATACAGGCGCAGGGCGGCCTTCGCCGTTTCCAGATCATTAATCACGGAAGCATTCTGCGCCACGGAAATCAGTTTCATGGAAATTACCGTATGTCCGGCTTCACGCAGGGCGGCGCACACGTTGTTCAACTCCGTTGGGCTCGTAACAAACACCCATTCATTATCGGAATCCCCCTGTTCCACATCGTCCGCGCCGCATTCCAGCGCCAGATCCATTGCGGAATCCTCCGTAAGACCTTCCGCCATGATGCGGGCCTCTCCCTTGCGTTCAAACTGGTAAGCCACGGAACCGGGCGTACCGATGCTGCCTCCGTTTTTGGTGAACAGGGTACGCAGCTCGGAAGCGGAACGGTTCGTGTTGTCCGTTGCCACTTCAATCAGGAAAGCCGTGCCTGAGGGGCCGTAGCCTTCATAGGTAATCTCCTGGATGGTAGCGCCTCCCAGTTCCCCGGTGCCTTTTTTGATGGCGCGTTCAATATTTTCCTTGGGGGTGGACACGGCCTTGGCTCCGTCAATGGCGGCGCGCAGGCGCGGATTCAGATCAGGATCTCCGCCGCCGCTTTTGGCGGCCAGCATGATTTCATGGGCAAAGCGGGCAAAAACCTTACCCTTCTTGGCATCTTCCTTAGCCTTAACGTACTTGATCTTAGACCATTTATTATGTCCTGACATAGAATTGGGAATAATAGTAAGTGTAGGTGAAAAGAGACAAACTAACAAGTGGAACTGTTCTGCAACCCGGGGAACACATTGTCATTTGCAAATACCACGCAGGAAGGGAATCAGGGTGCGGCCATCCGTAAATACGTTACAGGTACCGGATACTCTGCCGGGGAACACGCCGCGCACCTTCAGGAGCTCCGGCTACCTCTTGGCAGTCACTCTCAACACACGCAAAATAACGTATTCCCCAGCATTGGCAATACTTTTTTAGGTCACGGCAACCGGTTGCTTTCAGAGCTATCTTCTAGCGCCTTCAATTAATTTTTAATATATTTTGATTATTTAAAATAATAACTACTGTTTCTTTAATAGCGAAAATAAAAAAATATATCCGCACCGCAGGCTCCTGTTACGCATCCAGCCCTGATGGTGCAGGGGGTGATTCCGTCATGGGCCAAAGCCTGAGTCCTAACATCGCCTCTGTTATCATTGACTAAGAAAGGGAGGCGGGCTTAGATATGCCCTTCTTTCTTTTTCCCTGTCTTATGGAACAAGCAGCGCACCAGGAAAAATCACATGCGGCCCTTTCCTCCGTCCTGTGGTCCGCCTTTTTAACGCTCATCAAGCTCTGGGCCGGCATTGTAACCGGCAGCCTCGGCATCATTTCCGAAGCCCTGCACAGCGGGCTGGACCTGATGGCTGCGGCCATGACGTTTTACGCCGTAAAAGTGGCGTCCCGCCCTGCGGACGAAAGCCACCCCTACGGGCACGAAAAGGTGGAGAATCTTTCCGCCCTGGCGGAAACGGCCCTCCTTTTAGTTACCTGCGCCTGGATTGTCTGGGAGGCTGTGGACCGTCTGTTCTACAATGAGGCGGAGATTACCCTCACCTGGTGGGCTTTTGCCGTAGTGGCCGTCTCCCTGCTGGTAGATGTGAACCGTTCCGCCATGCTCCGCCGGGTAGCCAAAAAGCACAAAAGCCAGGCCCTGGAAGCGGATGCACTTCACTTTACCACGGATATCTGGTCTTCCGCAGTCGTGCTCCTGGGTCTTTTCTGCATCTGGCTGGCCCATCTGGTCCCCGCGGAATCAGCCTGGCACGGCCTGCTGGAGAAGGCGGACGCCATTGCGGCCCTGTTTGTGGCGGCTCTGGTTTGTTCCGTGGCTTTCGGCCTTGCCAAACGCTCCATCCACGCCCTGATGGACGGCGGTTCTTCCTCCCTGACGCGGCAGGTGCTGGACGCCATGAAAAAGAATGCCCCGGATTATCCGGTCAAACGCATCCGTCTGCGCGACGGCGGCGCGCGCATCTTCGTAGAGCTGGATGTGGAAGCGCCTGCGGAACTGCATGTGGATGACGCCCATGACGTGGCGGAATCCATTGAAGGCATTGTAAAGCATGAATTGCCGGAAGCGGACGTCATCGTCCATATCGAACCGGCGCGGGAGAATCTTTCCCATATGGAGCCGGATATGATTATCCACCGGCTGGCCTTGCGTCACCATGTCCGCATTCACGGCTTTTATGCAGGCCACGGCAAACAGGCCCCCTGTTATTTCATGGATGTGGAAATTCCTGCGGATTGGCCCCTGGAACGCGGCTACCATGTGGTGGAGGCTTTCAGGGATTCCATTCTGCATGAGCTCAAGCCGGAAAAGGTAATTTGCCGCATTGAACCGGATTGCCGCGACATGGAAACAAGCGCCATTGCGGAACAGGTTTCTCCGGAAGAAGTGCGCCTGAAGGTAAATCTCATTCTCCAGCAGCACAGAAACATCCGCAAGATCCTCAAGCTGGACCTGACCAGGGAGAACAATTTCCCAACCTTGACCTGCGTGTGTTCCGTGGACGCCTCCCTGACTATCCGGGAATGCCACCAGATCGCCTCGCAGCTGGAAAACCAGATAGAAAACGCACTGCACCACCTGGGGCGCGTTACCGTCATTCTTAAACCGTCCAAGTAGAACAGAAGTTGAATGACTGTTGCCGGATTCCCGTAAAAACATGTTCCGAATCCGGGAAGGGGAAGCAGTTTCCATTCCGGGCATGGGAACCTCCGCCCGAACAAAGCGGAGCCAACGATTATGAATGGCCCGCAACGGAAACTCCGGGCATTTCCCTGTCCAGCTCCGCGCGAATGCGCTGACGCTCGGAAACAATCTGTTCGTCGTCCGCGCCGCCTTCCCGCAGGAAATATTCCGCCATGGACAGGGCAACTTCCGATTCCGAGGAAAAAACCTGGGAAGCGCCGGCTTCCTTCAGAATATCCACGTCCCTCATGTACTTGGTGTGAATCATCACGTCAATATGAGGGTTAAGCTCCAGAGCCACGCCTACTATCTCCTTGGCGTCCGGAATGGAAGCGGAGAGAATCAGGCTTTCCGCATATTCAATGCCCGCATGGCGCAGAATTTCCCGCTGGCTGGCATCCCCGTAAACAATGTCCCCTCCCTGCTCCCGTATAGCGGTAACCGTGTCTATGTTCATTTCCACGATGATGACTTCCACCCCGTTGTCATTCAATATCCTCTTAAGAATGCGCCCCGTGGGGCCAAACCCTACCAATACCACGCGCCGCGCATCCGGAGCGGGTAAGGCCATGCTGTTCACGCCCCCCGGGTCCGCAAACCCTATGCCGCGTTTTTGCAGCCATTTGACTGCAGGTCCAATCTGTCGGTACAGGATGGGATTTAAGGAAATGGAAACGACAGCCGCCAGAATGATGGCCTGATTGGCATCCGGAGGCAGGATGTTGTACATGAGGCCTATTCCGGCGAGAATGAAAGAAAATTCACCCACTTGAGCCAGGGCCACGGATACGCTCAGCACCAGCGGCACCGGCCGTCTCAGGCAACGAACAACCACATAAGCCGCCAGCGGCTTGCCGATCATCACCACCCCCAGCGTTGCCAGGGCCAGAGGCCAGCAATCCCCCACGGACATCGGGTCAAACATCATCCCCACGGAAACAAAGAAGAGAACCGCAAAAGCATCCCTCATCAACATGGCTTCCGCCGCCGCGCGCGCGCAGAAGTCCGACTGGCCTACAACCATCCCCGCCAAAAACGCCCCCAAAACCATGGAAGCGCCAAAGAATTCCGCGGAGCACACCGCCACGCCCAGCGCAATGACCAGCACAGCCAGCGTAAACAAGTCACGCGCGCCCGTTCGGGCCACGTACCGCAGCACCAGCGGAATGACTTTTTTCCCGGCAAACAGCGTCAGGGCCACCAGCAGGGCCAGCTTGACGAACATCCAGCCAAGCTCGGAAAGAATGCCGCCCCAGTCTCCGGCGCCGCTCTGGCGCGCTTCCATCACGGCGGGAATGAGAACCAGCAGCAGAATGGTAAACAGGTCTTCCACTACCAGCCATCCCAGGGCCACATGGCCGCCGGGCGTATGGAGGTTCTGGTTGTCTTCCAGCACCCGCGTCAGCACTACGGTACTCGCCACGGAAATCGCCATGCCAAAAACCAGTCCGGAAATCGCGGACCATCCGAACATCCACCCGACCAGCACTCCCAGCACGGTAGCCACGGATATCTGCACAACGGCTCCCGGGACGGCCACTTTTTGCACGGCAATCAAATCCTTCAAATGGAAATGGAGCCCCACCCCAAACATCAGCAGGATAACGCCCAGCTCCGCAAATTGTTCCACCGTATGGGAATCCGCAACAAATCCCGGCGAGTACGGCCCTACCACCACCCCGGCCAGCAGGTAGCCCACCAGCGGGGATAAATGCAGTTTTCTGGCAATAAGGCCGAAAAGAAGGGCAGCGGCCAATCCGCCGACAAAAGTGAGAATAAGGCTGAAATCGTGATCCATACGCGCGTGACAGGGATAAGGGGTATTCTTGACCGCCAAGTCGTTTTTACGCTATCGCGTTTTATTTTCCCTCACAAGAACGCATTGCGCCGCATGGAAATGCAGTCGCACTTTTTGCATGAAAATGACCCCGGCAAATTTTCATCATACCCTATTTGCGACCGCTTCTAATTAAATTTTCCCATACGGGATTCCTATCAAACGCGTTAGTAAGATTCGTCCTGTTCATTCCCGGGAAGCTGCCGGGTCATTGTCCCGCACTGGCTGTCAGAAAAATGCCCATACATCACCATCGGCAATTTTTACATCCTGCTGCCGGACAACGGAAATAATCCGTCGACCCGGAAAAATCCAAAGCAGGAACGCCCGCCGGGCAGACTCTTTTGTTCTTAGGCTCTTCCATGCTCCACGTCCATACTCCTGAACTTGGAAAAATTGATAAAATTCCCCCAATTCCATTTGAATTTCTCTAAAATTAATTTATTTTATATTGGAAATAATTGATTTTTTCAAATCTATGACCGAAGATGCCATATTCAAGGAACAGTGGAGCCTTCTTAAGAAGGAAATGGCAATGGGAGACGCCCATCTCCAGCAAAGGCTGGAACAGTTCATTTTCCGCCAATACGGCCGGGCGGTCCTGGCGCATTATATCAAAGCCCTTTCAGCCCTGGAACTCAGCCGCCATTTCTACCTGCGGTTCCGCAGGAGGAGCCGTTCCGTCACGGAGCCCATTCTCTACTGGACCGTGCTTGCGGAAACAACCATCCACATGACGCTGGAAGGGGTAAAAGACATGCACCCCTTCATCTCCCTTCCGGCATGTGCCGGCGCAACCTTCCAGCTCGACATGTTGAAAGACTGCTACCTTCTTTATTTGAGGGACCGGGAATATCCCTGCTGGCCGCGGGCTTCCCGCAGAAGACGCATCATCCGGAATAAATGGAACGCTCCGGAGCTGGAAGCCTCCTATTTCCCCCGGTTGTGCCGGAACAGCACGGACCGCCATTATGCCAACATGATGCATATTCTGCTGGAAGAAATACTGCATGCCTTGATTACCCTCCGCCAACTCAGGAACCACGGAAGGAGCCTGCTGGAATTCAGAAGAAGACAGCACCCCCATTCTTCTCCGGGCGGCGTTCCGCCGCCATCCCTCCGTCCGCAGCCCCCTTCGTAAAACAGGCTTTAAAACATCCGCGCTTTTTCCAAAAGATATTTGAAAAACCGCCGGGATGTTACAGAATCAGCATGCAGTCTCCGTAGGAAAAAAATCTGTACCGTTCCCGGATAGCTTCCAGATAGGCTTTCATGATCAGTTCCTTGCCCGCGAAAGCGCTGACAAGCATCAGCAGCGTGCTCTGCGGCAAATGGAAATTCGTGATCAGGGCGTCCACCACCTTGTAGTTATAGGGAGGATAGATGAAGATGTTCGTTGAACCGGCGCACTCCCTCAACGGCAGACCCTCCGCCGTCGCCACATGTTCCAGCACCCGCACGCTGGTGGTGCCTACGGCAATGACCCTTCTGGCGTTATTGACCGCCCGGGCGGCGGCTTCAGGAAGAAAAAAATGCTCCGTGTGCATCTGATGGTCTTCAATCCTGTCCGCCTTGACGGGACGGAATGTTCCCACGCCCACGTGCAGGGTCAAAAAATCATGAGGTACGGACGCCAGCAGCTCCGGCGTGAAATGCAGCCCGGCCGTAGGGGCGGCAATGGCCCCTTCATGCCTGGCGTAAACGGTCTGATAACGCTCCTTGTCGGAAGGGTCGCTTTCCCGGTTCATGTAATGGGGAAGAGCCAGGCGGCCGTATTTTTCCTCATCCACTTCCCGGTCAAACCGGATGAGGCGGTATCCCTCCCCATCAATGTCTTCCACGATGCCTACCGCCTCCCCGATGGCAACCGTACGCCCAAGCTTCATTTTGCGGCCGGGGCGCACCATGCACTTCCACAACAGGGGATTAAGAACCTCCGCGCGCACTATTTCAATGGAACCGTCGTTGGAAAAATATCTTGCCGGAACCACCCTGGTATCATTCAGGATAAAATGATCCCCTTCCCGCACATATTCCGGCAAATCGCAAAAATGCCTGTGCTCAATCATGCCCGTATCCCGGTGAATGACCATCATCCGGGACGCGGAGCGGTCCGGAAGGGGACGGTCCGCTATCAGTTCTTCCGGCAGCGGATAATCAAAATCAATGGTGCGCACGGCCAAGTGCATTGCCACGAATCCTCCGAAAGGTCAATACCTTTAAACCGCAGGTAACACAATTATATCTTTACCCTGCTTCGGTTCATATGGTATGGAAGGACACATGAACAACCTGCTGTCAGCAAACATTTCCAACGCAACCGCCTGGGGGACCATTCTGGTCGTCGTCCTCGTCATCTTTCTGGTCATCTTTTTCGCCATCATCGCCAAATTCTTCAAGACATGGCTGCGCGCCCGTCTGGCGAAAGCGCCCGTCTCCATGAGCAACATGCTGGGGATGTGGCTCCGGAAAGTGCCCTATCCCCTAGTGGTAGACACCCGCATTACGGCCGCCAAGGCGGGCCTGGACATTAGCACGGATGAGCTGGAGGCCCACTTCCTGGCCGGCGGCGACATCGTGGACTGCGTGCTTGCCCTGATTGCGGCAGAAAAAGCCGGCATTCCGCTGAGCTACGACCGCGCCTGCGCCATTGACTTGGCCGTGAAAGGCACTTCCAAGACCGTGCTGGAAGCCGTGCGCACCTCCATCAATCCCCGAGTCATCGACTGCCCGAACCCCAGTTCCGGCCAAACGCGCCTGACGGCGGTGGCCCGTGACGGCATTGCAGTGGCGGTGCGCGCCCGCGTAACGGTGCGCACCAACTTGGATCTCTTCGTAGGGGGCGCCACGGAAGAAACGGTAGTCGCCCGCGTCGGGGAAGGCATCGTTTCCGCCGTAGGTTCCGCCCCCTCCTACAAGGATGTTCTGGAAAAGCCGGAAGTGATCTCCCGCACCGTAAGCGACAAGGGGGTAGATGCCGCCACGGCGTTTGAAGTGCTTTCCATTGACATTGCGGATGTGGATGTAGCCGGCAACGTGGGCGCCCGCCTCCAGGCCGAGCAGGCGGAAGCGGACAAACAAATCGCCCAGGCCAAAGCGGAAGTCCGCCGCGCCGCCGCCGTAGCCACGGAACAGGAAATGGCTGCAAAAACGCAGGAAATGCGCGCCAAGGTGGTGGAAGCGGAAGCACAGATTCCCATGGCCATGGCGGAAGCTTTCCGCAACGGCAATCTGGGAGTGCTGGACTACGCCCGTTACCAAAACGTGGTGGCTGACACCAAAATGAGAGATTCCATCGCTCAACCGGATACGCCTCCCTCTTCCATCAAATAAATAAATTCCCTGGTTTCCGGAAAGGCCTGCTTTTTCCGGAAACCTTTATCCTTTATGGATTCACTGGCATACATGCTCGCCTCCGGAGGCGATGACAATAGCCTGAAACTCTGGTTCTGGCTGATTGTCGGGGTGATTTTCCTCATCAAAAAAGCAATCGAATTGTTGAAACCGGATGAAAAAGATGAGGAACCGTCCGTTCCGGACACGGAGAACCATCATGAAAAACGCGTAAGGGAAGTCATTGCGGAAATGCGCCGGGCAACCCCGCAGCCACAGCAAACCCAACCTGCCGCACCGGCCCGCGCACCGCGGCCCTCAGCCCCTCCTGTAGAGCTTCCCTCCCCCGCCGTGGCCCGCAAACCGCAGCCGATCCCGGCGCCGGCGGCTGCACAACCCGAGGAAACAGCCCGGCAGACGGCGCAAAATGTGCTGGAACGCTACGTAAAAGCTACGGAAGAAGCCCGGCAATCCATGCGCTCTCTTTCCGATGCGGAACAGGCGGCTCTGCAACGTTTGCAAAAGAGGGAGATGAAGGAACATCTGCCCGACCTTCTTCCGTCATCAGCCGCAGTGGAATCTCCTTCCCTGAAAAATTCCCTTCACCACCCCAAATCCCTGAAAGCGGCTGTTCTTTATCAGGAAATCCTTGGAAAACCCAGAGCATTACGAAGCGCATCCTTCAGCGGTGAATAAAGAATGGCCCTTCCCGGGCCATGTTCCGTTCAGCCGTCATGCTGCCCCCCTCTTATTCATTCTCCCTTGCCTGAAAAGGTAAGCGGAGGTACCCTCCATCCCGCAATGACAGACACACCTTTGCAGATAGCCGGACGCCAGTTCACCTCCCGCCTGATGGTGGGAACGGGAAAATTTCCTTCCAATGAGAGCATGAAAAAAGCTCTGGAAGCCTCCGGCGCTCAAATTGTGACGGTGGCTCTGCGCCGGGCGGATCTGACGGGTTCCCACGATCCCGCCGCCAATATTCTGGATTTCATTGATCCGGAAAAATACCTCCTTCTCCCCAACACCAGCGGAGCGACTACGGCAGAAGAAGCCGTACGCCTGGCGCGCCTGGCGGCAGCAGCCGGGTTACCCAACTGGATCAAGCTGGAGATTCACCCGGACGCCCAGTACCTGATGCCGGACCCCATTGAAACACTGAAAGCGGCGGAAATCCTGGTCAGGGAAGGCTTCACCGTGCTTCCCTACATTAACGCGGATCCCGTGCTCGCCAAACGCCTTCAGGAAGCCGGAGCGGCGGCCGTCATGCCTCTTGGCGCCCCCATCGGCACCAATAAGGGAGTGCTGACCCGGGAGTTGATTAACATCATCATTGAACAGGCTATTGTCCCCGTGGTGGTGGACGCGGGGCTGGGAGCACCCAGCCACGCGGCGGAGGCTCTGGAAATGGGAGCGGATGCCGTGCTCGTCAATACGGCTATCGCCGCCTCCGGCTCTCCCTCCGCCATGGCGGAGGCGTTCGCCCTGGCATGCCGTGCCGGACGCATGGCTTATCTGTCCGGCCTTCCCGCCGTTTCCTCTCAAGCTACAGCCACCAGCCCCCTGACTTCCTTTCTGCATTAAAAGGCCGGGAAAAAGCCCCGGTTTTCTCCCGCACCCATGGGTCAAGAAACTCCGGGAACATTTTTCGCAATCTTTCTGCGTATCAGGAATTCCAGGATGAAGCAGGCGGCTACAAACAGCACAATCAACGGAATCAGGTAAGGCTGGCTGAAGAACATCTGGTAAAAGAACGCCCCCAGAATAAACAGCATCAGAAGAAAGCCCAGGATGATAAGCAGCACATTTCCCTGAGTCTCTTTCCGGAGCCGCCAATGGGCGACGAACACCGCCAGGTAGCTGATCAGAAAACAGGCCCCCGCCAGATTGGCGATGGCTACCAGGTTAAAGGCATTCGTCATCACCAGAATCCCCAGCAAAAGATAGAAAAAACCCTCCGTTCCGTGGCCCCAGAAAGGCTGTTTAAAAATAGCTCCCAGCTGGCCGTTGTGCGCCAGAGCCCGGGAAATGTCCAGCATGCTGAACATGGTGGCATTAATGGCTGATGCCGTGGCAATGAGAGCCGCTACGGATACGGCCATGAAGCCCCACATGCCCAAAACCGGATAGGCGGCCTGCGCTACGGCCGTTTCCGTATGGCTTTCCAGGGAAGTAGCGGGAACGTTGGACAGTACTACGTAGGAGAGTATCAGGTACAAGGCCAGCACAAGGCCAATAGCCATAAAAATGGCTCTTGGCAGCGTCCTGGAAGGATTTTTCAGATTGCCCGCCGTATTGGCCATCATTCCGTAGCCGGCAAATGCGAAAAATGTCAATCCCACGCTGCCCAGCAAACCGTCCAGCCCTTTCACCGGAATGGGATCCGCGCCCACAGGCACGGAAGAACCGAAGCTGGCAAGCATTAAAACTGTCAAAATCAATAATTTGAATGCCACCATGATTACTTCCGATTTTCCAACGGCCCTGGCTCCCCCCATATTCAATGCCCCCAGCAGCAAAATAGCCACGCTGGCAAAAAGGGCCGTGGAATAAATGGTGACTGCCCTGTCCGGTAAAAACAGGCGGGACGCGTAGGCTCCAAAGGATTTGGCCACCAGGGCCACGGTAATGACCAGCGTTCCCAGGTAAATAAGGGTCAGTGCGCCGGACAGGGTCTTATGGGAAAACGCTTCATTGAAATAATCCATAATTCCTCCAGAACCGGGATAACGGGAACCCAGTTTGGCGTAGGTGTACCCGGAAAGCAGGGCAGCAACTCCTCCCAGAATAAAGGACCAATATACGTTTTTTCCCGCCATCAGGGTAGCCTGCCCCATAAGGGCGAAAATTCCCGCTCCCACCATGGACCCTATTCCTAATGCAATGACGCTCCACAGGGACAGATATTCTTTTGGGGCCTTCCCGTACATAAGGGATTTAGAGATACTACAGGAATGAAACGTTGACCTTTCCGCACGGGATGACACGTCCTGCTTATTCACCCCCTCCTGCAGCTCCATCATGACTATTCCGGCACGGCTTTCCCCTTGAACCGTCCGTTGTCGGCATGTAGGGTACGGCTGATGATCAAAACCGCCATTTTTGATTTTGACGGAACTCTTGCCGACACCATACCCCTGTGCCGGGAGGCTTTTCGCCGCGCTATCCGGAAGCTGGACGGCAGAATATTGACGGATGAAGAAATCGAACGCCAATTCGGCCCGGACGATCTGGGGGTTATCCAGAAATTGATTCCCGGGAAACCGGAACTGCATGAACGCGGCAGGGAACTATTTATCCACTACTACCGCAAGCTGCACGCAGACCTGGCTCCCGCCCCCTTTCCCGGAACAGCCGAATTGCTGAGCACTCTCCGCAACCTCGGCATTCGGCTGGCCATGGTTACAGGCAAACGCCTGGAAAGCGCAGAGATATCTCTCCAGTTTTTTCATCTGTCCGAATTTTTTCCTATTCTGGAAACAGGCTCCCCGGAGGGAGGCGTAAAACCAGACCGCATCAAACGGGCTCTGTCCCGTCTGAATGCCGTCGCCTCAGAAGCCATCTATATTGGAGACGCCCCCACAGACGTGGACGCATGCCGATCTGTCCCTATCCGCATTCTCTCCGCAGGATGGGCCGCGGAGGCGGACATCAACGGCCTCAGGGAAAAAAAGCCGGACTTTCTCCTGACCCGTTTTGAAGACCTGGAACGTTTCTTCCGGGAACATCATGAAAATGAAGGCCTTTAAGATTGCAATCCTGCAAAAAACAGGCTATCATTACCCACCCCGTTAATATCAATCCTTCCATGACTTTTCAGAAAGAATCCGGAAAAGAGGGCCTGAAAATTCTGCTCATGCTCGCCAGCGTCATTATCATCACGGCCGGGCTGCAGGCGGGAAAACCGGTGCTCCTGCCCATCGTTTTATCCGGCTTTCTGGCAATCGTCAGTTATCCGCTGACGACTTTTTTCAAGAGCCGTCTTTGCTTCCCGCACTGGCTGGCAGTGACTTTCACGGTCATCATGGACTTTGGCATTCTGGTGGGCCTGGGCTATCTGGCCCAATACCTGGGGCAGGATCTGGCCAAAACAGTCACGGTCAAATACCAGCCCCTTATGATGGAAAAAATCCATGAACTCCGCGCTTTCCTGATTGAACAGGATTGGAACAACCTGGCTGATCAGATGCTTCAGGAACTTCCGGACCTGCTCAACGGCCAGCGCATCGTGGCGTTTTCCACAGGGGTGATGGGGCAGTTAGCTTCCATGCTGACCTTCACCACCCTGATTCTGATCCTGATGACTTTCTTCCTGGGGGAAGCCCCCCGCTTCCGGGCGAACATCAATAAACTGGGGCATAACAGCGACACAGGCATCCGCAAATTTTCCAAAGCCCTGGCCGGAGTCCAGAAATATCTCATTATTAAAACCTTCATCAGCGCAGTTACAGGGCTTCTGGCTTTCCTGCTTTGCTATTACATGAACGTGGACTTTCCGCTGTTGTGGGGCATCGTGGCTTTCGCCCTCAACTTCATTCCCACCTTCGGCTCCATCATCGCGGCTATTCCCCCCACGCTTCTCGCCATGCTTCTGATCAGCCCTACCGCGGGCATCATTGTTGCCGGCGGCTACCTGGTGATCAACACAGCTCTGGGAAACTGTTTGGAACCCATGCTGCTGGGACGGCAATTCGGCATTGTGACCAGTATGGTTCTGCTCTCCGTCATCTTCTGGGGCTGGGTATGGGGCCCCATCGGCATGCTGCTGGCCGTACCCATTACCATGTTGATTAAACTCGGGCTGGAAAGCTCCAAGGATCTCGCCTGGATCGCCCAGCTCATTGACAACCCTCCCACTCCCAGATTCCCTCTCCCCCCTCTCCATTCCGGGAAAACCAACGAAAGCACAACCAAGGAATAATCCATGCATTCATTCGCTTACAAAAACGGCACGCTCTACTGTGAAAACGTCAACCTTCAGGAACTGGCGGACAAGGAAAGCACACCTCTGTACGTTTATAGCAAACAAACCATTTTAAACCACTTTCACCGCCTCAGGGAAGCTCTGGCACCGCTTAACGCGGAAGTGGCCTACGCCGTTAAGGCCTGCTCCAACATCGCCATCCTGAACCTCATGGCCCGCAACGGGGCGGGATTCGACATCGTCTCCGGCGGAGAACTCTTCCGCGTCCTCAAAGCCGGGGGCGATCCGTCCAAATGCACTTATGCCGGCGTAGGAAAAACCGAGCAGGAAATCCGTTATGCCCTGGCCCAGGGCATTTATTGCTTCAATGTGGAATCCGAAGCGGAACTGCGGGCCATTAACGCCATTGCCGCCTCCATGGGAGTCAAGGCTCCGGTGGCCGTGCGCGTCAATCCCAATGTAGAGGCGGGAACGCACAAATACATTACTACCGGCAAGGCTGAAAATAAATTCGGCGTGGACTTCGAACGCATTGAATCTCTTTATGAGATGGCGGCCCGCGAACTTCTGAACCTTCATCTGAAAGGGTTGCAAATGCATATCGGCTCCCAGCTTACCCAGGCGAAACCCTTCCTGGAAGCCGTCAGGAAAGTTGCCCCCCTGGCTGCTTCCCTGAAAGAAAAACACGGCATTGAATTTTTCTCCATCGGAGGAGGCATTGGCATCGTTTATCAGGGCACGCTGGATTCCGGCGTTCAGGAATGGTGGAATGAGGACTGCGCCCAGCTCACGCTGAGCACTTACGCCCAGGCCGTCGTCCCCACCCTGCAACCTCTGGGATTACACATCATTGTGGAACCGGGCCGTCTTATCGTAGGAAATGCGGGAGCACTCATCACGCGTTGCCTGTATGAAAAAAACGGGAAAGCCAAAACCTTTAAAATTGTGGATGCAGGGATGAACGACCTCATCCGCCCCGCCCTCTACCAGGGCTATCATGAAATTATCCCGGTCAGAGAATACCCCTCCGAATCCTGCGTCACAGCAGATGTCGTGGGTCCCATCTGTGAATCCGGAGACTTCCTCGCCCAAAACAGGGACATGCCGGACGTGCGCCAGGGAGAACTCCTGGCCGTACTGTCCGCCGGAGCCTATGGTTTTTCCATGTCTTCCAACTACAATTCACGGCCTATGGCGGAAGAAGTCCTGGTGGACGGGGACCAATGGAACGTCATTCGCAGCCGTCAAAGCTGGGAAGACCTCATCCGGGGAGAATCCATTCCGGAATAACACCCCCATCCCGCCCATCTTTAGAATGCCCTTCCAACGATAAAACGAAGGAGGGGCATTTCCTTTCAACCGTACTGAATGGAAAACAAGGCAGAATTTTCAAGTCCGCCGAGCCACGCGGAGCTTCTTTCCGGAGACGCCGCACGCTACTGCCGTACGGACTCCGGTGGACCGGTCCGGCCGCAAGTCACAATGAGCCGAACATGAACATGTCCCGCAAGAACGTTGCAACCCCGGCGTGCGCCTGAGTTCAGCCTTGCCCTCCTGAAAAAAAACACCTATCATATCCCCGTTATGCCAATAGCCACACCAGAACAATACATTACCATGCTTGAAACGGCCAAAAAGGAAGGCTACGCCTATCCGGCCGTTAACGTGACCACGATCGAAGTCATCAACGGCGCTCTCCGCGCTTTTTCCGAAGCCAAAAGCGACGGTATCATTCAGGTTTCCATCGGTGGCGGCAAATTCGCCTCCGGCAGCTTCGTAGGCAATTCCGCCCTTGGCGCCATTGTTCTGGCGGAAGCAACGCGCCGTCTGGCTGAAAAGCACAACGTTCTCGTAGCCCTTCACACGGACCACTGCCAGCCCGAACACGTGGATACTTTCCTGCGTCCTCTGATTGCCGAATCCCGCCGCCGCGTGGAACGCGGTGAAGCCCCCCTCTTCAATTCCCACATGCTGGATGCCTCCACGCTTCCCATGGCGGAAAACCTCAAGCTTTCCCGGGAACTGCTGAAGGAATGCGCCGAACTGGGCATCGTTCTTGAAATCGAAATCGGCGTTGTGGGCGGAGAAGAAGACGGAGTGGACAACTCCGGCCATCCCGCCGACAAGCTTTACACTTCTCCGGAAGATATGCTGATGACGTATGAAGCCCTCGCGCCCCTCGGCAAATTCATGCTGGCCGCCACTTTCGGCAACGTGCACGGCGTGTACAAGCCCGGCCACGTCAAACTGAAACCCAGCATCCTGCGGGACGGTCAGGAAGCCGTGGTTGCCAAACACGGTGAAGCGGCTCGCATGCCCCTCGTCTTCCATGGCGGTTCCGGTTCCGAACTTTCCGATATCCGCGAAGCCGTTTCCTACGGCGTCGTCAAGATGAACATCGACACCGACACGCAATACGCCTTCACCCGCCCGATCGTCTCCCACATGTGCGAACACATCAACGGAGTGCTCAAGATTGATGGCGAAGTGGGCAACAAGAAGGATTACGATCCCCGTTCCTATCTTGCCAAGGGTGAAAAGGGAGTCGCCGCCCGCCTTCAGGAAGCCGCCGACAATCTTATGTCCGCCGGCAAGACCCTCTTTGGCAAAATCTAAAAAGAGTTCCCTCAACGAATTTGATGCCATGCCCGGTTTCTTTTAAGAAACCGGGCATTTTTTCTGGAAAAACCCGCCAACAGGGTAAGGCGGGAAACGCTTTCACCGAGTATCTATCCCTCTGAGACGACGGGAAAACGAACCGTTCCCCGTCTTCTTCTTTTCTGTACTTTGGGCTTCTCCGATTACGGGACCATTAACTCGCATTCTTCCACAAGGAAACCGCTGCGGACATATAACACAATAGCCGCACAGGAAAAACCGGAATTATTCATAACCGAACAAGGCCATTCCTCCGCTCAGCGGACCGCAGGGAACCCGGCAACGCGGCTCTATCCCATCACCGCTTGAACACAGGAGCCTTTCCCCAGCGCTCCAGGAACCTTAATTTCCTGCTTTGCGGGATTCCCTTACGCGGTCATTGGCGTTCAGGATGCGCTTGCGCAGACGGATAAAATGAGGCGTAGCCTCCACCAGTTCATCAGGTTCAATGTACTCAATGGCACGTTCCAGAGAAAAAATGACGGGAGGGGAAAGCTGGATGCCGTCTCCCTTCGTGGCTGAGCGGATATTGTTCAAATGCTTTTCCTTGCACGGGTTGACCGGCATATCCATCTGCCGCGGGTTTTCGCCTACAATCTGGCCTTCGTAAATATCTTCCTGCGGCCCCACAAACAGACGCCCGCGTTCTTCCAGCGCTACCAGCGCGAACGGAGTGGAAACGCCCGTCTCCATGGAAACCAGGGTGCCGGTGGTACGCGTGGTGATGTCCCCGGCATAGGGGCCGTAATCCCGGAACAGGTGGGAGAAAATACCGTGGCCGGACGTCAGATTGACCAGCTCAAATTCAAAACCGATAATACCGCGGGTGGGAATATAAGCCTGAATAAAAGTATGGCCCGTGCCTTCCCTGCATACCATGTCTTCCATCTGTCCCTTGCGGGCGTGAAGAAGCTTCATGACGCCGTTGGCATGTTCGTCCGGAACTTCTACGTACATCGTTTCATACGGTTCCGTAAGGCGGTCGTTTTCATCCCTCTTCATGATCACGGTGGGACGGGAAACGCACAGTTCATAATTTTCACGGCGCATGGTCTCCACCAGCACAGCGATCTGCATGGCGCCGCGGGCAGAAACGGAGAAAACGCCGGCCTTGTCCGTATCCTCCACCTGGATGGAAATATTCGTCCGCATTTCCCTCATCAGGCGGTCGCGTATCACGCGGGAAGTCACATTCTTGCCGTCGCGCCCTCCGAAAGGCCCGTTGTTGATGGAAAATTCCATGGAAATGGTAGGAGGATCAATCGCCACGAATGGAAGGGGTTCCGTATCCGCGGAACCGCCCAGGGTTTCCCCGATGTTGACGTTTTCAAACCCCGCCACCCCTACGATGTTGCCTGCCACGCCGATGGCCGAATCCGTAGTGCTCAGGCCGGAATATTCAAACATGCGGGTCACTTTTCCGGAAATGCAGGAGCCGTCGCTCTGATGGAGCCACACGGTATCCCCTTTCTTCACAGTGCCGGAAGTAATGCGGCCGATAGCCACACGGCCCACATAATCGTCCCAGTCAATATTGGAAACGAGCATCTTGAATTCACCCTCCGGATCGGCATCCTTCGGAGCGGGGATATGTTCCACAATCTTGAATAAAAGAGGAGTGCAGTCCACAGGAGGTTCCCCCTCCATGGAATTCATGAAGTAACCGTCGCGGGCGGAACCGTACACGAAAGGAGCCTCAAATTGTTCATCCGTGGCGCCCAGCTCCAGAAAAAGCTCCAGCACCTGGTCATGCACGGCGGCGGGATCGGCATGCGGACGGTCGATCTTGTTAATGACGACAATGGGCATCAGACCTTCCTGAAGGGCCTTGCGGAGCACAAAACGTGTCTGGGCCTGCGGCCCTTCAAAAGCGTCCACCACCAGAAGCACGCCATCCACCATTTTCATCACGCGCTCCACTTCCCCGCCGAAATCCGCGTGTCCGGGAGTATCCACAATATTGATCGTATATCCATTCCAGAGGATGGATGTATTCTTGGCCTTAATCGTGATGCCCTTTTCTCGTTCCAGATCCATGGAATCCATGGCGCGTTCCTGCACGGCCTGGTTAGCACGGTAGGCGCCTCCCGCCTGCAAAAGTTGGTCAACCAGGGTCGTCTTCCCATGGTCAACGTGAGCGATAATGGCGAGGTTGCGGAACTTGGAAGGATCTGACATTGCGCGCGAGAGCTAAAAACACCGGAAAATAAATGTCAAGTCTGCTCCATGAATACCGACTATATTTTCAGCGGTTACAAGCCTCCCTGCCGCCATTGCCGCAAGCGATGGAACTTTTATTTTCCTCCGGCGCATTTATAGCTTCCCCCCCTCCTCAAATAGGAGTATTCTGTTCCGGCATAAGTAATTTCTCAATTCTAGATAACAATGAAGATTTGGTTAGATGGAAAGCTGGTGGAACAGGAGGAAGCAAAAACCTCGGTTTTCGACCACGGCACACTCTATGGAGACGGCATTTTTGAAGGTATCCGGTTCTATAATAAGCGCGTTTTCCGCCTGGAAGACCACATGGACCGCCTGTACAATTGCTCCCATTATCTGTTGCTGGATATTCCTTACACTCAGGAAGAACTCTCCAACGCCGTATGCGAAACGGTCGCGGCCTCCGGCCTGAACGACGGCTATATCCGTCTGGTGGTTACCCGCGGCGTCGGCAATCTGGGACTTAACCCATTCAACTGCAAACGGTCCTGCGTCTTCATCATTGCGGATAAAATCTCCCTGTACGATCCGAATGTATATGAAAACGGGCTGGCCCTGATTACCAGCTCCGTGCGCCGCAACCGTCCGGACACTGTTTGTCCGCAGGTCAAGTCGCTCAATTATCTCAACAACATCCTGGCCAAAATGGAAGCTGTGCGCCAGGGTGCGGCGGAAGCCCTGATGCTGAACGACCTGGGTAATGTGGCCGAATGCACGGGCGACAACATTTTCATCGTGAAGGACGGTACCGTGTTCACGCCGCCAGTTACGGACGGCTGCCTGGACGGCATCACGCGCCGGGTAGTGCTGGAAATCTGCCGGGAGCTGCAAATCCCGGCTCAGGAAAAGACCATGAACCGCTTTACCATCACTTGTGCGGACGAATGCTTCCTGACCGGCACTGCCGCGGAATGCGTTCCCGTGACCAAACTGGACGGCTATCAGCTGGGCTCTGGAAAAATCGGTCCTGTTACAGCTCGAATCCTGGCCCGTTTCCAGGAACTGGCCCAGACCACGGGAACATCCTGTTAAAATCAGCCAACCCTTTTTTGGACCAACGAAAACGGCTCCGTCATCCGGCGGAGCCGTTTTTTTGCGCTATTCCGTTAAATATAAAAAAGAAAACACAGGTAAGCACATTCCCGCGGAGCTATACAGCAATCTCCTCTGGAAATGCAGACTTGCGACCTTCACGGCCTCCCGTTCCGAAACACTGCAGAAGAATCCAATATGAAAAGCCGCGCCATTTGTGAAATGACAAGGCAAGTGACATATTGCATGTCCGGCCGCCACGCCGGACATGTCTCAACCTGGAAAAAGGCTATTTCTTCTTGGGCAGGCCGGTTTCCGGGTCAAACTGCTTAGCCTGCTGGGCATGTTCTTTCGTCTGATAGAACCGAACGTAATCAACCAGGAATTTTACAGGATACCCTTGCCCGTCTTTAGGAGCTTTCTCGCACCAGGTGCCGCCCACGGCGGAATTGAGAATGAGATAGAACGGCGTACGGAACGGATTCCCCGCCCCATTGGCATAATTGGTGGTATTAAGGTCAATGGACTTCACCAGCTTGTCATCCACCATCAACTTGATGGAATCCTTGTCCCATTCCATGACATAGGTATGAAAATCATCGGAAAGATTATCTATCTTCACAGTCCCTCCGCGGGAAGCATCCCTTTTGGACACGCCGTCCGGACTCAAATGGAAAGTGGAATAAACCACATCCGGCTGTTGGGAAATATTCTCCAGCATATCAATCTCTCCATTGGCGGGCCAGCCCCATTTATTCTTGCCAAGCAGCCAGATGGCTGGCCAGATGCCCTTGGTTTTGGGAACCTTGGCACGCACTTCCAGTCTGCCGAACATGAAATTTTTTGTCTTGATCGTCGTAACGGAACCGGAGGTATAGGGCATGAACTTGGTATTCTTGATCCAATCCGCCGAACTTTTTTTGTAATTGATATTGGCGAACTTTTCAAAATGGGTTTCCAAAACCAGGCAGCCATCCTCCAATCTCATATTCTTGGGTCGGCCTGTATAAGTCTGCTGGGAGCCCTGGTTACGGATTACTCCCAACTCCGGTTTCCACTTTTTGGCGTCTATCCTGGAACCGTTGAACTCGTCACCCCAGACATAAACCCACCCGCCGGGGAGGGTCCTCGGAGGTTTGGAATCTTCTCCCTTTACAGACATGCAAAGGCATGCAGTCAACAACACGGCAAATAGGCTCTTCATACGGAGCAATACTGCACCTAGTTCCGCAGCCTTTCAAACAAAATACATCATTCGGCGCCACATACCTCCTTTCCCCTGTCAAATGGCGAAATATCCTGCAAAATGAATAGAACCCTTAACCCGGCGCATGCTATGGTCATGATATGAAAACCACTTTCCCTCCCCATGGCCGGGCGCTCCTCCACCAGACGCCTGCAGGTGCTGTCGTGATTGTGGAAAACGGCACAGCCGTCACCCATCTTTTCTTCAGCCGCATGGCACAGCCGGAGCATTTGGAATGGGAGGAAACACCTCTGCTGCGTCAAACGGCTGACCAGCTGGATGAATATTTTCAAGGTTCCCGCCGCGTATTTGACGTGCCGCTTTCTCCCCAGGGAACCGAATTTGAACGAACGGTCTGGAAAGCCCTTCAAGCCATCCCCTATGGAGAAACCAGAAGTTACGGAGACATTGCCCGGCGAATAGGACGCCCATCAGCATGCCGGGCAGTAGGACAAGCCAACAATCGGAACCCTGTCGGCATCATCATCCCTTGCCACCGAGTCATCGGAGCCGACGGCAAACTGACCGGCTATGCAAGCGGCCTGACCATTAAACAATACCTGTTGGAATTGGAACAGGGCTCCGCCACTCCTTTCACATTATTCACGGATGTGGAACGCATGCCCGGAAATACTCCGGCCAGTCCATAAAACGGCAGGGCTGAAAAATTCCGGTCAGTGCTGCATACCGTTTTCCGTCTGAGGAAGAGGCATGGATTTCAAGGCGGCCTTGGGGGATTCAATATCCAGCCATTGAAGAGGCAGCAATTCACCCGTTACCCTGTAATGTTTGTAGGTTAATCCGGCAAACACAGCCAGAAAAAATATCAGGACGGCATAAAGGGCCATCCATAAATAATGATTCCGGGTCGTGCGGGCGGCTTCATCTGCCAACTGCTGTAAGTTCCGCATAGCGATCGAAGGGACGGCATCTTCTTCTCTCCCGGATGATTCGGCAGAAAATCCCGGAGATGGCTCTTCCGCAAACCGGAGCCTGGCATCCCCCAAAGCGATTTCATCGCCATCGTAAAGGGTCGCAGCGCCCATCGGCGTCAGGCCGTTGATTTTAGTTCCATTAGTAGAGCTAAGGTCTTCCAGGACATATCCCCCTTCCTTAAACTGAAGCAAGGCATGCTCTCCGGAAACCGACTGAAAGGGAAGCACGATCTCGCAATGCTCGTCACGTCCGATGCGTGCGAAATATTCACCGTTCTTTGGAAGAACTATGGTTTTTTCAGAACCGTCGGGAAGGTGGATGGAAAGGCGTGGCATGATTCCCGGAAATCATGCCACGCCCATACTCATTTTCAATCCAAAAGACCGTTTGCCCATCACGTATAAGAAAAATGGCAATATCCGCCTTTCCCCAGAAAGACAGAATTCCATGTAAATTCATGATATGGGTTCATACTCCTCAATTTTTATTTTTCCCGAAGACTTTCGAAACATATTTTAAGCAATTGCAGTGGCCTCCAGAGAGGTTTTCCATAAGTAATCCACTCATTTCAAAACATTACATGAAATATTGAATCAATTTTTTCCTGATTGGAAACAGACCTTCCGAAACTGCGACGGATCATGCCGGACACGAACACTGCGCAAACGTCAATCTTCAAGGGGTACAACTTGTTGGGAATCGCTAAACAGGCCATTTTCAAATATACCGTTTTCCAGGAGGGCCGTCCTCTCGGAGCATAGGGATTGGATATGCGCTCAAACTGCCGTCCCGCCTTTGGACATGCCCTTCACTATCTCAATAATTTTCTTATTTGCCTGGAGCGGCTCGAATCAAAAGAACTCAACTGAAATTTTTATCTGCTGTCTGGCATCTGCCGCTCCTTTTCTGGCATGGAGTTTATTCACCCTGGGTTCCCTTCCCCGTCCGTTACATGCAGACGTCTGCATGACACCAATAAAAGCGGCATGTTGCTGCCGCTATCCCTGACTCTTTTAATAAGAGGAATTTTTCTTTTCATCCATTGCTGAGAAAACAGCCAGCACGGCACAAATCAATCCGGGGCATCGTAAAAACATCCGGAGTTCCCGTAATGATTCGAAATCCTCTTTCACCGAAAAAGTCAGCGGCCTACACCGTGGAAAAGCCGTGCAGCCCTGCACATGTCTTGCGTTTTGAAGGAAAATGTTTCATATTTAGAACATGTTTGTTGACAACATCCGCATATTCGCCAGGGCAGGAAAGGGAGGAAACGGGCTGGTCAGCTTCCGAAGGGCCAAATTCGTGCCCAAGGGGGGCCCGGACGGCGGTGACGGAGGCGATGGCGGAAGCGTCATTCTGGAAGTGGATCCGCACACGAATGACCTGCGTTCTTTTTTTTATGATCCAAAATTAATCGCCACGGATGGGGTAGGCGGACAAAGCGCCAAGAAACATGGCAAGAACGGCAAATCCGTCATCGGGAAAGTGCCCCCCGGCACCATTATCTACCGCAGCAATGCCTCTTCCATGGCGGAGGCGACCTGGCTGGAACGGGAAGGTGAAGGCATTGAACTGGAAAAAATAGCGGATCTGACGGAAATCGGCACCCGGTTCACGCTGTGCCAGGGCGGCCTCGGCGGCAAGGGAAACTGGCATTTCCGTTCCGCGACCAACCAGGCGCCTACGGAAGCCGAGATGGGAACGGAGGGGGAGGAAGGAGTCTTCTTTATGGAATTGCGCCGCATTGCGGACGCCGGGCTGGTAGGCTACCCCAATGCGGGCAAAAGCACATTGCTGGGAGACATTTCGGAAGCCAAGCCCAAAGTAGCCAGCTATCCTTTTACCACGCTTCAGCCTATCATTGGAGTGGTGGAATTCGACAGCTTTCGCCGCTGCATTGTGGCGGACATTCCCGGCATCATTGAAGGCGCACACAACAACCGGGGCCTGGGACATGAATTCCTGCGCCACATCACGCGCTGCAAAGTGCTCGTCTTCGTTCTGGACATGGCCGGCAGCGAAGGCCGCGACCCCATTGAAGACCTTCAGAATCTCCGCACGGAAATTAAACTGTACAGCGAAGACCTGGCCAAACAGCCCTGGTTCGTCGTCGCCAACAAAATGGACCTGGAAGGAGCGGAAGAAAATCTGGTTAACTTCCGCATGCGTTTCCCGAAAGTGGACGTCATCCCCATTTCCGCGCTCAATGGAGACGGTATTTCCCGGCTCAGGAACAGGCTTGATGAGCTTGTAGGTTATAAATTCATCCGTTAACTTATTCATTCAACTTTCTTTCAACCTTTGACATGACAGCCCCTCTCTCCGTAACGACAGCTCCCGACCAGCTTCTGTGCCGTATCGCCGGAATTGGAGACCTCTTCGCCATTGAAGGGGAATTCGTCACCGGGAAGGAAATCCCCAGCGGGCACATCAACACCACTTACAAGGCCACCTACCGTAAAAGCGACGGGACGGAAGATTCCTATATCCTCCAGCGCATCAACGATTACGTCTTCAAAGACCCCAAAGCCGTCATGCGCAATGTGGAAAAAGTCACGCGTCACATCAACTGGAAAGTCCTGCGCCGCCTGAAAGATTCCGCCGGCCAAACCCTCAACCTCTACCCGGCCCGGGGAGGACGCAACTACATTGACATCCCCGGCGACGGCATCTGGCGCTGTTACAACTACCTAGCCGGCACGCACACCTACGACGTGGTGGAAAACACCCGCCAGGCCTACCAGGCGGGATTTGCCTTTGGCTCCTTCCAGGATTTGATCAGTGACATGAACCCGGACGACATCGTGGAAACCATACCTGGCTTCCATCATACCCGGAACCGCTTCAACCGCCTGATGGAAGTGGCGGAACTGGATCCGCAGGGGCGTCTTTCCACCTGTCTGCCTGAATTGGAATTCATTAAAGCCCGTGAGCAGGATGTGGATCGGTTGCTGAATCTCCAGGAAAGAGGCGTGCTTCCTACCCGCATCACTCATAACGACACCAAAATCAACAATGTCATGCTGGATGAGGACACAGACCACGCCGTCTGCGTCATTGACCTGGATACGGTCATGCCCGGCCTGGTGTTGTACGACTTCGGAGATATGGTGCGCACCGTCACTCCGCCTACGGAAGAAGACGAAGAAGACCTGGACAAGGTGCGCATGCGCATGCCCATGTTCCAATCCATTGTAGAAGGGTATCTGTCTGCTGCCCACGGTTTCCTGACCCAGGCGGAAATAGACCAGCTTGCCTTCTCAGGAAAACTCATCACGCTGGAAATCGGCATCCGTTTCTTAACGGACTATCTGGAAGGCGACCCATACTTCAAGGTCTCACGGCCGAACCACAATCTCATCCGCTGCCGTACGCAGCTCAAACTGGTGGAATGCATTGAACAGGAACTTCCGGCCATGGAACAATATGTTCAGCGCGTCGCCAGGGGAATGTCCAGAAAATAAGGAAGAAGTTCTCCCTCTTCTATTCCACCACCTCCGGGGACGGCTATGCCGTCCCTTCTTTTTTATATTATTTGAACATGGCGGCCCATTCCATAATCCAAGAAACATTACACGTAATAGCCATAAGCCATGTTTGAAATACCAGACATCCAACTCAATCAATATGGCAAGCCGGCAAGGATCATGTTCCTGGCTCCATATGCCCCCGACGCTCCCGATTTCTCCAAAAAACCCTACACAGGCAATGGAGGCTACCCTCAGTACCACTACAACATTTATAAAGCCATCCAGGACATAGGCTATGACGTCGTCTCCTCCTCCAAACCCTATTCCGTCCAATTCGCCAAGGGAAACGTGGACTATGTATTCTCCCTGATGAACAGGTTCGCCATGTCCAGACCTGAAATATTCATTTCTTCCTACTGCGAATTCATTCAGATTCCCTACCTGGGCGCCCCTCCCAACATCCGCGCCATAGCGGAAGACAAATTGCTGACCAAAATGGTATTCCGCTCCCTGGAATTGAACGTTCCGGAAGGCATTGGACTTTCCGGAGAAAAAGGTATTCCGGCCCAGGCCCCTTTCCCAGGCCCCTATTTTGTCAAAAAGCGTTTTGGAGCCGCTTCAGGCGGCATCCGGGAAGACAGCATCTGCAGCTCCTGGAAAGCCGTGGACTCATGCGCCCGGCGCCTGATGGAAGAAGGGCACGAAGTGCTCGTGGAACAATACTGCGAAGGCATTGACGTCACCGTTCCCGTACTGGGCGGGGAAAACCCCGTCATCCTGGGATATGTGCAGCCGAAATCCGACAAACCGGGCAGCATCATCACGGAAGACCTGAAACTGCACGACCATCTGGGCTACCAACTGGTCTCCGTTCAGGATATGGAGCAGGACATCGCCTGTGACGTCCGGAAAATCTGGAGCGCTCTGGGGCCGATGGACTATTTCCGCATCGACTATAGAATCGACTTCGAGACGGGAGAACGGCGCATTCTGGAAATGAACATCTGCTGCCACCTGGGCAAAAGCGGCTCCATCTGCCTGGCGGCCGCAGAACACGGCTACTCCCAGGAGGACCTCCTCAAATACATTATCGCCTACAGCATGCACAGGCAGAAGAACCTCCGCCAATACGGCACATGGCTCATCTGACCCGCAGGGAAGAAACGGTTCGCATTCCGGTCAGAGCAAAAGCGGCACTTCACGAATCCGGTATCCGGCTGATTGCCTCAAACACCTCCTGCCAGCTTTCCATGGAAGCTTCCTGGCCGCCCAGGGCCATGCCCCGCTCACGGGCGGCAGCGGCCATGTCTTCCCGGTAGTGGGGCTCCCAAGCCATCTTAGTGGCGTACGTGATGAAATCACCGGGGCATTCGCACAGCCATCCGGTCTTCCCGTGTTCCACCATTTGTTCCCACCCCCCGCGCCTGTCCACAACAAGCACACTCCCGCTTGCCATGGCCTCAAAACCCACACGCGGCCAATTCTCCGTCGTATCGGTGGGCTGCAAAACGATGTGGCAGCGCCGGTAAAACTCCTGTTGGGACAAAGACTTTTGATCATGGAAAGTCTCCACCCAATCGGGAGGCCTGCCGGTCTTCGCCTCGCTCCGCCGGTCAAAACCGAGAAAAGTGCCCTTCTTCCGGACAGGAGAAGCAAAATGCTCGTAGATATGCCACGTATCCTTGCTGAACTTATCTTCATCCTGCCGGGAAATGTGTCCGGCTCCAAACCAGTCCGTGGAACGCCCTGCAGCAAAAGGAAAATCTGCCGCATCAAAATACGGCCTAAACGTCATGAACCGGATGGCCGGGTCGGGATTTAAAGCTCTCAGGCGAGGCATGACGTTTCCCATTACGTTGCTATTTTGATAAAGAAACAGGGAAATATCTCCCCGCCTCATGGCTTCCTTTTCCCTGCCGAAAAGCCAGGTCATGCAATTGACGAAAACTGTCCTTCCCGTCCGTTTTCGTATCTTCGGGAGAGCAGCCAGAAACTCTTCATTACAAAAACTGATGACGGGAGCCCCTGCCGGAATGGCCTCCCAATCATAGCCTTCATGCACCGCAACACCCAATTTCACCATCTCCGGATAAAGTCCGGCGCCGTGTGCATTTTTCTGGGTGGGGATAAGATGCATTTCCACCCCCATCTGCTTCCAAACCTTAATCTGGTGATAAAGCTCGGCCCCCGCACCGCCGTAAAGTGAAGGAAATCCAATGATGTAGAGAGAATATGTCATTAATTAATTCATGCCTGAATGATATTTCCCCGGAACTGCATGGAATAGTCTTGCCGTAAGGTTTCCAGAACACTTTAACTATTGACAATCAATAAATTGATTCGGAAAAATCAATAAAACAAGACTAAAGTAAACAATTCCGTAATTTTTTATAACTCTTAAACCGGATCCATTGATAACAAAGAAAAAAATAATTACAATATTACTCTATATAGTTTCAATGCTCTTCTCCTCTATTAATAATGATAACCAAGTAACGCATTCTTTATAGTCATATGGATTAAGTCCGCTATTCTCCTCGCCAAGATCAAGTAGCCATTCCAAAATGGTTCGTAACTGAACAGAAGAAAATTTTTTAAAGATATCCAAATCGTCACGCATTCTACCGATCATATTCTGACATGTGCAATCTACTAAGAGATCTGAATCTTTCAATTTTTGAAATTTAATCAGCTCTTCAAATGAAATATAAATAACAGCAGGCAAATAATATCTAAAAGCCTCGTTGCTGAAAACAGGAAAAAAATCCCATATATATTTACAATCACTAGCTTTCAAAGATATCCACGATTTCCCTTGAATATATGTTATATCTTCAAATTCATTTTCATCTTTAATGTTATTTGGAATCGGCAATATCGGAAAATTTATTTCTAAAGATTCTTTTTTTAATAATTTCATTTTTCTTCTATGAATTTTTCACATTTTGATAAATTATTCCAAGCATCTTTCGCTTGTTCGTGATGAGTTTTATTTCCACCCTTAAAACATTTATTATTAATATGACTCCTAGCACTAGCAAGCATTAACCATGCTTTCTTTTTCATTTTTAATATATAGCAACAGTCATGGCCCGTACACTTTCCACTTTTACCAACCTCTTTCTTTGCTCTATTCACTTTGTCTTGTAAATATTTTTGTTCGGAAGCAGAACAATCACCAAGTTTTGGAATATCTGGATAAGGCACGGCAATTGGCTCGACTTTAGGAATTACATTCTCAGATATTTTTTAATAACTTTTTCTGCCGTTCCTGGAGCAATAACTCCAGTAATGGCTACGGTGGTTACTGCAACAGCTGCAACTGTCAATCCAACTGGATTCAACAACGCCGGCAATGCAAACCCAAACTTTCCTTGTACGTCTATAAAAGCGCTGGGGAAATTTCCCACATAGCCACACAGATTTTCCTGAAGCCTTTCCATCATCGGCTCCCGGGACAACCATCCAAAGTTTTAGCAGTTCCAAAGAGAGAACTATTCAAAATGATTTTTTCAATATTTGAATTTAATCCATTAATAAATAACGAATCACATCTAGGTATATCATTATTTTTCAAATTCTCAAAATATGCCATCATTGAGTTGAATAGTGAATAAATTTTAAAGGCTGTTGAATCCTCACGTGGTAATAACAGTCCCCCAAAAACTACTCCAAAAATTTTTGAATTGTATCCGTATGCAACCAGAGGAGTTCCAGAAACTTCATTTCCATATGCCCCAAATAAATTAATTATAAACTCCAGATTTTCTAACGACACTTGCTGATTAATCATATTTGATAATTTATATTGTTTCATTATTTTCATCAAAGCGCTACTGACGACGTCTTCAGAATCGGAAACCATAATAGAATATTGTTTCATCATTTTATTTTCAAGAAGACATATATAATAAAAATATATTTTATTATCATTCAAAAATAAAATATTATATTTTTTTCTTTCTTCATCTGCTTTCAAAAATAAAATATCATACTTATCAGGAAATTCAGCCTTTAAACAAGGATGTTCTTCAACCCAACATTCATAACCAAGAAAAGGCAAAATACTTCTCTCTTCACATAAAAAGGGAATGTATGTAGACAGACTTTTATTTATTATTTCAATATCTGAACTGATTTCTTTTATCTTATGCAAAGCGGTTTCTACAGCTGCATCCAACGGGGTAATATTATTGTTTCCCGCAAATAAAATATTACCCGCCGAAATAAAAAATAATAAAAATAAATAAATAATATTCATAGTCACTGTCTTATTCCATTAATAAATGTTACATTTGTTTTTCCTGCAGGTCTGTTAGGGTTATAGAGATGGATACGCATATTATCATCCCGATCTCTTACTAATACCGTAATTATTACTACTGAAAAAATTTTAACATTTTCTTTCATTTTTAATATTTTTCATTTATATGAATTTATTATAATGTTTATAATTAATTTTTATTTTTAATTTCCGAATCTAATATTTTAAGAGCGTTGTTACAGCTATCTGCAAAATAATTATCTTTATTTTGAAACAATATCCACTTCCTTACAATTTCAAGCTGATTTTTTGTATAAGAACGGTATATATAATTTACTTCTTTTTGCACATAAGTACGTATTCTCTCCGAAAAACAAACGACAATAAGTTTATTCATCATCCATTCCTCAGCGTCAGCCATATAATTATTCACCCTTGATATTTCTTCCATATAAGAATTCCTTATAATAGAAGGGAAGAAATATGCAAGGGCTCTGCTTGTAGCAAAACTCACAAATTCGGCATTATCGTACCATTGTATCGCAGGAACATCAATCCAGCGCTGGTTTAAAAACGGTTCCCCGCATTCTCGTCCTTCATCATCCGGATAATCAGGATTTGCAATAAGATTGCGAATGTTTTTTGTTGGAAAAAAAGAGTTTTCTAAAGGAAATTCTCTTTCCACTTCCCGAATCATATCATTCAAATTTTTATGAGTATAATAATTCACCATTATAGTAATTTTTTCCTGCATTCTTTATATAAATTCCAACATCTTTCGGCACCTTTTCCTATCTCTTCAGACTGCTCTATATGTCCATTATCTCCACCATCAAAGCAATTTGAATCATACATTTTTCTTGCTTCTTCAGCATTTTTTAATTTTTGAGCCCGTCTCTTAAATTCATCACAAACAGAAGCTGTTGGATGCTCTGGGATACATAATTTTTTGCATGATTGACCTCGAGATGCTTCTTTAGCTTCTTTCTTTTTCCGCTTTAATTCTTCACAATCTGCTTTGAGAACTGTATTTGAAACAGGCACGGCAATTGGCTCGACTTTAGGAATTACATTCTCAGATATTTTTTTAATAACTTTTTCTGTCGTTCCTGGGGCAATAACTTCAGTAATGGCTACGGTGGTTACTGCAACAGCAGTAACCATCAATCCAACTGGATACAACAACTCCGTTAATATAAATTCATAATATCATTAGTTCAAATCATTGTAAAAATTTCCCGGGAGACTGTATCTAAAGAAAGCATTTATCCTATTAAACAACCAAATGAAGCAAACTGTCATTCCTTATTTTCAAATGGAATATATACTTCTACTCTCATTTATGATACTAATCTTAGTATTTTTTTCTTTGTCTACATACGTCAGTTTCAATTGCTACTTGCAAAAGAAGAAACGAGAATTTCGTCGTTTTTTACGAGCCTGTTTTTTTACAACATCGCTAAAATTACGAACATTTTTTAAAAATATACCCTTGCGAATACAACTATGAATCCGAGCCTGATAGCACGACCAAACTCTACTTGAACTTATCAGATTTCCTATCATAGAACATTCAACTTCAATACCTTCTGATACGTTAGCATGCATCATGGGATGCATGATGAATAAATCCATTTCCATTTCTACAAAACAACGGGCATAATACTCTTGTTTACATGATAAAAATGTCTCTATTTTTAATCGTTCAATATCTCTTCCTGCATCTGGCAAAAAACAAAATTCTTTGAACCAATAATAATCCGTTCTGATTTTTCTCCCTGATTTAATTAATTCAGCCATGGTTTAATGGATTTTCATCTATAATACAGTTTTTTACATTAGGTGGGATTTCCCTGTTATTGATCCAATGATTGAGGTAGCTCTCCAGAATTTGTACTGCATGATCTTCATCCTTCGCCCGAATATGAGCATCCCAGCATAAATCTCTAAACGATTCTTCTGTCCACAACCAATGAGACACCGAGCGTTTTCCATGTCTTGAAATCATATAGAGTTCCCGACTAAAAATTCGCGGATAATAAAGAACCTCCTTATTTTTTTTAGTTTTATACAAATCTAGCCTAACAATCCAATCAGGCAAAGAAGATTCTGTTACAAGTTGGAATTCCAAAGTTGTAACTAATTCATATTTTGTGATTGACTCCATCATATTTTACCATTTTGCACATTTATAGTTGTTAGATTCATGTTTGGCTGTGCATCCCTTAGGAGTTCTAGAGGAAGCGTATCTCTTTGCAGCCTCATGAGCAATGTTTTGAGTTTTTCCTACACCATAACCATGAATAACTTCTGGACAACATGTTCCTTTATTTTCTTTCGTCGGGAGAGTGCTTCCTCGAACGTAACATACCCACATCCCTTTCCGATGTTTTAATTCTTTTAATATTTCTTCAACCTTGACTCCGCTTCTCATCATAGATCTTTGAAGGGATTCTTTAGAGACTATGGCTACTGTTCCAGCCGCTGCTATTACTCCTGCTGCCAGTGCCACTTTGGCAGGTTCTATCAATGTAGCTGCGCCAACGGAATTTGTTGGGCCAGTACCAAGCAAAGACGCATCTATTGCCTGAAATCCTAAAAAATCAATATGTTGAGTCAATTTATTGTTGACAAAAGAATACAAATTCCATCCATCTATTTCTCCAGCAGGCTCTCTACTAATCCACCTGCCATTTTGGGGATTATAATAGCGGTAATTGTAGTAAACCAGCCCCAGTTCGTCATCAGCGTATTCGCTGGAGAACCGGAACGGATTGTCCTCTGCGGCATTTCCTTCCATCCTGAGGATATTCCCATATGGGCCGTATTCGTACAAGGCGCGGCGTCCCGCTCGGATGCCGAAGAGCGCCGTAGCGTTTTTCAACAGGTCGTGCGTGCAGTACAGGTCTTCCGCCCAGGTTCCCTTTTCATCAAAGAGGCTCATGGCCAGGATGCGCGTGGCTACCTGCTCCAGAGGATTTCACAGATAGGTTTTTCTTAATACGGGCGTTATCGTTTCCGTTGTCCGATCATATTGTAATATTACTTCACAATACTATTAGTTCAAGATCTTGTAAAAACCATTGACCGTTCTTATTGAATGTTGCTGTTCTAATTTAGATCTGCACATATTATATTAATCATTAAAAAGAATTTGATATGTAGTTTCTTCTAGAAAAGAACATGAAGAGGGTCGCTTGAACATCTTCTTTCGAAACGTCAAATCGGATATATGCCACACGGTCATTAGATATGATGATGAATATAATAAAGGAAATCCTATATTCTCAATCTTGAAGAGAGGATGACAATATAAATTATTATATCTAATTATTCATAATTTTATCTTTTAATTTTATGCATTCATTTTTATAATCGTAAAATGGATTGTTTTCTATTATCTTTAATATTCTTCCCAACAACGTTCTTTCACTTTCATTCAAATCCTTATAATTTTCAATAACAGCATCAATTGTATGTTCTACAAATGAATCGATATTCCCAACTTCATATTTATGATAATCCCCAAAAAAATATTTGATAGTTAAATTTAAACATGCCGGGAAATAATATCTAAGAAAAGATGTCGAAAATATATAATTCGGCAAAATTGTTGTATCGTATTCAAGTGGCATTAAATCATGTTCCCACGAGCATTTTAACCAATTTATTTTATGAATATGAACATATTCACAAAATTCAATTGCAGGTAACGCAAAAGATTCTGATTTGATCAAATCAATGCATATTTCGAATTGTTTATTATTCGGAAGCGGAAATACAGGATATATAACCTTCATTGCATCAATAAAGGATTGATAGGATAGGAAATTAGTATTCACGATAGATAAAAATTTAATTTTATGAATTTTTTGACTGTGGAAATTTTTATAATAATTGATTGAGTTTATCTTGGCAACGTTTTTTACCCGCTAAAGCGCGCTCAATTTCATCATTATGTGCATTATCTCCACCATTGAAACACTCATTATTTATTTTTGTTCTTGCATCAATACAGTCTTGAAATCTTTTTATATTTCTTTCTATTTCATTTTTACACATATTTTTGTTTTTACAATGCATTGATGAACCTTTGCACTTACGACCAACCTCTTTATTTAATTCACTATGTCTTTGTTTTGAACAATTTCCATATCTAGGTTTTTGAGGAATTGCTATTGGAACTGTTTCTGGAACTGTTTTCTTTGTAGTATCCGAGCTTATTTCATCTATTACTTTTTCGGCAACTACCACCACTACCGCAACAGCTACACCTACTGCCGCTGCCGCTACCACCGCCGCTCCTATAGGATTAAATAGAGCAATCGCAAACGCGAATTGCCCCTGCACATCAATCAAAATAGAAGGTGTGTTATACGCATATGAATAAACATTATCTTTCTGTTTCTCTATAATAGGATCCCTACTAATCCACCTGCCATTTTGGGGATTATAATAACGGTAATTGTAGTAAACCAGCCCCAGTTCGTCATCAGCGTATTCGCTGGAGAACCGGAACGGATTGTCCTCTGCGGCATTCCCTTCCATCCTGAGAATATTCCCATACGGACCGTATTCGTACAAGACGCGGCGTCCCGCTCGGATGTCGAAGAGCGCCGTGGTGTTTTTCAACAGGTCGTGCGTGTAGTACAGGTCTTCCGCACAGGTTCCCGTCTCATCAAAGAGGCCCATGGCCAGGATGCGCGTAGCTGCCGGTTCCAGCGGATCCCACAGATAGGTTTTTCGCAGCACGGGCATCGCTGATTCCGTCGCGGCGGCGTCCAGTTCCGCGATTTGCAGGTAGCCGTGATAGATGAACCGTTTCTTCGACATCAGGATATCTCTTTCATAGACGGATTAATAAATTTTGCCGACTACTTCGTGTTAAGAACCTATCGCGAACCCTATGAGCATGATGACAAGCCATGTACCTGACAATATAAGTGCAATAAGATCGTCTTTTCTGTTCGAATTCACGATGATACCACACAATCCCCAAAACAGGCTTGCAAATTGACCGATGAACATTACCGATCCTAATGTTATAGATAGAGAAACAGGAAAGCGAATGTTTTTGTCGAATAGTGTTACACAAGCTATAGGAAACAGTGCTATCCATCCGATTAGTGAAGGAGTGTAAGATTTCATGGTTGATTATTTTTAATACATTCACAGATAGCACTCTGTATTTGACTATACCGATTCTTTAATTCTTCTGTATTAACGCCCGGACCCGCCACGTACTGTGGATTACCTTTTTTGTTCTTTCGAATTTTTCTGAAGTAATCCTCTACCCCCTGTCGGAATGCATTCGCATGAATTTGACATCTTTGTAATTTTTTTTAATTGTTGGTCAGAATTCTGCAGATATACAACACCGTTCGACGCCTTTCCTAAATCATCAATGACATGACTCATAATGAGAACAGAAAATTCTATGGCTTCTTGATTAGTTAGAATATAACTCTTTACCTGTCCAAACGTTACTGAAGGGCCTAATGAACTTTCTCGTCCATACCGGATGGCAGTTGCAAAGTGAATATTGACAGAACTAATATCTTTCTTAAAAAATTAAGCGTTATCAGGAAGTATGTTTTCAATAATATTACCTTGCACCTAATCTGTCGCCCATTTAGTTGGCCAACTTTGATAATCATCATATTCTTCTGCCATAGCCATTGAAAGAGCATACGGATCAACTTTACACAAGGAAGAATATTTGGCAATATACTTACAATTTTCTTTGAGCCACTCAATGGCAGAGTCTTTGTATAAACCAAAGACATCAAACCATGTGGATGGTGAGTTCTCGGAAAAGTAATATGGATTTTTCCTTCATTGCCAAACATATTTTACTGCTATATGATTTTTTATAATTAATTTAAAAATCATATAATTCATTCCTGCGGAATTTACTTCCCACAAAAGATATAAATTTACTATGGATTTATATAGAATATTCTTGCCGTAAGATTTTCAGAACATTTTGACTATTTATATTCAGAAAATTATTCAGATAAAAATAGAAAAAATGAATAAAAAAATTTAAAATAAACAATTCCATTAATCAATAAACATTTTTTGCAAAATTTGCACTAAATATTTTTTGTTCTGTTTTAAATAATATTAATATATTCCTTAAACTAAAACATCAATCTCCACAAAAAGATGAAACAAATAAAAAACCTATTCAATTTAATTATTTTCTTTATCAGATAACTTTTATTTCAAGAAATTAATTATTTTTTCTGAGATTCATCATCTAAATAATTGGCAAATTCAATATATGCATTTTTTATGATTATTTCCATCGTTTTTTTATCTTTGGGATCAATAGCTATCGTTCTGTTCTTGGTAAATTTTTCAAAACTGTCTGCAACTAATCTTTTCAGAACGTCTTCCGGATTTTTTCCTATAAAATGAGCCAATATGTTTCTGCTATTCCAGTCATATCCATGTTTCTTCATTTCATTATAAAATTGATTTTCAATTACTTTCTTTTTATTTAACAAAATCACGGTTTTAAAATAATTACGTTTACTCTTGTTAAGTATCATTTGATTTATAAGAAAACACTGAAAAAGATATTTTTGAACTATCTTCGGTAAATATTTAACATTGAATTTTCGATAAAAATTCATGGACTGCTCCAATATAAAGTGGTTATTTTGATCACTTAATATAGAAGAAGAATACTTGGAATTACCTACAGCACGCATTAAGAATGCAGAAGATTGAAGTACATATTTTTTTAAATATTCTTGTTCCTTTATTGAAAAATTGTTTTTAACATAGTCTGAATCCTGATAATTATTCACATCAGAATAGACACTCATCGGGAATAATAAAATAAAAAATAGAAATATTTTTTTCATAATTTTTCTTGATTTAATTATATATCTGTTTGCATTTTAATTTACAATTTCTATATTCGACAAAAATAAAAGCTAATGCAATAATAAATAGAATGCCTTGAATTTTACTTTCTTCTACAGACGGTCCTCCAATAGAAGAGTTAGATTGTTGTGCACGGTCATATGAATTTAACCATCCTCCACATTGTGCCTGTAAACGATTTTCACAGTCATTTAAACAATCTTGCAATTTTTTAGAATAATTTTCAATGCACTTTATATATGCGTCCATAGCAGCTGGTTGTACCCATGACATATCTGGACATTGTCTTCCCAATATGTCAAATGTATTAGGTGGATTATTTCTGACAAACCAATATAAATTGTTAGTTTTTTCTTCTTCGGCAGGATCTCTACTAATCCACCTGCCATTTTGGGGATTATAATAACGGTAATTGTAGTAAACCAGCCCCAGTTCGTCATCAGCGTATTCGCTGGAGAACCGGAACGGATTGTCCTCTGCGGCATTCCCTTCCATCCTGAGAATATTCCCATACGGGTCGTATTCGTACAAGGCGCGGCGTCCCGCTCTGATGCCGAAGAGCGCCGTGGTGTTTTTCAACAGGTCGTGCGTGTAGTACAGGTTTTCCGCCCAGGTTCCCGTCTCATCAAAGAGGCTCATGGCCAGGATGCGCGTGGCTGCCGGTTCCAGCGGATCCCACAGATAGGTTTTTCGCAGCACGGGCATCGCTGATTCCGTCGCGGCGGCGTCCAGTTCCGCGATTTGCAGGTAGCCGTGATAGATGAACCGTTTCTTCGACATCAGGATCTCTCCTTCATAGACGGCTTTCTCAATCCGTCTGTTCAGATAGTCGTAGCGGCACTCCACCCGCCTGTTCCCCTGAATGAACCTTGCCGCCTGGTTCAGGGCATTATAAGAGACTTCCCATTCCCCCATGGATGTTTGAATCTTTGTCTGGTTGCCGTCGGCATCATAGGCAGGCGCGAAAGGCGCTTCTTCCTCCCGGGTGATGGCCGTGTACTGGTTCAGGCTGTTGGCCGTGTACGCCGCCGCTGACGCACCCGAACCTTCCCGGGAGGTGACGCGGTTGCCGATGTTGTCATACACATAGGAATATGTTCCCCCCCGGCTCATCGCGTCGGCGGCCAGTTCGCCGCGGCCGTTGTAACTGTAGCTGTGCGTCAGGCCGGGAGTAGGGGTATTGAAGTAATCCTTCTTTTCCGTGGGCCGCCCCAGCGCGTCATAGGTGTAGTCGGTTTTGGCCGGGTAGTTGGCGCTGCCGGGACGTAGATAGTCGATTCTGGTCAGCAGATTCCGTTTCTCTTCCCGGGTGTACCATCTCCGGAGGGTATTAGGGTAATCGAGCGTTTCCAACAGTCCGTTGACGGCGTGGTAGCCATAGACGAAGGGATCAGCGCCGTTATTGAGCGAGACCGTAGAAAGACGTCCGCAACCGTCATATTCCCAGGCCGTCTGCTGGACAACGCCCTCCCCGTAATGCAGACTGTAGCCCGAAGGCCGCCCCAGACCGTCGCGCAGATAGTTGAGCGCGCTTGCCGCCAGTCCTGCCGCAGTTTCCGATTCCGCTTCATTATATTGGTTGTAAGCCAGCGTCCTCGTGCCGGAATCGTCCGTGACCTGCGTGAGCAGGTTAAGGTGATTGTAGGTACAGGTGATGGAAGGAGTCGCGTCGTTGTGAGTGACGGAGACCAGGTTGCCCGTCTGCGAATCGTAGGCATAAGAAGTCGCCAGAGGCGTTCCCTGCCCGTCCGCCGTCCGGGCCTGTCGTTTAACCGCCAGCCTGTTCCAGTCATCGTAAGAGTAGCTTTCCCCATGGCCGTCGGCATAGGTTTTAGCCGTCATCAGGCCGGAGGCGTCGTCATAGCTCCACGCCGTCACGTCCCCGTCCGTCCGTTCCCGCGGATCGGCAGCAATGGTTTCCCCCGGAACGCGGAACGTCATGAGGGATACCAGCCTGTCCGCATCATCGTAGCCAAAGACGGAGGGCTGAAGGGCCGTACCGTATTCGGCGGTTTTGCGTCCCCGCGGGTCATAAGCGTAGCAGGCCGTGTTGCCCAAGGCATCCGTGACGCAGGAGGGGGAAGCCGTGGACGGGTCATACTGGATGGCGGTCGTATTGCCGGCGGCGTCCGTCCTGGCTGTTTCACGTCCGGCGATGTCAAAGACGGTAACGGCGGCATTGCCGCGGGCGTCCGTATAAGTCTCCGTGCTGCCGCTGGCCGTATAAGCGCGGGAAGAAGCGGTCAGAACTCCCGCATGGTCTTTCCGGGATACGGCGTAACCGTCTATGACGACAGTTTCCGCAATGACGGAAGAAGCCGGGGACTGCGTTTTTACCGTCCGTCTGGCCGGAGCCGCGTATTCCGTCCATTGCAGGGTTTCATTGCCCCGCGGATCGGTGGAGATGTTTTTTCCGGCCAGCGAGGGGGCCAGGAAGGAAACCAGCTCGGCCGTGCTTTCCGCATATGTTGTTCCCTGGCTGTTGCAGCGCGTGACTGTGGTTACCCGGTACACGCCGTCTTCCCGCTGCCGGCGGGCATAGGCGTACTCCGTGACTAGGGAGTTGGCGGATGTGGGGTTTTCGGCCAGTTTGAGCGTGGTTTTGACGATATTGCCAAACGGGTCATAGTCATAAAGCAATGGAGCCATTCCATCCACTTGCTGCCGCAAAAGCCTGTTGTTCAGATCAAAAGCGCGCCGGTCATGAATAAGGCCGCCGTTGGCGTTCGCCCGGGAGACGCGCACCATGTTGCCCCTGCCGTCCGTGACGGTTTGTTCCACCAGCGCCGGTTCTCCCTCCGCCCGGGGAAGCAGCGTGGAACGGACCACGCCTTCCGCGGAGTATTCCGTACGGTAGAGGAGATGCCTCTGCCCCGTGCCGCTCTGCTCCAGCACGGACCCGTCCGCATGGCGGATAGTGACGAGCGTCGCGCCCGTCGGCGTGGTGACGGTTTCCGTCAGGCCGTCCGCACTGTAGGCATGTGTATTGCTCCTTCCTAATACGTCCGTTTCCTGCACCAGCTGCCCCAGCAAATCGTAAGCCCTGCTTTCCGTCGTCGTCATGGGGCCGACGTCCCGGCGCGTTTGCAGGATTCTGCCGAAGGCGTCCCGCGTGTAGCTGACGATGGTTTCAGGCGTGACGATTGTTTCTCCGTCCGTGACTTCCGACCGGCTGACTTCCACCAGCTGGCGCGCCGTATTGTAGGAGTAAGTAGTCATGATGCCGTCTTCATCCTTTTCCCACAAGGGGCCGCAGCACATCATCTCCCGTTCCGTCACCCTGCCGTTGCCGCGCGTACGCTTAATCCACCGGTTTTCTCTGTCGTATTCGTAATCCGCCGTATCCGTCAGCGCCCAGGTTCCATCCGTCAGCAAGGCGTATTTCTCAACGCGCGTGTTATTTCCGTGAGCGGAAACGTACGTGACTTTCCTCGTGCTGTGCCCAGGCACGGCCTGCCCCGCTATCTGCGTTTCCCTGGTCTCCCTGTAGAGGGCGCCGTACTGGCTGGCCGCCTCATAGCCATAGACCGTCTGCACGCCGCTGGCGGACTGCTTCATCTTCAGCCTCCCCCGGGCGTATTCGTTAGGCGCCGCCGGCAGCCACGTTTCCGTCACTTCCAGCTGCTCTCCCTCCGCGCCCAACGCCGTGGTGCGTTTTTCCACACGGCGCACATGGTTGGCTTCCGTATAGGCGTAATGCGTATCCGTCAGCCGTGCGGCGTTTATAGTGAGCACCACGTACTGGTGCGCAATATCCGGATCGGCATGGTCGGAGCAGCGGTAATAGGTGTAGGTGCCCTTCCTTCCCCCGCCCGCCCAGGGTTCCATCCGGACGGTTTCACGCCCGAAGGCGTCGTAGGACCAGGTCTTTTCGCTTCCGTCGGGGGCCGTCTCCCGGATCAGTTTGCCCGCGGCGTTATAAGCGTAAGTCGTTTCACGGGCATAGTCGGTTCCATAAGCCTCAATACGGCTGGTGCACAGGTTGCCGCTGCGGCCCTGTTCATAGGTTTCGCACACCCGGGAAATAGGAGCGCCGTTTCCCCCGCGCTGCACGGTAGTGAAGAGCTTCCAAATCCCCGAAGAAACCTCCTGCCTTTCACGGATCGTGTAAATCGCGTCTTCCCCTTCCCCCTGGGATATGCACCAGGCCCCTCCCGTTCCCTGCCAGTAGCGGGTGACGTAAGGCTCGCGCCCTTCCGCCTGCTCCGTGACGGTGAGCTTGCCGGTCTCCGCATTGCCCTCAATGGTGAAGGTTTTAAAAGGCGTCCCCGTAACGGCGTAAAGACCGGTGGAAACGTTTTTGGCCCCCACCTGCTCGGGCAGATAAAAGGCGATCACATAGCCCGTATTCGTCACGTTCTCAATATTGGCCAGACCGTCCCACAGGTTCCAGACCTGGCGGATGACATCATCTGCGCTTCGGACGATGTCCAGGTAATTGGCAAAATCCTGAGCCGTCCATGAAGAACCCAGCCTGGTCCGGTAGCCGGAGGCCGCGCCCAAAGCGGAAACGGAAGAACCGCCGTAGATGACTGTATTGCCCCCGGCGTTGCTGACCCTCATTTCCGCCGCGCTGGCGGAAGCCGAGACAACACGCCCCTCTGCCGCGGCATACGCCATGGAAACGGAACCCGTCCTTTTCCGCGAGCCGCCGATGGAGCCTGCACTAGCCGCGCCGGCATAGCAGTAATAGTTGGCGCGGGTGCCTCCGTTCCGGATCTGGAATGCCATGTCAGCCCCCAACTCCCGACCGGAAGGGGGCAGAATACAGCTGGCCATGGGATGCAGGTATTGCAGGGCTGCGGGCGTCCACAACCTGGAAGAGAAGTGATAAGCCACAATTTCCAGCATCCCGTACGGCACGCCTTCCATACCGCGGAAGGAACCGAAGCTGGTGCGCCATACCATGCTGGTTTTCCGCGTCTGGGCAGTTACCCGTTTGCCTGCGGAAGAGAACTTTCCATAGGCGGAGGCGGAGGAAACCAGGCTACGCACGGCAGACGCGCTGGGGGAACCGCCCCGGTTGTCCATGCAGTCATCCGGGGAAAAAGGATTGGCCGGATCAGTCTCATCCTCATCCCCGCCGTTGTCGCCATTAGGGCATGGATTGCTGGAACTGCTGTTGGGAGAACTGCTGCTTCCGCTGCTGGAGCCTCCGCATGGATCATCGTCGCCCTCGTCGTTGTTGTCCACTGGCTCCGTTTCCGCCTCCGGGGGCACATAGGAAGAAGAAGAACCCGTTTGCCGGTTGGTAATTTCCACCTTCAGGTCAAAGGAGAATTTGGCAATGTTGTTATTGGCATTGGGAATGGAAATATTGCTATAGTCCACATGCGCCCTATGCATTCCGGGCTCAATGCTGAAAGAAGCCGTCTGCGGCTCGTAACTGCCGCCTCCGTACTGTCCGCGCGGGCCGATGTCCAGCCGTTCTTCTCCATCCACGGTCAAGTTAGCCAGATCGTCGGCGCCCATGGTCACCTTGCATTCGGCCGTTTCATCAGGCCCCAGCTCCCTGACTTCAAAATCCCAGTCCCAGCTTCTTTCAAAAGCGTCCGTTGGCGCTTGTTTGTCGATCGCGGAGGGAGCTCCGCTATTGGAATTGCTCATGCCCGTCAGGGAATTGACATCGTTATCAAAGGATTGTTCTTTCATGGTTTGAATCGGATTAGCTATTGAAACGCAAACATTGCATCATCCCAATCTTGGAAAAACTGCAATAATTTTTATCCGTTCCTTATCCATAACAACAAAACCTCCTGTTTCAACACGTCCAACACGGGATGCCCCCTGGCCTCAGCCGTGGTTCAATAAATGGTAAAAATTTCTTCTCTGCGCTTCCGAATGGAAAACTCTGGCCCATATGGAAAATTCCGGAAGCAACATATCCAAATGGCCTTTAACTGCGCGCCATGAAACACAGCAATTTTTCATTTAACATGGATTCATGAACTCTTCAACGGAAAAAGCATGATCTCCCTGAATTGGAAAAGAAATCCAAAATCCATAAAAACGGTTATCGCCTGCGGGCATGTTCAGCAACCCCGGCATGTCTGAATGGAGAGAAAGCAGGATAAACCACCACTTTCCCAGCCTCCACGCCTGAATTTACAAGGAAAGCTGCTCCTTCAAACGCTCCAGCAGATTGCCGCAACCGTCCTGAAGCAGTTTTACCACATATTCAAAGCCTTCCTGCCCCCCATAATAGGGATCCGGCACTTCTTCATCCGGAAAACGAGTCGTGAAAAAACACATGGGCGCTATCTTGCCTGCCCACTGTCCCTTTTTATCCAACCGTTTCAAATCCCGCAGATTTTCACGGTCCATTCCCACAATCAGGTCAAATTGTTCCAAATCCTCTTTCCGCACGGGGCGCGACTTAAGCCCCGGATCCTCATATCCGTATTTTTTCAGCGCCGTCAGCATCCGGCTATCCGGAGGGCAGCCCCGATGGTAACCGATCATTCCGGCGGAATCGCTCTCAATCAAATGTTCCAGACCTTGTTCTGCGACCATTTTTTTGAAAATGATTTCCGCGGCAGGAGAGCGGCAGATGTTGCCCAGACAGACAAACAGGACTCGGTAAGGTTCGGGAGCACTCATGGACGTCATTTCTTTTTCAGGATAGGCAGGCGGCCTCCCCATTTCAAGAGGGAAGAGTTTCTGCACGGGAAACGGAAACGCCCGCGAATATGGCATGGGGCAGAGAAAGAAACTGCGCCGCTCATTCAAAAATAAGATTCTCCTGTGTTTCGGCTTGCGTTAAAGGATGTCCGGCTGTAGATTATCGCATGGCAGATTTCCCTCTTGGATTAAGTTTTGATGACGTGCTCCTGCTGCCCCGCCTGAGCGCGATTCTTCCCGGCGACGCGGACATCAGTTCCCAGCTTGTTCCCGGCTTTGACATGAAAATCCCCGTGTTGTCCGCGGCCATGGATACCGTTTCCGAATCGGAACTGGCGATTGCCCTGGCGCGGGAAGGCGGTCTGGCCGTCATCCACCGCAACAACCCCATTGACATCCAGGCGGCCATGGTTTCCCGCGTGAAGCGTTTTGAAAACGCGGTCATCCCGAACCCCGTCACGGTCAACAAGGACATGACGCTGGAAGAAGTCCACCAGATCATGATGGACCAAGGCTATTCCGGCTTCCCCGTCGTGGATGCCAACCGCAAGCTGGAAGGCATCATCACCGGCCGCGACATGCGCGGCGTGGACGATTACCAAAATGTCCGAGTCGAGGACGTCATGACTCCCCTTCCCCGCCTGATTACGGCGGCTCCCACCACGACCATTGAGGAAGCGCGCCACATCCTTTACACCCACCGCATTGAAAAGCTTCCCCTGGTGGATGAACACGGTGTGCTGGCCGGCCTCATCACGGAAACGGACATCCAAAAGCGCGCCATGTTTGCAGACGCTTCCAAGGATGAACACGGCCACCTGCGCTGCGGCGCCGCCGTGGGTGTGGGCCCTGATTATCTGGACCGCGCCAAAGCCCTGATTTCCGCCGGAGCGGACGCCCTGTTCATTGACGCCGCCACGGGACACACGACCCGAGTGATGGACGTGGTTTCCAACCTCCGCAAGCTGACGGACCGTCCCATCGTAGCCGGCAACGTGGTTACGGCGGAAGGAGCGGCCGACCTTATCAAGGCGGGCGTGCAGGCCATCAAGGTGGGCGTGGGCCCCGGCTCCATTTGCACCACCCGCGTCATCTCCGGCGTGGGCATGCCCCAATTCACCGCCATTCAGGAGGTAGCCTCCGTTGCGCGTCCCGCGGGCGTCACCGTCATTGCGGACGGCGGCATCCGCTATTCCGGGGACATTGTGAAAGCCCTGGCCGCCGGCGCCGACCTGGTGATGCTGGGCGGACTGCTGGCAGGTACGGAAGAAAGCCCCGGCAAGGTGGTTCATTACCAGGGCCGCCACTTCAAGCAGTATCGCGGCATGGGCTCCCTGGGAGCCATGCGCCGCGGCTCCGGCGACCGCTACGGTCAGAACAGCTCCGGCAAACTCGTCGCGGAAGGCGTGGAAGCGCGCGTTCCGTACAAGGGCATGCTGGCGGACGTGGTATTCCAGCTCATGGGCGGCCTGCGCTCCGGCATGGGCTATCTGGGCGCGCACAACCTGGAGGAACTCCGGAACAAGGCCCGGTTCGTGCAAATCACCTCCGGCGGCCTGAAAGAAAGCCATCCCCACGATATCACCATCACGGAAGAACCCGTCAATTATTCCTGTTAACTCCTCCTTCACATGGACGACAAGCACCTCGTAGCCGTCATTGACTTCGGCTCCCAATACACCCAGCTCATCGTGCGCCGCGTGCGCGAACTGGGCTACATGGCTAAGCTGTATGCGTTGGAAGACCTGGACCAGATTCACGAACCTGGCGCCGTCATCCTTTCCGGCGGTCCCAAAAGCACCACGGACGCGGACGCCCCGGACATTGACTTTGAATGGCTCCAAAGCCTGAATGTCCCCATCTTGGGCGTGTGCTACGGCATGCAGCTGCTGAACATCAAGCACGGCGGCACCGTGAAGGCCAGCAACAAGCGGGAATACGGCCCCGCCGCCCTGCTGCCGGAAACCTGCGCGGGCCTGTACCGGGACATGTCCCCCTCCTCCCAGGTATGGATGAGCCATTCGGACACGGTGGACCATCTGGCGGAAGGCTGCCGCGTCATCGCCCGCAATGCGGAAGGCGTCCCTGTCTCCCTCCAATGGGGAGAAACCACCTTCGGCATCCAGTTTCATCCGGAAGTGACCCATTCCCATGAAGGGCGCACAATCCTGCGCAACTTCCTTTCCTGTGCGGCCAACCTTAAAAAGTTCGACATCGGAGATTTTAAAAGGGAACTCATCCGGGAAATTCGGGAACGCGTGGGCGACAAGCAGGTGGTCTGCGGCGTCTCCGGCGGCGTAGACAGCACCGTGCTTGCCGTTCTGCTGCATGAAGCGGGCGTGAACATGCGCGCCATCTTTGTGGATAACGGCCTGCTCCGCAAAAACGAGGCGGAGGAAGTGCGGGCCAATTTCGCCCGCATGAACGTGGAAATTGAAACGGTGGATGCTTCCGAACGCTTCCTGGCGGCTCTGGCCGGAGAAAGCGATCCGGAAAAGAAGCGCCGCATCATCGGGGGCCTGTTCATCGACGTTTTCTGGGATGCCGTGGGAGACGCGGAGATGCTCGCCCAGGGCACCCTGTACCCGGATGTGATCGAAAGTGCCTCCAACGCCAAATCCAAGGCCTCCGTCATCAAGACCCACCACAATCGCGTGGAACGCGTGCTGGAACTCCAGGCGCAGGGGAAAGTATTGGAACCCCTGGCGGAACTGTTCAAGGACGAAGTGCGGGAACTGGGCGCTTCTATGGGCATCCCGCATGACATTCTGTGGCGCCACCCCTTCCCCGGTCCCGGCCTGGCCGTGCGCTGCCCCGGCGTGGTCACCAAAGAACGCCTGGACATCATCCGGGAATGCGACGCCATCTTCATCGGCAACCTGAAGAAATACGGCTGGTACGACAAAGTCTGGCAGGCTTACGCCGGCCTCATCCCCGTAAAAACGGTGGGCGTGAAGGGGGACGAACGTTCCTATGAATGGGCCACCAACCTGCGCGCCATCGTGTCGGAAGACGCCATGACGGCGGACTGGGTAGAACTCCCCCCGGCCCTGCTGAGGGAAACCAGCAACCGCATCCTCAATGAAGTAAAGGGCATCAACCGCGTCCTTTACGACATCTCCACCAAGCCCCCGGCTTCCATTGAGTGGGAGTAAAGCTTCCGCACCCTGTTGACGGCCGTTCAGCAGGGTTCCTCCGCTCCTCCTCTCCGGTAACAAAAATCAAGAAAGGAGAAAATAATGACTGAACTGGAAAAATGCATGGCGGGCGAATGGTACGACTGCCATGACAAGGTGTTTCTGGAATTCAAAAACAAGACGCACCGGCTCCTGATGAAATACAATTCCCTGCCTTACGACCATAAGGAGGAAAAGCGCCAGGTGCTCAAGGAAATGCTGGGCAGCGTCGGCACCAAGGTCTCCATCGGTCATTCCTTCATCTGCGATTACGGCCGCAACATCCATATCGGGAACAACGTCACCGTCAATACGGGCTGCACGTTCGTGGACTGCAACAGGATCACCATCGGCAACAATGTGCTGATCGCCCCCAACGTACAGATTTACACCGCTACACACTCCATTGAGCTGAATGAACGCCTCACTCCCATGGAAACGGATGAAGGAATCGAATACATCCGCCATACCTACGCTCTTCCCGTAACGATAGAAGACGGTTGCTGGATTGGCGGCGGCGTCATTATCCTGCCCGGCATTACCATCGGAAAAGGAAGCGTCATCGGAGCCGGCAGCGTGGTCACCAAAAATATTCCTCCCGACAGCCTGGCGGCGGGGAACCCCTGCAAGGTTATTCGTAAAATCAACGGAAGTCGGGAACAATGATTAAGCTGATCGCTTTTGATCTGGACGGAACCATTGGGGACACGGTCCCCATGTGCATCAGGGCATTTGAAAAAGCAGTTTCTCCCTATGCCGGACACACGCTGAGCGAACGGGAAATCACGCAGACTTTCGGCCTGAACGAAGTAGGAATGATCAAGAAAGTCGCCGGAGAAAAATGGAGGGAAGCTCTCCATGATTTCTACCTGGTTTATGAAAAAATGCATCAATCATGCCCGGCTCCGTATGAAGGCATACGCGAATTGATAGAAACCCTGCAAAAGGCTGGCGTGCTTGTCGCCCTGATTACCGGAAAGGGAGACAAAAGCTGCCGTATCACGCTTGAGCAATTCGGCATGCGGGATTTATTCTGTTCCGTCAAAACCGGAGCGGAAGACAGGCCCAACAAGGCGAAAGCTATTGAAGAGCTTCTGCACGACTTCTGCTTGAACAAAGATGAATTTTACTATATCGGGGATGCGGTTTCAGATGTGGCCGCCTGCAAAAAAGCGGGGGTGACCTGCCTGTCCGCCGCCTGGGCAACGACCGCAGACGTCGGCGGATTGGAAAAAGCCAACTCCTCAAAGGTTTTTCCCAGCATCAAGGAATTGACATTATTCCTGTCCATTGAGAAATAATTAGAAGATCCTCCTCACTTGGATAAGGAAAAACATGATGGAAAAATTTCAAAAACTGGCCCTTCTGATTGATGCTGAGAACATCGCTCTGGATAATCTTGAAAGCGTCATTCGGAAAATATCTGCATATGGCCGCATCGTGATTCAAAGAGCCTACGGCGACTGGAGCAAGGAAAGTTTAAAAAACTGGAAAGACTCGCTAAACCGGTTTGGCATAAAAGCGGAGCAGCAATTTAATTATACTCCCCAAAAAAACTCGACGGATATGGCGTTGACTATTGACGCCTTGGATTTATTGTATCAATCATCTTACGATGCCCTTGCCATTGTTTCGAGCGACTGCGATTTCACTCCCGTTTCCCTATATGTCAGGGAACATGGTATTTATGTAATTGGTATCGGAGAAAAGAAAACTCCAGAGGCTTTCAAAAAAAGCTGCAATGAATTTATTTTATTAAAAACTGCTGACTCTAAAATAGATAATACACTACAAAATAAGCCTTCTCAATCTGGATCAGAAAAACGAAAAAAAATCCCTGAGTCTATTCATAAATTACTTAAGGAGGCATTTGAAACGCACAAAAAAGAAGGATGGGTAGATTTATCTCAGGCATCATCTTATATTAAAGATAAAAAACCTGATTTTTCTTCAAAAAAATACTATTCCCAATTTTATAAACTCATTCAGGATTTTCCGGAAAAATACAAACTTGAAAAATCGCATAAAAAATATCAATGCAAATAAAATTATAGAGTTATCTTCTATAACTATATTCACCTGATTCTATCTTGGAACAGGAAATAAATTCCTGTTTTTTATACGCTCATTTAACGCAAAAACAGTTCCTTCTGCCATGGATACCGGCGCCGTCATCCTCACCACCTTTCTCTCCACCATTCCCGTTTATCTTTTCTTTGCCACGGGTTTCTATCTGCGCCACAAGCAAGTCATCCAGGCAGACCATGACGCGCCCATCATGCGCATCGCGATGGATGTGGCCTATCCCTGCCTCGTCTTCCACAGCATCATGAAGTACATGGTGCTCTCCGGAAATGAGACGCTCAGCAGCGTTTCCTTTTCCCTCCAGGCCATCGCAGCCGGGGCCCTGGAACTTCTGCTGGGCATCGCGGCCGCATGGCTGGTCGCGAAAATGCTGCGCATGCGCATCGGCACGGGCCTGCGCACTTTCACCCTGACGGCGGGAGTGCAGAACTACGCTTTTTTCGTCATTCCCATCATCCAGATGCTGTTTGCCGCCGGCAACGATCCCACGCTGGGCGTCCTTTTCGTCCACAATGTGGGGTGTGAGCTGGTCGTCTGGAGCATCGGCGTCATCATCATCGCGGGCGGCCCGGGCAATCTGAATATGGGCGTTTTCTTCCGCGGCCCCCTGCTGGCCGTTATCGTGGGCCTAGCTCTTGCCTGGTCCGGTTTGGGAACCTATGTAGCCCAACCGCCCCTGATGAAGACTCTTGAAATGATCGGCAACTGCGCCACTCCCCTCTGCCTGATTCTGTTCGGCTGTTCCATGCGGGATTTGTGGCATAACATGAAATGGGAACCCAAACCCATCATTTGCGGCCTGCTGACGCGCCTGGGGCTGGCCCCCGCGCTGCTGCTCCTGATGGCTTATTTCCTGCCAGTGGATGATTATATCAAGCGCGTCATCATCATCCAAGCAGCCATTCCCTCTGCCGTCATTCCGGTCATTTTGGCCAAACGTTTCGGAGGCCATCCGGACCTGGGCACTCAAATCCTGCTGACAACGACGGTGGCTTCCTTCCTCACACTGCCCTGCTGGCTGGCTCTTGGTTCCACCTTGGTCGTACCATTGTATTAACGGGATAATGGCGACATCAATCCCCGGATGACCTGGAACAGCCCGCTCGCCCAACATCTTCCGCTTTTCCAGAGGAGATTCTATTCCCGGTGTCCCGCCCCTTGATGGAAATAAAACCAGTCCGCAGGATTCGGCGGCGAAACAATTTCCCTGCCGAAATATCCGCATCCTTTCCGCATCCTTTCCGCATCCTTTCTGCCTCCATACTGCATTCCATGCTGAATGCTTCCCTACCTTTGGGTTGACTCCCCAGTCGGATATGTATTGAATGGATTCATGAAATTTCCTGCTCCTCTCTGTGCCGCCCTGCTGCCGGTCCTGTTTTCCTGCGCGGAGCAGGTTTCCCGGATTGAACACGTTCGGGAGGTGCCCTTAAAAACCACGGTGGTTCCTGCGGAAGACGTAGGCATGCACCGCACTCAGGCCACCTATCTGCTGCATGGCGCCGTCTCCCAGCAACAGCGCCTTCAGCGTCTGGGTCAATACTACTTCGTCACATGGAACGATGCCAATCCGGAACAGGCGGCAACCCTGGTCATGATGTACCGCCAGGGAAAGACAGGTTCAACCGTCCTGACAAAATCCATTTCCTATCCGGCCGGGAGAAAAGGCGGCACGCAAAACTCCGTTTTCGAATTCATCGGGGATGAGGCCAGAGAAAAAGGGGAAATCCTCGCATGGAAGCTCGTCCTGAAGGATAACCGCGGCAAAACGATTTCCGAACGCCATTCTTATCTGTGGGGGGACGATCATTGACTCTTCGGCAAAAACACCGAAGAGCCAGTAAAATCAGCCGGATATGAAGGATGAGACCTGCAGTTTCCGGCAGTCTCGCCAGCCTCCAACTCCGTTAATAATCCTCCGGAATATGGGCACGCTTACGCTTCCTGCCGTTTGGCACGGCGTTTGCGGACAGCGTCGGCAAGGGTTTCCAGCACTTCCACTGTCGTCTCCCACCCAATGCACTGGTCCGTGATGCTCTTGCCGTACACCAGGTCGGAACTCAACGGCTGGGCCCCTTCCACAATGTTGCTTTCAATCATCACGGCAACAACCTGTTCGGACCCGCTGGATATCTGTTCCGCGATATTGGCGGCCACAGCCGGCTGTTTGCGATAATCCTTGCAACTGTTTCCGTGGGAGCAGTCTATCATGATGCGGTTGTTGATGCCGGCCTTCTGCAAAGCTTCTTCCGCTTCCTTTACATGATCTTCATCAAAGTTCGGCCCCAGGGAGGAACCGCGCAGGATCAGGTGGCAGGATTTATTGCCCGTAGTGGAAACAATGGCGGAAACTCCCTGCTTGGTCACGGAAAGGAAGCAGTGCGGGCAGGAGGAGGAAACAATGGCGTCCACAGCGATTTGCAGGCTGCCGCTGGTGCCATTCTTGAACCCCACAGGCATGGAAAGCCCGGAAGCCAGTTCACGGTGCACCTGGCTTTCCGTAGTGCGCGCGCCGATGGCGCCCCACGTAATCAGGTCCGCAATGTACTGCGGCGTGATGGTGTCCAGGAACTCGGTAGCTGCGGGCACTCCCATATCCCCCAGGCGCAGCAGCAACCCGCGGGCCATGTGAAGGCCGCGGTTGATGTCAAAGGTATGGTTCATGAACGGGTCGTTGATGAGGCCCTTCCAGCCCACGGTGGTGCGGGGCTTTTCAAAATACACGCGCATGATGATCACCAGGTCCTTTTCAAAGCGCGCCATTTGTTCCTTCAGGCGGGAGGCATAATCCACGGCAGCCTGGGGATCATGGATGGAGCATGGCCCCACCACCACCAGCAGGCGGTCGTCGTGGCCGGAAATGATGTTCTCCGCATTCTTGCGGGTCGTAGCCACCATTTTGGCAATCTCCGTGGTTGCCGGATAATCCTTGATTAAAATGGCGGGGGAAATCAGGGGCTCAATGTCTTGAATGCGTATGTCGTCTGTTTTGAACCAGTTCATGTCTGGGGCTTATTGAGAGGTTTTTGAGAGAAGTTGAAAAGAAAAAAATACGGTTTGCGGGCTTTATGCCTGAATATACCGCGGGGCCTCACGGCCATAAGCCGGAAGCCCCGCAAAATGAAGAGGCCGCGCCTCCCGACAAGAGGCACCGTCATGCATTACCAGGAAGTCACATTGTCTTCCGTCAATTCCGGATTGTTGATATGGCCGTCCGCCGTGCTGCCCTGCTTGTCCTTGCCGGTGCTGTAAACGGCCACGTTCTTGGTCACCATCCGGGAACCTACCTGGACACGGGGAGTACGGTCGTCAGGGTTGGCATTCAAAATGATGTAATAGGGAGATTCCCAGGGATCCATCAGGCCCACACGGCCGCGGCTTTCAAAAAACAGGCCGGGAGCGCCTTCCACATCCGTAGTCGTCGTATTGAAATAAGCCGTTTTCTTGGGATTCAACTTTCTGTCCTCATCCGCCCGGTCCATATAATTGGTCAGGATGCTCATGATGCGGCTATCGTCGTCCACGGCGGTTGTCACGTAATACTGTCCGTCCTTGTGGGCCTGCTTGGTCATTTCCCGGCTGCTCCAGGCCACGGGAACGCGGCCGTTGTCCAGCATGTAATTTTCCACAGCCGTCTGCAGGCCGTTGCAGTCGCTCCGCGCCGTGGTAACCTTGGATTTTTCCATCACGCCGTTCACCACCGTCATGGCGATGCCGGCCAGCGTCAGGATAATGGCAATCACCACAAGCAATTCAATCAACGTGAATCCCTTGGACTTACGGTTCAAAAAAGGTGTCTTCATACTTTGCCAAGAGTAGCGCAATTACGGTTCAGGGCAAGCGGAAAACAACCGGTGCCGCCAATTTCAAAGCCTGTTCCCGGAACGGCAGCAGACGGAATAACCCCGGTGCACAAACAACCCCGGCGCCTTCTGGCAGCCGGGGTGTTTAAAAAGAATGCTCCTTTAGTTGGAGGGGACAGGGGTTTCTGTGGAAGCAGGGGCCGGGGCTTCGGGCACGGAGGGAGCCGGAGCCTGAGAAGAAGCGGCTTCCGCCTCAGCGGCGCGCCTGCGCAGCTCCTCCTGCTGGAGTTCTTCCGGCGTCTTGGCGGGAACGGAGGCTTCCTGCCTGGCGGCAGCCTTCATCATTTCCGGGTTCAACAGGCTTTCCGAACTCTTAACGTGCTGCCGGTTGATCAGCATGCCCAGCCCCAGGCAAAGGACCATGAACGCGGTTCCGAAGTACACCGTGGCTTTTTTCAGCACATCCGTCGTCCGGGCGCCAAAGGCCTGGTCCGTAATGGCTGCGCCAAAGGCGGCTCCCAGCCCTTCCTGCTTGGGCCTCTGCATAAGCACTACGCCCAGAAGGAGAAGTGATACAATCACCAAAACGGCAAAAAGCAACTGAATGCTGATATTGAGTGAATCTGCTAAAAAAAGGTTCATGAGCGCGGGGAGTATGTGTGAATTCGAACGGTTTGTAAAGTCTAGGAAATGATTTCGTTATGCTCGTTGCAGACGATTTTCTTGGGGATGATGGGCTTGTCCGACAAGGCAAAACTCATAATGACCACCCGTTCGCCCGTCTTGATTAAATGGGCCGCACCGCCGTTCATGATGATGTTCCCCGTGCCGGCAGGCCCCTGGAGAGCATATGTTTCCAGACGGTTCCCGGACGTGACGGACGCCACGAGAACTTTTTCCCCGGGCCACAAATCCACAGCGGCCATCAAATCGGCAGGAATTTCAATACTGCCTTCATATTGAACATCGCCACGGGTAATCATGGCGCGATGAATTTTTGATTTTAACTGCTCAACCAACATGACGTTCGAACAACAAACCCCCGATCGCCCCTCCGGTCAAGCCGTCATCCTCCATTTTACGGTTTTCTGTGTCTTACTCCCCCTCCTCCAGCGCTTCCGCGGCATGGGCGGCATCCCGGGCAAGCTGGCTTTTCAATTCTTCCAAAGAGGGGAATTTGATTTCCGGCCTTAGGAAACGGACCGGTTCCACTTCCATCTCCCGCCCGTAAATATCCCCCGGGTGGCCGAATAAATGCGTTTCCAGCAAAAGTCCCCCCGTCTCACCTTCCACGGTGGGGCGCACCCCCAGATTGGCTACGCCTCCGTATTTTTTGCCGGCCACCCGGGCGCGCACGGCGTAAACGCCATGGGGAGGCTGTAACCCGCAACCGGGTCTCATATTGGCCGTGGGGTAGTCCAGCAGGCGCCCCAGTTGGCGCCCGTGAATCACCGGGCCCTTCCAGCGGTAGGGACGGCCAAGCATGCCGGCAGCCTGTAAAAAATCCGCCCCGCGCACGGCTTCGCGGATCCGGGTGCTGCTTATGCGCTCTCCGTCCTGCAGAATAGGAGGAACGGCTGTCACCCGGAACCCGTAGCGGCAGGACAGCAGGCGCAGGGTTTCTACATTCCCTGCCCTGCCGCGGCCAAAATGCCAGTCCTCTCCCACGGCAATCTGAGCCACCCGGCAGGAGGAACAAAGTTCCCCAATAAACTCTTCCGGGCTCATGGACGCCAGCCTGGAAGAAAATTCCAGCGACAGCACCGCCTTCACCCCCAGCTCTTCCATCAAGGCAAATTTTTCAGCATCTTCCCCCATGATGGCGGGCGGCACGCTTTCCGGCCTCACCCGGGCCAGCGGATGGGTGCGGAATGTCAGCACGGCGGGAATTCCTCCGTCAAGAGCAGCCCCTTTCACCGCCGCGGCAATCACTCCGGCATGTCCCAGATGCACCCCGTCAAACATCCCCATGGCCCAGTGTACGGGGGCGGCAAGGCTTTTCAATCCCTTGAATTCCCGGTAAATGACCATATGCTACCCGGCAATCAGAATATCCGCCAGCTCCTTCAGGGAAAGCATGGCCCGGAACAGTTCCTCCCTGGGCGCGGTTTTCAGGGTGTCCACCGTAATGGCGCGGTCCAGCGTAAAAGAACCGGACCTGGTGCGCCGGAGGGCGCTCAAATGCGCTCCGCAGCCCAATGCCTTTCCAATATCATAAGCATAGGATCGCACATAAAAACCTTTGGAACATTGAACGGTAAAATCCACTTCTGGAATGGCCACGCGTGAAATTCCGTGGCCAAACACTTCCACAGGCCGCGGCTCCCGCACAATTTCCTGACCTTTCCGGGCCAGTTTGTACAGCGGCACCCCGTCCTTTTTGATGGCGGAAACCATCGGAGGAATTTGTTCAAAAGCTCCGTCAAACCGGTCAAACGCTTCACGCACGGCCTGTTCCGTCACTCCGTCTACGGAATACTCCGCCACTATTTCTCCCATGGCATCTTGAGAGGAAGTCTCCACGCCCAGCATAAGGGTTCCGGCGTATTCCTTGTGTTCGCACATCAACTTGTCCTGAAGCTTGGTCGCCTTCCCTACCACCAGCATCAGCAATCCCGTAGCCATGGGATCCAGCGTGCCGCAATGGCCTATTTTCTTAATTCCCAGGGAACGGCGCGCAATTGCCACCACATCGTGGGAAGTCATGTCCCGCGCCTTGTCAATCAACAGGACGCCCGAAGGAACCTGGATGGAATCTGAAACATTCATGAAATTTTCTGTCGGATCACGCGTTCCACTTCTTCCCGCATGGCCTTCAGGATAGTAAGGCGCACTTCTTCAATAGGCCCCCGGATACGCACTCCGGCGGCCATGGAATGGCCGCCTCCGCCGAAACGGGAGGCCAGCTCCGCGACGGATATTTCAGGCGTCTTGGATCTCAGGGAAATACGGATGCGGGGATCGTCCTCCGTTTCTTCCAGATAAGCGGCCAGCCAGACTCCCTGCACGGAACGCAGAAGGTCAATCAGGCCTTCCGTATCTTCCGGACGGCTTCCAATCCGGGCTTTTGCCTCATTCGTCAGGCAAAACGTGCAAATCCTGCCGTCCGGCGTCAGCTTCATTCCGTTCAGCGCCTCACGCATCAACTGCATTTTCACCCACGGCTTTTCCTGATAAAGCTGGCGGTTGATGTCCTGGACGTCAACGCCCATCCGGATCAAATCCGCAGCCAGTTCCATGACGGCCGCCGTCGTCATCTGATATTGGAAAGACCCCGTATCCGTGCTGACGGCCACGTAAAGGGCGTCTCGCATCACCGGAGTGACGGGAACGCCCAGATACTTGAAAAAGTAATATAAAACCGCCCCCGTGGCGCATTCGTCCGGCAAAACGCACTGAACGTCTCCAAACAGCTCGTTCGTCCGATGGTGGTCGATGTTCGCCCACACCTTCACTCCCGCCAAAGCCTCCAGGCTGCGTTCTCCCAGCCTCTTGAGCGCGCCGTTATCCACGGAAATGGCTACTTCCACATCCACCGGCTCATCAGGCGTGGGAATAATATTTTCCACACCCGGCATAAAGGCCAGATTGGAAGGCACCCCGTCCTCGTTCATCATCACCACCTTCTTTCCCATTTGCTTCAGGGCTTCCCCCAAAGCCAGCGTGGAGCCGATAGCGTCGCCGTCCGGATGAACATGCGCAATTACCGCAAAACTGCCGTGGCTGCGGATCAGATCCGCCAAAGGCGCGAATTGGGGACAATGTTTCCAATCTTCCATATGCACTGCCGTGTTTTTATAGAAAAAGCCGCACCTGGACAATCACCAAGTGCGGCTTGAAAAGTCGTACTTAATCCCGGAAGAGGATTACTTCTTGGACTTCATGACCACCGGAGCCACATCCACGGCGGGCTGGTTCAGGTCATTGAACTTGGGCAGGGGGGTCAGGGGCGGAGCACCCTGATCCTGGCAGCAGCAGGAAGCCATGATGCTCGCCGCAAAAGCGGCAAGAGCCATAACGGTAATCTTCTTCATATGCGTGGTTAAATGATGGGTGATAAAGGATATGGAAATATCTTGGAGCATAAAAGCATACCATGCGGGCGCCCGTCAATCAAATTTGCGAAAATCTCCCAAGGAGACGCCTTTCCCAAAATGGCAAGACGCATAAATCGCTCGCCCGGGGTTATCTGTAATTATAATCTCTGCCAAGCTGTATCCTTTTCATGCCCTTTTCCGTCAAAATACTCCGGTTTTTCGGCATTCTCCTGCTGAGCCTCTGCGCGCTCGGCGTGGCCGGCATGACCTGGGCGTACCTGGTAGAACCCAATCTTCTGTTTGTCAGGAAAGTGGACTACCGTGTCCCCCAGTGGAAAGGGAAGGGAACACCCGTTAAAGTCGTTATTGCCGGCGATTTGCACCTGATGCCCACCGCGTTTGATGAAGTGAGGGCCCTGCGCTATATTCAGAGGATCATGCGGCTCCGGCCGGACCTGATTCTGCTGGTTGGAGACTATGCCCGGGGAAGCAGCGAAAACGCCAGCATGGATCCCGCCACGGCCGCCCGGCTGCTGAAAGGCCTGACGGCTCCCTGCGGGGTCTTTGCTATTCAGGGAAACCATGATTTCACCTTCGGCTGGAACAACTGGAGCAGGGAACTGAAACAGGCGGGAATCACCGTGCTGGAAGACCAGAGCTCTCTTGTCACGTTCAAGGACGGAAGGCAGCTCCAGCTTTCCGGAATATTGGATACGACGCGCAATGTCAGAAAACGGCTGCCCAAACGCCAGTCGCCGGACATCCCCCATTTCCTGCTTTCCCACCGTCCGGAAACGGACCACATACTTTCCCATGGAGACGTGGACATCGTCATCAGCGGGCACACCCACGGTGGCCAGGTTTGCCTTCCTTTCGGCCTCCTGCGGTTTGAAGCCAGCCCGGACCATGCCCTACCCTACACCTATCCCTGGCATATCTCCGGCGGCAATACCTACCTGATCACCAAGGGACTGGGGACAAGCACACTCCCCCTCCGCTTCAACTGCCCGCCGGAAATCTATCTGCTGGAACTGCATTGACCCATTCCTCCCGTTAAAAATGCAGTCCCTTCCTTCCCGGTTCCCTCCCCCTCCGCTCCACGCCGGCGGCAATCCATAAGGAAAACGGAAAAGAACGGCCGGGTTCCATAGTTTCAAAGGAGCCGGTTATCAAACCCTTCCTTCAGCCTTAAAATCTTTCTGGCCGTCATCCGGTAAACAGGCCGGTAAAGGTGCTTTTTCAAGACGGCCGGGAGCGTTCTTCCGGGCAGCGGACCGCGCAGCAGCCCGGCTTCACGCATAACCCGTTCGTAACGTTCCCCTTCATAACGCCAATTATACCGCCAGGGCTTGTGTACTCCCTGGTAATGAAGAATGCCCGGTTCCAAAGCCGCTTCCACCGCCTGGCGCGGCGTGACGCCGCGCCAGAACTGTTCCCGGGGATCGTTTTTCAAAATGCGGCGCGTCAAGCCGTCATGCCAGTTCCAGCGCGGGTGCAGAGGCACAGTCAGCTCGCACAGGGCTCCGTTCAAGGCATCCTGGTCCGGACATGTCAGCCTGTCCCGGTGAGTGACGGCATAATCCAGCACAGCCCTGACCAGATTCCTCTCCCGGAAGACATCCACATTCATCAGCAGCACGCCGGAATTGAAATATCCCGTGCAGGTCAGCGGCATCTCAAGACGTTCGTTAAAATGGGAACCGGGTCTGGAAAAATTCTCAAACACCACCCCTACTGCTTTTCCGTCCATATTCGTCCGGAACAGCTCCGTCAAATCCCGGCAAACCAGAACGTCAATGTCCAGATACAGAATATTGCCCCGCTCTTCCTTCAATAATTCCGGAATGAACACGCGTCCCCAGGCTGGCACCGGCCATTGTTCCGTATGGGGGAAGTCGTGCTCTTCCAAAATGCCGGAAACGTCTATGAATTCCAGACGGCAATCGAACGGAGCGGCCAGACGCTCCACGCTTGCCCGGTTTTCTCCGTCAATACCGTCGGAAAGTACGTAAATTTTATAAAAAGTCTCCGGACCGGCAGTATTCAGGAGAGAAAAAACAGTAACGCTCAAAGGCAGAATGCCCCGGTTGTCACTGGCCAGGACGACGGCAAATTCATTCTTTTTCATCGGATTATTCATTCGGGTGATGTCAGCGGCGCAGCAACCGGGCTCCCGCCTTGCGTATTTTCTTCCAGTAATAGGAAAAGTCCAAGCCGGATTTTCCGCCCATCCAGGCTTTCAGCAATTTTCCTTCCCGGCGGGACAGGCAGGCATCATCCTCTGCGGGACGGTACAGATTTTCCTGACGGAGCATATCGGCCACCTTCCGGGTAACCTCCTTTTGGACGGCATGAGGGGCATATTTGCGGATGTTTCTCACGCCCATTACCAGCATTTTCAAAAATGCCGTCCTGTATTCCTCAAGAATCCCGGCTTCTTTCCATTCCTTCAGCACCAGTTCCGCCACCGTCAGGTAATCCAGCGACTGGAGGGAACTGCCGGACGCAAAACCGCTGGTAATGGATCCGGCCCGCTTGCGGTAAACGTAAGCCGCCCTGCTGACGACGCAAACCCTCCTGCACCACGGAAAAACGGCGTAATGGAAATACAGGTCTTCACAGGCAACGCCTTCGGGGAACCGGATGCCATGCTTTTCCACAATGGAACGCCTGATCATCATGCCGCCCGCTCCATGATGTATTTTCCCAATGGTCTCCGGAGTGCAGGGAAGCCACCCTTTTTCCGGAGGGGCCATGTCCTCCGGCAGAAACCGGTCCTCCCGGTCGGGGGCGGACTCGTAATAATACCGGAACCCGCATGCCAGCCTGTCGGCATCCAGCGCCTTCGCACGGCGGTACATCTCCTCCAGCAAATCCGTTTCCAGCCAGTCGTCGGAATCCACCAGAAACAGATATTCTCCCACAGCATGGCTCATCGCCAGATTCCGGGAGCGGGATAAGCCGCCGTTTTCCGGAGCCTGCACGACCTTCACCCGCGGGTCCCGTTCCGCGAATTCCCGCAGAATGGACAGGGAACCGTCCGTGGAAGCGTCATCCACGCAAACTATTTCCAGCTCACGGAGCGTCTGTGAGCAAATGCTTTCCAGGCACTGGGCCAGGTACGGCTCCACATTGTAAACCGGAACCAGCACGGAAATGTTTACGGGAGCCGTCATGAGCCATGCGGAGAATCTGCCGCCCTTATTTGTTCAAATCCTTCCTGCGGCGGCAGAAAGGGTTCCAGCGCGGACCATACCTGGTCCACTGTAATTTCCTCAATGGCGCCGGGGGAAACCAGGTTGGAAATGCACCGGGCAGTAATGGCGGAATTGCGCGTCCGGTGGCAGAAAATGGCGGTCACGGGCACCCCGGCATAGGCACACATATGTGTAGGCCCCGTATCATTGCCTACACAAGCCAGGGAACGCAAAGCCATCTGGGGAATATCCATCAGGGAAGACTTGCCCAGAAAACTGACAGCCAGGGGAGAGCTGGCGGCAATGGCCTCCACTTCCGCAGCCTCCGCCCGGGTGCCGATGACAACGGAGGACACGCCCCGCGCCGCCAGGCGTTTCGCCAGGGCGCAGAAATTCTCCACGGGCCAGCGCTTGTAGGGATGGTTGGGGGAACAGCCCGGAATCATCATCACATAGCGTTCCGGAAGCTCGTCAAAATGCAGCCCCTCCCCGTGCATGAAAGAAAGATCCGTCAGGACGCGTTCCAAACGGAACGGCTCCCGTTCCACCTTCCCCCACCGGAAGGCTTTCTTTTTCAGCAATTTGCGCCGTTCTCCGGAATTGCAGGCCACCCAGTCCATGTCATGGTTCAGCAGGAAGCGCACGGCGGGATAATAGCGTTTCCTGGTGCGGGAAGATTCCTGAAGATCGTACACCACGTCAAAATTCCCTTTCACAATGGAACGGACGGCCCTCCAGGTGGCGCCCAGCTTCCAGTAAGGCAGGCGATTATCCACAATAAAATCGTCAAACACTCCGAGCTGCTCCGCCATGGGAACAAACATTCCCATGGTCATCAGGGTGATATGCGCCTCCGGATGAAGTTCGCGGAGCCGCTTCATCGTCCCCATGGCGAGCACCACATCGCCAAGGGCTCCATGCTTGATGATCAGAATGCGCTGTGCGGGCATGGGAGAAAAAAGGAATGCGGGTTAAACGTAACTGTCTTCCCTGTCCAGATACTCCTGCACGTACCGGCGCACGCCATCCTCCAGGGAAGTCATGGGCGCTGCATAACCGGCAACGCGCAGCCTGGAAAGGTCCGCCTGCGTATAATACTGATATTTCCCCCTGAGCTCTTCAGGCATCTCCCGGTAGGCAATCTTTTCCTGAAGGCCCAGCGCATGGAATGCCGCCTTCGCCAGATCGTGGAAAGAGCGTGCCTTCCCGGAACCTACGTTGAACAGGCCGCTCACCTCCGGATGCTCCAGCAGCCAAAGCACCACGTCCACGCAGTCGCCCACCCACACGAAATCCCGGAGCTGCCATCCGTCACGGTAGTCGGGATGGTAAGATTTGAACAGCTTCACCGTTTCATTGGCCTTCACTTGGGGGAATATATGGGCCACCACGCTTTTCTGCCCGCCCTTATGGTATTCATTAGGGCCGTACACGTTGAAAAATTTAAGCCCGGCGTATTGGGGGGGAACCGGACGTCCTTCTTTTACTTCCCGGGCCACTTTACGGTCAAACAGGGCCTTGCTCCAGCCGTATGCGTTCAGGGGGCGCAGCGCGTTGACGTGCTCCAGGGAGGCGTCATCGTCAAACCCCATGGAACCGTCCCCGTACGTGGCTGCGGAGGAGGCATAAATAAACCGTTTGCCGTACAGGGAACAAAACTCCCACAAATGCCAGCTCAACGTGAAATTCGTCCGGATAATCAAATCGGCATCCGTCTCCGTGGTGGCGGAAATGGCCCCCATGTGAATGACCGCCTCCACCTCATCCGCATGCGCCTTCATATAATCAAGCATGCCTTCCGGAGAAACCACGGCGCACAGCTCTCTCTTGGCAATGTTCCTCCACTTGTCGGAAGAGCCCAGCTCGTCCACCACCACAAGATCCTTTTTACCGGCTTTTTCCAGAGCGGCGACAATGTTTGAGCCGATAAACCCGGCCCCACCCGTGACAATAATCATAAGAAAAGAATCAATAAAAAAGTTGTACGGCCTTTTGTACCACATCCACCCGTCCCTAGGCAACTGCCATTTGAGACGTTCCCCGGCTCCCAATTTTCAACGAATTTACAATCCGGACACTCCAAACCCTGACCGTTCCATGCGGAAAACCATTGGGCCGCAATCCCCGCGCAGCCTGCGGAGGATGCGCCCCTCAAATCCTCTTTTCATACTGGCAACGTTAAAAACTTTCGGTAAGACCTGTCTTGCAAAAATTATCATTGACCACGGATTGTAAATCCGTTACACACATTCCCACCTCTATGATCCCCGATGTTTCCATCATTGTTCCCTGCTACAATGTAGCCGCTTACGTGGACAGCTGCCTGGAGAGCCTGGTACGCCAGACTCTCCGGAACATTGAAATTATCTGCATCAACGACGGCTCCACGGATGAGACTTGGATACATCTGCTGCGCTGGAAAGAAAAGGACAGCAGAATCATCCTTCTGAACCAGCGGAACGCGGGCGTTTCCGCAGCAAGGAATGCAGGGCTGGATGCCGCCCGCGGCCTTTATGTCGGCTTTGCGGATCCGGACGACTACATGGATCCGGAAATGTATTCCCGCCTTTTTTCGGCGGCTCTGGAATATGACGCAGACATTGTGGAATGCGGAAACCATGTTTTTGAAGACTCGTCAGACCGGCTTATCGAAGCCAAAAGAAGATCACCCTCCCGGCATTTTGAAGAGAACGCCTCTCCGGCCAGCTTCTTCCGGGATTCCATCTGGGGGAAAATGGATATCTGCGTGTGGAGCAAACTGTTCCGGAAAAGCATGCTGGACGCCCACCGCCTCCGCTTCAACGTACATCTGAAATCCGGTGCGGAGGATGAAACCTTCCGGCTGATGGCCGTTCCCCATGCCTCCCGTCTCCTGTTCATTCCCGACTGCCTGTATTACTACCGCCTTATGCGCAACGGCTCCCTCTCCCGCCGCTGCAACGTTCCCACCTACTCCAAATGCGTGCAGGAATTCCAGCGGCTGCTGTACATTGTGGACTACTGGCAGAAACAAGGATGGCAAAATGAAGGACTGTTCGCTTACGGTGTTCGGAAAATCAGGCCCTTTTTTGTTTCCAAGCATCCCCTTTTCCATCAAATGACCGCTGTCCAGCAACGTTCTGCGCTGAACTTATGGAAGCTGTTCTACCAGAAAGCGGAAGGAGAACGTTTCCTCTCCGCGCTGGCGGGACGGGACAGGCAACTGGCGGACCTGCTGAACTCGGCGGAACCGGTCCCCAACGGCTGGGGGCGCATTCTGCTGGCAGCCTGCTCCCTGCTTCCCGGACAAAAAGGACGTTATTACTCCTGCAAAAAAATGCTTGCGGAACATTTTTCCCAAGTCTGCCCCAATGGGTTTCAAAAAGAAAACGCTTCTCTGGAAGAGCCGTTTGACACATCGCCGCCTTCCCTGTAAATTGCCTTATCCTCCCATTCCGGATCAATGAACCGTTTTCTCTCATTTGCAGACTCCCGCATGTCGGCCGCCCTGGAGCGGCTGGGCAGGCAGGCGGAAGCGCTGGATTTTTTTGATGAGATCACGCTCTTCACGGAACACGACCTTTCCGCAGAATTCACCAGCCGCATGGGCCGGTACCTGACGCCGTCCTGCCGGGGATTCGGATACTGGTCCTGGAAACCCTGGTCCATCCACCATGTCCTCCAAGAAATGGAGGAAGGCGACCGCCTCCTTTATCTGGATGCAGGTTGCCATATCAACGCCAACGGAACGGATCGCTTCCGGGAATACGTAAATATGCTGGACCGCGACAGCTGCGGCATGCTGGTTTTCACCAACGGACAGCCGGAATACAAATGGACCAAAGGAGATATCTTCCGCCACTTCGGCGTTTCCCAAGAAGACGGGCATATCACGCATACCCAGCAAATTGCGGGCGGCCATGTTTTCCTGAAAAAGAACCCGCTCACGGAAAGCCTGATCCGGGATTGGCTTCATGTCTTTTACGACCATCTGCATCTTGCGGACAACACTCCTTCCGCCTCCCCCAACCTGCCGGGTTTTGTGGAAAACCGGTATGACCAGAGCATCTTTTCCATCCTATGCAAACTGAGGGGCATCACCACCCTCGACGGATCGGAAACCTATGCGGAAAACTGGGAACAGCTCTCCTTGTTTCCATTCCAGGACAGACGGGACATGGGAATCCCACGGGCCGGGAAAAAGGGATGGCTGGAAAAATGCAGGCAGCTCCTTCTTTCTTCCAAAAGAAACGGATTAGGAATCCGGTAAAGCTTCCCCATTCGGAACAACCGGGCTGCACGACGTTTCCAAACGGGGCAATCTGACGCACCATGAACTATTTTCCCGTCCTTTTCCACAGCTTCATCCCGAGAATTCCTTTCCCCTTCGGCTGCCGTTTCCGGAATGTAATGACGGTTATTTGGACAAGTTCTTTTCATTTGATCAGGAATGTTTTGCCTTCATGAAAGCAAACATCCCTCCATTCCAAAACTCCGCACCCGCACTATCCTCCGCCGACATTCTCCCACCCCTATTCACAGTTATGCCGTCACCGGAATCCGGCTTTCCCCCATTCATACCGGAATGAAAATAAAAAGGCCGTCATGCTGGGAACAGCCTGCCGCAGTTCATGGAATACTGGCAACCTGGATTTCCCCAAAACGTTTTTCTTTCAAATTTGTAGGCTTGACGGCGGATTCCTAATCCTCATACTTTCCTATGTGGCTTCTCCTCAATGCCGAACAATATTTCAAGTCTCCCATAGCGTCTCGGCCAGCTCCGCCCCTTACCGGTTGAGCGACGCTCTGAACCGGCATATTCCCGGCCTGAAATCCACCCTGCTGCTCCGGAGGCGCAAAAAAATTGACGGCCTGGAAATCCACAGGACACCCGCCAGAAGGGCTACGGACGCCTTGCGACGCCATCTGTCCCATGGATTTGACATTCTGCTGCCGGAAAGAAGAAAAGACCTGCCTTTCTCCCTGAACGTGCTGGGCATGGGATTTGACACGGCCCAAATGGAAAAAGCCGATGTGGTGCATCTGCACTGGATAGGCGGCAGAACCGTGGATTTCTCGCAGCTGCGCCATATCCGCCGTCCATTGGTCTATACCCTGCACGACATGTTTGCCTGCACCGCGGGATGTCACTGCACCATGGACTGCAGCCTGTTCCAAGACGAATGCCGCGGCAACTGCCCCCAGCTTGGCGCTCCCCGCCTCTTCCGCAACATTCCAGCGTGGCTGTTTTCCCGCAAACGCCGCGCCTTCGGCCGCATCCCGTCCCTTACCCTCGTAACTCCCTCCCTCTGGTTAAAAAGGGAAGTGGAAAGAAGCTGCATGTTCCCTGGAAGAAAAATCGTACAGATTTACAATCCTGTGGACACGGACCTTTTCCGTCCGGCGGAAGACCGGAATGCCATCCGGGCCGGCCTGGGCATCCCGCCCGGAGCGTTCGTCATCGCCTGCGGCGCAACCGGCCTGTTCAATCCGGTCAAAGGCGGCCATTTCATCCCCCTGGTGCTGGAGGAACTATATCGGCGCGGGCACCGGAATCTTCATCTCCTGCTCTTCGGCAACCAGGAAAAAAGCGTGGACTACCCCTTCCCCAGCACAAGCGCCGGATTCATTACGGACATGAACAAGCTGGCCGGGCTTTACAGCGCGGCGGACATTTTCCTGAACCCCACGCTTCAGGATGTCCTTTCCAACGTAGCGCTGGAATCCATGGCCTACAAAACCCCTTCCGTTACCTTCCGGACGGGAGGAGTTCCGGAAGCGGTTCTGGACGGAAGGACGGGGCTGGTCGCTCCGCAGGGAGACCTGAACCAAATGGCCGCCCACTGCGAACGGCTCATCCAGGACGGAAAACTCCTGCAAACCCTGGCGGAGGAAGGCCGCCGGCACGCGGAACAAACATTCTCCTACCCCGTCATTGCCGCACGGCACGCCGCCCTGTATGAGGAAACGCTCCGGGAATACCGTTACGAAGAGTGAAAACGGCCGGCGTTCAACTGACGGACGGCCTGTTCCTGTACATCCGGGCGCATCTTCCTTTGTCATTGACAAGAAAAAGACGCCTCATACACTCTGCACCGTTTCAACCCTTCTCTCCCCATGAAAACGCTTAAAATCTCCTTTTTACAGTCCACTCCGGATTTCGGCAGGGAAGGAATGCTTCAGCTTCTGAAAAGCCGGTATCATGTGGTGGAAGACGATTCCGATTTTGATTACCTGGTCGCCACCCCCTGGTTTTACGTCAACCGGGAGGCTTTTTACGATTTTCTGGAACGGACCCCCGGCCACATCACCGTCATGTACGGCTGTCATGAAGCCATTGCGCCGGATTTCATGCTGTTTGACTATTACATCGGGCTCGATACGGTGCCCGGAAGCGACCGCACTGTCAAACTTCCCTACCTTCGCCACCATTTGCAGGAAGTGCACGGCGGAAAGGAAGGCCTGGATGCCCATGCTCTCCTGGCCTCCAAAACGGGTTTCTGCAACTTCATTTACGCCAACCGCAAATCCCATCCCAACCGGGATGCCATGTTCCACAAGCTCTCCGCTTTCCGGTTCGTCAATTCCCTGGGGCCCCATCTTAACAACACCCCGGGCGACGGCCACCGGGCGGAAGACTGGTACGCATCCTCCATCAGAATGAAAAAGCCGTATAAATTCTCCATTGCCTTTGAAAATGCATGGTACCCCGGCTACACCAGTGAAAAAATCGTCACCAGCATGCTTGCGGGCACCATTCCCATTTACTGGGGAAATCCGGACATCAGCCGGGAATTCAATTCCGCCTCATTCATCAACTGCCACGACTTCCCAACCCTGGACGCCGCCGCGGCCTATGTGCAAAAAGTGGACGAAGACGATAGCCTGTGGTGTGAAATCATGTCGCGCCCCTGGAAAACCCCGGAACAGGAAGCCCGCTTTCTGGAAGAGACGGAAAGGGAAACAGCCAAGCTTTACAAAATATTCGACCAATCTCCGGAAGAAGCGCGCCGCAAAGGTGACGGAACATGGGTATCCTACTACCAGCGCTTTTTAAAACGCGGCCACAGGATGCAGCTGGCATGGCGGCGGCTGAAAAACCGCCTGCGCCGCTGACCGGAATTTCCGGGCAAATTCAACCCCATGCCGGTTTTCCTCCATCCGCCTTACCCCACTCCCATCTACCCTCTCTCCGCTTCATGAGCAAATGCTTTTCTGAAACCTTTTGTTCACCTTCTCCCCACCAAGCCGGAGACGCCATCCACGGAACCTATTTCCCGCACATTGACGGCTTGCGTACCTTTGCCGTGCTGGCCGTCGTCCTGTACCATTTGCAGGAAGGGATCTGTCCGGGGGGCTATACAGGCGTGGACATCTTCTTTGTCATCTCCGGATATCTGATTGGCGGAGGCCTTATCCGCGGCCTGAAAGAGGGGACCTTCTCCCTGACCTCCTTTTACCTCCGGAGAATCAGGCGCATCATGCCCGCCTACTTCTGTCTGATTGCGGTTGTGCTGGCCTTCGGCTGCGTCGTGCTGGACTGCGATGACCTGCGGACTCTGGGCCGGACGGTGAGATCCAGCGCCCTTTTCATCACCAACATTTATTTCAGCAGAACCACAGGGGATTACTTCAGCCCGGCGGCGGAAGAAAACCCTTTGCTGAACCTGTGGTCCCTGAGCGTGGAAGAGCAATTTTACCTGATGATTCCACTCACCCTGTGGCTGCTCTGGAAATTCAGGGAAAAAGCCGTCAAGCCCGTTCTATGGGGGGCGCTGGGCCTCTCCTTCTTCGCCGCCGTCTGCCACATGGGGCATCTGGAACATAACAAGGCCTTCTACCTGCTTTACTGCCGCGCCTGGGAACTCCTGGCCGGCTGTCTTCTGGCCCTCGCCCCCGCCGCGGAACAAAACCGGGGCGCCGGATGGCTGCGGGCGGCGGGATGGGCCGGCATCCTGCTCCCATTTGCCTGCTATACGCCTTCCACTCCTTTTCCCGGATACACGGCCATCCCTTCCGTCGCGGGGGCGGCTTTGCTTATCCGTTACGGGAACCATGGCTGGTCCGGGCGTATCCTCAGGCACCCGCTCAGCACAGGCATCGGCAAAATCTCCTACTCCCTGTACCTGTGGCATTGGCCGGTTATCGTGTACTGGACGTACATCTGCTTCGACGAATGCGCTCCCTGGGATTATGCGGGAATGTTCCTTCTCTCCCTTCTTCTGGGTTTCCTCTCCTGGAAATTCGTGGAAACTCCCTTCAGGACGACCGTCTCATGGCAAAATCCCCAAAAAGCGTTTCTGGCCACGGCAGCAGGGTGCCTCATGCTGGGACTTGCCGGCGAATGGCTCAAATGGACGGACGGCGCGCGGGATTACTGGCATGTAGCGGCCAACAACATGGAATTCCCTGAATACTGGAAAGGGCCGGCCTTCCCTCCCTCCTTCGGCATCACGCCTCCCGACCAGGCGGTAGTGGAAAAGGGAAACGCCATCCAGCACCATCATCCGGAGCTGGGGGATGTGACGGATTACCCCTTTGTCCTGCTGGGAAAAACCGGGCAGGCCCCTTCCTTCCTGCTTATGGGGGACAGTCATGCCATGGCCAGTTCCCCCGGGTTTGACGAGGCCGCCCGGCTTCTTCAGCGTTCGGGCCTGTTCTACCGCGCGCGCCTGTGTCCGCTGAGCGGCATTTCCAGCTCCGGAGACTCCTCTTCCCTAACGCTCCTGCGCCTGATGTACCCCCATTGGGAACACAATATGGAACTAATCCTGGACTGGCTGGAAAATACCCCCCAGGTACAGACCGTATTCATCCACAACCGCTGGATTGAACTGGTCAACAACCACCGGGATACGCGCCTGAAACAACTGGTTGCAGACGGCCTGCGCCACACCTGCGCGCGCCTTCGGAAAGCCGGCAAGCAAATCGTGCTGCTGGGCCCCGTTCCCGAATGGACTTTCGGCCCGCGCAAGCTCATGCGCCGCAATGCCCTGCTGAACGCCAACCGGACAGACCGCCTGCTGGGCGGAGATTTCAACACGCGGCAGCGTCCGGTATTCGCCCTGTTGGAGCACATGGAATCCACAGGCCTGTGCCGCTTCATTCCCCTCCACGGCACCTTCCATAAAAATGGGCGGTGGCAGGCGGAAGACGGCGGCCAATTAATGTACTGCGACGATAACCATCTTTCCCCCTATGGGGCAAAAAAAATGGTCGGCGGCATCATCGACCAGCTTTTCCCGGGAATGGAAAGAACAGCAGCCAACTGACGGAAGTACCGCACGGAAAAACATCCAATCCTTTGACATTGACAAGGCATGCAGGCCCCCTACACTGGCGCCAGGCAGCAAAGCCTTCGCGATGGTCCCGGATAAAAGCCCGGAATATGGAGGCCATACCGCGCCCCCCTCTTCAACGCCTGTACTCCCATGACGGATTCCCCCCGCCCCACACGCATCAAGGTCATCAGAAAATCCATGAAGGCCTCTCCGGATCAAACGGAATCCCTGTTGTGGGGCGACTGCCTGTTCTGCACGGACGCCGCCATGACGGATTACGACTGGGTTCTGGTATACGACGAATTTCCCAGAACTCCCGTGGGCACCATCAGGAATGAAACGGAACCCCTTCTCTGCCCTCCGGACCAGACTATCCTGATTACGGTGGAGCCCCCTTCCATCAAAATCTACAGCAGGGCATACACCAGCCAATTCGGCACCGTTCTCACCACCCACTCCGCCCGGGACCTTCCGCACCCCGGGCACACCCTGGGCCGCGGATGTCTTGAATGGCTGTACATCAAGCCTATGCAGGAAATTCTGGACCAGAAGGAATTCCCGAAGACAAAAATGCTCTCCACCATCTGCTCCGCCAAGCAGCATACGCATACCATGCATAAAAAGCGCTATGATCTTACGCGTTACCTGGCGGACCGTCTGCCGGAACTGGACTGGTTCGGACACGGCATCCGGGAAATAGAAAATAAAACCGTCGCCATGGATGACTACAAATATCATCTATGCGTGGAAAACCATCTGGAACCCCACCATTGGACGGAAAAACTGTCTGATGCCTTTGTCGCCATGACCCTTCCCTTTTACGCCGGGGATCCGTTGGCAACGGAATGCTTCCCGCAGGAAAGCTTCATCCCCATCCCGCTGGACAACCCGCAAAAAGCCCTGGAAATCATCCGCAAGGCCATGGAGGACGGAGAATATGAAAAACGGCTCCCCGCCATCCGTGAGGCAAGGCGCCTGGTGCTGGAAAAATACAACATGTTCGCTCAAACAGCGGCAGTCATTCACAACCACAGGGAAACGGGAACCATACGGCCCGGAGCCATGCTGAAAGGACGTCACGTCCTGCGGAAAAATCCGCTCAATGCCCTTCGGGAATTGGCAGACACCCTGGCCTATAAAATCAGATCGTTCGGCAGACGCGGAACCGGCCCCGGCGTGTAACCTGGATTCCGGGCGCGTGCCAACAGGAGGGAACAAATTCCCCCTGCCGGTAAAAAAAATGGGCGGCCAATATTCCGCCAACTGCCTTGCGGCAGACGGAACGGCCCAGCCCGGTCTGAAACCGATTCAAACCGGACGGGAAACAGGCCATTAAAACGGAAAAAACTTAATCCGCTTTGCGGGAAGCGTGCCTCTTGGCCCGTTCCTCCTCCCGCTGCTTCTTCAGGTCTTCCTTCATCTTGGCCTTCTCTTCGGAATCCAGCTTTCCATCCTTGTTAATATCATATTTTTCAAGGAGAGCGGCTTTCTTCTCCGCAGAAGTCATTCTCTTGGGAGCGTCTTCCTCCGCCATGGAAGGCATGGCGAACGCAACGGCCAGAACAATAAGCAAATACTTCATGATTAAACGGGGTTCTTGAATAATCCTTTTCTACTCCCGTACGTGCCGGTTGTCTCTCTTTTTTTAGCAATACATGCAAATTCCCCGGCCATGCCCCTTTTCCGCCGCATGAACTCCCACCGGTCAAGCCTTCCCGAACGGGAAAAACAGCGGAATCACCACGACCATGACCAGCCCCATAATCACCTGCAGGGGAACGCCCACTTTCACGTAATCCATGAACGTATATTTCCCCGCCGGCATGACCAAGGCATTGGGCGGCGTGGAAAAGGGAGAGGCAAAACACATGCTGGTGCCTACGGAAACCGCCAGCAGCAGCGGATAGGGGCTGATGCCCATACTCGCCGCGGATTGCAGGGCGATAGGCGCCAGAAGCACCGCCGTAGCCGTATTGCTGATAAACATGGTCAGCAGGGACGCCGTGAAATAGACGCCCGCCATCAGGGCAAACGGCCCGAATCCCCCCAGTCCGGCCACCAGCCCGTGGGAAATGGCCTCTGAGGCTCCCGTCTTCTCCAGCGCTACGGACATCGGCAGCATGGCGGCAATCAACACGATGCTCTCCCAGTTGATCGTCCGGTACGCCTCCTCCACATTGCGCAGACAGCCGCACAACACCATCAGGACGGCGGCAATCAATACCGCCGCCACAGCAGGCACCCAGTTGAACACCATGGCCGCAATCATCAGCAGCATAATGCCTGCGGCCAGGGGGGCCTTATGCGTCAGGGTCACCTTGGAGGCCTCCGCCAGAGGCTGGCCCACTACAACCCATTCAAAGGTTTTCTCACTCAGGCGCGCAATATCCGTCCAGGTTCCCTGAACCAGCAGCGTATCTCCGTACTGGAGCTTCACATCCTTCAAATTATGGAAAATGTAATGGTTGTCTCGCTGGATGGCCAGAATATTGACCCCGTACTTGGCGCGCAGCCCCGAAGATTTCACGGGCATGTTGATAAGGTCCGAGTTCCGCATGAGCAGCATTTCCGCAATGCCTATCTCGTCAAACTTCAATTTGCTTTTCAACAGGGAATCCGTATCTTCCGACGTCTTCCGGTTAATCATCTCCGCCCCATATTCCCGGGCAAAACGGGCCACGTCCTCAAACTCTCCCATTACATAAATGACGTCGCCCCGGGCCACCCTCGTATCTGAACCCGCCATAGTCTGGCTGACCGTCTGCAGGAAGGAATGCCGGCCAGAATGCCTGCGGCGCACCTCCACAATATTCACGCGGTAAAGGTCCGGTATCTGAAGATCATGCAGAGGATGTTCCGTCAGAGGGGAATCCTTCAACACCCGGAGGCGGTAAAGATTATTAATAATCTGGTACTCATCTATCAACTGGCTGAGGGATTTCCCCTTGGCCTCGTGTTCCGCCCTGTCGTCATGACGTCCCAGAAATTTCCTGCTGAGGGGGATCAGCACCAGAATGCCCGTCACGATGCAGACAAGGCCGATGGGGGTGAACGCAAAAAAGCCCAGCCCCTCCATTCCGGCCTCCTGAAGCTGGTTGTTGACGACAAGGTTGGGGGGCGTGCCGATCAGCGTCAGCATGCCGCCCATACTGCTGGCAAATGCCATGGGCATGAGCAGGCGGCTCGTCTGAATGCCTCCGTCCGCAGCCAGGCTCACCAGAATAGGCAGCATCAGCGCCACCGTCCCCGTATTGCTGACAAAGGCGCCTATGCCAGCTGTAACAAGCATGGTCAGCACCAGCAGGCGCAACTCGCTCCTGCCGGCCAGTTTCATGATTCTGCCGCCCATCATTTTGGCCAGGCCCGTCCGGAAAATGGCGCCTCCCACCACGAAAAGCCCCACCATCATCACCACAATGGAATTGGAAAAGCCGGAAAGCGCCTGTTCCGGGCTCAAAATCCCGAACATCATCAGGCAGAGCAGGGAACACAGCGCGACAAGATCAGAACGAATCCTCCCCTGGACAAATAAAACGGCGGATACACCCAGAATGAGAAGCGTGGTCAACATAGCAAAAACGGCAGGAGTGAAAAAATGGCAAGGGAGGATATCTAACATGACCGGCATGTCTTGTCGATAGGCTGAACAAGTCATTCACAAAACCGTCTCTCCGCCGGCATCCGGCAGAAAAAAACACTTTGTTCATCCTGCTCGGAGAACCCCGCTTCCTCTTTCCTTTCCCGGTATCATGGGGATGATGAAACAATAAAAAACGCGCTCTCTGAAAGAACGCGCCATAAAATGAAAAGTGGTGGGTAGAGAAGGATTCGAACCTTCGAAAGCAAATGCTAACAGATTTACAGTCTGCCCCCTTTGACCGCTCGGGAATCTACCCACTTGAAGTGATGTGCGGCGAATGTATAAGGATTCCCGTGCCTTAGCAAGTTTTTTTTATAAAAAGTAGGTCCTCCCAGAAGCAGAAACCCCATATGCAACAGCCATGCCGCCGGAAGGAAAGCGGATGCAGGAACACAAGGCCGGAAAAGGCAATGTTCACGAATCTCCCACATATACCGGAGCGCGGCTGTCCGGGGAATCCGCATCCAGTTGCTCCAGCTGGGGCAGAATGTTCTCCATGCTCTCCCATACGGAGGGAACAATCTTGATTGCGGTTCCAAACCGGACTGCCATCATCAGGGCGTCTGAAGGGCGGGCGTCCAGCTCCACCAGCTTGTCCATCACCTCATTGGCGGCCTCTATGGTCACGCGGGCATAAAAGACTTCATCCTTGCGGCCGTTGATAAGCACCAGCCTCACCCGGCATTCCATGGCGGATAAAAAGTGAGCCAGCAGGGAAGACGTGTCCGGCCGTACCGGGCGTTCCCCGTTCAGGCAGCGTTCCAGGGCCATGCCGTCTGTCAGCTCCATGAAAATGACGCCCACCTTGCCGGTCAGCGGATCACGCAGGCACACACCCGCCCCGGCCCGGGTGTAAAGCAGGGCGTAAGGTTCCAGAGCAATCAAATTTTCATCCGGCATGGCGGGCGGAAATCACATGTTAAAAACCGGGATTAATAACCCGTTCCGTATAGCGGGCAGCCACCTTGACGTATTTTTCCGCCCATTTGTGGTTATTATCCGCGGATTCCGGCCCCAGGTCCTTCACCACCTTGGCAGGAGAACCCAGCACCAGGGAATTGGGGGGAATGACGGTACCTTTGGTAATGAGCGCGCCCGCTCCCACCACAGACCCCTGGCCGATGACCGCTCCATCCAGAATAATGGACCCCATGCCTATCAGGCAATTATCCTCCACCGTGCAGGCGTGCAGAATCACGCCGTGCCCCACGGTTACGTACTTGCCTACATAGCAGCCGAAATCGTCTGCCAGGTGGATGCAGCTGTTGTCCTGGATATTGGAGTAATCACCAATGACGATCTTATTGATATCTGCGCGCAGCGTGGTATGGTACCAGACGCTGGCATGTTCCCCAATGGTAACATCTCCAATCAAATCAGCGCTTTCCGCCACAAAAGCGGTATCCGCCACTTTGGGCCAGAAGTTCGCGTAAGGTTCTCTTGCCATATAAGTCATGTATTAATTGAAGATAAGACAGCATTCCAGTCTAAAAACGTTCATTCCGCGGGTATGCCGCAACCGGAAACGAATACGGCCGAACCCACCCGAAAATGAAAGGCCGCAGGCACCTCCGCACTAATTTTCTTCCCGGATGCCCTTCTTGCTGTTCTTCTCCCGCTTCTCCGCATCCTTGCGCAGGGAGTCGGCTTTTTTCCCATTACCTCCCTTTTCATAATACCCGGCTATCCTCCGCTGGATGGCGGCTTCCTTCTTTACCTTGAAATAATCGCCCGATTTAGTCCGGATATACCGGTTGTAGGAAGATTCCGCCTCCTTGGCCAGCTGAAGCACGGCCTCCTGATCCTGGGAAACGTACTCGTAATATTGCCCCATCAGCGCTTCAAATACTTCCGCGCGGCGCGCATAATCCTTCATGGACTTCCGGTACAGGGCAGCCACCCCGGCCTTGTCCCCGTTTTCCATCAGGAGATCCGCCTGCCGCTTGATGGCGGCGGAAGTCAGGTCGCTGCGCCCCTCGTCCGTCTCCTTTTCCAGCTTCTTCAAATCGCGGGCAACATGGCGTTTATTGGTGGAAGCGTCCCTCATGGGGAAAATATACTCATCTTCCACGCGGGCGGCCATGGCCAGGTAATCCGGACGGGAACGGAACTTGCGCTTAATCATGGCCACCAGTTCATCCCATTCTTCCAGCTTCGTGCCGCTCTCCGGGCGGCCCATCAGAGCAATCAGGCGTTCCCAGCCCAGGGGGCTGCCGGGAGTGGCCTGAGTGGCGGCTTCCAGCATTACCCGGGCGCAATCCGGCTTCTGCATCTCCTCAAACAGGTCCGCCAGGGAAAGATAATCCAGGGAAGTATCCAGCCGGGCGCCATTCACCTTCTTGTCCATACCCTGGAGAAGGGTGGATTCATGCTTTGACTTGCAGTTGTGCGGATGGGAAAAATGCCCCGTATTATATCCGTACCCGCCGTAGGACTGCCAGGTTTCATCCGTCGTCAGCAGATTGACCCAGGCATGCGGCCCGCGGTTGCCGTCCCCGGTAACATAGGCGGAGGGAATGCCGTTGCATTTGGCGGTATTCACCGCAAAATAGGCCTGGTCCATGCAAATGCCGCCTTCATCCAGAATCTCCTGGAAGGTATAATTAGTGTAAGGGTCCTTGCCCAGTGCGGCGCGGTCCATCCGGTAACGGATCATGGAATAGGCTCCGCCCCATCCTTTCCGGGTAAGGCGCACCTTTTTGCGCGCCCAATCCATCTCCGACCTCGGCAGACGCACATCCACCACAAACAACAGCTCGGAAGGGCTTAATTTGGAAATGTCCGTGAGAAGCTCACGGGCTTCATCCATCTCCATGAAGTACTCGAATACCTGTTCCAGCGTCAAAGGCGTGGTGGAAATATTGGTGGAAGAAGACGCCCTCAGCTTGGACGGGCTGGAAGCGATGCGGGGATTCAGCATGGCGCAGGCCAGCGCCAGGGAGGAATACCTGCTCCGGGGCATGGCGGAGGTTTTCATCCAGAATTCCGCCCACTTCCTCAAAATCCCTCCCCACTCCTCCCCGGGTGTCTGCTCCCGCGCCATCGTGCGCAGGAAAAGTCTGAGGGGATCGGAAGGATCTGAAAAAAGCCATGGATAGAAATACCTGGGGGAACTCTCCTTGATTTGTTCCTGGATGGTTTCCGCTCCCACTTTGCTGATGAGCTGGTACAGCTCATTGGCGCGCATGAGGTACGGGCTCTGATCGTACATGGACGCGTCAAATTTGCCGAATTTGATGACCTTCACGGCATCCCGTTCCAGATTGGAGCGCAGGAAATCGGCATACAAGTCATAGCGGCCCGTTTCCAGGGCCAGATTGAAAGCATCCGTAAACAACTTTCTGTTGGCGGCGTTATTGGCCTTCAGGCTGACCAGAAGAACAGGCTTCTTGAAAATCTCCAGCCGCGGATCTTCCTCCTGGACCACGGGTTCTTCCTTCGGTTCCTCAGGGGAAGGCTCCGCCACTTCCGGTTCCTTGTTCTGCCGTTTTCCGGCGGCTTCCTCAGCAGCCAGGCGTTCCGCCTCAAGACGGGCTTTTTCCTCCGCCTCCTCGCGCGCCCGTTCCTCCGCCTTCCTGCGCGCCGCCTCCAGTTCCGCGGCTTTCCGCGCACGCGCCGCTTTCGCTTCCGCCTCCTTTCTGGCCGCCAGCTCAGCGGCGGCAGCCTTACGTTGAACGGAAACCCGGTGGTAAGCCACCCCTCCGGCGGCAAGAGCCAGCACCAGGACAATAGTCATAATAATTCCGCCGGAAGAGGATTTTTTATGCTTGGGAAAACCGGGACGCAGAGGATTGACAGGATTCATGGGGATGCAGCTTGAACGCGTTGAAGCAAATTGGGGTGGGGGATGAGACGGTTTTATCCCTGTTCCGTGTGACATAAAAGCGCAATACCTTTCCGAGGTCAACTTGAAACAATGGTCTTTTGCTGAAGGTTCGTTTTCCCGGAACCCGTTAAGAATCAAACCAGAGTATTTTTCCTTGTATTTTCATAGCCATTTTATAGTATCAGGCCTCTTCATGTTTCCAAAAACATGAGAAAAACACAAGTATCCTGCTGATTATTCCTGGCTGACATATGTTTTTCCCGTTGCCTATGAACACTTTCTCTCATCTCAGTCCGTTTCTGGCCGTCATTTCGGGAATCCTCTTCTCCGGAACGGCTCTCTGTAACGACATCGTGCTGCCTCCGCCAGATAAAAAGGGAGGAAAGCCCCTCATGCAGGTTCTTCATGAACGGCATTCCACCAGGTCCTTTGCAGACAAACCTATCCCGGTGGAAATCCTGTCCTCCCTGCTCTGGGCGGCGCAAGGCGTCAACCGGGACGATCCCGACTACCGCACGGCGCCGTCTTCCCGGAATTCCAATGAAATAGAAATCTATGTCGTTCTGCCGCAGGGCACCTATCTTTACAGGCCGGAAACCCACCGGCTGGAGAAAGTGGTTCAGGGCGACATGCGGGCCGCTACGGGAACACAGGAATTCGCGGCTACCGCGCCGTTAAACCTGGTCTATGTAGTAGACCAGTCCAAACAGCCGGGAGACTTTGATGCCAGGAGAAAGCTGGTCACGGCCTGCACGGATGCGGGGTTTATTGGAGAAAACGTTTACCTTTTCTGTGCTTCCGAAGGGCTCGGCACCGTGTTCCGCGCCATGATTAACGCCAATTATATCCAGCAGTGCCTGAAGCTCCCCGTCCTCAAAAAAGTCCTGTACGCCCAGAGTGTCGGCTATCCGTCAAAATCCTGAAAAAACCATAAGCCGGAACGCTGTGAGACTCGCCGTTCCATCGGCGGCTCTTCCTCATGCCCTGCGAAAAACCGTCATGGGAACCGCCGTTCCCATGGAAATAAAAACGCCAGGAACCATTGCCGGGCCAGCCAGGAGCGCGCTCTTCCGGACAGCCCGGCAACAATAGAAAAAGCGTTTGGCGAACTGTTGGATGAACGTTTCGGGCAAGCCCGGTTCCGCCACTCCGCCCTGCGGCATTGGCTGGAGAAATGTTCAAACCGGAATTCCCGGGAAACTGCGGCGCCAGGAAATCTACTCCCCGCTTGCGGTCTTTCCCATAGTTCAAATTCATGGAAAATCCGGAACCGCAAGCGGAAAACGCACCAGCATTACCACTGGTTGTCCAGGTTTTTGGTATTTATCTTTCCGGGTTCCTTGTTGCGTTCCTTCATGCCGCGGACAGGCTTGGGCTCCTTTTCGTGCAGGTCCAGAATATCAATCACATTCTCCCCTTTTTTCAGGAATGGGGCCGGGACATACAGCCTTAACTGAGGTCCCACATTCCAATAGCGCCCCACGTTGATTCCGTTCACCCATACATACCCCTTGACATAGCGGGACATATCCAGAAACGTGTCCTGAGGCTCTTCAATATTTACAACGGCCCGGAAATGCGCCCCTTCCCGTTTCTGGGAAGGCCCCTTTCCTTTGGGAGCCCGCACAATGGAATCAGCTTTCAGGGGAAGCGCCCTCACCGTCCAGTTCTTTAACTCCCGCGTTCCCAGTTTCACAGGACCGTAAATCCCCTTGCGGTCACTCTCCATGCTGATATGAAAATTAATATGCCCCATGGCCTCTACCAGAACTTCCAGCGTCCCCGGCTTCCTGCGCTCCGGCAGTTTCACGCTCTTCTGCCCCAGCCGCCGATCCAGCGTGCCGACCAGCTCTCCATCCAGATACACCTGGGCATAGTCATTGACATTGGTAAATTCCAGCGTTTCAGGCGGTCCTGACGGAACGGCCGTGCTGTAAACGGCAATACCCTGGTTCTGGTTCCATTGTTCAAAATAGGGAGGCTGCGGGAACTTGGACCGGAAAGGCTTGGGCAGGTTCTCCCAAAGGCCGGCATGCACTGCGGGCGTAAACTCCGGAATTTCCATGGCCGGAATGTCCGCGGGAGGTTCCGGCACAGCGGCTTCGGGAGGCAACTTTTTCAAAATGATGTCCCTCATCTGGGCATAATATTCATTCATCCGCCCCTGCTCATCCACGGGAGAACCGTAATCATAACTCGTCAGGTCCGGCTGGTATTTTCCCGGCCCTCCGTTGTTGGCTCCGGCCGAGAATCCGAAATTGGTGCCTCCGTGGAAAACGAACAAGCTGAAGGAACGCCCCTTGTCCATAAACCAGCGGACGTGGTTGACCACTCCAGGGGTGGGAGCCCAATTCCCCTCCCCCCAGTGCCGCAGCCAGCCCGGATACGTTTCCGAGGAAAAAACGGGAACTCCCGGATTGCATTTATTAGCCACTGCCCAATGGCCGTCGTTCAGCCCCGGATCCAGCCCTACGGCCACGCCTGGAAGCACCACGCCTTTCAGAAAATGTTCTCCCGCGCCGTCGGAGGTGTAAAAGGGGCCAAAACCCTTCCTGCTCCAGAACGCCTTCAGCCATTCCATATACTTGCGGTCTTTACGCTGGTAGCTCCCGTATTCGTTTTCAAGCTGGGTCATCAGAATGGGGCCCCCGTTTTTGGCTAAAAAAGGCTCCGCCACACGAGCCACGGCCTCCAGATAACGCGTCTGCGCCTTCATGAATTTGGCGTCTTCCGTAGTTCTCAACTTGGCCTTGGGATCCTTCAGCAAATAATGAGGCAGCCCACCCAGATCCCATTCCCCGCATGCATAGGGGCCGGGGCGGAATAAAACCCACATGCCTTCCTCCTGGCATAACTTGAGGAACCCTTCCAGATCCCGATTGCCCGTCTTAAAGTCAAAGCTGCCGTCCGGCTGCTCATGGTCATTCCAGAACACGTAAAATGCAATAGTATTCAGCCCCATAGCCTTGGCGGTCCTGATGCGGTGCCTCCAGTATTCCCGGGGAATGCGCTGGGGATGCATCTCCGCGCCGCGGATCTGGAAGGGTTTCCCGTTCAGCATGAACTCCTGGTTCCCTTCCCCGCCGAACCCGAACACAACGGGGGGTCCTCCGGAAAGAGCGGGTTTCTGTACATTCTGGACAGCCTCAGGGCCAGCCCATGCCAATGCTCCCACTCCGACGGCCATCAGTGCGGCAGACCAACTGAAACTATATTGCTTCATCATGTTGAACAGTTAATTCATTTGAAGACGGTTGCCAATAACAATTTTTTTCTCTCTTCTCCGAATCTTCGGAATACCCTTCCCCTCCGCCAGAAATCTGACGGGGCCGGACGGAACGGAGGCCTTCCGTTCCGTGGAATGTGATCATGTCATATATCTTCATCCCTTTGTATGAAAACCGGAGGACGCCTGTCTAAATTGATCAATATGAAAACAATTGTTCTTCTTCGCCATGGAGAAAGCACGTGGAACCGTGAAAACAGATTCACCGGATGGACGGACGTGGATCTGACGGAATTGGGAATACAGGAAGCCAACCACGCGGGCGACCTTCTGAAAGACAGGGGAATGGCCTTTGACCATGCCTACACCTCTTATCTCAAGAGGGCCGTGAAAACGCTCAACTGCGTGCTGGACCGTTTGGACCAGGACTGGCTGCCCGTCTCCAAAAGCTGGAGGTTGAATGAAAAGCACTACGGCATGCTCCAGGGCCTGAATAAAAGTGAAACGGCTCAAAAATACGGAGACGAACAGGTACTGATCTGGAGGCGCAGTTATGACGTGGCGCCTCCTCCCCTGGCGGAGGACGATCCCGCCAACCCCAAATGGGATCCCCGCTACAAGGGAGTGCCGGACAGCGAACTTCCGCGAACGGAATCACTGAAAGAAACTATTGCCCGCATGATGCCCTACTGGGAAGGAACAGTTCTCCCTTCTCTACGGACGCTGGACAATATCCTGATCGTAGCCCACGGCAACACATTGCGGGGCATGATCAAGTATTTGAAAAACATTCCTGACGAACAGCTGCTTTCCCTTAATCTTCCTACCGCCACCCCCTATGTATTTGAATTTGACGACTCCCTGAACCTGGAAAAAGACTACTTTCTTGGGGATCCGGAAGAAATCCGCAAACGCATGGCGGCCGTCGCCGGCCAGGGAAGCGCAAAGAAAAAAACGCCTGCGGAATAACCTCACTATCCTTTCCTATGACCGCCCATTCCTGCCGCATTGCGTTCTTTGACGCCAAGCCCTACGACCGGGATTCCTTCAATTCTGTCAATGAACGCGAATTCCATTACGACATCCGTTACTTCAAAGGGCACCTCACTCCGGACAGCGTGCCCCTGACCCACGGTACGGACGTAGCGTGCATTTTCGTCAATGACACGGCAAACCGGGAAGTAATACGGAACCTGAAGGAAAATGACGTCAAATTGCTGGCTCTGCGTTGCGCCGGATTCAATAATGTGGATCTGAAAGCTGCGGAAGAAGCGGAACTGCCCGTCGTGCGGGTGCCCCAATATTCTCCCTATGCGGTGGCGGAACATGCCGTAGCCCTGATGCTTTCCCTGAACCGCAAAATACACCGCGCCTACTGGCGCACCAGGGACGGCAATTTTTCTCTTCACGGCCTGATGGGCTTTGACATGAATGGAAAAACGGCCGGCATCATCGGAACGGGAAAAATCGCCAGAATCCTCATCCGCATTCTCAAAGGCTTCGGGATGAACATCCTGGCCTATGACCTGCACCCTGACCAGCGCTTTGCGGAAGAAGCTGGCATTACGTACACCACCCTGGACGATCTGTACGCCCGGTCCGATATCATCTCCCTGCACTGTCCCCTTACTCCGGAAACGGAACACCTGATTAATACGGATTCCATTGGAAAAATGAAGGATGGAGTGATGATCATCAACACGGGACGCGGCAAGCTGATTAACACGGAAATGCTGATTGACGGCCTGAAATCAAAAAAAGTGGGAGCTGCCGGACTGGACGTGTACGAAGAAGAGGGAGAATATTTCTACGAAGACAAATCCGACAGGATTATTGATGACGATACTCTGGCCCGTCTTCTTTCCTTCAACAACGTCATCCTGACTTCCCACCAGGGCTTTTTCACGAAAGAAGCCTTGCACAATATTGCGGAAGTCACCCTGCGCAACATCCGGGACTTTCTGGAAAGCAAACCTCTGATCAACCGAGTCTCGCTTCAGTCACGCTGAACGTGCCCGGCGGGCGCTCTACGGAAATCCGGGACTTTCTCATCCGCCTTCTGCCGGACAGAAGGCGGAATTCGGGGAAAGGCGGCAGCTTTTTTATGCAAGCGCCGCCACTTCCCGCCGTATTATATACTATGAGCACTCCAGCCCCTGCCTCCGTCCTGGCTCCCAAACCGCACTACGCCGCTCTGGACGGCCTCCGCGGGGTGGCCGCCGTCATGGTGGTCCTGTTCCACATGTTTGAAGGCAGCGCCAGGGACTTCCAGTTCCATACGGACCAGATCATCAACCACGGCTACCTGTCCGTGGACTTCTTCTTCATGCTGTCCGGCTTCGTCATCGGATACGCCTATGACGACCGCTGGGAAAAAATGAACCTGTGGAACTTCTGCAAGCGGCGGCTGGTGCGCCTTCAACCCATGGTGGTCATGGGGATGCTGCTGGGGGGAATCCTCTTTTACTTTCAGGGTTCTGAAATCTTCCCGAACCTCGCGCAAACCCCCGTATGGAAAATGCTGTTGGTTATGACCGTGGGATTCACGCTGCTGCCCGTTCCCGTTTCCCTGGATGTGCGCGGATGGTCGGAAATGCACCCGCTGAACGGTCCGGCCTGGTCCCTCTTCTTCGAATACGTCGCCAATATCCTTTACGCCGTGCTCATCAGAAAGTTTACCAGCAGATGGCTGGCGGTCCTGGTCTTTCTGGCGGGCTGCGCCCTCATTCACCAGTGCTACACGCAGGGCAACAATATCGGCGGCTGGACTCTGGATGCGGAACAGTGCCGTGTGGGGCTTACACGGCTCATGTTCCCTTTCTTCGGCGGTCTGCTCCTGTTCCGTCTGTGCAAACCTGGACGGATCAGGCATGGTTTCTGGTGGTGCAGCCTGCTTCTGGCGGGAGCCCTGGCGGCACCCCATGTAGGAGGCGCGGAAAATTTCCGCCTGAACGGCCTGTATGACGCCTTCTGCATCATTGTCATCTTTCCCGCGGTAGTCTTCCTCGGAGCCAGCGACATCCCTGGAGACATCTCTTCCAGAGCCAGTCGGTTTTTGGGAAACATCTCCTATCCCCTTTATATCACCCACTATCCCATCGTATATCTCTACCTGGCCTGGGTCCACGATGCGGAAGTCCCTCTTTCCCGTGCGCTCCCCGTGGCGGCAGGCGTCTTATTCCTCTGCATTGCCGTAGCCTACGGGTGCCTGAAGCTTTATGACGAGCCCGTGCGCGCATGGCTTTCCAAACGCGTGCTGAAGCGGCGCCCTCCGGAACCCGGGGCGTAAAGCGGAACAAACATCTGCCTTGCCCCGGGCGGGGCCAGGCCGGATACTGACGGCGGTCTTTCATGGAAAAACTGCCGACATCCTCCAAAGCCCTGCGCTACCTGCCCTTTCTTGTGGCATCGGCATTCTTTATGCAGATGCTGGATGCCACCATCCTGAACACGGCCATTCCCACCATTGCCCGCAGCTTCAACAGCCATCCGCTGCAGCTCCACTCCCTGGTAACGGCCTACATGCTCACCGTCTGCGTCCTGATACCGGCCTCCGGATGGATATCTGACAAACTGGGTTCCCGTCGTACTTTCCTGCTGGCCATCTCCATTTTTTCCGTGGGCTCCCTGCTGTGCGCCCTTTCCGCCTCCATTACCATGATGACGGTATGCCGCGTCATCCAGGGAATAGGCGGCGCCTTTCTGATGCCCGTCGGGCGCCTTGTCATCCTGCGCTCCTATCCCCGCTCCATGTTCGTCAATGTCCTGAACATTGTAACGATTCCGGCGCTGCTGGGCCCCCTTCTGGGGCCGGTGCTGGGCGGTATCATCGTACAGTACGCTTCCTGGCACTGGATATTCCTGATCAACATCCCGGTAGGCATGGCGGGCCTGTGGGCCACCTGGAAGCTGATGCCGGACCTGAAAGCGGTCCGGGAACAGAAATTCGACTGGCCGGGTTTCTTCCTTTTCTCCTCCTCCGCCGTGCTGGCTACGATGGGCCTCTCTTCCGCGGGAGGCATAACCGATAAGCCGCGCATGGTCATCCTCACGTCTGCCGGAGGCATTCTTCAACTTCTGTACTGGGTTCTGGCGTTCCGTTCAAAAGCCCCCATCTTCAGCCCGGCCCTGTTCCGCATCAGAAACTTTGCCATCGGAATCGCCGGCAACATCGTCTGCCGCCTGGGCGGAAGCTGCCTGCCGTACCTGATGCCGCTTTTCTTCCAGGTGGTGCTTGGTTATTCCGCTCTTCAGTCCGGCATGTCCCTGATTCCGCTGGCCCTGAGCAACTTGCTGGCAAAAACGGTTGCGCCGCGTCTGCTCGGGAAATTTGGTTACCGGAACATCATGGTCGTCAATACCTTCACCATAGGAGCGCTGCTGGCCTCCTTCCACTTTGTAGGCCCTGGAACCCATGAATTTACTCTCCTGGGCATGCTCGCGCTACTGGGCGGGGCCAACTCCATCCAGTTCACCTGCATGAACACCCTGACACTGATTGACCTTCCCAACGCAGACGCCAGCAGCGGGAACTCCCTGCTTTCCACGATCATGCAGCTCTCCATTGCTGTCAGTATTGCCGCGGCCTCCCTGCTGCTGGACAACTTCGGCGGCCATTCGGCTACCTCCGGAAAGGCTGTGGAAACCGCCTTTCATGCCACTTTCGCCACCATCGGCGCCATTGCCGCGGCCAGTTCCTTCATCTTCGCCCTGGTGGACAAAGACAAGGGAATCACCCGCAAACGGAGAAAAGCAGCTTGAAGAGGAAAATCCCCGCCCCTGTTCAGGAACAGGAAGAGGAATCTCCCGTCTCAAGAGAACAACACTGCGCAAACCGGGCGCGGGACTCTTCCAGGGTAATCGGTTTCTTATCCTCCCCCAGGGCTACATAAACCAGCTCCGCCTCTGTAATCTTGGCAATGTTATTGCAAAGCTTCGTCAGACGTTCCGCATACACCTCCACCTTCACGGTGACGGAGGTGCGGCCCACCTTGATAATATCCGTATAAAAGGACACTACATCGCCCACCAGCACAGGAGCTTCAAACGTCAGGCTGCTCACCGCACGCGTCACAATATAACGGCTCAATGCATAGCGCATGACGGTATTGGCGCCCGCAAGGTCTACCTGGCTCATCACCCAGCCGCCGAATACTTCCCCGCTCTGATTGGTATCCGCAGGCATTGGTTCCACGCGCAGGGCGGGAACGCGCCCTTCCGGAAGCTGGGCATGACGATATGTATTTTCCATAAATAAGAATAATTATAAATTAATAAGGACATGCTTATCTATCACAGCCCCCTTGTAAAGGGTAAAACGCGGAAGCGGAAAACGGGCGGCGCCGGCACGCTCTGCGGGAAAAAGAAAACAGCCCGGAATAAACTGCTTTCCCATATTGATTAAGTTGGGCAGGCGGATTTCCGTGTCTTATCCCGGAGTTTTTCCACCATGGCCGGTAAAGGCGGTTGTCCATTACTCATGGACCGCAACCATGAATCCAAAACGAAAAAAGTGGACGGGGAGGCACATCCCGCTTCCGACTTTGCCTACGTTCCCGATCCGGAAAAGCCTTCCACCTGGAAACTGCCGATTTTCAACATGCGCCACGTAGGAGGGGCCCTGGCCGCCATGACCAGCGACTATCGCGGCAACCCCGTGGAAATACCGGAAGGAGATCGCCGTGCCGTCATGAAAAAAATCCTGGCCAGGAAAGCGAAACTGGAACAGGAGGAAAGCTGATTCCGTTTTCTTTCATTTCTTTTTCCGCCTGTAAACAGGAAGGAAAGAAATATCTTTTCCCTTCATTCCCCGGTCTTAGCCGTTTGGGGACGGGCTGACACCATCCAGATACCGGCTTTCTGCGGCGCCTTCGGCTGGCACCCCCGTAGAAATGAAAGACATTCCCACCCTTCCGACGCTCCTGACGGATACAGCCGGATATTTCACTTACGGACGGCATCAAAAACGGTGGTAAAACAGAAGAAGAAATTAAATTATTCTAAAATCATCAATCATCCCAAGGATGTTTTTCCCCTAAAGTGGATTGGGGAAATTCAGGAAATCTGAAAATCAAATAACTTTCTCCGGCCAATAAAAACAACATTTAGAAAATTCCTATATAAATAAATATCAATGGCATATTGAAATAAAAACATGTCTTTCCCTGAACAGGCTGTCCGAAGCCTGGTCATCACGACAGGAATGAAGAATGCCGGAAAAGGGAATGCTGCCGGCTATTTCCCGCATGGCAGCGCTTTTCCCCTTCCGTCAACTCCGCATCAAAATATGACTGACGAAAAAATGAGCACAGAAGGCACTAACGAAATACAGGACCCGCACGGTGAATTCCAACAGGAAAGATATGAAAAGCAGCAGCAGAAAGCCCCCGGACTGCAATCCGGAATGAAGCCCGTGCCGGATTCCGGGGAACAAAGCTACCATGGCTGCAACAGGCTCCGTGGACGAAAAGCCCTGGTCACAGGGGGAGACTCGGGAATAGGCCGGGCGGCGGCTATTGCCTACGCGCGCGAAGGAGCCGACGTAGCCTTGAACTACCTTCCTGAAGAACAAAGCGATGCCGAAGAAGTGGCGGAACTCATCAGAAAAGAGGGCCGGAAGGCCGTCCTACTGCCGGGGGACCTCAGCGATGAAGTCTTTTGTAAAAAACTCATCAGGGATGCCTTGGAAAAACTTGGCGGACTGGACATCATGGCCCTGGTAGCCGGTAAACAAGTGGCGGTGGAAGATATCCGGGACATTACCACGGAACAATTAACCAAGACATTTGAAGTAAACGTGTTCTCCCTGTTCTGGATTGCCAAGGAAGCCCTTCCGCATCTCAAGCCGGGGACGAGCATCATTACCTGCTCCTCCATTCAGGCCTACCAGCCCGGCAAGAACCTGGTGGACTATGCTTCCACAAAAGCGGCCATCATCGCGTTCAGCCGCTCCCTGGCCAAGCAGGTTGCCCCCAAAGGCATCCGGGTCAACGTGGTGGCTCCCGGCCCCATCTGGACAGCCCTGCAAGTAACCGGAGGCCAGCTGCAGAAGGACCTGCCGGAATTCGGACGGAAAACGCCTCTCAAAAGGGCAGGGCAACCTGTGGAACTCTCCGGACTATACGTCTTTCTCGCCTCCCAGGAATCCAGCTTCATTACTGCGGAGGTCTTTGGCGTTACCGGCGGCATGCATCTGGCCTGATGCGGAAACCCGCAATCCGGGAAAAGGGCCGGACTGACTTTCCGGAATCTCTTTCCGCAGCGCCACACCCCCGGATGACCGGGAAAGCGGCCGGAAACGGCTCTGCAAGGAAATCAGGGCATTGCTCCATTTCCCGGTTGTCCCGACAAAAGGTTCCTGCTTGAATAGGGTAATGGCATTTTGGAGGTTTTGGTTCATCTTTTTCCCTTTCACGGCGCTTCTCTTTTCCATGGTGCATGGCAGTCCTCTGAACGCACCCGTCATCACCCTTGGAGAGAAAAAAAGCCTGTTCGGAGAAAAAGCGCAGACCAATGAATATGTCAGCTATGCCCTTTATTACTGGCCGGACCCCGCCAATCCGGACGGTCCTTACAAACCCATTGACGGCAAAAAGAACAAACGGCTCCGCAGCATGGACGACAGCGGCAGGATGGCCGCTTTCATCAGCACGGTCTGCAGCCTGGGACGGCAGTATAAACTCGACAGGGATCCGCAGGCCGCCTCCCGGGCCGGGCAATGGCTGAAAGCCTGGTTCATTGCTCCGGCAACCCGCATGCAGCCCCATCTGAAATATGCCCAAATTCGCCCCGGAAACCGGACGGAAGGAGGCGGAGGAGGCATCATCGACCTTTACCGCATTCCCGAATTCCTGGAAGCTTTGACGGCGTTGAAATGCTCCAATGCCCTAACGGCAGAGGAATGGAAGCAGGTGGATGCGTGGCTGAACCAGTATTACACATGGCTGACTACCAGCAGGCAGGGCAGGCATGCGCACACGTGCAGCAACAACCATTATCTGTTTTATGTGGCGCAATGCGCCCATTTGGCATCCTTCCTGGGCCGCAGTCATGAAGCGGCCCAATGGCTGGCGGAAGCCTTCGCCAACATGGACCGCCACATCGCTCCCGACGGATCCCAGCCCGAAGAACTCAAACGGGCGGAACCCTGGCAATACAGCGTTTACACTCTTCAGGCATGGGGATACCTGGTGCATCTTGCAGAACGCATGGGCGACAAGAACTACCGTTACCGGAAAACACCCGCCGGGGCTTCCATTCAAAAAGCTGTGGATTATCTCCTGCCTTACCACGCCAACCCTGAAACATGGCCCTGGCAAGGCTCCAGGGCAAACACTCCGCTGCCCGCCATCTTTGAACCGGAGCAGGCGGGCAGGCCACAACGGAAATGCTCCTGAACCGCGCCCGCCGTTAAAAGCATCCGTTTTTCCTGCTTATTGAAAATCCCCTGTCCAGCAGCATCACGAACGAGGCATTTTCCCGGAAAACGATTTAATAAGGGATCTCCCCAGTATTTTTCCCCTTAGATTTTTCCTTTCTTTTTGCTGCTTTCCATTCCCACGGAGATATGGGATTCGGGTCAGACCAGATGCCTTTTTGGGCCTTTCTGGCATCCCTTTCAAGAGAAACGAGCTTCCGGCTGGCGGAAAAATTTTTATAAATCCACGCCCATCCTTCCTTCACCATCTCTTCGTTGACGAACATTTTTCCATGCCATATTTCCCCTAAAATACGGCCGTACCTGTCATTCTCGGTATACCGGACTGTAACCGTCTCTCCCCAAATCAGCTTTTCCAGGTATTTCTTGGCGCCTTCATACCCGTCCTGCCCCCTTTCCGGCGTATCAATTCCCTCAAGCCGTATCCGGTGCGTACGCATTTGTTCAGGCGTCTTTTCCAGAAGGATGACCGTGTCGCCGTCAATCACGTTAATCACGACTCCCCTGATACTTTCAGCAAAAGCCATGCAGGGACTTATCAGGAAAATCAAAAGCCATTTCATGAAAAATGATATAATCCAAAAAATATCAGGATGCAACTACTCTTTAGAGAAACCGTTCCCGCACTGTTCACACGGCCGGAAACAGATGAATGCGGTCATCTGTGGACAGCCTGTTCTGGAACAGGCCATCATGTTTTCCGGCATGAAGGAACACAATTCCCGAACCTATTCCAACCTGTCCGGAACAACGGTAAACAGGCTGTATCATTGCCCCGCTCCGGAACATCTTTATTCGCTGCCGTGCCGGGAGCGGAAGAACATCCCGCCGGCGCACCCAACAATCCAATCATGCTGCCATTTAGAAAAGCTGCATGTTAAACAAGAAGAACCGGGCGCCCTGCAACATTCAATGGCATGGCGTGAGGCATTTCACTCATTTTTTCAATTCTTCGGCTATTCTGCCGAGGTTCTTTTCCGTTGCCTTTCTCAGTTTCTCCTGCTGTTTCCAGTACCATGCCGTTCTTTCCGACACCCCGGCCTGATTCGCCAGCCAGCGCACGGCGCCGCTCGTGTCACAGCCTGTTTTCTTCTGAATGACTTCCAGCAGTTGAGCGACATATTTATTCATGGATTCCGGGTTGATATTATTTCGATTCCCATGCCCGGCTGAATTCCTCGTCCCGGAACAGGGAGGCAATCCCGCTGAGCTGCTTGAGGCGCAACAATTCTTCCGCGTCCATCCCCAGATTTTTGAGTATCCACGCATCCGACATGCCCGCCTCCGTCAACTCCTGGATAATATTGGTCATGAGGGCGATATTATGAGATCCCCGGGCACGGTTGTGCCTGATGGTGGAAGCCATGCGGTTTCCAAGAGGCTTGTCGATTACGGCCACCGGCATCATGCCACCCTCCCGTTCGTAAATATCGCGGTAAGTCTTCATGATCTGGCAGCGGTGGAACCCGTCCACGATTTCATAGGTCCCGTCCTCCAGCTTATAACAAACGATAGGCATCGTATAACCGTCCTCCTTGATGCTCTGGTAGAGCAGCTTCATTTCGGGGGGAGCTACGCTGTTCGGGTTATAGGCATTGGAACGTATCTGGTCCAGGGGAACGCGCCGGATTTTGTAAACGGGGGATTGATAGGAGGTTTTCATAAAATATTGCGGTATTTATTGACGGCGGCCCGGCGCCGGGCAATCGCTCCCTTGGTTGGACCGAACCCGGCGTACTTGCAAAAGTAATCATTCTTCATGATGCAGATGCACATGCGCTTGTAGGAAGGCACCTGCCGGAAATTGCTGACCGGCATGTCGTCGGGATAGCCCATAAACTGAATGACGTCGCGGTCGACGTAACGGCCCGACTTTCCCGTCACGGTCGCCAGAGGATAGGCGGCCAGCACTTCATCGGCAGTTCCGGGATCGACGGTGCCCCCTTTCATCCAGTACTTTTTAGACCTCTCCAAAATATTGTTGTAGTGTTCCGCCGTTTTCTCGTTCATTGTGGAAAGCAGGAATTCATAATAGGACTTCCAGGTATGGCCGGGCGGCAGTTTGATGGTTTTCCAGCCCATGGCCGTCGTACCTCCGTACAAACCCGTGAAGTTGACGCCGTTGACGCGCCCGACCATGCGCGCCCAGTTGGCAGGATCAATAACTTTGTAAAGCTTCAGGCTTTCCTGGGCGCAGTCATTAAACGGGCTTGCCACCCGCATTTGCCCGATCGTAAGGCCTGCCTGGTACAGGAGATCGTAAAGGCGGTTATAGTCAAAACCAAAACGGGCGTTAGCCGTCCAGACGTCACTGACGCGCCAGTCATAAAGAGGGTAGGCGCTGACGGTCACGGCATCAGCCCGTGTAATCCACTTCCTTCCCTCATAAGACGTCCTTTTATTGCCGCGGGCAACGGCGGCGTATCTGTTGAGGCTTTCATCCGCCCGCAACCCTACCATGACGGCAGTATTTCCGTGTTTTTTGGCAAAATGGCGTGAAAGCTTATCCTGGAATTCATAGTCCACCATACCGTGCCGGAACGGGACGTCCAGATTCTTTTCGTTGATTACATAGGGATTTTCCGGCATGGGTCGCACCCACAGTTTTTTCTGGGCGGCGCTCCACGGCGTCCAGTAAGGTTCCCCCAGGGAGCATGCGGACTGGGCCCTGATCGGTACACAGTACCACATCTTACGAATGCCGGGGAATTGCTCCAGAAATGTTCTGGTGACATACTCGGTCGTCATTTGATATTGGGCCTCATAATCAAGGTGATACATGGACAGCTTATCCAGAAGGCCCTGTTCGGCGGCGTAACGATAGCAGAGATTAAGCATGACGCCGCTGTCCTTGCCGCCCGAAAAAGACACCAGGACATTGTCAAACTCTTGGAAACAATAGGCTATGCGTTCTAAAGCCGCCTCATAAACATTTTTATCCAGATATGTTTTCACAACTTTTCCAAAGCCTGTCTTTCGCCATCCGCCGCCAGCCCCCTGCCGGACGGGAACACGTCGGCCCGGATATGATTGCCGGAAGCCATGCATTTTCCCTGAAACCACTCTTGCAGCTTGCAGCTCATAGGGATATCCCCTGTTCTTTCAAACAGGGTTGCAACGCCTTCATTTCTGCATAAATAAGCAACATCATGTTTTTTCATGTTTTCAAATGCGCAGCAGCTTATCGTCCGTTATTTTCCGTCAACAATACCAACCTACTGAATTATTGCGGCGGGTCAATGTTTTTACTGCAATTATTTCAGTAATTTTATTGTCATCACCCTCCTTCTCAAAATACCTGCGCTTTTTAGCGAGCAACACCATTCCAGAAATGCCTTATGCATTGCGCCATGACCTCCTTTCCTTCTCCGCAACATCCGCGCTATGTGCAGCATTCAAGACGCTGCGTTGGAATGCACGGTTTCAAAATCGGAGATACAAAAATCATAACTTGCTTAAAATTAGGTGAACGAAAAAATGTACGACTCAGAGCCATTTTCCGGTTCCAACATCTTTCCCCCAATACTCTTTCCGGAACCGCATCTTCCAGGCAGACGATACATCCATCATTTCCTTCCTGAAGGAAAAATAAACGTGTTTCCCTTTTTGCAATCCGGGATGCTGTCCAAACATGAATATGCCGGTACACACCTTAATCATGCCGTCAGATTAGACTTTAGGCGTTTTATGATTTTCCCCGAAACGCCAATTTCATGCCAAAACGGAATCAAAAAATGACATTTAGTCAGCACTTATGGTTGTTTTTCCGCGGTTTTTCACCTTTCCAACCTCAAAACAGACAAAAAAGAAACCCTGTAATCCATTAAAATTACAGGGTTTAGAAAATTAGTGGCTCCCCCGGTTGGGCTCGAACCAACGACCTAGTGATTAACAGTCACCCGCTCTACCGCTGAGCTACAGGGGAGTTTGCATTCCATGGAACGCGGAGGGATTTTTACTGGAGGTACGGGCGTTTGGCAAGTACTTTTTTACTCTTGCAGGCTTTTTGACGCAAAAAGGCTTCCGCGGCGCGGTCATGGCAACGGTGTTTTCTTGACCTTTGAAGGGAGAATGACCAGACTTTCAGCGACATGAGTGAACATCACCATCATATTGCTGTCTTGGCCGGCGACGGCATCGGGCCCGAGGTCATGGCACAGGCTCTGAAGGTTCTGGATGCCGTAAGCGGCAAGTTTGGCTTTACCGTAAGCCGCAAGGAGGCATTTGTAGGGGGTGCGGGCATTGACCACTGCGGCAAGGCTCTTCCCGAAGAAACCATTCGCGCCTGCGAAGAGGCGGACGCCGTTCTGTTCGGCTCCGTGGGCGGTCCCAAATGGGAGCATCTCCCCGCCAATGAACAACCGGAACGCGGAGCCCTGCTGCCTCTGAGAAAACATTTCGGCTTGTATGCCAACCTGCGTCCGGGCGTATGCCTTCCGGCCTTGACCCATGCCTCCCCCATCAAGAATGAACTGATTGAAGGCGGATTCGATATTTTATGCGTCCGGGAATTGACTGGCGGCCTGTATTTTGGCCAGCCCCGTTTCCGCGAACGGGAGGGAGACGACGAAGTCGTCGTGGATACCATGCGCTACCATAAAAGCGAGATGGTGCGCATCGCCAAAGTGGCGTTCGAGGCTGCGCGCGGCCGCCGCAAGCGCGTCACCAGCGTGGACAAAGCCAATGTGCTGACCAATTCCCTGCTGTGGCGCGAGACAATGATTGAAGTTTCCAAGGATTATCCCGACGTGGAATTGCTGCATATGTACGTGGACAATGCAGCCATGCAGCTGGTGCGCAATCCCCGCCAGTTCGACGTGCTGGTGACGGAAAACCTGTTCGGGGACATTCTTTCCGATGAAATGGCCATGATTTGCGGTTCCCTGGGCATGCTGCCCAGCGCCAGCCTGTGCCAGGGCGCACAGGACAACGGCCTGTTCTTCGGCCTTTACGAACCCTCCGGAGGCTCCGCTCCGGATATCGCCGGCAAGGGCATTGCAAACCCGATCGCCCAGATTCTTTCCCTTTCCATGCTGTTGCGCTACTCCCTGGGAGAAAAAACAGCGGCAGACGCCATTGACTCCGCCGTTCGCCGCGTGATTGACCAGGGCTGCCGCACGGGCGACCTGGCTACGGGAGCTCCCGGAGAAATCCGCGTGAATACGGCGGAAATGGGTGATGCCATCATCGCCGCCCTGTAAGCAGAGCCGTTCTTCCGGCGCCGCAGGGGAAGGGACACCAGCGGCACGCCTTTCCTCCGGGGGGAGCGGTACCGCCTCCCCTCCGCTTTCCTCTTTCATTTCCGGGATTTTCCGGTTCTTTATCTATCTATCATGAACATCCTTATCATCGGCCAGGGAATTGCCGGAAGTTGTCTGGCGTGGGAATTGAAACGCCGCGGCGCGGAGTTTACGGTTGCAGACCGCCCCGTAGCGGAAACGGCCTCCCGGGTGGCGGCCGGATTGGTAAACCCCCTGACGGGCCGCGCCTTCCGCCCCGGATGGAGGCAGGAAGAATGCCTGGCGGCGGCAGAGGCCTTTTACCCGGAGACGGAACGGGAATTAGGCGGGTCCTGGTGGCAGAAAACTCCGATTTTCCGGGAAGTGGAGACGGAGGACCAGTTTGAAATCTGGCAGGAACGCCAGACGGCTCCGGAATCCTGCGCCTATGCCGGACCTCTTTTTCCATGGCCGGAACACTGGGAAGGCCGCGGGAAAGCCGCCTATACGCGAGGTTCCGCCGTGCTGCACGTGGAAAACATGGTCACTGCTATGCGGCGTTTTTTTATGGAACAGGGCCGTTTTGTGGAAGCGGATGTATCCCCCACAGATATCCGGCCGGATGCAAACGGTCTTTTCCATTGGAACGGTCGCACGTTTTCCCACATAGTCTGGTGTACCGGCTGGGAAGCCGGGCTTCATCCGGACATGTCTCCGCTGAAGGGGCGCCCCTCCAAAGGAACCATTCTGGACTTGGACTTGAAAGAGCTGGACTGGCATGCCGGCATCCTGCATTTCGGACACTGGCTGGTTCATAACGGTTCTTTCTGGCGCTTCGGGGCCACCTACGCGTGGGCGTGGGATGCTCCCGGCATTCCGGAAGCCCCCGCCGTCCAGGAATTGATGCTGGACCTTGTTAAACGCTATTCCGGGAACATGGACGTCATCCGCGCCCGTGCCGCCGTCCGCCCCATCATCCGCCGCAGCCAGCCGGTCGCCGGTCCCATTCCCGGGCTGGACGGTCAGTTCGTCTTCTCCGGGCTGGGCAGCAAGGGGGTGACCACTTCCCCCTGGTCCGCCGCCCAGCTTGCCGGACATCTCGTGTGCGGAACGGATCTGCCGCCGGATCTGCTACCTGCCGCGCTCTGGAAATGATACGGAACATCAGCTGTCCTTCCTTGAACGGAACAGCTATTTTCCTTGTCAAAAGGTTCTGAACGCGATTACATGCGGCCTAATATGCGAGCGGAGAACGAGAACTGGGGAGATACGGTACGGAATCATCTGTTTGACCAGCGCAGCGCCGTCATGGTGCACTGGCTGATTCTGCTCAATGTAGTCATCTTTATCCTGGGATTCTTCTTCCAAGTGGACATCCCAAGGAATATTTACCCGCCTGTCCATTTGGACTTGATCCAGCTTTACGGAGCTTACAGCGAATATACGTGCTTTCACGAGGGGGAATTATGGCGGTTGCTTACCTATCAGTTTCTTCACGCCAATCTGGGGCACATCATGTTCAACATGATTGCCCTGTGGTTTTTCGGCCCGGTTGTAGAAGAACGTTTCGGCCATTGGCGCTTCCTGCTGTATTACCTGTTTTGCGGCGTGGCTGCAGCCCTGTTTTCCTCCCTGCTGGGGTACATGGGATTTTTTGATCCGGAATGGCGCTTCATTCCCATGGTGGGGGCCTCAGGTTCCATTTACGGCATCATGGCCGCATGCGCGGTGCTCTTTCCCCATGCCCGGGTACAGCTTCTGTTTCCTCCGGTTAATTTGAGCGTGCGCCAGTTTGCCCTGGCCGTTCTCGGAGTCGCCGCAGCCGTCATTATCTTCCAATGGAACAATGCGGGCGGGGAAGCCGGCCATCTGGGCGGCATGTTCGCCGGATTTATTCTGACATTGCTGATTTTATGGAAGGAAAAGATGTCTTCCCCAAGACGGAAAGCCGCCTCTTCTTCCCACTATTCCCCTGAGCCTTCCAGCCGCCGCCCGGCACAGGCTTACCCCTCTGAAAAGGAGGTGGATGAAATCATGGAAAAAATATCCAGGTCCGGCCTGTCCAGCCTGACGGAGGAGGAACGGGAAATTCTCCGGCGCGCTTCCCGGCGCTGAACTATTTGTTAGATATTTTTATATTTTTCGTTATTTTCCTTCCTTTTTGCCATCCATTTCCTAGCATGGATGAATGATGACGCGACTGTATTCCTCCACCGTCCTGGGCGTAGATGGCGTAGAAGTGGAGGTGGAAGTGGATTTCCGCCCCATGGCGGAAAAACGCACCTTTATTGTCGGCCTTCCGGATGCGGCCGTGAAAGAAAGCGGGCAGCGCGTGGACACGGCCATACAAAACAGCGGCCTTCCCTTTCAGCAGGGTATCTTCGTCGTTAATCTGGCTCCGGCGGATTTAAGGAAGCAGGGCCCCGGATTCGACCTTCCCATCGCCCTGGGAATGGTTGCGGGAGCGGCTGAAAAGGAGATGGACGCTTCTGCCTGGTGCATTGTGGGAGAACTGGCCCTGGACGGAACCGTACGCCCCGTGCAAGGCATTCTGCCGCAAATCATGGAAGCGCGGCGCATGGGCAGGAAGCGCATCATGCTGCCGCAAGCCAATGCCTATGAAGGGACGCCCGTACAGGGTGTGGAAATTTATCCCGTTTCCTCCCTGAGAGAAGCCTGGCATTTGCTTACTTCCGACGCCCTGCCGCCTCCATTTACAGGTTCAGGGCGAGAGGCCCATGCTCCACGGGACAAAGACGCCGCTGTGGATTTTGACGAAATCAAAGGGCAGCCTTATGCACGCCGCGCCATGGAGATTGCAGCGGCAGGAGGCCATAATATCCTGCTTTGCGGCTCTCCGGGGTCCGGCAAATCCATGCTGGCGCAAAGGCTCCCGACCATTCTTCCGCCTCTGAGTCCGGAGGAAGCGCTGGAGACCAGTAAAATCCACTCCGTATGCGGTCTGCTGAAACGGGGGAACGACCTGGTGGACCAGCGTCCGTTCCGGGCTCCCCACCACACCATTTCCGATGCCGGGCTGATGGGGGGAGGTGCGAATATCACGCCGGGAGAAGTATCCCTTGCTCACAACGGCGTCCTCTTTCTGGATGAATTGCCGGAATTCCGCCGTGCCGCTCTGGAAACCCTGCGGCAGCCGCTGGAAACCGGCCAGGTAGTTATTTCCCGCGCTTCCGGCACCATGACATTTCCGTGCCGTTTCATGTTGGCAGCCGCCATGAATCCGTGTCCCTGCGGTTATCTGGGAGACAGAAGAAGAGCCTGCACCTGCCCCCCGGCGCAGATCGCACGCTACCGCCGTAAGATTTCAGGCCCGCTGCTGGACCGGTTTGACCTGCTGATGGAAGTTCCCGCCGTGGATCCCTCCATTCTGGCTTCCGCGCCTGCCGGAGAATGTTCCGCCAGTATCCGGGAACGCGTGGCGGCCGCACGGCGGCTCCAGTCCAGCAGATACGCAGGAACGCCTTTCCGCAATAATGCGGCCCTTTCCGGAAAAGCACTCCAGAAGTATTGCCGTCTGCTGCCGGAAGGGAGGGCTATCCTGCTCCGCGCCGTGGAAGAACTGGCCCTTTCCGCCAGAGCCTATGACCGCATTTTAAAGGTGGCCCGAACCATAGCGGATTTGGAAGGAACTTCTGATATTCAGGATGTCCATTTGTATGAAGCCGTGCAGTACCGCGCTTTCGAGCAATCACTGAGGGATTAGCACTATGAATCTCTCTCCTTTCGCAACTACCCCAAAAACAAAGACATATTCCCGTTCCGAAAATAAAAAAGAGGCAGCTTTTCAGCTGCCTCCCGAATAACGAGGATATTTACTATGAACGTCTGCGGCGCAACAGCATAGCTCCCAGTCCCAGCAGGCCCAAAGACGCTGCGGCAGGCTCGGGAACCGTTTCATAGGAAACTTGTATACCTGTAATTGTATAAGCGGAAGTAGCGCCTCCAGCACCACCGCGTACTCCGGCAACTACCTTATACCCTTCCTCCCAGGTAAGGGGAACCGCCGACATATCCAGGGAAATTATCGTTGTTTCCGATGTAGAGGTAAATGAAAAGTCCTGTATCTTGGAAAGTTCCTCAACCAGAGTGCCGGTTGAATCATATACGGCAAGCACCATGGAATAACTGCTGATTACAGAAGAAGGAGTATTGCAGGAAAACGTAATGGAAGAAACGGAATCCCCCTCCTGCGGCCCTCCAAGAACCATGGCAAAGGAAGACCCCGCTACTCCGGAGCGACCGCATAATGTAATGGAGCCTACATCATCCTGGTTAACCCAGGTGCCTTCGCCGTTTACCGACCAATTCCCAACACTGTTGTTATTGCCGCCGGCATATATTCCATTTTGCAGGCCCTTTACTTTGTCCAGAAGCTCTTGCCCCGATGTTCTCGCCATAGTGGCGGTCTATGATACGCTTTGCGATTCAGGAAGCTCAGCAACAATCGTAGCCGCCTGGGCGGACATCATACATACGCAACTGGCTAACAAAACATAATGATAAACTCTCATAACGCTTTGCATTGATTAGAGGATTGTTAATCCG